>Ga0070731_10000721_pt1 | contig 40097 bp, 37 predicted proteins | sample Coa_R1_2_FD_66448 | JGI IMG/M metagenome (GOLD analysis project Ga0070731, IMG submission 66448) | Surface soil microbial communities from Centralia Pennsylvania, which are recovering from an underground coalmine fire - Coalmine... | ecosystem: Environmental > Terrestrial > Soil > Unclassified ...
AAACGGTTTTTACTAAAAGGCATTGACAAAACAGAAATCGAATGGGGTTTAATCTGCCTGGCACATAACCTAAAGAAAATTTGTGCTTAAACCCGGAAAAAACCGGCATTTTTCTCCTCTGCCACCCCCCGACACACATAAAATCTTTCGTATCAAAAACTGACGAAATCAAAAATTACCCGCCCTCAATGACTAAAACGAAAAAGAGGCCGCCTCTTTTGAGACAGCCTCTTTTTTCGTTTTTGACCAATTCCCTTTGCCCGTTCGGATAATTCATTATTCAGCAATTAGTTACTAGGCGGTGATTCAGCGCCTGACTGCCCTAAATTTTGCCGAGAATTAAAAGTTAGCGCAAAAATTTCCTGGTTCCTCTCACAATCAAGAATGGGCGATACGCCAATTTGTATCATTAAAAAAACGGATGATTAACCTAAGTATTAGCCTCTAGACTGCAATAAAATTGCTGTTTCTTAGTTATAAGAAGAGTCCAATAATCCACCGTGTGAAAACCCTAAAAACCCTAACACTCTGTACTTGTATTATCCTTGCGACAGCGGGATTCATCTTCCCAGAATCATCTTTTTCGCAGTGCAATGGAGTTATCAAATCAGTTAGTTATAGTACTGTCCTGACCGGAACTGGAAATGATGAACACGTTTTCCTGTTGCCTCAGTTTGATCCAAGCAAGGGCACACTGGTGGCAGTAAAAATTTCAAATATAATTACCCTTGATTATTCCTTCCAGCTTGAAAATAACAGCCATTCGGCCGTAAGCTACACGCTAGGCGTTGGTCGTAATGACTGGGTCGGCTGCAGCGCCTTGTCTTCGCCGTTAACGAATGCGTCCAATGTGATAGACTTCGGTCCTTATGCACTGGCGGCATCCGACGGCGTTACGGGATCAGGTCCCGACTTTATCTCGGTTCCCCCGTTCAATGTGCTGAACAATTATGCCGACATTACGGATTCGATCACCAGCGGCATGAATGGCTTCATGGGTACAGGCAATGTTTCTTTCGACTATTTTACGACCACTTTTTACCAGCTTAGCGGAAACTATAATTTCAACCAGACGCCCGTTGACACCATGAATTTTAAGATAAGCTACTATTATTGCAGCGTCACGGTCATCGCCTCGAGCATCATGGATTTCCAAGCAGCGTTGCAGAAAGACAATGATATTAACCTGAGCTGGCAAATCGCGAACGAGCACCTGGGAAGAGTTTATGCGACAGAAAAAAGCGCTGACGGCGTCAACTTCACCAGCTTCGGCACTGTTAAATCAAGCGTAGACACCACCGTAGCCAGCTATGCTTATCCTTATACCCTGACTTCAAGCGACAAGAACCGGGTCTATTTCCGGCTTCGCATAACGGACGAAAATAACAATATCAGCTATTCCGGTGTCAGTAAGGTAGATTTGGGCGAACAAAGCGCACAGTTGAGCCTTTATCCGAATCCGGCTCATGATTATATCAACATTCTCTTCCCGAGAACAGTCAATAATATAGCAGTCGACCTACTCAGTTCAAGCGGCGAAACGATCCAACGATATGCATTTAAAAATACCAATATGCCCCGCATCAACGCCATTAGCCAACTGGCGCCAGGGGTGTATTTTATCCACGTTTATGATCTTGACCAGCACAAGAGCTACGTGTTGCCGCTGATGACGCAATAGAAGGCGCTTAAACTGCCTAGATTAATGGCCTTGCGTTCAAAGCCTCCAGGAGAAGCAAAGAGACCGCCGCAAAGTAGATAATTGCGATGGCGATCACCGACTTCTTGTTATTTAAGAAAAAATATCCCAGGATTGGAAGAATTTGAAGTGAATGCATTCCAAAGAAATGTGCGGCGCGAAGATCGCCATAGCCGGTACTCCAGTTTAGATATGGCAGGCCGCTTCCTCCATCGGGCGCGCCGACGGTGTGCCCTCCGTTATGCACAATGACGAACCCTTCAGCAGCAAACGCGACAAAACATAAGAGTCCCAGCCTGATTCCCCACAAATAGGACTCCTTGATTGAAAATTTCTTTTGCTTGAAAAACAGCCAGCACATATAAGCGGTCCAGCAGGTGAAGACCGTAATGCTGGCGCCCATAACGCCAAAGAGTATTCCGTTAAGAGCTGGCGAGTTATTAAAATGCGATCGTTGGCCCCTGGCTGCCTGCTCGGTTATGATGACTAATTCAATCAGCATAGCAACGATCGTTGCACGCGAATATCTGCGAACCGCCTTCTGGTTATCCAGGTAATACAACAACCAAGCGAGGGTCAGCGTGATAATGGCTATCGATAAAAAAAACTTGCTTGGCTTGATAAAGGCATTGATACCGAGCACCTGCGTGTTCGTCAAATAGATGCACGCGAGACAAGTTGCTGCACCAAGGACGCAGAACATTCCCAAATAGAACAGCATAGCATTTCGGCGGCGGAGCTCCTGAAAAAAGTTCATAACCTAGTAATTATCTGCAAAATATTTTTTCGTCGAGGCAAAACGAATGATCAGATAAAGCAATAAACCCGTTGGGCCCAACATGGAATTGAGTATATAACAGGGTATCAGCAGGAGATGGGGTATGCCATGTTTGCGGCCGTTGTTTTTGATCCAGCAGCCTGTTAAGAGATCGAAGGCGATATAGTGGGTCCAGCCTGCAACGACCATCATTGGGTTTTGAAAAAGTTCCATCACGCCGCCAAGCGAATTGAATTTTTTCAGGTCCCCGAAATGAAAGCCGTTAAAGAGGAGAACCGCATAGATGATTGCAAGAATCGTAATGATGACTCCGATGATGAATTTGTCGCTCATTCGCCAGAAAGGCAGGAATATCAGAACGATCCAACCTGGGATTGACAATAGACCAACTATACTGAAAATCGTTTCGGCTGACATATCAATTTGGTTTTAGGTTTAATGAAGCTTTTGATAATCCGGTGACAGGGGCAGGACCCGTAAATTACGATTCTTATTCAAAAGAAATCTACCTTCCAATAAATTATAATTCATTTACGAAATTATTCGTACAATTGCGATAAAAATTCACATGTCGTTCCGATCGTTTTTAGCGACCTGCCTAAGTTTGGGCCTCTGTTTATCAAACCTGGGCGCCCAGCCGCTCACAAGGGATGCGAAGATCTCAGTCATCAATCATTTATCGCAGTCACTGCTTGATAACTATGTATTTGCTGACACGGCGCGACTGATGAAAGTGGCGCTCCAAAAAAATCTTTCAGCAGGCCTCTATGACAGCATCACCAATCCGGCTGCTTTCGCGCAAAAACTGACCCGCGATCTTCGGTCCGTATACAAAGACCTTCATTTGGGGGTGAGATTCGACCCGCAACAGGAAAAAAACCTCTTGGATACTTCTCGTGTCAATGAAGCAGCCGACCGCGCCAGGAATCTTGCGCGGCAGAAGGCGCAGAACTTCGGCTTTAATAAAGTTGAGATTTTGAATGGCAATATTGGTTACGTCCGTTTCGACAGGTTTGCTTCACCGAACGAGGAAGCCAGGGCAACAGTCGGGAATGTATTTGGCTTTTTGAAAAATACAACCGCGCTGATTTTTGACGTTAGGGATAATGGAGGCGGCGACCCCGAGATGGTGAGGTACATTTGCAACTATCTTTTCGACAAGCCCACGCATATCAATGACCTCTACGAACGAAGAAAAAACTCCACCCAGGCATTTTGGACCGAGCAGGTGAAGGGTTCGGAAACCTTCTCCAAATTGCCCGTGTACGTACTAACGAGTGATCATACATTTTCCGGAGCAGAGGAATTTGCCTATGATATCAAATGCCAGCAGAGGGGCGAGATCATCGGCGAAACAACGGGCGGAGGGGCTCATCCTGTCCAGCCACAACCGATCACCAATGGTTTCGTTGGCTTTATCCCTTTTGCCAGAGCGATCAATCCCATTACGAAAACCAATTGGGAAGCTGTTGGGGTAAAACCCGATCTCGCAGTCGCGTCCGACAAAGCATTGGATGAGGCGATGCTGGCGTGCTATGACAAGCAACTTGCAACCACCAGCGATAGCAATAAGATAAAACCTGTTCAATGGTCGCGAAACATTCTTTATGCGAAAATTCATCCTTATTATGTCGACACCGTAAATCTAAAGTCTTACGTTGGGAAGTATGGCGATGGAAGATTTGAATATCGCGATGGCGGTCTATATTTTACTGGGAGAAGCGGCAGGGTATCCAGGCTTGTAGCATTATCCGAACGGACCTTCAAGCCCCAGGACATTGACTACTTTAAATTGGAATTCAAGCAAGACGCTGCCGGAAAAGTAATCAAAGTCCTTTTCACCTTTGACGACGGCTACACAGAACTTCACATGAGGGAATGATAAACCTTCCTCTTATTGTTCTCTAAGTGCTTTTGACTAAGGTCATGTTTTGCGATGACCGCTGTCATGATTTTTGCTCGCTCAAACTTGAATATTTGCATTCTAAAATCAAGTTTATGGAATATATATTCTCCCAATCGGGTTCAGCTGGCTTGTACCAAGGGATGGAAAAGAAGCGGTCTTCATTATCGATTTTTTTTTCTTGGGCCGCCGGCCAGGAATTAGAAAATCATGTAGCATGGGTCGGAATTTCAATAATGTTAATGGCCGCGGTCATCTCGCCAATTGCGATTTCAATTGTCTTACTGAATGGCGCATCATTCAATCTCATTATGGCGACGATGGCAGCCTTAGCCCTGGTTGTAACCAGTAACCTTGCTGCGATGTCAACTAAATACACGATCCCCATATTGCTTCTGGCCACATTGATGGATCTAGGAATTGTTATAGCAAGTTTTATAATTCGATAAACCATAGCCGGTCGAAACAGGAATAAACAACAAACAGCCTAATTGATATCACGTACCACAAGACCTCAATGTCGGCAATGAACTCAAATTACTGATTTAATGAGTTTTCATCGACTGGCACCTCCATGCACAACTCGACAAGGACGCCGCTGGTGTGTTTGGGGTGAAGAAAGCAAATCAGCTTATTGTCGGCCCCCAATTTTGGTTCTTCCTGCAGGAGTAGGAATCCCTGTTCTTTGAGGCGTTTCATTTCGGCGCGGATGTCGTGCACTTCAAAGGCAATATGATGCAAACCTTCGCCTTTTTTGTTAATATAGCCTGCGACGATGCCATCGGCAGAATTGCTTTCGAGAAGTTCAATCTTGGTTTCGCCAACCCTGAAAAACGCGGTATTGACTTGTTCCGAATCAACGGTTTCGGTCTTGTAGCAGGAACTGCCAAACAATTTTTCAAACAGTGGCACCGCGGTGGCAAAATCCCTGACTGCAATGCCGATGTGCTCGACTTTTTGCATTGGCAATTTTACGTAAAAATAGGCATTCAGGACATTCAGCCGCTGTCCATCGTTTGGTCTACCTTTGTGTGACAAGAACAATTTTGAAGTTCCCCATTTACCTGGACAACAACGCCACAACGTGCTGCGACGAGCGGGTACTCGATGCCATGGTCCCTTTTTTTTCCGTCCATTATGGGAATGCAGCAAGCCGGACGCACCTTTTCGGCTGGCAGGCCGAGGAAGCTGTCGAACTGGCGCGTGAACAAATCGCTGCTCTCATTGGCGCAGATTCGAAAGAAATTATTTTCACTTCGGGGGCTACTGAGGGGGATAATCTTGCGATCAAAGGAGTATGCGAATCCTATGCCAGCAAGGGAAATCATATCATTACCGTATCGACAGAACATAAGGCGGTCCTTGACACCTGCAAACATCTTGAAAAAAAAGGAGCGAGGGTAACTTATCTGCCAGTTCAAACCGATGGGACGATCAGCCCTGAAAAGCTTGAAGCGGCGATCACGCCTGATACCGTTCTCATTGTCGTCATGTACGCCAACAATGAAACGGGAGTTGTTCAGCCCGTCAACCAAATTGGCCGAATCGCCCGGCGCCATCAAGTACTACTCTTCACTGATGCCGCTCAGGCCTGTGGCAAAACTCCGATCAACCTCGCCAATGACCCGATAGACATTCTAGCGCTCAGTGCACACAAAATTTACGGTCCCAAGGGAGTGGGGGCATTATATGTCCGTCGGCGGGATCCCCGCGTCAGGCTGGCCTCCCAAATGGATGGCGGGGGCCACGAGAGAGGAATGCGCAGCGGAACGCTCAATGTGCCAGGCATTGTCGGACTTGGCAAGGCATGCGAAATCTGTAGACAGGACATGCAAACCGAGTCAAAAAGGCTCGCAGCGTTAAGAGATAAGCTGGAAACCGGATTATTGTCAGTCGGCGATTCCATGGTCAATGGCAGCCGTGAAAAACGGATGCAGCATGTCACCAATATCTCCTTTGCGGGTGCCGATGCCGGTGCGCTCATGACGGCCTGCCACCAAACCCTCGCGGTTTCTTCTGGTTCGGCGTGCACCTCAGCTTCTATTGAGCCGAGCTATGTCCTGAAAGCGCTCGGCCTTGACGACTCGTTGGCTCACTCATCACTGAGATTCGCGCTTGGCAGATTTACAACCGAAGAAGAGATTGATTTTGCGATTATTGAAATAAAACGGGCGGTTGAAGCCGTCCGTGGGGCCAATGCCATCATCAATAGGATAAAGTCGACGGGGGTCTAATAGCGAAATTCTTTTTCAGACGCCGTAAGTTTGCAAAAAAGTTGTTTTTATGCAGCACCTTGGAACACTGCAATTCGATGAAAAGAAATTTGACCTGGAGCGGGCCACGATATTCGGGATATTCGAACCCTACGGTTATGTGACCTGGGAAATCGAGATCTACCCGCCAGGCGACTCCAACCATTTGATGTTTAGCGCGATTATCATTGAAGGAGTATTTTCTCCTTCACAGTTAAGCGGGCAAGCTTATAAAGGTGAGCGCGACACGCATGACTTATATCAACACGCGGTTAGGGTCGATGGTGAGGGCAGGTTCCTGGAATCGGTGGACATGAATTTTGGAAATTGGGACAGGACGACGCAATCGATCAGGCTTGAAGGGCATGGAACCATCGACGAGGATGACGGTCTGCCGGCAGTCAGGTTCAGGTTTTCCGCCATGCTCAACTTCACAGGGCTCAATCTCTTCGAAACTTCGCGAAATGAGACACAGGAATTTGTTGACAATTATCTCCAGGAGTTCACCGATCATGTCGAAGTAAAATATGAACAGGCCGAAAGTGGTCTTCATGCGATGATCTCCGGCAACTTTTGAATCTATGCAGCGCCAAAAAGAAAAAACCCCGCAATCGCGGGATTTTTCATGCAGTTGGTTTCGGTTAGAAAATTTAAAAAACCTTAACCATAAAAAAGTTTCTTTCTAAGGAAGGTTGACCGTTTGTTTACCAGTGTCGAAATTAGGAGAAAATATAATGTTAAAAAAATTTTATTTTTTTCAAACGGTAATTGTTAATCCCATTTTATTAGCAATCTAAACGGAAAGGCGGTGCGCAAAATCCATATTCCTAATATCGCTTATTTTCGTAGCCATGTGGGCAGTTTGCAAAAAAGAACTCCGGCAATTTTTCAGTAGTCTTACTGGGTATATCGCGATAGCTGTATTTCTGTTGATGAACGGCCTGACACTTTTTGTATTTCCTGCTACCAATATATTTGACTATGGTTATGCCACATTGTCCAATTTCTTCGATCTCGCCCCTTGGATCCTGCTGCTCCTTATCCCTGCTATTACGATGCGCAGCTTTGCGGAGGAATTCCGTACAGGAAGTTTTGAAATACTTCAGACAAGACCCCTGACCAGGTGGCAGGTCGTTTCGGGAAAATACATGGCGAGCTTAATCGTTGTCATCATCGCGCTACTGCCTACCATACTATATTATTTTACCATTCAGAAGCTCTCGGGTCAAAATGGTATCGATACGGGGGCGACAATGGGATCTTATATAGGCCTGATTTTTCTTACGGCAGTGTTTGTTGCAATCGGTATATGCTGCAGCAGTCTGACGAATAATGCCGTCGTGGCATTTATTGCTGCAGCTTTTTTCTGCTTCGTGATTTATAGCGGCTTTAACGCGGCGAGCGCGCTGCCGACTTTTTCGGCGGGGCTTGACTACTATATCGAAATGCTGGGAATCGATTTTCATTACCGCAGCGTCAGCAGGGGCGTGGTCGATCTGCGGGACGTCGTTTATTTTCTCAGTGTAATCGCCTTTTTTTTAATATTCACCAGTAAAAATCTCCTGAAACGATAACCACGGCGCCATGCAAAAAAATCTGAATTCCCATTTATGGTGGCTATGGTTGCTGGTCGTCCTTGTGCTGCTGAACGCGCTGGCTTCGCAGGTGCATTACCGGATTGACCTGACCAAAGAGAAACGCTATACGCTGAGCGAACCTACCAAAAAAATGCTGGCAGGCCTCGATGAAACGGTCCAGGTGGATGTTTATCTTAAGGGAGATTTAAAGGCCGGAATAAAAAAACTTGCGAAAAGCACCGAAGAATTGCTGGAAGAATTTAAGGAGTACGGCAATGGCAAAGTACAGTTTCGCTTTTTTGATCCGCTCACGGAACTGAACGATTCCGCTAAAAAAGCGCTGGTTGATTCGCTAAGCCGGATGGGCATTCAGGCTGAAAACGTAGTCGCGCAATCCAAAAAAGGCGAAGAGCAAAGCGAACGCTTTGTTCTCCCGGGAGCCATGGTGAGATATAAGGACCGACTTTTCCCTGTCGACCTGCTTAAGGGAGTCAACAATGCAGACGAAAACAGTCTTTACAATAATGCGGAAGCGTTGTTGGAATACAAATTCGCCAACGCCATCGACAAGATCACCGAAAAAAGCGAGCCCGCCGTCGCCTACGTGATGGGCAATGGCGAGCCTCTTGATTTCAGCGTTTATAACCTGGTGGAAGGCCTTCACAAAAACTATCGTCTTGCCTTCCTTCGCCTGGACAGCGTTCCCACGATCCCAGCCGAACTTTCGGCCATCATTATCGTAAAACCCACACAGAAATTTACAGACGGCGAAAAACTGAAACTGGACCAGTATGCCATGCACGGCGGTAATATCATTTACATGATCGATGACCTCCATGCGGAAATGGACAGCCTGCGGCTTGACAAGGAAACCATGGCATACGACCGTGGTCTCAATCTCGAAGACCTCATGTTTAAATGCGGGGCGAGGATAAACCAGGATCTGGTGGAAGACCTGCAATGTGCGAGTCTCAACTTCGTGACCGGAAGCGAAGGGGGTAAGCCTCAGATACAACTTCTGCCGTGGCCTTATTTCCCATTGCTCAATGGCAGCTTAACCCAACCGATCTCTAAAAACCTCGATCCTGTATTTGCACGTTTTTGCAATTCCATTGACACTGTCAAAACCCTGGGAATAACTAAGACCGTGCTCCTCCAAACGTCTAAAAATGCTAGGCGCACTGCGACCCCTGCGATCATCAGCTTTGAAAGTGTGAAAATGGCCAGCGATCCGGCAGCATTTAATATACCTGACATCCCGGTGGCAGTCCTTCTCGAAGGTAAATTTCACTCGCTCTACGCCAACAGGATCTCCTCTGCAATAGTAGATACCTTGGCTAATGTCTATAAGCGACCGTTTTTGCCGGCGGGCGAAAAATCGGCAAAAATCATCGTTTGCGCAAGCGCGGGCATCGTGACGAATGAAGTCACGCAGCGCGGGCCTCTGCCGATGGGATATAACAAGGACATCGATTTCACCTTCTCAAACCAGGATTTTATACAGAACTGTTTTGATTATATGGCCGATCCCACCGATATCCTGCAGACGCGCGCCAAAGATTTTACCCTTCGAATGCTTGATCCCAAAAAGGTTGAAGAAGGCCGAGCAACCTGGCAATTTGTAAACCTGGTTCTTCCGCTGGTTCTTGTCGTGCTTTGCGGGCTTCTCTACCAGGCGATTCGCAAAAGAAAATACAGCCATTAAGTCTTACGTATTTTTATTGGATGACCAAAAATCCGCTCAAATGACTTCTAAGTCCAAAATTTTAACACATGAAAAGGATCCATCTGCTGTTACAACTTATAATCGCTTTTCTCCTTACTCTGCCTACCGGCGTCGGAGCCCAGATAGCTAAAAAAATCAGGGTGGTGGTACTCACAGACATTGAAGCTGACCCTGATGATACGGAATCCATGATCCGCTTTCTCACTTATTGTAATCAATGGGATGTTGAAGGCTTGATTGCAGTCACGTCGATTCATCAGAAAACGCGCGTGGCTCCCGAAAGCATTTTGAAAGTCCTGGACGCCTACAATAAAGTTCAGTCGAATTTACTGAAACATGAAGCGGGCTATCCTACTGCTCTCGCACTGAAGGCAAAAGTTAAGCATGGTCTTGCCACTTATGGTATGGCCGGGGTTGGTGAAGGACACGATTCTGAAGGTTCGGAGCTAATCGTAAATGCATTGAAGAAACCGGACACGCGGCCAATCTGGTTTGTTGTTTGGGGAGGCCCGAATACACTTGCACAAGCCCTCTGGAAAATAAAAAGTACTATGCCCGAAGCAGAAGCTGAAAAGATTTATAAAAAAGTCAGGATTTACACGATTTCCGATCAGGATGACAGTGGGCCCTGGATCAGGAAAACTTTTCCATCTATTTTTTTTATTGTAACGCCGGGTTATAACTATACAAGAGCTACCTGGCTCGGAATATCTTTTGGCATGCCGGGATCTGACAAGGAAGTCGTTTCCGCCGAATGGCTTGCCAGGAATATTCAGCAGGGTCATGGCCCATTGGGTGCAGCTTATCCGGATGTTGCTTATGGCATGGAAGGTGATACTCCCAGCTTTCTAAACCTCATCAGCAATGGTCTTAGTGATCCGGAACATCCTGATTATGGCGGATGGGGAGGCAGGTACGAATTTTACCTTCCGCCTTTTGAGGATTCAAATGTCGGCGCATTCCGGAGAGAGAATTGGCCACAAGATCAGCCTGAGACGAGGCCAATCTGGACAAATGCCATTGATTCCGTGGTTTCACCCATCGACAAGATCGCGTATGCCTCCAATCAGGCTACAATTTGGCGCTGGCGTACGGATTTCCAAAACGATTTTGCAGCAAGAATGCTATGGACTACCAAAAGCTATCAGGAATGCAATCACCCGCCCGTCCCAAGACTTGCCTATGGCGATAGACTGTCTGTAAAATCAGGGGAACAATTTCATTTAAGCGCAGCCGGTACGACAGATCCTGATGGCGACTCGATGAGTTACCTTTGGTTCCAATATCCCGAAGCCGGCACGTATAAAGGCCATGTGAGTGTTGCGCCTTATGCGTCGAACCTGTATGATGTGCCGGTCACCGCGCCGCAAGTAGACAGCCCGGTCACCATCCACTTTATTTTGAAAGTAACAGACAAAGGAACTCCGCCATTGGCGAGGTATAAAAGAGTCATCGTTACGGTATTGCCAAAATGATACAGGAATGCGTATAAAAAATTGATTATAAGTGCATTATAAGACATATTTTCGTGAGTGACCTATACGAATTGCCAGCTCAAATTCGTTATATTTGAAGGCGATTTAGCAAAAAAAGCAACCCGCTCGCTAACCTCCCAAGATTAAACCCTGAAATCAAAAACCATGGAAGAGAATATTTTGACCGAACCGCCGGAGTTTAAGCTTTATAAAGAAAGAGCGATTTCCCTTGCAACCTTTTTAGGAGGTCCCTTGGTGGCAGGCTACCTTGCCGCAGAAAATTACCGCCAGCTCGGCGACAAAGCGAAGGTTCGGGGGGCATGGGCAATTGCTATAGTTGCAACAATTATTATTTTCGGCGGCCTGTTCGTGGTGCCTGACATTGAAAAAGTTCCACGATACATCATACCCATTCTTTACATGGTAATAACACAGTCGTTGGTTCAAAAATACCAGGGCGCCGCAATCAAATCCCACATCGAAAAAGGCGGACAAACTTACTCCATCTGGCGCGCGGTTTGGATTGGCCTGGTAGGCCTCGTCGTGTTGTTTGCCATTTTACTTGCCGTGTCGATGATCGTCGGAAACAATGCCCCGCAATAATCTTCTTGACCGCCAGCCAATCGAAAAGTGGGGAATTTTCCGCTTTGGTCGCAACATTCACGAGGGTCGTCGAATTAGGTTAAACCAGCTTAATGCTGATGCTAATTTTGACTCCAGCAGAGTAGTGGTGTAGCATATTAAGGTGGCACTACTACCCACCTGGGAGTGTTTTTACACTCCCTTTCAATTGTGCGACCAATCCTAATTGAAAATAAATCCAAATTGGAAATTTAGCCCGATTGACGTTGGCGCGCTGTTTCCAGCACGAACCGGTAATGAAAGCGCGGCGAAATAATTTACATATTTTGACCGGGCGACGATTTGATTAAATACCGGCGTGAAGCCATATCTTCCGGATGTTTCAAACGCCAGACGCGGAATGATCGTAAATCCGTGGCTAAAGCGGAACATTGGACCTGGATCGAAAAGCAAATTGCTGGTTTTACTAGCGGGGCTCTTGCCAGCGGGATGATTAAAAACGATCGACGGTGTGAACTCATAGCTGAAACCGAATCTTTCACTGTAAATGACATTCACGCCAACAGGAAATCCCACAGTAGTCGCTTCCTTAAAGTTTGGCGTTGTTGTCGTTCCCTGAATGGTGACGATGGGGAATATAAAGCTCAAATAGCCGATCGCTTTTCGTGGTGGAGGCGCGGACTGTTGATCGGACTGCGCATCGCTTTTGCTCGATAATAAAATGGTCAACAAAAATCCAATGCCTGCAACCTTTTTCATAACATGTTTTTTTGTTTTAAGGAAAATAATATCGATATAGCTTAAAAGATATATCGGTGCTAAAAAAAATTTATCTGAATTTTTTTGATTCCTTTTCAAGAAACTCGGTAAACCGCTTCCGCATGGATTCATGATATCCTATCAGAGCCCTGGCTTCGTCAGTAATTGCCGATCCCCCACCTTTTTCGCCACCCTTTTTCACAATCACTAACGGCTGTTTTACCTGCTCATTCAGGGAACTTATCATCTTCCACGCTTTCTTATATGACATTCTCATTTTTTTTGCCGCTTTATAGATGGATCCGGTTTCATCAATATATTTGAGAAGCTCCACGCGTCCCGGGCCAAAAAATCGCTCATTCTGGAATTCGATCCAGAGGCTACCCGTAACTCGGTATCCCATCTTTCTTTTTAGTATACTGCGGAACGGGTTTGGCACCAGTGAAATGTTGTAACCTGAAAGTTATTCAATTTCTAGCATCCAAAAATGATCTCGGGCGAGTGAATGAGATGAAACCGCCTAACTTTGTTCGGGAGCAATTGTTAAATCAATATGGGTACAAAAAGGAAAATGCTATCATCCACATTCGCATTGTTTATGGCGATGGCTGGGCACGCACAAAACAAAATTACGGTTGCCGTTGCGGCCAACATGCAATATACGATGGATGCGCTGAAGGTGGAGTTCAAAAAAACGGATTCGACTGAGATTGAAGTTGTCCTTGGTGCTTCCGGCCAGCTCACCCAGCAAATTATGCAGGGTGCACCCTTTGATATTTTTGTTTCAGCTGATACCGATTACCCCGCCAAGCTGGCTGCGTCAAATTTCGCCGCAGCGAGGCCAGAGATCTATACAAGAGGGGTTCTGGTTTTGTGGAGCGTCAAACCCGGTGTCCAGCTCGATCCCACGCTGAAAAATCTTGTAAGTGAAAATATTCAGCATATCGCAATCGCAAATCCGACAACGGCACCCTATGGAAAAGCTGCCAAGGCACTGATGGAGAAATACAACATTTATGACAAAATTAAAAGCAAAATTGTCACCGGAGAGAGTATTACACAGGCGAGCCAGTTTATCGCGACGAGCGCAGCCGATATCGGGTTTACGGCAAAGTCTATTGTAATATCTAATCAGATGAAGGGCATTGGGCATTGGATCGAACTCAAGGAAGAAGATTATCCGGCGATCCTGCAGGCAGCAGTATTATTAAAGTACGGCCAGGAGAATCGCGCACGCGAATCAAAGAAATTCTATGATTTTCTTGTTTCGCCTCCAGCAAAGGAGATTTATAAAAAATTCGGCTATCTGGCAAAATAAAATGATCGAATTCGAACCATTTTGGCTCACATTCAAGCTGGCGTTTTTTGCGACGGTGATATTGTTTTTGGTTTCAATTCCGCTGGGCAGCTGGTTGTCAAAAAAAGGGAATATTGCGAAGACTTGTGTCGAGGTTTTGGTAAGTATGCCGTTGGTCCTGCCGCCGACGGTTTTCGGATTTTATCTGCTGGTTGCATTCAGCCCTGAAAACGCATTCGGAGGATTCTTAGACCACTGGCTTGGCTTGCGCTTTGTATTTTCGTTTGGCGGTCTCCTGGTTGCTTCTGTGATCTATAGCCTGCCGTTCATGGTTCATCCGATTCAATCGGGATTTTCCTCTTTGCCGCCAAGTTTGAAGGAAGCTGCTTATTCGCTGGGCAAGTCGCGTTGGGACACGTTGATTCACGTGCTGCTCCCCGGAATCAAATCTTCGCTGATTGCGGGGGTTATCCTGACCTTTGCGCACACGGTGGGCGAGTTTGGCGTGGTACTGATGATTGGGGGGAATATTCCGGGGAAAACACGGACGGCCTCAATTGCTATTTATGACGAAGTCGAAGCATTCAGATACGGCAACGCAAATGTGTACGCAGTAATCCTGCTTATTCTTTCTTTTGTGGTGCTTTTTACCATGTATTGGCGCAATCGCAGGACGCAGCAAGTAAGAATTCTATGATCCATTTCGATATAGAAAAGAAATTGCACTCCGCTAACGGTGAATTTATTCTCCATGCAAGTGGAAAAATAGATTCAGGCGCATTCGTTAGTCTTTATGGCGCCTCGGGAGCGGGCAAGACCAGTTTTTTGAGAATGCTTGCAGGTTTGATGAAACCAGACAACGGGTCGATCTGGGCGGATGACATCGCCTGGTATGATGCGCAGAAACGGATCGATATCAGTCCGCAAAAAAGACGAATCGGCCTGGTGTTCCAGGATTATGCTCTTTTCCCGAATATGAACGTTCGGGCCAACATTGCCTTTGCTCTCCCAAAAAATGAGCGGTCATCATTTGTCGATGAATTACTCGAATTGACCAACCTGGTGAATTTGGCTTCGCGAAAAACCGAACATCTTTCGGGAGGAGAACGTCAGCGCGTTGCCCTTGCACGCGCAATCGCGAGAAAGCCCTCGTTATTATTGCTTGATGAACCGCTTTCTGCCATCGACCACGAAATGAGGATGCAGCTTCAGAGTACTTTGCTAAATATTCACCGTAAATTTAAGCTGACCACGATCCTTGTGAGTCATGATGCGGGCGAGATCATTAAATTGAGCGACCGGGTTATTCACCTTAAAGACGGCTTGATGACCCCTTTGCTCGCACCTTCAAGGATGTTCATGAGCAATGGCGACAATTCCATCCTGTTGGGCGACATTGTTGAAATCGAAAGGACCGGGAGTGAATCTTTTGTCGTCGTTCTCTTGAGTGACAGGATGGTGCGTATCAGCTCGGCCGCGTGCGAGCAGGCATTAAGTATAGGCGATTCAATTAAGCTTACCTACGATCGGAATTTTCCGCGAATTACAAAGCTCGAATCTACACCGAGCGATTAAATCTTTAATTTTTCTGATAAACAAAAGTCCATGACACCTAAACTGCTGTTGCGCATCGCATCCCTGGTCATGTTACTCCATACGATAGGCCATTCAATCGGCGCTATTACCTGGAAGCAGGCTCCGAACAAGACAATTGCTGATCTGATTGCCGGAATGGAAAGCAATCATTTTGACTTTTTTGGACGACAGGTCAGCCTGGCAATGTTTTTTGAGGGTTACGGCGTTTTGATGATTCTCGTTCTCCTTTTTATAACCATCCTCTTATGGTTATTAAGTGGCCATACGGGAAACGCATTGACAAGGAAATTGCTTCCGTGGCTTTGTGCTTTCCTCATACTTTTTGGAATTAGCGAATGGTTCTACTTTTTCCCGCTGCCATCTATATTCTCGGTTCTTTCGGGAATTCTTTGTTTATTGGCATGTGCTGGAAAGGCGAAATCTAACCCATCAACCGCCGGATGACAATCGATGGTAATTTGGCGATTCAAGAGATTTTGTGAAGCATGATAAAGCAACACCTTGCGTCTCCCAAGCTTCTACATAACATATTACTTTTTACCTCTCAAGAAATTCAAGAACCTTGTTGATCAGGGAAACCCTCTTGTTGGTAAATGGATGATCAGTTTGCCAGACCTGGTAATCAAAGTAAGCCTTATTTGCATTTCGGATGGCGGCGGCCACTTGCTTGTTCCCCGGGTGTTCATCAAGCATGATGATTTGCTTACCTGCTAACGCGTTGCCGTCATTAATCAGGTTGTAGTAGTCACGATTGCTAATGACTGGGCTAAATAACTCCTTCAGTGATGCATTTAAAACGAAATACCTGCCGCCGGTATTCGGATTATTAGCGAGTTGGAGCAATTCTTTTTCTGTTGTCACCTTTTTGAAGTCATTGCCGATATTCCAGGACGAGAGGGCAAATCCTTTTTTTATCGATGGCAATTTTTGAAGCGCCTTAAGACACACCCAACCTCCCATGCTGTGGCCGAAAAGAACAATGTCCGAGGTATCAATTTTGAGGGAGTCTTCGTATTTTTTGCAAAATGCATAGACATTCACAACATCTTCCACACAGTTTGTAAAACTGAACTTTCCCTGGCTTCCCCAAGATCCGCGGTAGTCAAAATAGATGACGTTCCATCCGTGGCTTCTGACAACCTGCGCCAGGTCGAGATTGCGCTCGTTGCCCGGATAGCCGTGAAGAAGTAGCAAGGTAGGATGCTTTTCAGCGCCATTAGCCCTGTAAATAAATCCGGCCAACAACGAATTGCCTGAGGGTATAAAAAGCTCGGTGAAACCTGCAGGCGATGTTTTGTCCCAATCAAGATCCCTCAGCACGATGCTGTCATTCTGGGCGAAAATATTTGTCGTCACGAAAAGGAGTATCGCGAAAAGAATTTTCGTAGCTGAATTGCGCATAAAGAATTTTAGAAAAGATGATCGCCCAAGTTAGCGCAAATTACATTGATATATTAAACCCGGGAATGAAGTGTGTCACTTGAAATGGCCTTTTTCGGAAGACCGAGGGTGAATGCCCTCGATTTGCTCTCGCCCGTATCAACCTTGACTTCTCGTCCGTGCACTTTCAACCTGATATGGCTTAGCAAATGACCCAGGCCGGAACCCCTTCCGATGGTTTGGTTGTAAAATGGCTTGAAGATCTCTTCCACGGTAGAAATGATCACGGCTGAAATTCCGTAAGATCACTTAGCGGAGTGTTACCAGAGAGGCCAAGACCTACGAATCCCCTACCGGAAACAGAAAACCCTATTGCGCCTTGCCGGTTGGCTGGCAACGACGTCATCTCGTTCCACAGATCAGTGGCGAAATTGTAAGCCCAGGTCTGGTTCATCAGCGCCCCGTTGATGCCAGTTGCAATAAAGGCCCTGTCGCCGATTTTGGTATTTTTCAAGACAAAGCCAACGCCATTGCTCCGTTCAATCGTCGTATAGCCGTCATCATATGTGCCGGGGCTGGAATTGGTTATATTCCGTAATTGCCGCCATTGACTAGCGTCATCGAGATTGGGATCAAATCTCCAAAAATCATTGACCACCGAGCCGCTACTGCTACCTGTCACGACATAAGCAGAATCATAATAAACAAAAGCAATGGCCTGCGTCCTGGTGTAACCAGGATAACTAATTGTTGCCGACCAGGAATCACTCGAGGGGTCGTAACGGTAAAAATCTTTTTGGTAGCTGCCGTCGTAGCCTGTTCCGATATAACCATAATTGCCGATTGAAAAGGCTACGGCGTCATATCGCGCCGTGCCAATAAAGGCAGCTTTTTGCGTCCAGGCATTGGCATTGGGGTCGAATTGCCAGCAATCACTGAGCATGTTATAACCGTCGTATCCTGTTGCGATATAACCTTCACCGTTCACACTAAAACCGACTGCGCTATTGCGCGCAATGCCTGCCAGGTTTACCTGTTGCGACCAGGTATTGTTGGAAGGATCAAATCTCCAGAAATCATTCAGGCGTGTAAAATTGCTATCGACACCAGTGCCGACATAAACATAATTTCCAATCACAAAGGCCACTGATTCGCTCCGTCCCTCTGCCGGCATGCCGGGCTGAGCGATCCAGGTGCCGTCTGCAATAGCGGCGGGAATGCCGCAACAAGCATCATGTTTACACGAATTAAATAGGATCGGCGATATCAGTAGGAGAGACAACGTAGAATTTCTGTTCATCGTTTGGTTTTCCATAAAATTATTCGCGTGTGGGGTTAAAACGGTGTTAAACGACTTTCAGGCCGTCCTAAAAAAATGTGAAGGACATTAGCGATCTCGTATTAAGAAGCCATTTATTCAGTCCTCAAGCTCTCGATCGGATTGGCATTCGCCGCGCGGATGGCGCGAACACTGATCGTCGCCAGCGCAATTAGAAGGGTGGCTAAGCCGGCACCAAGGAACACCCACCAGGGAAGGCTTACCCTATATGCAAAATCGCGAAGCCAGCCGTTCATTGCCACCCAACCAAGTGGAGCGGCGATAACAAAAGATATGCAGACAAGTATGAGAAAGCCCTTTGTCAACTGCAGAAAGACTTCCGAAACATTTGCACCCAAAACTTTCCTGATGCCAATTTCCTTGATCCTGGATTGGACGGAGAAGCTGACCAAACCAAAAAGACCCATGCATGCGATGCAAATTCCCCATAGAGCAGCTACGGTAAAAATGTTCACATATTGCCTTTCGGTCGCGTAAAGTTTGTTGAAACTTTCATCAATAAAAAAATAATCAAACGGGTTGCCGGCAAAGCTTGCTCCGTATTCCCTTTCCAGGTTGGCGATCTTTTCAGCAAGATGATCGGGGCTCAGGCGGATGGTATAATAGGCCGTGTTATGCTGGGGATAAAATATCATCGGGCTCACCGCGAATTTGGCGCTTGTGTGATTATAATCGCTGACCACACCGATGACTTCAAACTTTCGTCCATGCCATTTTACCGGAGTGCGAAGGGCATCATCGGGACTATTGAAACCCAGTTGCCTTGCTGCGGCCTCATTGATAAGGATCTTGCTGTTGTCATTCCATTTTACATTGCATTCACGATTCGAAAAGTTTCTACCGGCAAGCAGGTGGATTTGATAAGTTGGGAGATACCTTTCATCGATGATCACAAAAGAGTATGCCTTTACCTCGTCTCCCCGGACGGAAGCTGGTTGCGTAATCCCGCTATTCATGAAATTAAAATTCCCGCTGGGTACGCTTCCGCTGGCGCTGAAGTCCAACACATAATTTGCGCGGGATAATGCTTCTTCAAATGCCGCACGACGAAGATTGAATGTACTGTCGTTTCCGACGAGCGGGCCGCGGATGACGAGTAGTTGATTTGGGTTCAGTCCGAGCTTTTTATTTTGCATATACCCCAACTGGCGATATATGATCATCGTTGCGATAATGAGAAGCATTGAGATCGAGAACTGCGCGACGACCAGCGACTTTCTGAGGAAAATCCCCTTAACCGAGTTAGTAATTTTCCCCTTTAGCGTCTCGACAGGTTTGTAGGCTGACAGGCTAAAGGCAGTATATGCGCCCGAAAGGATTGCGCCTGCAAAAAGAAGGAACAGACCAACAATCCACGCAGGGCTTTGAGTTAACGAGCGCCATGAGAGATGTTTTCCGACAAGGTCGTTGAAAAGCGGCTGAAGCAGGGTAACCAAAATTCCTGCGATGAAAAAAGCAAGGAGATTGGTCACGAGGGATTCTCCCAAAAATTGGACAGCCAGACGGCCCCTGCTGGCGCCCACTACCTTTCTTATACCAACTTCAGAGGCACGACGAAATCCGTTTGCCGTCGAAAGATTGACATAATTGAACCAGGCAATCAATAAAATAAGCAAGGTAATCACTGAAAGCAGATAGACATTTTTGAGACTGCTAGACACCGGGTAATTCTCATCAAGGGATCTTCCAAGGTGAATGTCGGAAAGCGATTGGAGCCTAAAGGCCACGCCGTCTTTTCTCGGTCTTAGCTCGGTCCTTAAAGCGCTCAGCTTATTTTCCAGTGATGGGATGTTCACATTTGGTGCGAGCGCAACATAAGTATTGATGTATTGAGAGCTCAGATTATCCAGGCTTGCCCAGTCGTTGTTGTTAAGGTTTGCCGGGTTTTTTAGCGTTTCCAGCGAGAATAACACATTGAACCGGATATCAGAATTGTCTCCCATATCTGCGTATACGGCACCAACGGTATAGAGTGTGCTGCCAAATTGGTTATTTACAACAAGCGTCTTTCCAATGGGATCTTCGTCACCAAAATATTTGCGTGCCCTTGATTCTGAAAGGAAAATGGTATTCGGTTGAGAAAGTGAAGCCGCATCACCCTTCGTCACGCGAAACGAAAAAAAACGGAAGAAATTACCGTCTGCATAGCCCGTTTCAGACTCACTGAAAGACCGGCCAGAATCTGGTCGGCCGATAATCGTACTGCCAGTTTCTTCGTCGAACCGGCACGCATCTTTGATTTCAGGGAATTGGTGTTTGAAGATGTCCGCCCACCCAGGCTCGGTTTCAGTCCATGTCTTGCCGGTAACGTCCAGATTTATCAACCGGTAAAGATCCGCAAGGTTGCGATGGAAACGATTCACCGACTTTTCAAGGCTGATATATTGCACCAGGAAAAAGAATGCGCAGATACCGAGGGCAAGCCCCGAGATATTAATAAAGGCACTGGTTTTATTGCGTACAATGTTGCGCCACGCCGCTTTCAAAAAAATCTTTGTCATAATTACTTTGTCATTATTTGCAAAGCCTGTTTAAGCTTTTGGCCATTCCCAAATGATGGCTGACGATCCCACAGCCGTCATCCAGGAAATTCCTGTGATCCAGGTTTTTTGCAACGGCCATTGCCATTCTAAACGCCTGAGCCGCCGAATCATGATCAGCGTAAACATCCTGAAGATACATTGTCAGATATATTGTTGTCGCATCCGCAACATGAAATTGAAAGGACGAGCAGGCAGACAACGTTGCACTTTAAACAAAAGGTCTGTTTGACTTTGGACACTAAATCTACAAACAACCTATTACCGCAATTTCGGGGCCAGCATACGGGGAATGCCTTTTTGTATCCGGATTTTCCATTTTCATCTAAACTGGGAAACGATTTGATCATTTCATTTGTAATATTGACGCTCCAAATATTGACCGATTATTAACGCCAAATAAAATCATCGCATGAAAAAGTACATTTTGCTCTGCGCAGTTCTAACCATTGTTGCAGTAATTTCCTACGCCCAGAACAAACCCTCCTATCGGATTAGCGCGTCCTTCCCCATCATGAGTGCCGGTGGCTATGATTATTTGACTGTTGACCAGTCTTCAGACAAGCTGTATGTTTCGCACGGCTCGCAGGTGAATGTCCTGAATAAAATCACGGGGGATTCACTTGGCGTAATAAAAACTGAAAAGGATGTCCATGGTATTGCCCTGGTTCATGACCAGGGAAAAGGTTACATCACTAATGGAAGCATGAATAAAGTCCTGGTTTTTGACCTCGCAACAAACAAAGTCCTTAGATACGTACCGGCTGGGCAATTTGCTGACGGCATTTTCTATGATGACTTCTCGAAAAAAGTAATTTCCTGCAATGGCAGGAGCAAAAATATGACCGTAATCGACCCGGTTACTGATTCGGTAGTTGCAACGATCCAACTAACCGGCTGGCCGGAAACTGCCGTAAGCGATGGGAAGGGAAATATCTACGTCAACAACGCAGAAAAAGGTGAGATGGATGTCATCGACGCACGCACGTTTGTGGTTACGCATAACTGGCCGAACGGCCCGGGCTCTGGTGCATCCGGCCTGGCAATCGACCGTGAGAATATGCGGTTATTCGCCACCTGCGAGAACAAGATGATGATCGTGATGGACGCGACAAACGGAAAAGTGTTGGCCAATTTCCCCACAGGGGAGGGAGCTGATGGCGCGGCGTTTGATAACCAGCTGAAAGCGGCCTACTCTTCGAATGGCGAAGGAACACTGACGGTTATTAAGGAGCTTTCGCCGGATAAATTTGAGCTGGCCGGAAATGTAAAGACCAAAACAGGCGCGAGGACGATCACCGTTGACCAGTCAACTCATCATATTTTTCTTCCCTCTGGTTCGTTTAAGCCGGCGGAAAAAGGGTCCTTCCGACCCCAAATTATTCCCGGAACATTTAAAATTATTGTGGTGGAGCCGCAACCCTGATCGGCAAGCAAGGGGACGGCGGGCCTCTTACTTGAAGATGTTAAGACATATTTAAACTGGAAATGAGTAAGTAGATTCCGTAAATGGTGACGACGAACATGGTCCCAAACGCGATTCCGATGATGCTGAGAACCCTCGAAGTCCTCGTATACTTGCGATCCAGGGCATAAATGTCTGCACTCGAGATCATGGCGGCGGGAATAGATACATGCGACCCCATTTTTTCACTGAAGGAACCTTTCACATAAAGATGTGCCTCATTGAGCACATCGATGTCATCACGCACTTTGAACCTGTTGTGATTTGCCCGTAAGGGATTCAGATACCTGGAATGTTCGCCAATCAGTGTATCAAATTCGCCTTCAAGATTCTTGTCGACCATCCGAGCCCTGGCTAAATGAAAATATCCGGAATCGGTATGCACGACAATATACTCCTCGTCATCTTCCAGGCGCCGAGCCGTAGCCGAATCAATAGTATAAACCGTATTTGTATTGTAATAGTGTAAGAAGCAACTGCTGAAAGAAACGGCTAAAACGGTACACGCCAAAAGCAATAGTGATTTCAACTGGAATGGAAGGTTTTGGTTCATGGAAAAGGCTTTTTGCGATCGCAAGAGCGAGAAGATTGACCTTTCTCTGTTCATCTGATTACGCTGGCTGCAGACCCCTGGTTGCCCGCGGCATAAGTGAAGTGACTTTTTCATTGTGCAATTCTGTTCACTAAGTTTTTCGGGTCTTCGGCGTTTCCGAATTATTGGTATATTACAGCACAGCGACAACAGGCCTATGAATGAATTTGCGGAAATCCACCCGGCGATCATCGAACGACTTCGGAACATGGCTATGCTCAGCGATGACGAAATCAGGGGGACATTGATGTATTTCGAAAAACGTTGCGTCAGGCGAAAAGATTATATACTACGTGCAGGCGAAATCTGCCGCATGCGGAGTTATATTAATAAAGGATGTTTCAGGCGCTATATCATCGATGATCATGGGAAAGAAGTTATTCTAAACTTTGGATTGGAGGAATGGTGGGTCGGCGACCTCGACAGCTTTCAAAATCATAAGCCGAGTATTTATTATGTCCAGGCGCTGGAAGACAGCGAGGTGCTTTGCCTGAACGAGCAAAACCTTGATCGTCTCTACGAAGCGATACCAAAATTCCGGGCATTTGATGACAAAAAAATAGAAAACTCGCATTTTGCCATGCTGAAACGGCTTGCACTGATGCAATCCGCATCTCCCGAAGAAAAGTATAAAGCCGTGTTAGAGCAATACCCGCAGCTATTCCAACGAATCCCCTTGCATTATATCGCCTCTTACCTGGGTATTCAGCCCGAATCGCTCAGCCGCCTTCGAAAACGGCTTTGCCAAAAGAAAGAAAATCTTAACCAAAGTCAAGATTTTTGAACTAATCTCTATCGTACGTTTGCTCCACAAAATATAATAGCATGGAAACTCAAACACTTCAATCCAAGACAAACGAGACGCAGGCAGCCCCCCACCTGACTCCTGAGCACATCATGCAAATCGGCATGGGATTCTGGGCCTCAAAAATTTTGCTGGCTGCAGTCAAATTTGACTTGTTCTCCGAACTTGCCGCCGGCCCACTCACAGGTTCCGCCATACAAAAGAAGCTCGGCTTGCATGAACGCGGTTTATATGATTTCCTGGACACGCTTGTTTCCCTTGGATTTCTACAAAGGGAGGGGATTTGCGATTCCGCCGTCTATAGCAATACGGCCGAAACCGATCTTTTTTTAGACCGAAAAAAGCCTCCTTATATTGGGGGTATCCTTCAAATGGCTAACAACCGGCTTTATTCAGCGTGGGGAACGCTTGAAGATGGATTGATCACCGGAGAGCCTCAAAACGAAATCAAGAACGCCGAGGATGCCAACCCCTTTGATGAATTATACAGTGATCCCCAAAGGCTCCGCGAATTTCTTAATGCGATGACCGGCATTCAGATTGGCGCATTTATGAGTTTTGCAAAGCAATTTGATTTTTCCCGCTACCATTCGTTGACTGATGCAGGTGGCTGCATCGGCGCTCTTTGTGTCCAGGTGGCGCTTAACCAACCCCACATGCACTGTACTGTTTTTGACTTGCCAGCCGTCAAACCAATCGCTGAAGACTACATCAAACAGCACAACCTCTCTGATCGCGTTGACGTCGCAGTCGGCGACTTTTTTAATAAGGATATTCCACAATCCGATGTGATCGTGATGGGAAATATCCTTCATGACTGGTCTGAAAAAGAAAAGCTTCAGCTGATGAAACGGGTATACGATGCCCTGCCTGAGGGAGGTGCATTTGTTTGTATTGAAAATGTGATAGACAACGACCGCAGGAAAAATGCATTCGGCCTGATGATGTCGCTGAATATGCTCATTGAAACGAGGGCGGGATTTAATTTCACCTTTAATGATTTTGATGGCTGGGCCGCTGAAACCGGGTTCAAATCCACAGAGTGGTTACCCCTTGCCGGCCCAACGAGCGCTGCGATTGCTTATAAATAATTTCGGCAAGTATACCCACGGTGTATTCCCCGTCAGGGCTGAACGTGAGTGTTTCACTGATGCCTGTGCTGCCTGGCGTCAGCGTATCTCCGGTCAGGTTCCCGGTGAAGTTTCCTGAATAAAAACCGTTATTGTATTGAAGCACCCAGTTCCAGGTTCCGGTCAGCGAGCCGGTAGTCATGGTATCAACACGATTAATGCTGGTCATCACGCCGCTGCCTCTCGGATTGGCATTCTTGCTGCATGAGTTAATGCCGAAAAAAACAGCGCAAACAGCATCCAACTGTTTTTTATCATTGATGCGATTTTTTGGTTGAAAGTCCACTTAAGCCAATCGTTGCGCCGGGCAAAAGAATTTATTTCTGACCCCTTTATCTGTATACGGAATTCTACCTTCCCGCAATTTAATTTACTACCTGGTGCCTTGCGCCCTATCCACGAAATATTCATTGATTTTTTGCCATAATCCCCAGTCAAATGCTCTTTTATGCTTTCCCGTATCTTTAGGCATGACTCCTTCTCAAGTTACGTACGTGACCTTTGGAGCCCTCCTTATTTTGGCAATCACTTTTGATCTTGACTTGATCAGCCGCAAAGGAACGGTAGTCACGATGAAAAAGGCGCTCCTGCAAACCAGTTTCTGGGTTTTGCTTGCATTGGCATTTTTCGGTTTTCTATGGTATGAGCAGGGACATCAAACAGCCGTTGAATACCTAAGCGCCTACTTAATGGAGTGGAGCCTCAGCATCGATAACATTTTTGTCTTTATTCTGATCTTTACTTTCTTCAAAGTGAAAGAGCAATATTATGCGCGGGTACTTCTTATTGGTATCCTGACAGCGATTGTTTTGCGGATTATCTTTATTACCGTTGGCGTCACCCTGGTTGCCAACTTCCATTGGATTCTCTACCTATTTGGAGCGATACTTATTTACACTGGCTTGCACATGTTCCTCGCTAAAAAAAATGAAGAAGTCCACCTGGAAAACAATAGGATTTACAAAATCCTGAAAAGGCTTCTTCCAATTACCCCCGAAGATGGCGGGGGCAAATGGAAGATCGAAAAGAATGGCAAAAAAGTGTACACCAGCATTTTTGTCGTCGTTATCTTGCTTGCTTCCACCGACATTATTTTCGCTGTTGATTCAATTCCCGCGGTTTTTGGGATTACGCAAAAACAGGTGGTGATTTACACTTCCAACATTTTTGCTGTGCTGGGTTTGCGTTCACTCTTTTTCCTGCTCCGGGGAGCAGTCGACCGGTTTACCTACCTGCAGGAGGGCATTGCGCTTGTGCTGATGTTCATCGGATTAAAAATGCTCTCTGAAATTCTAAAATTTAATATTTCTATTTACGTTTCTTTGCTTGTCATCGTAGCCTGCATCGGCATCTCGATAATGGTTTCGATCCTCAAACCAAGGAAATAAACGAGTTTCGGTCGCACCTTGTCATACAATATTGAACATATCGGTTCTGTCATTTCGGGGCAATGGATGTCTTTTTACCAGGACTCCCCAATAGATCACCTCCTCACCGACAGCCGTCGCCTCATTTTTCCTGCGACGACGCTTTTTTTTGCACTACCCGGCCCAAGGAGAAGCGGAGAACAATTTGTCGATGATCTTTACCAGCGTGGTGTGAGGAATTTTGTAGTCGGCCATGACATCGATGCAAAAAACCTCGAACAGGCGAACGTTCTCCTGGTCAAAAATCCACTTGCCGCTCTTCAACAACTCGCAGCCTTTCACCGCGCACGATTTGATATCCCCGTTATCGGCATCACGGGCAGCAACGGCAAAACCATCGTGAAGGAATGGCTGAATCAACTTCTGCAGGATGACTTCCATATCGTGCGAAGCCCGCGCAGCTACAATTCCCAGGTTGGCGTTCCCCTCAGCGTATGGCAAATGAGCGATTCAAATGAGCTCGGCATTTTTGAGGCGGGTATTTCGCAACCGGATGAAATGAAGAAGCTTGAAAAGATTATCAAGCCCACAATCGGCATTTTCACGAATATCGGCGAAGCGCACAGCGGAGGTTTCAAAAACCGGGCGCAGAAAATTGAAGAAAAGTTAAGGTTGTTCAAAGATGCTTCGGTGCTCATATATAATGGAGACGATGAAGAAATTTCCGAATCGCTGGATGCAAGTCCTTCATTTACAGTTTTTAGCTGGGGAACGAACAAGAATGCAAAAGTTCGTGTGCGGAAAATAGAGAAGACTGCAACCGGCGCAAACCTCGAAATTGAATATAACGCGGAGCAATTTCCAATGTATATCCCATTCAGGGACGACGCATCCATTCAAAATATCGGTACCTGCATCGCGACTCTTCTTTATATGAGGGTTGAGCCGGAAAAAATCCGCGAAAGGCTTTTGTACCTCTCACCCGTGGCCATGCGTCTGGAACTAAAAAGTGGGATCAACCATTGCTCCATTATCAATGACAGTTATAGCACAGACCTGAACTCACTCCGAATTGCCCTTGACTTCCTGCTTCAACAACAGCAACACGCCAGGCGATCGGTCATTCTCTCCGACATCCTGCAGAGTGGCCAAAAAGATAAAAAGCTATATCAGCAAGTGGCTGGTCTGCTCCACGAAAAAAAAGTAGATCGACTCATAGGAATCGGGGAGCATATCAGCGCCGCGCGTGAGTCCTTCGGACAGATCCTGGAAACGGAGTTTTTCCCAACCGTCGAACAGTTCGACAAGAACTTCCATCGAATGCATTTCAATGGAGAGACCATCCTCCTCAAAGGGGCCCGCGTGTTTGAGTTTGAACGGATCGACCGGCTCTTCTCTGCACAGGTTCATCAGACAGTCCTTGAAATAGACCTGAATGCAATGGCTGGAAATCTCAAGGAATTTCAGAAGCTGCTCTGGCCGGAAACGAAAATTATGGCCATGGTCAAGGCTTTCTCCTATGGAGGCGGCAGCTTCGAAATAGCGAACCTGCTTCAATTCCACAAGGTTGATTGGTTAGGTGTTGCATATGCGGATGAAGCAATCGAATTGCGAAAATCGGGGATTGGCCTGCACATGATGGTGATGAACCCTGAACACACTGGCTTCGATTCGTTGCTGCAATACCAGCTTGAGCCCGTGATTTATTCATTCCGCCTATTAGAAGATTTTGAGGAATTCCTGAATAAGCAGGGTGTTCGCCAGTTTCCCGTCCACATCGAGTTGGAGACGGGAATGAACCGGCTGGGGTTTCCTCTTCAAAAACTGGACCTGCTCGGCGACCGCCTCACTGCATCGCCGTTTACTGTTCGCAGTGTGTTTACGCACCTGGCAGCGAGTGAAGAAGCGCAACAGGATTATTTTACGCGCAACCAGGCAGAGCTCTTTATGGGCGCAACGAGCAAGCTTCAGCAAGCCCTTCCATACCCGTTTCTAAAGCATATTGCAAATTCGGCGGCAATCATCCGCTACCCTGAATTCCAGATGGACATGGTTCGACTTGGTATTGGGTTATACGGGATAGACAGTGCGATGTCTGAATCAGTCGACCTCAGAGAAGTGTCGACGCTCAAATCGACCATCGCTCAAATTAAAGAGATCGAGAGCGGTGTAACGGTTGGGTACAACCGAAGATGGGAGGCGCAAGGAAACTGTCGAATCGCGACAGTCGGCATCGGTTATGCAGACGGTTATCCCCGCACCCTTGGCAACGGGAATGGGAAAATGCTGGTGAAGGGCCGGCTCGCTCCGGTTATTGGAACCGTTTGCATGGACATGACGATGATCGATATTACCGGGATTGACGGTGTCTCAGAAGGTGATGAAGTCATCGTCTTTGGAGGCGGCCTGTCGGTGAGTCAGCTGGCTAAATGGGCGCAGACAATTCCATACGAGATCCTGACGGGCGTATCGCAACGGGTGAAACGGGTTTACTATGAAGAGTAAAGGCGCAGAAACCCCGAACTTAAATGTGCTCCCATTGATAAAAGAATTTCATAATTAACATTTCAATAGTAAAACAATGATGTAAAAAGAATATCCTTTGCAGAGCGTCGCCGAATTGTGGTTATGAGGATTCTTTCATCCCAATATTTCCTCAAATGAAAAGCAAGGCACTGAGCTATTCTTCATTCGCCGTCCTGCTGTTCGTCATCGGCTGTACGCTGGTTTTATTCACCAGCTCGATTAGCTCATTAGGATCGTTTGTCTTCTTTAGCCTCCTTGGAATCTGGGGAGCATCATTTTGCCTGGGAATATTCGCAATTGTTAAAGGCTTCCTGCATATCAGGCGAAATGCGGCGCTGCAATTCCTAAATCAGCTCGCGATCCTGATTGGATTCCTTATTTTGGGGATCTATTTATTTCTTGTTTTTGCATTCATCAGCATTATAAGCTAACGCTGTGCGAATTTCATTTTCCTGATTGTTTGATCTCCTAGATTGGTAACATAACTGGAGAAGGTTAGGGTGCTTAAGCCGGTAAACGACCACCGAAAATGGCTATATTTGCCAACTAAAACAGCGAAGTGAAATTAAGAACGGTATTTTTTGTCATCCTGATCATCATTGTTGCCGACCAAATGTTGAAGATCTGGGTGAAGACCCATATGCCCATCAGCCACACTGTGTACCCATTCGAGACTCCGATATCGAAATATGATAACGGGATCAAAGTGATCGGCGAAAAATTTCAAATCTATTTCGTCGAAAATGAAGGAATGGCCTGGGGTTGGCAATTCGGAGGCGACTGGGGCAAGACTGCGCTCACTTTGTTTCGCATGATTGCCGTGATCTTCGGGATCTTCTATATACAGTCAATTGTCAGGAAAAAATATCACCGTGGATTTATTGTATGCGTTGCACTGGTTTTCGCCGGTGCCCTGGGCAACTTGATCGACAGCATGATTTATGGTCTCATCTTTGAAAAAAGCACGGTTGACAACGTTGCGCGAATATTTCCGCGACATGGATATGCCGGCTTTCTCCATGGCCGGGTAGTGGACATGCTTTATTTCCCGATTGTCAGGACGCATTATCCGGGCTGGTTCCCTGTTCTGCATGGACAGGACTTCGAGTTTTTCAGCCCCGTATTTAACATAGCTGATGCTTCTATTTCGGTTGGCGTGATTGCTATACTGCTATTTCAGCGCCGTTTTTTCAAAAAGCATCCCCAGGAGCAGCAGCATAATACGGTTACGACTTCCACCGATGTCAACGACACCTTGCAGGTCAGTTAAGATTTCCTCCGGCCATCCTAATGTTGCTTAAACTTGATCAGTTTTCTGGCTACCATATTGTTTTCATATTTAACCTGCAGGATGTAGGTACCCGGGGGAAGCATATCCAGGTCGTATAGCGTCACGCTGTTGATACCTTCTGTAACCCCCTGGATCTTTTGCTGGATGATCCGCCCAAACAAGTCGCGTATGATAAATGTTGCCTGGTCGGATTGCGGCACATTCAATTGGAAATTGACCGAACTGACAAAAGGATTTTCGAGAGACCGGAAGTCGAACCCGATCGCCGAATTACTAATGAGTATAAGCGTGCTGTATTTATAAAGCTTGTTAGTAATCATCTTAATCCGGTAATATGTCGGTCCTTCAATATTTCGACTATCCGTAAACGCATAGGTAGACTGCAATCCAGTTTCCCCATCGCCTTGCAGGGTTCCAATCGTTTCAAAGCTGGTCATGTCAGTGCTGCGTTCGACCGTATACACGGTATTGGGCGATTCATTGGAAACGATCCATTGCAGCGAACCCAACCCGCCCGCGAGCTGTCCCTTGAATGATATGAACGTTGCCGGTAGGACAACCATGCAGTTTACTCCTTTCACAAGCTTTGGCGTCGCAGTTGAAAATGCGCAATTCGAATTGGCGAGATTCGCAACGGTGCTCGCGACCGTGATGCGGTAAAGAATATTCGTATCAACGGCAAGCAATCGATAAAATCGAGAAACTGTATACTCATATTGATTGTCCGCGGCCACGTAGACTGGGACACTAGAGCCGCTGGGCGCCTGCCCTGTCGTGTCAGTCCCTGGCGAAGACCAGGTCGAACCGCCGTTCACACTTTGCTGAAGCTGCCACTGCACATAGTTATTAAAGTATGAATTTACCTGGAACCTCACCGTGTCGTCGGCACCGAGACAAAGTGTATCGGGCTTGTCGGGCGTAAGAAGCATATTGGGCGAGCAGGTCGCTACCCCGATATCATCGATCGCCCAGTCGTTACCGCCGCCACCGGGAGCATTATTGCGGATATAAATGATCATGCTTGTTTGCGTTGGCCCTGTCAGGTAGGTAAATCCTTTCTGCACCCATTGACCCGTATGCGGCATATCACCGGTGGTATAGTAGTCGTATCCGTTGATGGCAAATGTCAGGTTTGGACGCACACCTGATGAGTCGCCAGCGCCGGTCGGTATGTAGCCTGCACTCGTCGCGCCGGTACCATTGGAGTCGCAGCCACATTTGGAACACATATTTCTGAACCAGGCTGCATACTGGTAGTATGTGTTGGGACAAAGATTGTAAACGGTGTCAAGAAAAGCTGTGTCGGTTCTGTAGGACGAGTTGATCACCACCATGTATCCGCCCGTGACACCACTGTTGTCGTCGGTGGCCGGGTTTCCGAGAAGCGGGCTAGCCGCACCGGTATGGTCGCCGATAATATCCCATACGCTGAATATACGATGGGATGGCGCCTGCGAATTATCGGGAAACGCCCACGTATTTAAAGTCGAATAACCTGTTGCGGCCGTTGTTCCGCCACTTGTGTTATTGGATACACCATAATAATAGTCATTCGGCATGCCGGCCGTGCTTGAAAAAGTTGCGTAGGTATAGTTCGAAGGTACTTTACTGGACGCAGCCCTATCCTTTACAGATCCGGAACCAAAAGTACCGCCGAATTCAGAAATGATGGCGTTCGTTCCGACCGTGTTTGCACATATTCCATAATTCTTGTAAGCCATGATCGTATCGGCGCCGAATGAAATCGTGCTCACGACGCCGGCCGCATTGGTATAACGGAACTGACCGTATCCAACAGGCACTGCCGTTCCATAAGGAATCGAACAGTTTACCTGTACGCGGTATGACGCGATCATGATACAGGTGCCGCCATAAAAACTCGGTTTGCTCGTGTTGAGGACGCTTCCACCATTAGTACGGTTTGCGCCCGCACCAATATTTATCGTAACTGTGTTACCGGAAATAGTTCCGCCGTCACCGTCGGCAGCATCGGTAAATTGCTGGTATATCTTTCCTTCATTGGTCAGCACGCGAAGTGTGCCGGGAATATAGGTTGTATTTACCGGGATATTATCTGTGAATGAGGTATTATAGGCGGTGTTTGCACGCACGACGAACGTCGCTCGGATTTCAAGCGTGTCGCAGGGTTCGATGGTACCGCCGCTTGTGCCCTTGCTGACGTTTACATAACTTTTACCCTCGTCCACCGTCGCGGCGGCAGAAGAAGCATCCGCAACGCAAATGCTGAATCCCCATGTTAAGGCGAGGGGAACACCCGTGTTCGTGTTGGTGTAAATCCTGATATAATACGTGTTTCCGACAGTGAGTCCCGCGCCGCCGATCGCTGTGCCGGTATTAAAAGCGAGCGAAGTCCCTGTTGTCGTTCCCATCACACAGCCCAGCGATGTAAACGCCGCGCAGGTTCCTGATAAAACCTGAATGACAGGGGTTGCAGCTTTCAGACTTGCTCCAAGACTGCTGATCGTAATAACGGGATAAGCGTTCGTGGCTACAAATTTGTACCACACATCTGCGGACAATGCGTTGCCACAGGTTCCGGGCACCCCGGCAGTAGCCGTAGCGCTTTTTAGCGTTTGTAAATTGAGATTACTACAGGTAGAATTTTCAGTTAGTAGTGTTGCGGCGCTACAAAGGTCATTCACCGGCTGCGCAACAGAAGCAAGAGATATTAGAAAACAGGTCAGAAAAGTCAAAAATCCCTTGCTATTAAAAATAGAAGGTAAAGTTGTCTTCATGGATGGATTTCTTTTGGTTCACATAGGGTTTACGAACTAATGGGGTAGAAATCAAAACTAAAGCTAATTCGAGCCGCTGGCAATAGTTAAAATTCACTAATATCTACTTAGGAACTTTACTATTCTGAGCGCAGTTTCTTTTGGGTATTTTAGTGCCCGAAATAGCCGCTTGCCGGCTTAAAACCCTAATCCAATGTCCTCTAAGAAAAAGTTTATCCCGCTTTTTTGCCTGCTCCTTATTATGCAGGAGGAACCGGATCTGCTCGCACAAAGTACCGTCACTTATAACAACCAGGTTTTTCTCATCGACACATTATATCCGGCCGCGAAAAACAAAGGAACGTGTAATTGCCAACCCGCGAACAACTGGTATGGGATGAGCTTTCCATGGGAAATTACTTATGGTCCCGACGACTCGCTTTGGGTTACCGAAGCTCATGGCTACAGGATCTTTAAGGTTAACCCCGTGGACAAAGGATACAGACAGGTTTCCGATCTCAACGGCATTAAAGATTTTAATTATTATAAGCCCGTTATTCCCGGCACTGGCACCACAGCGGTGGCGCCGCAAGGTGGTCTCGAAGGCCTTGCCTTGCATCCCTTGTTTATGAACGGGAAGCCATATGTATATATAGTAATGGTATATCACCTGAACAACACGACCGGCGAACCAACAATCGTTTCCGACAGCGGAAGCCTGAGCACCAACAACAATCTTTGTAATGGGACCAGTAATGATGGGCATCCTTGTTTCTATAAGTCTAAGGTCTTACGTTACACGTACAACTTCGCAACAGGGACGCTTGGTTCGATGCAGGTCATGCTTGATGGCCTGGACGGTAGTAACGACCACAATTCAGGCCGATTGAAAGTCAGCCCCACTGGCGCAGAGTCTGACGGCAATTATTATTTGTACTATACCATCGGTGACATGGGCGCTGGCCAGTTTAACAATGCTTCGCGTATCAACAATGCGCAGGACTCCGACATTTATGAAGGCAAGGTGTTGAGACTAAATACCGAACAGGATGGCGATGCTTCCAATCCGCTTGACCCCTACAACCAGTGGATCCCCAATAGTAATCCATTTATCAGTTCGATCACGGGTTTTCGAACGGCCGTCTATTCTTATGGCCACCGAAACAGCCAGGGACTTGTTTGGGCGCAGGTCAATGGCAATTGGATACTTTATAATTCAGAGCATGGAGATAAATCAGATGACGAAGTAAATATTATTGAAAAAGGTCACAACTATGGATGGCCAAAAGTCGCGGGCATGTGCGATGACAATTACAACGACACGGACGCTAATCCAAATAACGATTATCTCGCCAACAAGCTCGTGGTGAATGAGCATAGCTTCTGCCAGACACACACGGTAACAGAACCGATCTTTTCTTTTTTTAACGTCGACGGTCTTAGTGTTCCCTCTAGCAGCGTGAGCAATTACACCTGGCCGACCATTGCACCGTCGAGCATTGACTACTACGGCGCTGGTGCTATCCCCGGCTGGAACAATTCCCTGCTCGTGACTTCGCTCAAACTGGGGATGTACCGGTTAAAACTAAAACCGGATGGCAGCGGGATTGACTCGACGAGCACCCCGCAGATCACAGACACTATTCCGTACCTGCATGGCTACCGCATAAGAAATATCGCGATTTCGCCCACGGGCGATACCTTATTTCTTGCAATCGACAGCACGGGATCAACGTCAGGTCCTACGGGAGGATTCAGCGGCACAACTGTCAATGTCACTAACCCAGGGTTCATCCTGCGGATGATCTTTATCAAAACCCTCGCATTAGAGCCATATACACCAGTACAAAATCCGGTAAATAACCGTACCTCGGTCCTCGTATTTCCAAACCCGGTGACCAAAACATTGAAAATATTGAGCGCTTCGGGTTCCCACAAACCACTCACCGCGCAGTTATTTGACGTATCTGGCAGATTGATGATGGTAAAAGTGACGAGCGACGACAGCTTTACCATGGACGTTGGGAATTTCCCCAATGGCGTCTACATCTTCAGGCTTTACAACGGCTATGGCGCGAACCTCGACACCGAAGAGATATTGAAACAATAGTAATGACCGCATCATGACAATTTTCCAACCATGTTTGCGGGGACGACCCATTCATCAAATTGCTCCGGCGTAACATAGCCCAGCTTAACCGCCATTTCCCTTAGCGTGGTCCCCTCCTTATGCGCCTTTTGCGCAATCTCCGCTGCTTTATAATAGCCGATCTTGGTGTTCAGTGCCGTTACCAGCATGAGGGAGTTATTGACATGTTTGCTGATATTATCCTGGATGGGCTCGATGCCCGCTGCGCATTTGTCATTAAAGGAAACACATCCATCGCCGATAAGCCTTGCGCTGTGCAGGAAATTATAGATCATGACGGGTTTAAATACGTTAAGTTCGAAATGACCCGTGGCGCCAGCGATGTTTATGGTCACGTCGTTCCCTAACACCTGGGCTGCGATCATCGTCAGCGCCTCGCACTGCGTCGGATTGACTTTCCCAGGCATAATTGAAGAGCCTGGCTCGTTATCCGGGATAAAAATTTCACCGATGCCACTGCGCGGCCCGGAGGAAAGCATGCGGATATCATTGGCGATCTTCATCAGGCTGACTGCCACAGTCTTTAGCGCACCGTGTGCCTCCACAATGGCGTCGTGAGCGGCCAATGCTTCGAATTTATTCTCAGCGCTGACAAATGGGAGTCCCGTCAGCCTTGCGATATTTTCAGCCACATTGACGGCATAATTTTCAGGCGTGTTGATACCGGTTCCTACAGCTGTTCCCCCGAGAGCAAGCTCAGAAAGGTGTGGCAGCGAGTTCCTGATGGCCCTGAGACCGTGTTCGAGCTGCGAAGCGTATCCGCTAAATTCCTGCCCGAGCGTCAATGGCGTGGCATCCATGAAATGTGTCCTGCCAATCTTTACGACTTTCATAAAGGCCTTGCTTTTCGCCGAGAGCGTATCGCGCAACCTGGTAATGCCTGGAATAGTCGTTTCCATCAGCATCTTGTAAGCGGCGATATGCATAGCCGTCGGGAAAGTATCGTTGGAGGACTGGGATTTATTCACATCGTCGTTGGGATGCAAGGTCTTTTCCTTGTCCGTCAATTTGCCGCCCGCAAGGACATGACCGCGATAAGCGATCACTTCGTTGACATTCATATTGCTTTGCGTTCCGCTGCCGGTTTGCCAAACAACCAGCGGGAATGCCTGATCGAGTTTTCCCCCAATGATCTCATCGGCTACCTTCCCGATCAGGTCGGACTTTTCCTGCGACAGCACGCCCGCCTGCAGGTTAGTAAGAGCAGCAGCCTTTTTTAGATAAGCGAACGCACGGATTATTTCCTTCGGCATCCTGTTTATGTCCTGGGCAATTCTGAAATTGTCGATGCTTCGTTGGGTCTGGGCTCCATAGTATGCATCTGCGGGCACTTTCACTTCTCCCATCGTGTCTTTTTCTGTCCTGTATTCCATGGGCTGAAATTTCGGCAAGTTTACCCAATTCAAGGCAGGGTGAAAAATGAATTTTGAACGGGCTGGACCACATCTATGACTAATTTTGAGGAATGACAGAATCACTTTTTCAATTATTCAAAGAAAGGAACCTGGACAAAATAAGGAAAGCGCTCGACGCCAATCCATCACTTTCCAACGAAGGCGTCGGGCTTGGCGATACCGGACCATACAAAGGTCACCCCCTGCACCGGTTGTGCGATGCCGTATTTGCGGGAAAGATATCGGATGAAGAGGCAATAGAGGTCGCGAGAATTTTGTTAGAGCACGGTTCAAATGTCGACGGCTACAAATCTTCAGGCGATCTCAATACGCCCCTGATCGCTGCATCTAGCCTTCACGCCGAAAAACTTGGTATATTTTATATCGACTCCGGGGCCGACATCTTCTATGCGGATCCGCGGGATGGTGCGACAGCTTTGCACTGGGCTTCATTTTGCGGGCGCGATCAGCTCGTCGAAAAACTGGTAAAAAATGGCGCCAACATTAATCAGCGCGATAAGACTTACCATGGCACACCTTTAAGCTGGGCGGTCCACATTTTAAAAGACCCGGATGCAGGAAATATGCATCATCAGCGCGAATGTATTTTGATTCTTTTGGGAGCTGGTGCCGAGTGCGATGCGGCCGATTGCGAATTCCTGCATACGCTTAACGACGGGAGAATCAATACACTGCTTACCCGTCAGGCTGAGAATTAAAGAGCAGCTACTGATTCATCGATTTGTAATAGGTTTGTAGGTCATCACGGCATGTGATGAATTTCTAAAACTGCTTGTCATGAAAAAACTTCTTGTCGCTGTCGCGTTATTGATTTCAGTTGCTTCTATCGCTCAAACTTACGAGCCCAACTGGAAAAACCTTGATACCAGGCCAATTCCGGAATGGTACAGGAATGGCAAGTTTGGCATTTTTATCCACTGGGGCGTATATTCGGTGCCCGCGTATTGCGAAAAAGGAAGCTATGCTGAATGGTACCAATACGGACTGATGCATGGCGACACTGCAAGGCTTCGCTTTCACAAAGAAAAATTCGGGAACCGGACCTACTATGATCTCGCGAACGATTTTAAGGCCGAGCTGTACAATCCCGATGAATGGGCACGAGTCATTGAGGCATCCGGAGCAAAATATGTTGTTCTTACGTCCAAGCACCACGACGGCTTTTGCAACTGGCCGAGCAAAGACGCCAGTCGGGATTGGGGATTCGCGTGGAATTCGGTGGATGCCGGACCCCACCGCGACCTGCTGGGTGACCTCTTCACCGCAATCAGGAAAACTTCGGTTCATGCCGGCATGTATTATTCGCTTTATGAATGGTTCAACCCTTTGTGGCTTAAAAACAGGGAAAAATATGTCAGCGATCATATGTGGCCCCAGATGAAGGACCTCGTCAATACATATAAACCCGATGTTTTTTGGACCGACGGTGACTGGGACGCATCTGACACGCTTTGGAAATCCTGCCAATTCCTTGCCTGGCTTTATAATGAAAGCCCGGTGAAAGACAAGGTCGTAACGTATGACCGCTGGGGAAGCGGCGTCAGGTTCCATCATGGAGAAGTATTTACGCCTGAGTACCAGCCCGAGCTGAGTTTTGCCAACCATTACTGGGAAGAAAATCGAGGGATGGGATTTTCGTATGGCTATAACCGTGAGGAAGATGCATGGGATTACAACTCCGCCCAGTCGCTTGTTCTACAATTAATTGATAAAGTGAGCCGAGGAGGAAATTTTCTGCTCGACATAGGACCGGACGAGCACGGGAAGATTCCGCCGATTATGCAGGAGCGCCTGTTGCAAATCGGAGACTGGATGAAAATAAACAATGAAGCGATCTACAACACGGCTGCATGGAGATCCGCGTCGCAGTGGGGTGAAGGTAATAGGAATTATAGGCCGAAGAACAGTAGCGGTGACCTGCTTCTCAAGCTCACCATTGATCCCGACCCGGGATACGCCGTGAAAGAATGCTTTTTTACATACAACCCGGCGAGCAACAATCTTTATGTACTTCTTCCGAAATACCCTTCCGGACGCAAGTTTACGATTCATGATTTGCTGTTGCCGGCTAATACGAAAATGGAACTACTCGAAACCCATGACGCGCTCTCTTGGCATCAGGAGGGAAACGACCTCGTGATCCAGCTTCCCGGATTCGACCCAAACAGGATCAGGAGCCAGTACGCATTTGTCATTAAAATAAATAACGTGGGCGCCTTTGCGCCCGCGACCAATTTTTCGATCGATTACATCGGGAATTCACTGAAGCCTGAAGTGACTTTAAGTTCGGGACCGGGCACAGAGATTCGATACACGCTGGATGGCTCCGTTCCTGATGAGCATTCGACGCTTTACGCCAAACCATTTACAGTGGACGAGTCGTCGAAACTTTCTGCCCGCGCTTTCGTTGCGGGCAAAATGCCCGGAAATGTTGCCACGTCATCTCTTGAAGTCTATTCGTGGAAGGATCCGGAACCAGCCGGGAGCCTTCACAAGGGCCTCAAACTGAGAAAATATGCGTTGAATTCCCCGACAACAGTCAACGATATTGATAAAGCTAGCGCCGCTGTAGTAGCCACCGCCACTTCCATTTCGATCCAAGACACCTTGCGAAGCGAAAATACCGGCCTGGTTTATGAAGGTTTTATTAAGATTCCACACGATGCCTTGTATCACTTCTATCTGAAGTCTGATGATGGCAGCGTCTTGTGGGTTGACGGAAAAAAAATCATCGACAATGACGGGTTACACGGAGATGAAGAAGCATTTGCCGGCATGGAGGCTTTGAAAAAAGGGTATCATTCATTTAAACTTTCGTTCATTCAGGCGAGCGGCCAGTCAGGTCTTTCCCTGCAATGTGCGACTGGTCAGGGTAAGAGGCAGGATATCCCTGCGGCCTGGTTATTTTCTCATCCCTAACTGATTTAAAAAGCAATGTTCAGACGGGCGAGTTGGTTTTTTTTACTTGCGGTTTCTGCCACCAAAATTTATTCGCAACCTGATTGGCTGATCGAAAATTCATCCTACGGCGCCAAGGTCGCAAGATCTGCTGATAAAAGCGAGATTGTTCTTGACAATGGCCTGGTCAGAAGAGCATTTCGAATAAGCCCTAACGCTGCCTGCACAGATTACCGCAATCTCTCAAATGGGCAACAACTTCTTCGTGCAATCAAGCCTGAGGCGAAAGTCATTATCAACGGTATCGAATATGCAATAGGCGGCCTCCATGGCCAGACTGAAAATGCTTACCTGCTGCCGTCCTGGATAAATCAATTTCACGCTGACACTGCTGATTTTACTCTCGATACGACGATGACTGGCGAGCTTCAGCCTTTTATTTCATGGAAACAGTCGACCTGGGCCTCAAACCCAAGGCAGCCAACCGGAAAAATGCTTGTTATGGAATTCAGATCATCGGTGCCTGTAATGCATGACATTGTGGTATCTGTTCACTATGAACTTTACGACGGCATACCGCTTATGATCAAGTGGGTTTCCGTCGAAAATAAATCGAACCATTCAATTACGGTGAACCGCGTCGTCAATGAAGAACTGGCGCTGGTCGAAGAAGAGAGCGCGGTTGTCGGTACCCCGGAACAGATGAAAAAGCAGCACGGTATTTATGTTGAGACAAACTATGCTTTCAACAATGCCATGCGATATGACATCAGCGACCAGACTACGCACTGGAAGACCGATACTGTTTATACCTCCCAGGT
>Ga0070731_10000724_pt1 | contig 40031 bp, 37 predicted proteins | sample Coa_R1_2_FD_66448 | JGI IMG/M metagenome (GOLD analysis project Ga0070731, IMG submission 66448) | Surface soil microbial communities from Centralia Pennsylvania, which are recovering from an underground coalmine fire - Coalmine... | ecosystem: Environmental > Terrestrial > Soil > Unclassified ...
TTGCCAAGTGGAGTAGCCGCCAACGGCGGTGTTGGCTTTCATGGAACAGGCGACCACCCGGTCGCCGTCGCTGCTCTCCGGAACCTCGTTAAATTGCGGCTGGAAACCGGATCTTGAGAAGAGATTTCGGCCTCAGCCCGGTGCGCGTTGTTTTATGTCGATGGGATGACAGTCATGGGTTCTTCGCCGAGTCACGGAAAACGTCCCACAGATCGTCATAGAACGAATTCAATTCGCTGCGGGGTATTTGCGAGACATCCGGCATGAATTCCCGCGCGCAGAATTCCCGTTCATCAAGCGTGCGAGGCAGCGGCAGCTTCCGGCTGATTTTCCGATTCAATGCAATGATCGAACGGCAGTAGGTGTCGAGGCAGGCCTGTGCCTGAGCGCGAGTCAGATAACGGCCCCGCTCTGCGTTCCAGCGGCGCGGTTCGCCAACCCGGATTGCGCACTCCCCCAGGAGAAATCCCTGCCGTCGCGACTCGGCGACACCACGTCTTAGTTTCAGCCCTGCGATTTTGTGTAGCGGATGATCGGGCGGCAGGCCATGACGTCCGTCGACAAGTGCGCGCACGGCTTCCAGGACGCGCCAACCCGGCGATGTGTTCTGTACTCCCGTACGCGCAAGACCAAGTTTGTCCGCTCCGTCAGTTACCCCACAGACTGCGAGAAAATCATCAATCAGATCGCCGTTCAGCAGGTCCGAACGCTCGAGACTCCGGACGCACAGATTCTCCCAGCCGAACGCCCTGGCCCAACGTTTCACGGTCTGGAAAACGTGCACCCGTCTCTCATGCATCCTCTCGGAAAAAAAAGAGTCGAAGTCGTAGGTAAAAAAACCATACTTGACTTTCTGGGCATAGCTCGAGGGCATGAGATCGACCAGATCACGGAGCACAACGTAAATCCTGAAATCGGACGACCTGGCGTCCTGCAGGGTGCTCTTCATCCGTAAAGCCTGGTCCGTCTCCACTTCCTCGAACATTTCAGAGGACAGAATCATCGTGGAGTGCCTGCAGACACGCCAGTCCTGCGCGCACTCCGCCAGCGTGCCCAGCTTGGGGTCGAATCTCTTGTATCCCCGAACTTCGTGGGCGAGGTTGTGGTGGGCTATCCTCGTTTTTCGGCCGATCTTTGGATAATACAGCGACAGCAGACCCAGCCGGTCCGAATTTTGATCGAGGAAAGTTTGCAACGATGCCGACCCGCTCTTCTTTAGTCCGACGTGAACGACGATCGTCGAGCGCTCCGAACCTGTGCCGTGCAAAGTTGCCAATCCTCTTATTCCGGGGGCGTTCACAGAAACAATTCCGACGTGAAATATGGGACCAACGGAAATCTCCGGAAATCTGCCCGTGTCTTGTTGCGCTCTGTGCGGAAATATCTGTATCCCCCCCCATTCCTCCGGTCCAGCGGGGAGACGATCAGCGATTCGCTTTACAGGTCAAAGGGCCGTCGAAGTCGATCCGTTGAGCTCTGCCTGCAAGAACGCGGGAAAACTCCGGATTCGTAAGGGGCGGTGCATCGCCCAGGCGAGTGTACGCACGCGACCGCGTCCTCATCGACACCAGTCTGCTGCATATGACTGAGCGTCTCGCTTAACAGCGTCTCGATCCGCTGCGTTCTGGTACCCCGTTCTCCGGCGCGCGGATCCCCGTTGCGATTTCATTCGAACGCCGCACTATTGGCAGAATGGGTCTCTTGAACTATTCCCTAACCGTTTGGAGGCGGCGCGAATTTGGACTCGGCACTGAAATTACTGTTCGATTCTGAAATCGGGGATCGCGTCGCCGGCTTTCTGCGCGGACGTGGGGAGCGCGCCCGGATCGTGGCGCCGCGTTGGGTGCGTCAGTCGGTCCTGTCGGGTTCCGATCAGGATTTCGTACCGCGCGCCACCTGGGCTGAAGACGCCGCAGAGCCCGAATTGCAGGGCGAGGCGCCAGGCAACTTCATAGTTCTCGCGGAAGATGCGGCGAGGGAGCGGGCCATAATCCAATCCCTTTCTCTGGGTCCGGGACGCCGGGCGTTTGGCCTGTTTCGGCACATTGTGCCGGCGCTGATTTGTCATATGGATGGGCTGGCGCGCCCGTCATCCGCAGGTTCCCTGAAGCGATATGCCATCCTGTGTGTTCCACGAAGCGGAAGCCGGTACTTGACCACGACCTTGTGCAGGGCCGGCGTCGGCGCTCCTCTGGAACATCTGCGACCGCCGCTCGCAATCATTTCCACTGCCGGCAAGCTCGGCTTTCCCTCCGCGATGAAGGCCGTCGAAGAATATGGCCAGGCAAACGGCATCTTCGGGACAAAGCTCGTGTCCACGTTTCTCCTGGAAGCCTCTGCAGGCAGAATCTCGAACCTCGACAAAAACGTGGAATGGCTGGCGAAGCGCGGCTACCGTTTTGTCTATCTGGAGCGCCCGCTGATCGATTCCGTCGTCTCCAGCTATGTCGCCGTGCACCTCAAGAAGTGGCACTTCTTCGGGCCACTCGCCGATACGGATCGTCAACGCCTCCAGCGGGCCCCGTTTTCGGAAAACCAGATATGGGGCGAGTATATCCGGTTCAAGGCAGACAAGGCGATCATGAACCGGCTTGTCGCCAAACATGAGATGGCGACTTTCCAGTATGGCGATGTTTGCGACCGTACAGATCGGATAACCGGCTGGATATGCGATCAGCTTTCGGTAGATCCGGTGCAGCTGAAGCCTGTTGCTTCAATACAAATCCCGGTCGCCACCAGAAGCCAATCGTCAATTTACGAGGAATTCACCGACAGGCTCGAGCAACTCCTCGAGCGCCGCAAAGGCGAGCTCGATTCCGTGGTTGTGGCGTGCATCAGCGAAAAAACGGGATTGCAGCAGGCTGCCGCACAAAAGATGCTGCGGGAATATGAAGGCTCGGTTGCCGTGCCGGCGTGAGCTGCGCAAATGGACCGGGACGGCGCGGGCGTTCGCGTCAATACCCGAATGTCTCGTAGTCTTCCCTGAAGCGGTTTTCGATATAGCGCCTGTCATCGTCGCTAACCGCGGGCTCGTCGGCGAGCGTGACTGTGCTCGCATTTGCACGCGGCAGACGAATATCGATCCTCAGCCTGTCGGAGAGAGCAGCTGCCCATCTATCGTGATCTTCTATTCGGTAAAACTGTCCCTTGAGGTTTCCCGACGAATTCTTGAGGCTGCTTACCTGCGTACGAAAGCCGGGCGCTCCGGCGACTTTCTCATGCCGGATGAATTCGGAGAAATTCCGCGACTCCATGAACGCACGCGACGACGCCCATTTCAAACCGGGTTTTTTCCTGGCCGACTCCCTGGTGATATGCGCTGCCACTTCATCCAGTGTGAGACCCTGGCTGTTGGCCCATTTGTTCAGTGTGCTCGCGGCGAAATTGTACAGAGAACACGCACGCGCAAGCGGATGGCGAACGACGGAAAAAAGGAAATAGTCCTCAACGTATTCGGCGCCGCAAATGCTCTCGATTTCCGCTACCGAACTGTGCTTGTGGAGCTTGAATCTGGCGGCATAGGGCTTCTGCAGTTCCTCTCCGAAGCGGGATCCACCGAGAATGAGATCGTACCATGCCAGATGCGGGTCTAGCGCCTGCTCCACACTGGTGCCGCCGGTCTTGTGAATGTGGACAAAACTGAAGCGGCGGGACCGCGAAATTATCACGGCAAATCGCTCCCGCGCAGAATGCCCGCTGCCGCAATCCCATCGGTTCGACGTGACCGGAGGCCGTGCGGATGCGTCTGGAAAACGTTGGTCATGGGTGATCGGTATCCGGCGTGATCAGGCGCGCGGGCATTTTGTGCCGGGAGAATCTTAGTTGCCGGTCCAGCGGACGGCAAGCGACCGTTTTGACGGCCCCATTGCCGAGATCATCCCGCGCGCGCTCGGCTGCGGCGTGAATATCCTTCATGACGCCGCAAACACCTCACCCCAAAGACGCAACTCGCGTGCGAGCCGCACCGCCGGGTCCTGGTTGAACGCTTTCGACCCGAAAGCTACCATTGCGTCGCTGCGCGAACAGGGACAGTCAGACGGACTATGCGATTTGCAATCATTGCCTCGGCAAGAACCGGCTCGAGCCATCTGACGAACCTGCTCAATTCCAGGTCAGACATTCTTTGCAACGGCGAAATCTGTCATCCGAAAAAGGTCTATGTGAACTGGCACAAGAGGTACCGGACGCCCGAGCGGCTGGGTGAACTCGCCGCGCTCCGGAGCGCGGCTCCCGCAAAGTTCCTGGAACAGATATTCGAAATAGATCACGACCGTCCACATGTCGGATTCAAGATTTTGAGGGGACAGTACCAGGATGTGCTCCGTGCCGTGCTGGAGGATCGCACGATCAGGAAGGTCATTCTGTTCAGACGGAATGTGCTCGCCAACTTTTCGTCGAAGTTGATAGCCAACGAGACCGGGCAATATGGATTGAACGCGCAGAAGGCTCCACGAGAATCTCGCGAACCCATAAAGGTTCTGTTCGACGCAGAAAGGTTCAAGGTTCATCGCAGGAAATATGAGCGCTATTACGCCTCGGCAATGAATACACTGCTGCAGGGCGGGCAGAACTTTCATCTGATCAACTATGAGGAGATCAACAACCCCTGGTTTTTCAGGTCGCTCCTTGCGTACATCGGAGCGGAATCCCTTGCGCCGCCGGACGAAGGCAAGCTCATCAAGCAGAATCCGTCGAACATCCTGTCCCGGTTTTCAAATTCGCGCGAGGTCGAGGAGTTTCTTCTCGCGAATGACCTCGTGCACTGGTCGTTTGAGGGCCAGGTGACGTTTGACGTTGAAAACGTGGGACGCTGGAGACCGGGAAAGGCGGGTGGAAAGAAGAAAAAGTCCGCATTGTTGCCGGCGAGCGTCGCCTAGGGCTTCTGTTCGAGGCGTCTCCCCAGGGCCGCAGGACCGTTCATCGACAATCCTCCGTCGGGATCCCAACGAAGGACCGGAAATGACGGGCAACAAATTCCGCAAATTTGTCGGGGTTGAGAACGGCATAATTTTCGCCGCTTGGGGAATCGCGCACGAGAGTCGGGGCGACCGGTATGGGAAGCACCGCGTTTTCAAGCCAGTCAGGATGGTGCCACACCTTGTTCTGTTCGACTATCCTTCTTCTTTTTGCGTGAATGATCCCCTTTTTGTCGGTCGTCCAACCTATTTTGTGCTGTACCGTTCCGACGTGGCAAAGATAGCAGCTCGCAGTCTGGGCGAGAGCGATGGAATCCAGAATTCCCAAACCGCCCGCATTGACGAGCAATTGCTGGCTCCCGACAGAAGCCATCGCGCAAGCTGTCTCGATGATGACATCGATTTCCCTTTTCGAGCTCTCCGCTGACGTGCTGTAAAATTCCCTTACATCGGGATCACATTGAGACCAGTCGTCGGGCGGCGAGAACCCGTCAAACAGGATCGCGCATCGCTCAAATTCCCGCAACAAGCGCGCTGACACCCTGGCCAGGGTGTCAACCTGGTTTGCCATCGTCGGCTTCTGGCTCCTTACGCTGATCCAGAACGTCGGCGCCGCGAGCTGATGAAGACGGGAAATCAGGTTTCTGGTCGAAGGAGTCACCACGCTTTCGGCAAAGCGCCGGATCCGCATTCTGACCGCCAGCGGCATTCTGTAACTTCCAAGCCTGACGAACAGCCTGCCGTCGTCGTTGATCGACGGAGGCACGCGCCAATCAGGTCTGGTGATTTTCCATTGCGAGAGTTCCGGGTAGATGGCCCTGAGCGGACCGAGGGGCTCCCGGCGGACCAGAAGTTCCGGAGCGCTTTCCGGCGGGATGGTGCTCAACAATCGTTCAAGGGCCGGGAGTTCATTCCAGAGGTGGTGTGCAAAATTCCGATGTCCGATCAGGACGGCCACCGGTCTATGGGAGGGAGTAAGCCGGAGCGATGATCGGGACAGGATGGATTTGAGTTCGACAATGTGTTTTTTGTCGACGCTCGGCTTGTCATCGAATTCCCATTTGAGCAACAGTTTCTCGCGGGGCGCGAACAACGCAATGAGCGGGTTTCCGAGTACCGTCCTGGCCGAGGCTACGTAGAATTCGGGCTGAGAAGGAAAACGATAGAAGATGGACCGAAGGATCAGAAATGAAACAGCCGATTTCGCGGGCATCCCGGAATGGGGCGAGATCACTTCCAATTCGCCGTGTTCCACGATCTCCTGTTGATAGCGGCGTCCCTCGGCTTCGCTTTCGGGACTGTGCCGCAGCCAGATATCGGACAGAAATTCGACGAGAAAAGGCAGACCATATTCACGGGCCAGTTCATGCGCCCGCGCAGAGTCGCCCACCCCGACAGACCTGACTTCCGTCGAACGCGCGCGTCCAATTCGGTGCTTTTCCATAAGATCGATAAGGTCGCCGGTGCTTTCGAACGCGCGAAGCCGAAAATGATTCCAATGCGGCGCTATTAATGCACTCCTCCGGTCAACAGCGTCAACGGATGACCTGTGCCGGCTGCAGACGTCAAACTTGAATGGCGCATTTCTGCATGATACGCAGCGCGTCACCTGCTTGAGCTCAGCAAATTGTCCAGAACTCTTTACGTGCACCTTGGCCCGAGGAAGACCGGCACGACGGCGATTCAGGGTCTGTTGCGGCGGCACGAGGATCCGCCGGTCATTTATCCGAAAGTCGGGCTCTGGCCGGACGGCGCACACCACGGACTGGTGTTCAAGTTTCTCGGAAAGAACCGAAAAGGCAAAGTGCCTGCGCAATCCCTGCAGGAGATGCTTGACTCGATCGCGGCAAGTGCTGCCGGCAATGATCGTGACATCATCATCAGTTCCGAGGCGTTGCACCAGAAACGCGACATAGCAGGCTTCGTCGAAGCAGTCGTGCTTTGTCTGCCGCAGCCCGTGAAGGTCGAATTCCTGGTCATTTGTCGCGAGCATTTTTCCCGGGTATCATCCTGGTACAACCACCGGGTGAGGAGCGGCGAACGGGAATCTCCGGATGAATTCCTCGAAGCGCGCGCGGAGAAAATCTGCTATGCGCCACTCCTCAGGAGAATTCGGGCGATCGGACATACGGTCACCGTTCTGAACTATCACCCGTCCGACACGCTCGTACAACGATTCCTGGCGCGGATTGGCTGGAACGAGAATGACATTCCGCCCGCCGTTACCCGCAATCCGGGCCTGAGCCCGAAGGCGCTGGTCCTGAAACTGGCGATCAACAACGTGGTTGGAAGCGAGAAGAAGGTCTTGGAGCTTTTTGCCAGACTGAAGGAGATGCCGGGCAGTTTCGCACCATCCCAGTTCATTTTCAGTCGTGCAGTGGCGGAAGCGGCCGATCTTCTGTACGCGGATGACCGGTCATTCCTGAAGAAAGAATTCGATATCGAAATCCAGCCCCGCGATCTGGCGCGGGAGCAGAACATGTTTCTCATCAGCGAGCAGGATTTGCAGGATATCACCCGCATAGCAGCCCAGCTGAAAAAACACGCGGATGACATTGTCGATTTTGCGCGTCGATTCGTGCAACCCGGACCTCGCCTGGATGGGCATTCAACGGAAAAGGGACAATAGCAATCACATACAGGGATGCCATCTTGGAATTCAGGGACAAGACATTCGTGCTGGGAGTGGGTGCCCAGAAGGCAGGGACTTCGTGGCTGTTCGAGTATCTCTCAGGCCGCGGCGACATTTACATGCCGAGAAAGGAATTGCATTTTTTCGACGCGAAGTTCGGACCTCTGGCTCGCCGCAAGCGCCGACGAATTCGCCAGAGGGCCACGGGGGCGAAGCGCGGGAAAAATGAGATGCTCGCGATCAAGTCGCAAGGCGATCCCGGGCTTTATCGGAAATATTTCGAGTCGCGTATACCTGCGCATCTGAAGCTGTTTGGAGAAATCAGCCCTTCCTATGCCCTGATCGGAGAAGATGGCTTTCGTGCGGTTCGCGAACTGTTTCCAAATGTGCGGGTCATATTTTTGATGCGCGATCCGATTTCCAGATTTTACTCTCAGCTGCGTATGGAAATCGGCCGAAGAGGTACAACAAGGGCACTGAAGCGAATCGCAGGGAAGCGTCGTTCCGAGCTGCTGGCGAGATCACGGTATGAGCAAACCCTGCAGAGCCTCGACCAGGTGTTTGCTCCGTCTGAAGTCCTATGTCTGTTCTACGAGACCCTTTTTTGCAGAAATTCGATACAATCGCTGTGCCGATTTCTGGATGTGCCGTATGCCGAGCCCGATTTTCAGAAGATCGTCAACGCAAGCGAGAGCGAAACATCGCCGGTTGAGGAAGACGTAATCGCCGAACTCGGGCCGACGTACCGATATTGCCGTGAGAGATTTGGCCCGGGCCTCCCGGCCACCTGGTCTCAATTGGATTGAGATCCTCGCGCGCGGACCGACGGCACGCCTCGACTATCCCGGTCGGCGACGGCATTTGGCTCGTCTCTTTCATGGACCACGTCATGGTTGGGTTAGTAATTCAGCGTCGTCCCTGCGATGTGCCAGGCAACAGCAAACCAGGCTGCGGTCGTCACGGCGACTCCAACCATCGCGTAGTGGATACGCGCCAACACACCGATCCCGGATTGCTTCCAGAGGCCATAGGTCAGCCACAGAACGACCGGCGTCGCCAGCACTCCGAGCCACGCGGCGGCATAGAGCGCAACGAGCCAAGGATCGAGAGCGTCTACGAAAATCTGGCGCTGGTCCCAATCCGCACGTACCAGCCAGATGACTGCGGCGGCGACGCCGAGATCGATGCAAAGAACGATTCGAATGAACGCAAGCCGCTTTCGCGTGCCGGGGGTTGCGATCATTCCCCCGAGGCCGGCACGCCGCCACAACGCTGCGGCCGGCCATGACAGCAACGTCAGGACCATCACCGCCAAACTTGCCGCCATCAGCGGCTGGGCGAAATCGGCCGTTTCGTACCAAGAGACCCGTTCCCGCCCGGACGTTCCGTCGGTCGTTTTCAGTATCTCCAGATCCGCGCGTTTCCTCTCGAATGCCCATTTGTCGCCATCGCGGTCCTCGAAAATGTACGGAGCGATTTCGCGCCAGACCGTCCGTGCCGGGTCTTTCACGAGCCATCCCGCAAGGCCCGTCTCAATCGATCCGTCGGCGTCCGCATTGATGCGCCTCTGCGTGAACAGCTCTTCGACGCTGAAGAGATTCAACTCCGAGCGGCGTGTACGCTCGTACCACCCCGCAACAGCCGAAGCGTCGGCAGCTCGAGGAACAAACGGCGACACGACCTTCGCCGGGGCCGTGAAATAGCGCGCGACAAGCGCCCGTTCCAGGTCGTCGCGGGGACTGCCATCCCCTTCGGCGTTGTAGGCGACATAGAGACCGAACGCGTTCTCCGGCTGAAGCAGAAGGTCGCTCTGAAAAACGCTCGTGTCTCCGCGATGGCCGATGAAGCGGACGCCACCAACCTCGCGCTGGTAGAAGTATAGCCCCATTGCGCTGAGCGGTTCGGCGACTTGTGGCGCCATCATGGTTGCCAATGTCGCGGGACGAAGAATGCGACGGCCGTCGAGCACGCCGCCATTGAGCACGGCGCGGATGAAACGCGCCATATCGTCCCCCGTCGTATTGAGCTGCAGGTCCGTGGAATGCACATCGAGGCGGACTGGCGGCGATCCCGGCTTGACCAGATACCCTGTCGCCATAAGCGGTGTCAGCGCAGGCGGCGGCTGAACGGCGAAGCTCGAAGACGTCATACCGAGCGGCGAGAGAACGTGCGCCGTGACATAGTCCGATGTTGAGCTCCCCGACACCCGAGCCAGGATGTAGCCGCTCAGGGAGGCGCCATAGTTGGAATAGGCGGGAACGTCACCATAAGGAAACAGCCTCCGTGGAAGCCGTTCGGCAAACGAACGATTGCTCGTTTTAAACACATCTTCGAAGCCCGCGCGGTGCGTCATGAGCCGGCGCAACGTGACCGGCACGCCTCCCTGCGGAGTCGGAATGGAGAAATCGAGATACGCGCTGACGTCTTGATCGAGATTCAGCCGTCCCTGCTCGACAAGCTGCATGATCGCGATCCCCTCGAACAGCTTTTTGATCGAGGCGATGTTCATCAGCGTGCGCTCGGCCGTCATCGGCCGGCGGGTTTCGACATCGGCGACGCCATATCCTTGCGCCGCGACAACCTTGCCGTCCTTGACGACGACAACCACGCGCCGGGGATGCTGGAGCTCTTGAGTTGCTGCGGTACGTAATGGTTTAGAAAATCGCGGATGTCGCCGGCGGTGAGAGCGGGCCGCGCGGCCGCGCTGTCCGAACACATGAAGGGCAGTGCGGCGACGAGCACCAACCACAGAGAAATCAGGCGAATCGGTCCGGCGGTCATTCGACACTCTCGGGAAATCGTCGACGCATCCTGGTCAAACGCCGCCGGTTTATGCGCAGGACGCATTGTCCGATCAGGGCACTCTCACAAATCCGTGCCAGATGCCGCTTGCGTCCTCGTAATCTCCGGCAACCGCCCCCGAATTGTTGATGGCGTTCGCGAACGTGCCCGAGGCGGCATCGGGTGCGTCAAAAATCGTTGTGTGACCGCCGGCTTTTCGGACAAAGGCGCGAAATGTACTCCCGTTGTAGAACAGGCCCGCAATTGTCCCTTTGCTGTTGATGGCTTCAGGCCCGTCAGGCTGGAACGAGACAATGGTACCGTCAGCCGAGCGGGAATAACCGTGCCCCTGATCGGCGCCCTTGAAATAGCTCCCGGTAATCTCGCCCTTCGCGTTTATTCCATAGGCCCATGTTTCGGTGGATTTGGGAGGATCGAAGGCTTCGATTGTACCGTCCGTTGTGCGCACAAACCCGTGCTGAACCTTATTCGCATCCTCGAAATACCCTGCGACGGATCCTGCATCGTTGATCGCGGTTGGCGTGGTCTGGATGGCGCCGGATGGATCGAAATTCGCAAATGTGCCGTCGGCCGTCCGGACGTAGCCGTGAGGTACGCCCCCGCTGTCCACGTATTGGCCGGTGACCAGGCCCGCATTGTTCAGGGCGGTCAGCCACGTTCCCTCGCCGGTGCTCGTTCCGGCCTCGGGATCATCAAGTGTGGTGAATTTCCCTTTCGCCGTCCGCAGATAGCCATGAACTACGCCCTGGGCGTCCGCGTAGAGACCGGCAATTTGGAGTCTGTCATTCAGCGCGATGGCCAGCGAACTGCCGTCGGACTGTGGTGGATCAATCGTGGTGACCGTTCCGTCTGCCAACCGCAAATAGGAGTGGTCCACAAACTTCTGATCTAGGTACCACCCGACGATGTCTCCGCTTCTGTTGATGCCCAGTCCTTCGGTTTGAAGGGCATCGGGCGCGTCGAAACTCGTGATCGTACCCTTCGCACCTGCCATGGAGATTGCCACGAGGCTCACCGTGGGCAGCACCACCGGCTTGCCAGGGTCCGCGAAGGCAGCCGCAGCGTCCAGCGTAAGCAACGCGGTCGCCGTGAACAGGACGGCGATGGTGGATTCTCTAACAAAGAACATTGGACATCATCTCCTCGCTACAGTGGGAGCTCTCTTCCCAAAGGTGTCTGATGACGGGACTTACGGCACGGTGGATTTATTCCCGGCGTTCCTTTCTTCTTAAAGCACGCCTAAATTGCCTTCGTTGTGCTTGTGCGCTGTCATGGGCTTTCCCAATTTTGACTATTGCACGACATGATCGGGTCGTTTCGCATCGCCGTTCCATTTTTCCCGTAGCATGCTGCGTGCTCGTGCCAATCGGGACATGACGGTGCCTATCGGTACACCGGCGATCCGTCCGATTTCTCGGTACGACAGGTCCTCCATTTCGCGAAGCAACAAAACCTCTTGAAACTCTCGCGGCAACGTCGCGACAACTTCGTGCAATTGGCGGAGTTCGCCGGTTCGAATCATTACTGCCTCGGGATCGGACTCATCAATTGCCCAAACGAAGTCATCCGCCTCCAGTTCGTCATCGGACGGCAGCGGTTCAATGCGCCTGCGCCGGGTCTTTTGAACTGCGTCAAGGAAGCAATTCCGGACAATCGAGAACAGCCAGGCCCTCACATTGTCTCCGCGGAGCGAGTCGAAGCCCTTGAGCGCGCGCAACATCGCTTCTTGGACAATGTCGTCGGCATCCAAAGGTGGACGCGCGAGCCATCTCGCAAGGTTGTAAGCTGCATCGAGATGCGGGAGCACCCTGGCATCAAACCGGCTGCGCCGATCGTTCATTGCCACCACCTGTAGCCGCTACCGCCACTGCGACAAGCGACACAGGTCGACACCGTCGAATGTGCGTAGACATCAGGAAATTTGATGCAGAACAGAACGCTTGTGATTCCCAAGAGCGGGGAGAGCCACTTCGAACGCATGTCGCCGAGCGTGCGCGATTGCGTGGCTTTCGCGGAAGCTGGGCGCACTCTCTTTGCAAACGGCTCGGACATGAAGTCGCTGCGGTCCGCGGCGGCGGGGCGGTATGCTCCGGTTCGGCGAACTGCTGCGGATCGCCTATGGAATCGGTCGCACCTCCGCGTTTTGGCTGGATTTGCGCTAACCCCACGAGCTAACATCACATAGCCCCGCACGACCTTCACGACCGCGATGTGAAGCCATTCGAGAACGATGTAAAAGGGATGCCGGCTCCTGACTTTAAGAATTCGATATCCCCTGAAATACCTCATAAAAACAAAGCGCTGCGCGGAGTTCTCCCCAATCTTGTTGGCGCTCAGGCTTGCGATTATAGTGGGCGCTGGAAGGGGACACGTTGCAGCTGGCGAACGATTCCTCCCAACGATTGCGCTTTGGGCTTTTTGAGGCCGATCTTCGTACCGGCGAACTGACCAAACTTGGCAAACGGATCAGACTGGAGGGGCAACCCTTTAGGCTGTTGGCGACGTTACTGGAGCGACCGGGAGAACTGATCACCCGCCAAGAATTGCACAGCCGGCTATGGCCAACCACGACGGTCGATTTCGATCACGGCCTCAACAAAGCGATCAGCAAAATTCGTGAGGCACTAAACGACTCCTCCGAGAATCCCCTCTTTGTCGAGACGGTTGCCAGGCGCGGCTATCGCTTCCTCGCACAGGTGAGCGTCGTTCCTCCGCACCCGCGGGAATCTCCGCCCAGCGCTCAGCTCGAGCCTCAAACGACACGTCGCGCCAAGGTCGTCTGGCCCAAAGGACTGCGCCGGAAACAGGTCATTGCATGGTCGGTCCCGGGTTTTATCATCACCCTGATCCTCGCAGCAGGCCTGGTGTGGGCCCTCTATCCGAGAGAGCCGTTCGACACCACGATTCACTCGCTGGCGGTGTTGCCGATGGCCAATCTTTCTGGCGATAACCCCCACGACTATCTCGCCGACGGCATGACAGATGAATTGATCTCGCGCTTGGGCCAGATCGGCACCTTACGCGTCATCTCCCGTACATCCGTTATGCCCTACAAGTCCGGCCTCCCACCCCTGCCGGAAATTGCCCGGACCCTCGACGTGGAAGCTGTCGTGGAAGGCACCGTGTTTCGGTCCGGCGACCAGGTCCGAATCAATGTCGAACTTGTTCGCGTGCCCGTGGACAAACTTCTGTGGGGCCATAGCTACTCCGGCAATTTGCGCGACACGCTTGCGCTGCAGGACAGTGTCGCACGCGATATCGCCAATCAAATCCGTTCGACCTTGAACCTGCGGGAACGCGCGGTCCTGCGCACATCGATCCAGGTCGATCCCCGGGCGCTGAAATATTATCTGGAGGGCCGCTACTTCCTGGAAAAGCGCACCGCCGAAGGCTTGCGGACGGCGATCAGCTATTTCGACAGCGCGATCAACGCCGATTCGCGCTTCGCCGAGGCATATGCCGGCTTGGCCGATTCTTATGCGCTGTCCGGCGATTGGGAATACGGCGTTATTCCACCCACCATCGCTTTCGAGCAAGCCAAGGCCAATGCCACCAAGGCGTTGGCGCTGAATGACAGCTTGGGCGAGGCTCACGCATCGCTTGCTTTTTCTTTGGACCTCTATGCCTGGGATTGGAAAGCAGCCGAAACGGAGTTCAAGCGGGCGATCGAATTGAACCCCAGCTATCCGGCAGCGCATCTCTGGTACGCATGGCACTTGATCGAAACCGGGCGCAAGAGCCAAGGGATCGCCGAGCTGAGAAAGGCCAAGACACTTGATCCACTGTCGCTGATCGTCGGTGCAGACCTGGCCGACGCGCTTTGCATCGATCACCGTTTCGACGAATCGATCTGGCAAAGCCAGAAGACGATCGCGATGAATCCACAGTTCGCAATCGCTCACTACGAGCTCGGCCAAGCCTACGCGCAAAAGAGAATGTACAAAGATGCGGTTGCCGAATTCAAACAGGCGATCAGGCTTTCAGGGCACAATGGCCTGTTCGATTCCAATCTCGGATATGTTTACGCAATTTCAGGGCGCGCGGCGGACGCGAGGAAAATTATCGGCGACTTGCAGAACCGGCAGGATCGCAATCCTTCCGCCTACGCGTACCTCGCTCTCGTCAATGTGGGTCTCGGTGATCGCGATGCAGCCTTTGTCTGGCTGAACAAGGCTTACGCCGCACGGTTCAATCCCTCGATCCTGCTCCGGCCAGCATGGGAGCCCTTGCACACCGATCCGCGCTTCAAAGATCTGTTGCACCGAATTGGCCTTCCGGCGTGATAGACCCCTGTGAGTTTGCGGTTACAGCAATTTCGGCCACGTTCCCGACTGGTCCGAGTCTCGAATTCTCAAGGCCCTGATGACGCCGGAATTCCTTCGGGAACAGGCTGCCTGCCGCCAGCTACTCGGCCGCCGAATGCGCCGGTGAGCTGTGCGCGGAAATTTGGCTCGTTGTGCTATCGCAGGCGACCGCCGTACCTCGGAGTGGCGAGTCGCTTCGCGAAGTCAGAGCGTAGTCCCGCTGACACCCGTGGTTCGCCGTCAAACAATGCCCGGTTCGATTGTCTGGCTCAAGCGTCGGGCGCGCCGCTGTAGAAGCCGATACGCGAATGCCGCGGACGAACGCTCGCGAAGGGCAGACAGAAGAGGGCGACCAGCGTCAGTGCCGCCACCAATGTCCACGCGTCGTTCATGGCGCGAACAAAGGCGGCGCGATTGACCATCGTCTCCAGTATGCCTTGTGTGTCCGGGTCGAGCGGACCCGACGCGCGATTCAGGAATAACTGTAGAGGAATGCCGACGAATCTTGCCGTCTCGATGTCCCGCGCCAGAAGCCTGTGCACGATTGCCTGCGCGTGAAGGGGTGCGCGGCCGTAGATCACGCTGTCGATCAGCGCAATGCCGATCGCGCCGCCGAGGTTCCGCATCAGGTTGAAGAGTCCGCTCGCGTCGGGCACGGCATCAGGCTTGAGGTGCCCGAGAGCAAGTCGCGTCGGCGGCAGGAGACAGAACATAATCGCCACCCCCCGTACAATCTGCGGCCAGAACATGTCCGCGAAGTCCGTTTTGGGTGTCTCAAATGCGCTCATTTCCATGCCGAGCGCGAAAACCACGAAACCAGCAGCGGTGAGCAGTCGCGCATCCATCCTTCGTTCGAGCGCGACGGCGACGGGTGCTGTTGCCAGCTGGGCGATGCCGGTGACCAGCATCGTGGTGCCTATCTCCAGCGCGCCATGGCCGCGCACGAAGGCGAGAAAGACCGGCATCATGTACACGGAACCGAAGAGGCCGATGCCGAACAGGAAACTGAGCGCGCAGCCGACGGCAAATGCGGGATCCTTGAGCGTGTGGAGCTCCACAAAGGGCTTGCACCGGCCCAACGATCGCCGAAAAAACGCAATGCCGCTGCTCGCCGACACCACCAGAAGGCCGCACACAAGCGGCGACAGCCAGCCGCGCTGCGGCGCCTCCTTCAGGGCAATTTCCAGCGTTGCGAGGGCGAGCGCCATGCAGGCCATCGACACGATGTCCAGCGTCCGCAACTCGCCGGGCACAGGCGTTTCCTCCGGCAGGAAACGGACGGCCGCCGCTGCCGACAGGATTCCGGGCACGACATTGATCAGGAACAGCCAGTGCCACGACCAGGTTTGCGTGATCCACCCGCCGACGACCGGTCCGACCGTCGGCGCAAAAACGGCGAGCACGCCGGCAATCGTCGTCGCGATGCCCTGCAGACGATGGGGAAACAACAGGAACACAGCCGAGAAAACGGCCGGGATCAACGTACCGCCAGAGAAACCCTGAAGCACCCGCCAAGCCGTCAGCGTGGAAAAACTCGCGCTTGACGCGCAACCGATCGATGCGATTGTAAAAGCGGAGATCGTCACGACAAACAACCACCGCATCGTCAGAACGCGGGTCAAAAATCCGGTCAGCGGGATCGCAATGACTTCGGCGATAAGATAGGCGGTCTGTATCCAGCTCATCTGCGCGCGCGGTATTTCCAGCGCATCCTGGATCGTCGGCAATGACGTGGCCACGACCTGTACATCCAGTATCGCCATGAACATGCCGATGCACATCATGGCGAAGCCGGCCCACGCGGCCGCCGGGAGCCTGTCGCTGTCAGCCCGGGAGATTGGAGGCTCTTCGAAGCGCGGCATTTTCGGCCGTCACACGGATGGTAAGCACGAGTGCGTTCAGGATCGAAAACAATAGGGCGAACCAGAACAGACCGAATACGAGGGGAAGAAGCCCGATTTCTGCAACGACCACGACATAGTTCGGATGATCGAGGAATCGATACGGGCCCGCTTTCACCAACGGTGCGCCCGGCAAAACCACAATGCGTGTTGTCCAGCGCTCGCCGAGCGTCGCGAGCACCCAGAAGCGCACAATCTGTGCCGCCAGAAACGGCACGAGCCAGCCTGGTTCGATCGGGCGGTTCCATACGAGCAGCCACAATCCACCGAGCCACATGGCATGCATCGCAACGATAAGCGGATAGTGCGAAGATGCCACCTCGATGGCGCCGCGCCTCAGCAGCCGGTATGTGTTGCGGTTTGCAAGGAACAATTCCGTCACGCGTTCGGCCGTGACGAATCCCAGCAGGCAAACGGCGCCGATCAAGCGGCTCTCGTCAGCGAGACGCAGCTCGCCGTGAAACCGGGTCCCATCGCCGTGAGCACGGACCGATGCGGCAGCCCTGCGCGACGCGCCTTATCGAGGACGAAGAGTACGGTGGCCGCCGACATGTTTCCAAACTCCTGCAGTACGGCACGCTCGTAGTCGAGCGTGCCCGGCACAAGCCCGAAAGCCTTCTCCAGGGCGACAATCACCTTCATGCCGCCGGGATGGCAGATGAGGCGATCCACTTCAATCAGGCGTATGTCGGAGCGACGTAGAATTCTTGCGATCGCCGGTTGAATATTCTCCTCCGCGAAAGCGGGTATCGCCTGCGCGAAGATCACTTCGAAGCCCTGCGAATCGATGTCCCACCCCATGATATCGAGCGTATCGGGCCAGGTGTGCTCCCCGCATGCTTCGACCTCCGCAATGCCGCCGTCTCCCGCTCGCAGAACGCAGGCGGCGGCTCCGTCCCCGAACAGTGCCGTCGCAATCATGTTGGCCTTGGACAGCCGGTCGAGGCGGAACGCAAGCGTACAAAGTTCGACGACGACGAGTAGAACCACGGCGCCGGGTTGCGCCTTCGCGAGGCGGGATGCGATGGACAGACCCGACACGCCGCCGGCGCAGCCCAATCCGAAGAGCGGGATCCGTTGAACGTCCTCGCGAAACCCCATCGCCTTTGAGGCTCGCGCCTCGAGACTGGGCGTCGCGATACCGGTGGACGAGACCGTGACAATGGCGTCGACGTCGCAGGCTCTCAGATGTGCCGCATCCAGCGCTCTGGACGCCGCGTCGACCAGGAGCGCCTGCGCACCCTCGAGATAGGCCGCCATCCGCTCCTTCCAGCCGCGCTCCGCGGCAAACCATTCCAGCGGACGAACGGAGTAGCGTCGGCGGATTCCCGCGGTTTCGAAGACAGAAGCCATGCGGTCGAAGGCGCCGTATCGCTCGCCAAACAGCTTCCGGGAAGTCCCGGCCACGTCCTCCTGCAGCAGCACATGGGCCGGCGTTGCCGTTGCGAGAGAAACGAGCTTTGCACGGGAAATCAAAGTTGCCCTCGAACCATTCTGGATAGGAACTTCCTGCAGCGGCGACGATTTTGCGGATCGTCCGTTTGCAGCAAAGTTGTGGACGCGCTCGTGATGGCGCCGCCTCAGACTATTGGCGCGTCCGCGCCGTCCCCAAATAGACAGTCCATGAGAACGATTTATTCCATGCGTCGTCGTCTGATTTGCGAAGCCGAGCTCGGCGTGCGATCGACGGATCAAGTCAAAACGCTGGATCCCTTTCGCCGAGAGCTCGAATCAGTTGCGCGTGGTGGGCCTCGCTACGGGATTTGTCCAACGCCTTGCGCCTCTGAAACTCCAATGTGTTGCTACACACAGGATTTATTTTCCAACTGTGCCAAGTCCGCGCTGAAGGCCCATCGAATCGGAAATCTTGTTTTGACCCGCAAACAACAGGAGAACGATCGCGGCGAAAATCAGGACATGCCAGATGTTGAGCGCGCCCATGAATTTGCCTGATTGATTGATTGTCCAGCCGTGAACGTCGCGACATCCAGCCTGGGGGTCTCTCCAGACCTGCGGCTTGGAAATCAGTTCGACGGCATATCGGTATTCTGTACTACACTCTGCAAATCGGCGACGCAGCTCGCAAAGTCGCCAAAAGCCGGATCGAAACCGAGTCGAGCGCATGCCTGCTGTTCCCTGTCGGATATGGTGCCAAGCGAGGACGTGAAGTTGAACATTGCCCGATCATCTCGGTTGTCGATTCCATTGAGATCATCCGGAGGCGTCCACGCGCCCGCGACCGGGTGTGCATTGGCCGCCTGCAGGAGACAGAGAGCCAGGTCGGAACTACCGGGATTGTACCCTTGTGCGAAACACTTGCTTCGCGCCTGAACAATGGCGTGCTCCTGGCTGGCGCTCTGAATAGAGTCCGTGAGACTTGAAACACATCCCTTGAAGTGTTCCTCGCCGGGATAGATGCCAACGACTCCGGTGCAAAGGTCGCGGGCGTACGCGATCTGGTCTGCAGACCGATTGTGAGCGGCATCAGAAGACGCCATCGCCGCATTGATGCTGCTCGCGAGCATCAGCGCCGTCAGGATTTTCGTCTTGGTCCCAGGTGGCGAGGCGTTGGACAATTCGGCCACAGCGGTCTGAACCGTACGTGAGGAGGAAAACATGAGAACGTCTCCGTTCGATTGTGTGCAACATCGTCAATAAGGAGACCCGACCATGGTGAGATTTATTCCCGGACACGACATGAGGCTTTCGCGCCTGGGAGGAATTCGCGCGGAGAGGCATGGATTGAGGGGAAGAGAACCGTGGCGCAGGCAACAAAGTTGATAAATTGCCTGCCTCGCAACGTCATCCCCCAAACGGGCACCAACCTTTTTCGTTTCAGCGTGCGCAGTCCGCGTGTAAGACGTGGACGGGACGCCGAGGGGTGGCGTCCCGTCCACTTTTGGAGCGCCCGTTGCGTTGGGAAGGGGCGGGGTGCAACGAGTCGCCCATGGTGTTCGGCGAAAACCTCGCGAAATTGCAGCGTTCCGGCTCGGTTACTTGACGATGATCGCTGCCATCATCCGCGGATGGATCGAGCAGAGATATTTGTACGTGCCGGGCTTGTCGAATTTGAACGTGTAGCTGTCGTTCTGGTCCAACGCTCCGGAGCGAAACAGACCGTCGACGCTGGTGACCGTGTGCGGCTCACCGTCAAGGTTTTTCCAGGTGACGGAGCTGCCGGCCTTGATGGTAAGCGACATTGGCGAGAAATCGAAATTCTTCATGACGACCGAATTCGTCTGCGGCGCGTCCGCAGCGACGACGCCGGACGCCGGCAGCGTGGCCAACAGCGTCGAGACTGCAAACGCGCTCAACAGACTGCGCATGGAATGACGGGGCGACATTTTATTCTCCTGTAATTGTGAGAAATTGAAAACTCAGCCGAGCGTCGTATCGCGCAGCGAAGCGGAAGGGGGATGGCTCAGTATCTTGATGCTGGTGATCCCGAGCATCTTCGGCAGCTGATCGCTCGCGACCTTGAGCGGTCCCGGACCTGGGCCGACGCCGGCCGAGGGTTGCGGATAGGCGGTCGAGCGCGCGGTGTGAAAGGTGATGTTTCCTTCCACCTTCTGAACGATCTGGTGGATGTGGCCGTTCAGTACGGTGACCGAGCCGAAGCGCTTGAGGTAAGACGTCGCCTGGTCGGCGTCGCCTGTACCCCAACCCCATGGTTCGTAGATCGTCCACATCGGCATGTGCGCGAACACGACGATCGGTGTACTCGAACTGCGCGCCTGGAGATCCTGCTTCAGCCACGCAAGCTGTTCGTCGCCGAAAGCGCCGAGACCATTGGGTTTGAAATTCATCACGTTGACGAGGCCAACGAAATGCACGCCGCTATGGTCGAAGCTATAATAACCCTTGTTTGCGGACGCCTGGCCGAAGCGGCTGAAATATTCGGTGCCCATGCCGTCGGTGACATCATGCTCGCCGGGGACGGTGTGGAGCTCGGTGATGCTGAGGCCCGACATCAACTGCGCTGCGGCATCAAATTCCTGCGGCTTTGAGAGATGGGTGATGTCGCCGGTGTGAATGGTCAGAGCTGGTTTCACCGGCATGGCATTCACGAGATCGATCGTCTGCTTCAGCGTGCCCGCGACGTCCGGATTGGCCTCCTTGTTGAAGCCGATATGCGTGTCGCTGATCTGCAGGAACAAGGGAATGCCGCTCATCGCTGGCGCGGCGTTCTTCGATGAGGCCATGGCGAGATCGAGGGGCGCAAGTACACCCCCCGACAGCGCGAAGAGCGTGCCGGCTCCGCCAAATGCCAGGCATTTCAGTACGCCACGGCGGGATTTATCGGCATCGTAGTCGGAAAACATGTGAGCCTCTCGCTGATATTCGAAAGGCTTGACTCGGCATCCCTGCGATTTATTCCCGAGAGAGGGGGCGCGCCTGCGTTTTGAATCAGTCGCGGCATCAATTCGTCAAATCCGGCGTCCGAGACCGCGCAGAACGCGAGCTTACCGCTCCTCCAGGCAGGAGATGGTACTTTTGCCCTCGGTCGATCTGGCAGGCGTCCGGTTCCCACCTGACAGGCGAATACGTTGACGACAGTGTTGACCGGTACGCGTATACGCAAGCGCACCCGACAGACCGTTCAATCACGTCTGGCGGGCCAGCGTTACCGCGACAGACATTGTTCGAGGTGAACCAGAACCGCAAAAAAAATTAATGCCGATTCCGGGAATAGGTGCGTCCGCGCGGGGGTCTGAATCCCGTGCAACAGCCCTGCGCGAGGAATTGATATGAGACGGACGCGCGTTCTACACCTTGCCGCTATACCGGGCGTTCTGCTGTCATTGGCGTGTTCGTCCGCGGTCGCCGGGAATCCGCCTGTTGAGCAATTGTTCGCGTCCGCCTGCGATCGCCACACGTATTCCTGCCCGAACGAATACAATCCAAATTCTCCGTTCCAGGCGACCGATTACGGCACGGCGGAGTTCGGGGGGACCGGTAATGCCGCCGCCGGCACGGTGTTCAATCTCAATGGGACGACGATCGGAGCGAACAGTGCAAAAACCGTGCTCTTTAGCCTGACGCTCGCCGGAAAATTGAACGCTCTGCCCACGTCTGCCTACCCGTGGTTTCCGAACAGTCCGCTGACGGAGACTGCAGATGGGAAGCTCTTCGACATCGTAAGCACCAATCAGGATCGTTCGGCGCCAGGCATGTTCGGAAGCAATCCCTCCGGGGAACACTTCACCGAGCACACAATTGCCGGTGCGCACAGCTGCCAAAAAAGCCGTCCTACGGACTGCGCGAGCTTCCGAAGGATCACGTTGGGAAACGCTGGCCTTATCCTGCCTACGAGCGATTCAAGCGGCATCCAACTTCGCTGATTGTGTCGCCTCGCGGCACGAACAAATTGGGGTGACGGACGCCCACACCCAGGGCGCCCAACTGAGGATGATCAACTTGCGCCGCGCGCGCTCTCAGAGACTCAATATCGAGATTGTCCCAGGCGAAAGTCGGAGTCTCTGCGCTCTCCGCTTTTGCGCCAGACAACTAATGCTGATTGATTAGGGCCGCTGTTCGAGTCTCCGATACTGCGTCTCGAGCAGTCTCGACTGTTCCCTGACATCTGTCGGTGAGCGCGGCGTGCGCCGGCGCAATTTCGCTGTCCGGCTGCGTCAAACCTGAGCGAAATGCCTTGATCCCCCTGCCGACGTCGCCCATCAGATCGGAAATCTTGCCTTGACCCCCAAACAACAGGAGAGCGATCGCAGCGAATATCAAGATGTGCCAGATGCTGAGCGCGCCCATGAATGTCTCCGATTGGTTGATTGTCAGACCGCAAAGCTCGCCGCAAAAGGGTTGCAATCCGTTCTGCATTGCTGATCAAAGCGGAGACCGTTGCGTGGTCCCGTTTATTCCCGAAAGGGCGTCCAGAACATTTCGCTCCTCGTACGTTTGGCTTCAGCGAGTCGCGACAAACAAAATTGCGGCCCAGACAAACGTGATTGCGGACGGGATGCCGGGGATCGACATCCCGTCCACTCGTGAGCGCCCGTCGCTGAGGGGGCTGGGGGCAACGGGCGCCCATTCTGCTTGGGAAGTGTGCCGTCGAGCTTGACGACCGGCGCTACTTCACCATGATCGCAGCCATTATTCCTGGGTACATCGTACAGCGGCACTTGCAGGTGCCGGCCCTGTTGCGGCGGGATTTGCCGACGTCGTTGGCGGAAACATGATGAGCCTCTCGCTGATATTCGAAAGGCCTGACTCGGGGCTCGCGCGATTTATTCCCGCGTGACGGGCGCGCCTGCGTTTTGAATCAACCGCGTCAGCGTTTTTATTTCCTCGAGTCCGGCATCCGACACCGCGCAGAAGGCGAGATTACCGCTCCTCCAGAACAGAAGATGGTAGCCATTACGCTCGGCTGTTTCGGGCAGGCGTTCGTTGCCCGCGGCCCAGGCGAAGACGTTAATGAGGTGTTTGCCGTGGCGGTAGACGACCACGGCGGCGCGATGGCCGTCGATATAGTCTGCACGACCGCCGACGAGCGTGTATCCCTGCGCCACGAAATTGACTGCCGGAGGAGAGACATCGGTATGTCCGGCAAACCATGGCTTCACAGTGTGGCGATCGCTCGACACCACGTCGATCGCATGATCCGACATCATCGAGCGCACATGCGCATTCGTCAGATCGGCGACCAGCAGATTCGGCGCCGGCTGGACCAGCAGGACGAATGCCAGCACGGCCGCAAGCGCGGTGACGCCGCTCCCGCCGACCGCACCCGTCAGGAACGATCGCGTCGTCCATGAGGCAAAGCGCGGACGGCGCTTGCCCTCTTCATCATCAAGAGCATCGCCGATGCGTTCCCGCAATTCGTCGCTCGCACGGTAATAGAGCGCATCCTGCCGCAAAGCGCCGCGAGTCACTTCGATATACTTCAGAAGATCGGCGCAATCGGCACAGGTTTCGAGGTGACGCTCGATTTCCGTGGCCGCGGCTGCATCCAGTTCACCGTCACAGTAAGCGTGAACGCGGAGCGCCTCATTGCAGGACATAGGCGTTCCTCTCCAGATCATTATGCCATTTCTCCTTCAACAGCCCACGCGCCCTGGCCAAACGCGACATGACGGTGCCGATCGGTGCGCCGGTAATCTGGGCAATTTCGCGATAGGACAAGTCTTCCATCTCCCGCAGCACCAAAACCTCGCGAAATTCGCGCGGCAACAACGCGAGCACCTCGTCCAGCCGGCGGCGTTCTCCGGCGCTTATCGCGGCCGATTCCGGATCCGGCGCGTCGGCTGTCCACGCGGGATCGTCCGCGTCCGTCTGATCGTCCTCGGCGATCGGCACATTCCGCGTGCGTCGGGCATTTCCCGCCGCCGTGAGGAAACAGTTGCGGACAATGCAAAGCAGCCAGGGCTTTGCGTTATCGCCCCGGAACGTATCGAAAGCCCGAAACGCACGCAGCATGGCATCCTGCACAATGTCGTCGGCGTCCAATGGCGGCCGCGCGAGCCATCTCGCAAGGTTGTAGGCCGCATCGAGGTGCGGAAGGACTTGCGCTTGGAACCGCGCGCGCCTGTCACTCATTCTTCCGCCCCACCGTCCGCGTCCGTGCTTTCTCCGGTGTTACATATCTCAAGACCCGGCCATCGGTAGATTTATTCCCGCCTTGTAAGGGCCGCTTTGCCTCATTTCGCCTGCATCGTCATCGCGGCCGGTCAGGAGACGGGCGGCAAGGTGCCCGGCGCGCTCACTGCGGCGACACCCGGCGCGCCGAACTCAAACCCCTTATCGACCGTGAAAGCACGGAGGCTGCGCCACGGATCACTTGCGACCGAGGCGTCGTGGGGATGGCGCAAGACAGGGCCGTGCGGAAGTCTCGCTGGGTCGCCCCGTGCAAGTGCAGATCGCTCGCGGCGAGAGCAGTGGTTGAACGCTGCCGGACAGGACCGTGGTCGAGCAGCTTCTCCAACTCGGTGCGTGGTCTGGCGTGGCCGCTCACTGCCGCTTTCCGCCGAGCCCGAATGGGCTCGGGAAACGCTGTACTCGTCGAGGAACAGGCAAGCGACGAGATCATTGCTGCGGCAAGAGGTACGTCGTGATTGCCGCTTGCGGGTCGTGGCCCGCATCCACGCCTTGATGCCGGTCAGCGCCAACCCGCAGTTGCCGTCGTACTCTTTCCGACCGGCCGCGAACTGCGCACCTGGCCGTGGCTGTACCTGCCCGCGATTGCAGCGCCGATCGAGACAAACATCGGCAGCGCGGCAGCGACCATGGGCAGCGCGGCGATGAGAATGACAAACATTTGCATGGTCGAGGTTCCCGGGAGAACGATTTGCGTCTCCACGGAGAAGACTCATCCCGAGCCCAATTTATTCCGATCATTCTCGTGGTGCGGAGAGGTGTAAGGGGGCGGAGCCGCACCAAATTGTCCCGGGCGCCGGGAATAAACATGGTCGCTGTGCGGTCTACAGGAGGTTGCGTTCCGCCCAGGCGGACAAAGAGGAGAAACACCCAATGCCGCCTCGCTTCCCTTCAGAACCTGCACGCCGTTTTCGCACCGTCGTCCCCACCGTCATGGGTGTTGCGCTTCTCGCTCTCGCCGGAACGGCCGCGCTCGCCAACGGCGGCAATTGGTCCGAATTCGGGTTCGCCGCAAAGGGCGGGCGATACAATCCGCATGAGCATACCCTGACTACAACGAATGTGGGCGGGCTCAAGGTACTTTGGTCGGTACAAGACGACTCGTTTCCATTCACCGCTCCTGCAGTTGTCGATGGCGTTGTCTATAGCGGGACGAATGCTTTCGACGCGGCAACCGGCCAGCTCCTGTGGGCCACGAATTCAGGCGGGATCTCCCCGGCGATCACCAAAGGTACGGTTTACATCGACACGCAAAACGGCCTCTGCGCATACGCCGCCGCCGATGGGACCAATCTGTGGTGCGCAGAGAACAACTACTTGCCGGATGCGCCTTCGGGGGCGGCTGTTGTCGATGGCATCGCGTATTTCGGGTCAGCACTCGGCAGTGTCTTCGCGATCGACGCGGCCACGGGAGCACAACTCTGGTCGGCGCCGATCAGTGCCGACAACGCTGCTTCTTCGCCGGCGGTGGCCAATGGCGCAGTCTATATCAACGGGGACAAGCTTTTCTCCTTCGACGCGAAGACCGGCGCACAACTCTGGTCTTCGTCGATCCTCGACGGTACATCTTCACCGGCCGTGGCAGGAGGTGTGGTTTATTGCAGCGGCCGCGGGGCCCTGGCCGCGTTCAACGCGACGACGGGTGCCGTGCTTTGGTCGGTTTCGCCCGGTGGTCCACTTTCAATTATCGGGGATTCTCCCGCCGTGGCAAAGGGCGTGGTCTATGCCGGCGCCTCTGTCGTGGGCCAGCATGGGTCAGTAACCGGCACTCTCTATGCGCTCAAGGCACATTCGGGCGAAGTTATCTGGTCCGCGCCCGTGGCGAGCGGGATCACATCCTCGCCGGCCGTCGCCAATGGCGTCGTCTATGTCGGATCAGATGACGGCACCCTCTATGCGTTCGACGCAAAGACTGGCGCGGAGCTCGCGGTCGTCGCCGGTGTAGCCGGACAGTCATCGCCAACGGTGGCGAATGGAATGGTCTATTCGGAAACGACGGTGTCCGGTGAGCTTTTCGCGCTTGGACTCGGCACGCCATAACGCAGCGGCGGAATAGCGTCTCGACATCAATACAAGGAACAGTGTCATCCCGGACGCCGCGCAGCGGCGATCCGGACCCAGGATGCTCAGTAAGTGACATGCTGCGACGCTGGGTTCCCGTTTGCGCGCGACGATGCCGAAGCATTGAATTTGCCCTCCGCCTACCGAAGCGTCGAACCTTGCGGAGCAGACTTCGGGAGGCTTACTTGTGCACGCCGGTTTGTGCACGCCAGTTTGTACACGCAAGCGCCGCGGCTGCGCGCATGCTGAGAGTGTAACCCGTACACTTACCCGGATTGAGCGCCAGGCCGTTCACATCCCGGCATGTTGTATCGCGCCATATTTAGAATTATTCTAAATTATCGTTCACGCGGGAATATCCGGGGCTGGCATGCAGTCTTTTGGAGGGTGTGTCCCAATCCAAAAGGAGAGTTACAAATGCCCCCTCGCTTTGCATCCAGACTTGCATTCCGTCCTCGCGTTGTTGTTCCCGCCGTTCTGGGCGTCGCGCTTCTCGCTTCGGCCGGAACCGGTGCTCTGGCCTCGGGCTGGAGCGCGCCTCAACTCCTGAGCGGCGGCGGCAATGGTTTCGGCGCGTCCGACGCGATCGACTCGAAAGGAAATGCGCTCGCCGTGTGGTTCGAGAATCTTGGTTCGCAGGGCAGTGCCATAGAATTTGCCGATCATGCACGACGGGGTCCGTGGAAGAGCGCCGACCTTGTTCCGCCGTCGAGCGGCTTCGTTGCGTCTGACCCCATAGTGCACGAAACGAACACCGGCGCTGCAACGGCCGTGTGGTCGACGGGTGCCGATGCATGGAGCGCGGATCGTCCGGCGGGCGGAACCTGGACAACCCCCCAGCTTGTCCTTTCCGGCATCGCCGGACTGCCGGCTTTCACGATGAATTCGAACGGCTCTGCCGTACTCGCCGCGGTGAGCGGCGCGTGCGCCGTTCGAGATACCGGCAACTGTACGATCATGACGGCGACTCGCCCCGCCGGAGGGGCGTGGGGTCAACCAGTTTCCGCTATCACCACGTCCAACAGGCTGCAGTTCGATTCCGTCGCGATCGGCAATGGGGGCGACGCGGTCGCGACCTGGGAAACGTTTGATGCATCGTGCAATCAGGAACGCTGCGTCACATCGAACTTCGTCCTCTTCGCAGCGCGGCAGCCTGCCGGAACGACGAATTGGCAGGTCGGTCAGGCCGCGCTCGCAGGACCCGATCCTGTGAGTCACGTGGGAGCGGTCTCGCTTGATGCGAAGAATCGCGCCGCGGTCTTTATCAACTCGCAGACGAACGGGATCACCGTTGTCACCCAGGCGTCCGGCGGGCAAACCTTCAGCGCACCCACCACCGTTACGACGGACACCGACATTGCATTCGAGAACGTTCAGTCGGATCCTGCTGGAGATACGACGCTCGTTGGTCTTCAGGGCAGCGCACAGAATGTCGTTGCCGTTTCCGGCAATTTCGATTCCAACAAATGGAACAGCGTCGCCACGCTTTCGACTGCAACAACCGACGAAAGTCAGTCCGGCTTTCCCGTCGCGTTCGCTGTCGGCGCAAAGGGTGAGTCGGTTGCGGCATGGGCACAGGGCGCCACCGCGCAGGCCACTGCCGATGACGTCGTCGTCTCGGTCAGCCCTTCACCGGGCGCTCCGTGGAGCGCGCCGGTGACGATCGCCGGCAACGTCGAATTCGGCCTGCCGCAATCGGTCAGCGTCAGCAGCGACGGGCGAGCCGTACTCACGTATTTCGATCTGAGCGGAACGGACGCCGACGAGATCCGCGGCACCGTGTACAATCCGCGATAGCACCAACGCCATTCGAAATTCGCATGCCCGCGCCGGCTTCCGCTCTCGCGGGCGCCCGTGGGCGCCAGAAAGAATAACGTCGAGAAAACGGGCGTGATTGCATCACGCCCGTTTCTTCAATTCTCGAGAGTATCCCAGCTCCATTCGCCGATCGTGACATCATAGGACCCGGATGACCAGCCGGCTGTCCTTCTCAACGCGCGGGAATAAAACGTATCCCGTCGAGGTCTCTATTGGTGCATCAGACGGATGGCGGTTACTCTGCGAAACGATGGCACGCAAGCACGGTTTGATTTCGTAACCATCGTTCTTCACTGGCTGACGGCAACACTGATCGCATTTCAGGCTGCGACGGGATTGATCATCGAGTTCGCGAGAGACTCGGTTCCAGCCCTGCCCCTGCTCGACTTCCACCGCTCAGCCGGTGTGATGGTCTGGTTCGTGGCACTGACGCGCATCGTTTGGCGCCGTGCATTTGCGAAATTTCCACCGTTCCCGGAATGGATGTCGAATGCACAGAGATGGATAGCCACGAGGTTCGAATATATCCTTTACGGCTTGCTCCTTCTTCAGCCGCTGACTGGTCTCACAACGACGTTGCTGCTGGGCGAGCCCTTTCATCTGTTCTTCTGGACGATACCACCGCTCGTTCATCGCAACCTCGACCTGTGGGAAACCCTGCTCGTCTTTCATCGCGCGGGAGCCTACGGCCTTTTTGCAGCCGTGGGTGGCCACGCGGGCATGGCTCTCCTTCATCATTACGTGTTTCGCGACGAAGTTCTCGAGAGAATGGCGCCTTGGGTGCGCCAGAAGAGTCCCATTGCAGTCGGCGATTCCCCGACAACCAAGGCGGACAAGAACTGGACAACAACGTAGCCCGTCTCTGCGCCAGAATCTGGAAAGAGCAACATGCTGGAAGGAAAAACTGCGCTCGTCACCGGTTCCACAAGCGGAATCGGCGCGTACATTGCCGACGCCTTGGCCGCAGAAGGGTGCAACGTCGTGCTCAACGGGTTCGGAGACGCAGTAGACATAGAACTGCAGTGCTCCCGGCTCCAGCGCATCCATGCTGTAGCGACGCGTTACGACGGCGCAGATATGAGCAAGCCTGACGAGATCGAAGCCATGGTGGACGGCGCGCTCGGCAGTTATCAAGCCGGGGTGTACGAGGCGCTTGCGGGCTCGCCCTATCTTCCGGATTGGATCGCCGGAATCTTGGGCTGAAGGTGTCAGGGACGCAACAATCACGCTCGTAGCATCGCCGTGGCTCGTCCCCATGCCGCCGGATGTGGGCGCGCGCACCTTCGACGTCGTGAGAGACCAGCGCGCGAAAACCGGCCGCAAGAAAAAGGGGTCGCTTCGCGATAAATCCGCAAGGCATTCGGCAAATATTGCGGCACGCGTGTAACGCGTGCGCCTTTCACGGCGAATGTAATCAGGACCAGCGTCGGAGACCAATTGTGAAGCGCGTGACGACAGCAGGAAGCATCATTGCCGCCGCGGTGCTCATGTCGGCCACAATGTCGGCACCTTCTCAAGGCGCAGATAACGGAAACCTGACAGTTGTCGAACTGTTCCAGAGTCAGGGCTGTTCGTCCTGTCCGCCCGCCAACGCGAACGTGATGGCGCTGGCCAATCGTCCGGACGTTCTTACGCTCAGTTTCGGCGTCACGTACTGGGATTATCTCGGCTGGAAAGATACCTTCGCGTCTCCGCAATACACCGCCCGGCAGTGGGACTACGCGCGCGCGTTCCATCGGGATCAGGTCTTTACGCCCGAAGTCGTCGTCAATGGGCGCGCCGACGTGGTCGGTCAGAGCCGGAGCGAACTGGAAGCACTCATCCGACGCGAGACGGGCTCGATGAGCGGGCCGAACATTTCGATAGCGTCCGATCATGTAAAGATTGGAGCCTCCACGATCCCGGCAACCAACGCGGATGTCTGGCTCATACGGTACAATCCGAACATCGAACTGGTGGCTATCGCGCGCGGCGAGAACGGCGGCCAAACGCTGCCCCACCGGAATGTGGTGAAGGAGCTCGTGAAGCTCGGCAGTTGGTCCGGTAAGACAAAAATCTATGCGATTCCGCCAACGCCCCGGAGCGGACTTCGTGCAGCTGTCCTCATTCAACAGGGACCAGGCGGCGCCATCGTCGCGGCGGCCCACAATTGATGAAGTGTTGAGTGCCAATACCAACGCAACGGCGCCGGAGCGCCGTACACCGAAGTTCCACCGTGTGTGGAGCGCCATCGACCGCGGCTGTGCGGTTCTTTCCAAGGAGAATTGAGATGCTTCAATACGTGAGAATTGCAGGATTTGCTCTCGCCTTAAGCGCAGGCGTTGTCGGCACGGCATTGGCGCAGAGTGCCGCCAGCGACGATGTGTCGAACGGCGGTTCGAACCCGAGCAGTACGATGTCGAACAGCTCCACTTCATCGGGTGACGAAATGTCCAAAGATCACGCAATGGCCGCTGGCCACATGGCCGCCGCCGGCAAGGGCGGGAAGCGCGCGGTCCACGGCACGATGTCCCCCGACCCGATGTCCTCTGCCGCGATGTCCCCGGATGGCATGAGCTCGAGCAACAGCGGCAGCTCTATGTCGTCGTCGCCCGCCTCGTCTCCAAGCCCGCGCTGACGTTGTGCGTCGCAGTGCTCTGCGACGCGGTTGCGAATGGCCGCAGGCCCCTCTCTCCCTGCCTGCGGCCGCTTGCATTTTGAGCGGTCAAACTCTCGCTCGACCGCTCAGTATGCGCGTAAGGAAGCCGGTAACCTGAGGCTGTCGGGCGGTGAACAAAGTACAAAGTGTCACCGAATTATTCCGGGCGCGGGAATCAACACAGACGGCGTGCAGTCTAGGGGATGTATCCGAATTCCGACAGCGCGGCTTCAAATTCGGCCCTTGTTTCTGCCGACAAGGCAAATTCCGCGGCTCGCCCCCTGCCGTAACCTTCGCGCTCCTCGAAAACGTCCTCACGACGGATAGCCGCTTCGCGGTCGAGGTCGAGGGCCGTGGCCAGCGCCTGCACATGTTTGCGCCGCTCGGGTCCCCACAAATCCTCTATTCGCACGCTTATATATTGTTCGCCCATCGCCCTTAACCCGAACTGTTTGGTCGCGGTATTGGTCCGGGACCAGAAACGCGCGATATCGTCGTGGGAGTTCGCAAACGGGCGGCCAAACAATGCCTGGAAATGCATATTTGGTTGCCGAACGTTTTCAGACAGCAGCATGTCGCGCCCGTCACGGACCAGGTGTACGAACTTCGCTTTCGGCAGGGCCAGACTCAGCAGCGGCAAAAGAAACATGTGTCGCGGGTTCTTGAATCCCCACGCCTGGCTGCCCTCTTCGTTCGACCGGTGCTCGTTCGCGGCCTTGCGATAGTCGGCAACGATTTCGTCCCGCAACGGGGCGGGCAAAACCGAAGGATCATAGTCGCAGGATCGGGTGAGCTCGAGAACGGAATTGATGTGCCGATCAAGCAAGTCGACGAAGGCCACGGCATCGCGACCCGCTTTGGTTTCTCCCATATCGACGTCGCACTTTGAGAGAAACCTGACGATCGCCCGTGTACCGGATCCGCCCGTGCCGGCGACGACAATCGGTTTGGCTTCGGAGATCTCTTCGGACATGAAATGAAAATCCTGCGCCCTCTGGGAAAGGGCAGTGCGATGGACCGTTTTTCAATAACAGCGAGATCAGGCAATTCGCAAGGCGAAGCCGGGCAGGTGTCTCGTCATGCCGAACGGATCAGATGCGGGAGGGCCGGCGCAGTGCTGCCTGGGAAAATGCCCGCGATGCCGGCCCTTCCAACCTTGAGATGACTTTCGAGCACGCCGGCAACCACGCTTCGAAAATCGGTCGTCACGGCCAAATCCCGGCCTTCGTGCAGGTCGTCCTCTTCGAGGCCCGGCCAGTCGCCGTAGATCTTTCCGCCATTGACCGGTCCGCCCATCACCCACATCGCGTTGCCGTGGCCATGATCGGTGCCGCCATTGCCATTTTCCCGTACGGTGCGGCCGAATTCCGAAACGACGACTACGACCGTACGCCCATAGGTATCGCCCAGACCGGTCCGCAGCTGCGCCAGCCCGTCGCCAAGCCCCTTGAGATGGTTGGCCAACTGTCCCTCGGAAGCGCCTTCCCGGACGTGCGTGTCCCAACCGCTCAGGGCGAAGAACGCGAGTTGAATGGTCGAATCCTGCCGCATCAATTCGCAAAGCTTCGCCGCATCGTCGGCAAATCCCTTCGGCGACGGCGCTCCGGCGGCGGCCTCGCTCATGTCGCGGGCGAGATCCGACATGATCTGGGTTTGCGCCTGTCGCCCTTCGCGATAGGCTACGCTGACGGCGTCGGCGCCGGTGTACATCCGATCGAAGATCGCATTCGCCGCGGTGTCTTGCATCGGCGCGTCCAGGTCGCGTGCACGTCCATAACCACGTTCGCGGGTGGGAACGCTGGCAACGGGCACGGAGCCTTCCAATATTCTCGGCAGGGTCTGTCCGAAATTGATCGCCTCGGTCGGTGCGTGCTCACCGGGCAACGCGGCCAGAACACGGTTCATCCAGCCGTCCTGTGTCGTCCTTACGCCCGGCGTGCCGCTCTCCATGTATGCCTGGGCCTGGAAGTGCGATCGCGACTCGTCGGGCGATCCGGAGGCATGCACGAATGCGAGGCTGCGCTCCTTCCATGCGGGCATCAGGGACACGAGTGCGGGATGCAACCCGAACCGTCCGTCAAGATCGAGTGCGCCGTTCGCCTGACCGGGGCGCGCAACCGCAATTGTCGGCCGCATCGCATAGTAGTTCTGGTCGGTGTACGGAATAACCACGTTGAGGCCGTCGATGGCACCGCGCAGGAAAACGACGACCAGGCGCTGCTTTCCCGCGCGCGGATTTTGGAGAGCCCATCCGCGCGATCCGAAAGAAACCAGTGCGGCCCCGCCTGCTGCGGCGGAATACCCAAGAAAGTCGCGGCGCCTCATGCGGATTCTCCTCTGATTTTCGCCTAGCAGCGCATGAATTCCGGGCTGCCGAGAAGAGCACCTGCCTGTGTCTCGCGCGGGAGCTGGGCAACGGCCGACAATGTCGCGCTGCCCAGGACCGGTTCAAGCATTTTGCGCAGAGGCCCGGGATCGATCGGTCGCCCGTCCGTCCCCCCGTACTCGCCGGCGCCGAAGCGCATCGCGAAGGAGAGCCGCCGGAGCAGTCCGTTGGGATCGAGCCACGCCGATTGGGTGCATGCATATCCGTCCGGCGTAAGGCAGCCATAGATGGGCTGGCCCAGGTTTTCGAGCACGGCCGTGAGCGGCTGCACGGCGGACGGGGCGAGGCCCGCGATGCGCGCGACCGAAACAACGTACCTGTAAGGCGTCTTGAATTTGGTCGCGAAATTCTTCGGCGACATGAACTCACGATGCGTCGTCATCGTTTTCATGACCGCGCGAAGATCGCCGCCGGTGCTGCGAAACGTTTCCGCCATCGCGCCAACCAGCGCGCTGTCCGGCTCGTCCGCAACGAAGTACTGCGCCAGCTGAAAACTGATGTGATGCGCTGTCGCGGGATGCGATGCCAGCATGAGCAGCGCCGCCTCGCCTTCTCGTTCGTCGTCGCCGCTGAACGAATGTCCCAGCAGTGACTCCGGCGACGGATCGTGCCGCCGCGTTGCAAACCGGAAAGCGCCTTTGGTCTTGTACTTGTCTATGGCAGCCGTCGCATCGGCATCGGCGCCGGCCCCCACGGTCCAACCCGTCAGAATGTGCGCGAGCGAAACGACGTCCGCCTGCGTGTATCCGCCGTCCACGCCCAGTGTGTGCAGTTCCATGACTTCGCGCGCATAATTCTCATTGATGCCTCGCGATTTTTTCCCTTTCGGCGTGCCCATTCCACCGGGGGCGATATCCGGCTGTGGCGCCACGTTCCGCGCATTGTCGAGATAGATCAACATCGCGGGATGTCTGGCTGTGGCCAGCAGAAGATCGCTGAATCGTCCCAGGATGTGCGGCCGAATCGCCTCTTCTTCGTATGCGCCGACCCAAATCTTCACCGGCCCTTTTTTTTCGTACACGTTGAAGTGATTGAACCAGAACTCCACCAGGGCTTCTTCAAGCTGCCAGGGGCTTCCAACCGCCCGGGCCAGGCGCGCGATCTGCGTTTCGTTCAGCACGCGTCGTTCGCGCCTTTTGTATTCCTTCTTTTCCTGCTTGGGGATGGCTTTGGGATCGGAAAATTGCGCTCGCCAATCGTACTCTGCGTAGAGCGTCGCGCAGTCTTTTCCGAAGCTCGGCAGACTCTTCAGCACCGACGTCACGGCTTCCGGAAGCTGCGCCGGCTTCGGATGCAATTGCTCGTCGAGCCATTCGTCCGCGCCGCTCGCCGCGATGCGTTCAAGCTGGTCGGGTGCAGGCCCCAATCCCAGTCGGTTGGCCATGTGAAGCGTTGCGGCTTTGTCGATCATGGTCGGCTCGCAGACCTCTCGGGCACTTCCCCGTTTGCCGATGATGTCACGAATTGCTGACGCCCACGCGTCCGGCGCATTAATCCGCCGTAACCCGAACAGGGGAACTTTCAGCTCTCGAGGGCAGAATAGACAAGCCAGCGCAACTGATGACGTATCGGATAACCGGACGAAGGCAGGAGTTGCGTCATCAGAACGACGGCGATCTGATCTTTCGGATCGATCCAGAATGCCGTGCTGGCCGCGCCCCCCCAGAAATACTCGCCTACGTTGCCGGGTGTCATGGTCCTCGCGCGATCAACCACGACGGCGAAACCGAGACCGAAACCAAGGCCCCCATATGCCGCTTCGGTAAAGAGCGATCGTGACGACTCGCTCAGCTCCTTCCCATCCGGCAGATGGTTCATGGTCATCAGGGCAATCGTCCTGGGACCGAGAAATCGGTAGCCGTTCGCCGTTCCGCCGTTCAGCAGCATCTGGCAGAATTTCATGTAGTCCGCGGCCGTACCGACAAGTCCTCCGCCGCCCGAAATGAATGGCGGCGGTTTCAGATACCGGCTGGTAGCGGGGTCATCCTGCAGGACCACGTTGCCCTGCGGGTCGAGGGAGTAGCAGGCCGCAAGCCGCGAATGCTTGTCCGCGGTCACCATGAAATCCGTGTCGCCCATCTCAAGCGGATCGAGAATCCTTTCGCGCAGGAATTGCTCGAAAGGAATCCCGGAGATCAGCCCGACCAGGTAGCCGAGCACATCCGTTGAAACCGAATAGTTCCAGGCGTCGCCGGGCGAGAACTCCAGCGGCGTGTGCGCGAGAAGCTCGATCATCCGATCGAGGGGGACGCCGCTGTCGATCACGCCGATTTTGAATTTTCGGTACGCCGCATCGACATTGGTCCGCGCCTGGAAATCATACGTCAGACCCGATGTGTGGCGCAGGAGATCGATGATGCGCATCGGCGTTGCCGCGCGCCTGGTCTGAAATCCGCCCGGCACGCCGGCGACGAACACACCGAGATCGCGCCACGAAGGGATGAATCGATGCACAGGGTCGTCCAGACCGACCAGTCCTTCTTCGACGAGCATCATGAATGCGACGCTGGTGATCGGTTTGGTCATGGAATAAATGCGGAAGATCGTGTCTTCCCGCAGGGGCGTGTTGCGCTCGCGATCGGCCAGTCCGACGACGGCTGTGTGCACAGTCTCGCCGCAACGCGCGATAGTCACCAATGCCCCCGCGAGTTTCCCCGTGTCGACATAGTGCTGTTTGAGGAACCGATCGATTCGCCGGAGCCGCAATGGCGAAAAACCGAGGTTGCCGGGGCTGCCCATTTTCGTAATTCTCTTCCTGTCCGGACCGTGACGGTCTCCGGAGAAGCTGTAATATCATATCGGAAAGCAGGAAAAGCCGATTTCGCCATGAGCACGTCTGCACGACAGAACCCCGACTGGCCGGCCATGTCTTTGGCCGCGGCCCACGTACTCCTGACTGCGCCCGGCTCGCGTTTCGAGACGGAGGAGGTCGTGATCGGCGGCGTGCCCACGCGCTGCTGGAAACACGCGCCGTCGACCCTGCGAGATGTGCTGACGACGGGCCGGCTTTATGGCACCCGCGATTTTCTCGTGTACGAAAATGAGCGCGTCAGCTTCGACTCTTTCTGGCGCGCGTCGTGTGCAATCGCGGGGGCGCTGGTATCGAACGGCGTAAAGAAGGGCGATCGTGTCGCCATCGTCATGCGCAATCTTCCGGAGTGGGCCGCGGCGTTTTACGGCGCCGCCGTCGCCGGCGCGATTGTAACGCCGCTGAACGCGTGGTGGACGGGGTCGGAACTCGAATATGGCCTCGTCGATTGCGGCGCAAAAACGGTTTTTGCGGATGCCGAACGTCTCGGGCGTCTGGCCGAGCATTTTGTGAATTGTCCGGCACTGGAACACGTTTATGTCAGCCGGTATCCCGACGAGCTGCCCCACCCGATCGTTTCGCGGCTCGAGGCGGTCACCGGCCGGGTAGACGCCTGGTCGGAACTGCCGGATGGTACGTTGCCAGACGTCGCGCTCGCGCCGGATGACGACGCGACGATTCTGTACACCTCGGGCACGACGGGAAAGCCCAAAGGCGCGCTCGGCACGCACCGGAACATGAATTCCAACATCATGGCCGCCGGATTTTCCCAGGCGCGCAACTTTCTCCGAAGGGGCGAACCGGTGCCGGTTCCCGATCCGCTGACCGCCCCGCAGCGCGCGGCACTCCTCTCGGTACCTTTTTTTCACGCCACGGGCTGTTTTGCAGTGCTCAATCCGGCGCTCTACACGGGCGCAAAGCTTGTGCTGATGCGCAAATGGGACGTGGAGACGGCATTGAAGCTGATCGAGCGGGAAAGGGTCAACCAGGCTGGTGGCGTTCCCGCCATCGCCTGGCAGCTGCTGGAACATCCCGATCGCGGCAGGTTCGATCTCTCGTCGCTCGAGAGCGTCGCGTATGGCGGGGCGCCGTCGGCGCCTGAACTGGTGCGAAAGATCGTGAGCGCGTTCCCCGGATCCTTACCCGGCAACGGATGGGGAATGACGGAAACTTCGGCCACCTGTACGCATCACAGCGGCGAGGATTACGAACATCGTCCGGAGTCCTGTGGTCCTCCCGTGGCAGTGTGTGATCTGAAGGTGGTGGGACCCGACGAATCCGTCCTGCCTCCGGGAGAAATCGGCGAGCTTTGGGCGCGCGGTCCCAACATCGTGAAGGGATACTGGAACCGACCGCGGGAAACCGCGGAAACATTCGTCGACGGATGGGTGCGTACGGGCGATCTCGCCCGCCTGGACGAAGAAGGATTTTGTACCATCGTTGACCGCGCAAAGGACATGCTGATCCGGGGAGGCGAGAACATCTACTGCGTGGAAGTCGAAAACGTGCTTTACGAGCACCCCGCCGTCATGGACGCCGCGCTCGTTCCCGTTCCCCACCATTCGCTGGGAGAGGAGCCCGCCGCCGTGGTACATCTGAAGCCCGGGCAGCACACGACAGAAGCCGAATTGCGCGGGTTTGTGGCGAGCCGGCTCGCCGCCTTCAAAGTGCCGGTGAAGATCGTTTTCTGGCCGGAAACCCTGCCCCGCAATGCGAACGGAAAAATCATGAAATCCGACCTCAGGCGGGTGGTCGCATAATTGCAGCATTTTGCCTGTCTTATTTCCGGTTCACGCGCCGTCGATTGTGGATAGGATGATGCGCATGATTCCAGGGGAGGCCTTGGCACCGATCTTTCGAGAGCGGTTGGCGCTCGGCCAGCGCCTGTGTTGGCTGGCAGGCGGCTTTGCGATTGGTGCAGCGCTCCTTTTGTTGCGCGCCCCCTATGCGCCGGAGCTGCTGGTCGTTGCAGGTCTCCTGAGCGTGGCATTCGGCCTGGGCCTTTCGCGCCGGAGCGAGGAGGCGACGACAGCTGCCTCGAACGGCGCCGAGGTCAGCGGCACGGCTTTGCCGCCGCGTGCGCGCGAAATGCTGGAGCGCTTGCCCGATCCGCTCATGCTGCTCGACGAGTCAAATCGCGTCGTCCTCGCCAACGCGGCGATGACCGCCCTGGTGGGGACGGAGACGAGGAACAAGCACGTCTCGGCCGTTCTGCGCACGCCCGCGCTGCTTGAAGCGATCGAGCGTACGGCGCTCACAGGTCAGCCACAATCCGTCGAGGTTTCCCTGCGCGTACCGACCGAGCAGCATTATCAGGTCCATGTGACGTGCACGGAACATACGCCGCGGCTCATTGCCGTGCTTCTTCACAATGTGACAGCCATGGTGCGCGCGCAGGAGGCACGCAGCGACTTCATCGCCAATGCGAGCCACGAACTCCGCACGCCGCTTGCCGCCCTGTCCGGCTTCATCGACACCCTGCGCGGCCATGCCAGGGATGATGAAGAGGCGCGCGAACGATTTCTCGACATCATGAGCGGCGAGGCGAACCGCATGCGCAGGCTGATCGACGATCTCCTGTCGCTCACGCGCATCGAGCAGAACGAACATGTGCCGCCTGTGGACGAAGTGGATATCCACGCGGTCGTCAGCGAGGCGGCGGCCGCGCTGCAGGGCCTGGCCAGCCTTGACAGGGTGACTCTCTCGATCGGGCAACAGAACGATCTGCCGCCGGTACTCGGCGACCGCGACGAGCTTGTTCAGCTGTTTCAGAACCTGATTCACAATGCGATCAAGTACGGCCGCCCGGGAGGGGACGTGAACGTCACCTTCTCGCCGCATCCGGCAGAGGCGACGGTTCCTGGCCGCCATGGGGCCGAGTCGTTTGTTGCGGTTTCCGTCAAGGACGAAGGTGAGGGCATCCCGCGCGAGGCCATCCCGCGGCTGACGGAGCGGTTTTATCGGGTGGACGTCCGGCGGAGCCGGGAGCGGGGCGGGACAGGGCTTGGCCTTGCCATCGTGAAGCACATCGTCAACCGCCACCATGGCAGGCTGGTCATCGACAGCCAGACCGGCGAGGGGAGCACTTTTACCGTGTTGCTTCCTGCGGTGCCGCAGCCTTCACGAAAGTGATACAAAACTGTCGCAAAGACGTGCCGCTTAATGGCTAGGCAGGACCGGTCGCAGGCACGGCGATTCGGCCGCCGCGAGCGTAGAGATTTCGGATGAGCGAACATACGGTAAGGGCGTTCGGCGAGCAGCTTGAAAGCCTTTCCACGAGCGTTGCGCAGATGGGCGGCCTCGCCGAGACCCAGTTTGGCGAAGCCATCGAGGCGATCGCCAGGCGGGACATGGCCCTTGCCGAGGCGGCGATCGCCGGTGATCCGCGGATCGACCAGCTGCAACAGTCGATCGAGGAGCAGGCGGTCAGGGTGCTGGCGCTGCGCCAGCCGATGGCGATCGACCTTCGCGACACGCTTGCGGCGATCAAGATCGCGAGTGAGCTCGAACGGGTCGGCGACCTTGCCAAGAACATTGCCAAGCGGGCGCTGGTGCTCAATCGCGAGCCTCCCATTCGCCTCACCTCGAGTCTGGCGCGCATGGGCAAGGTCACGCTTGCGCAGCTCAAGCTCGTCCTGGATGCCTATTCGGATCGCGATGCGGCCGGGGCCGAGGCGGTCTGGCGGCAGGACAACGAGATCGACGAAATCTACAACAGCCTGTTTCGCGAACTCCTGACCTACATGATGGAAGATCCGCGGACCATCAGTCTGTGTACACATCTTCTGTTCGTGGCGAAGAACATCGAGCGCTGCGGCGATCACGCGACCAATATCGCCGAAACGGTTTATCACATGGTCAGCGGCGGCCATCTCGCCATCGAGCGGCCCAAGGCCGATGTCACGTCTTCGACCACCATTCCCTTTGAGCGGAAGACCTGATGCTGAAACCCACAGTCCTGGTCGCCGAAGACGAAGGAGCGCTGATCACGCTCCTTCGGTACAACCTCGAACGCGAAGGCTATCGGGTGCTCGAGGCGATCGACGGGGAGGAGGCGCTGCTGGTTGCCAGCGAAAGCCAGCCCGATCTCGTTCTCCTCGACTGGATGCTGCCGCAACTTTCGGGCATCGAAGTGTGCCGGAGGCTGCGCAGCAGG
>Ga0070731_10000725_pt1 | contig 39982 bp, 41 predicted proteins | sample Coa_R1_2_FD_66448 | JGI IMG/M metagenome (GOLD analysis project Ga0070731, IMG submission 66448) | Surface soil microbial communities from Centralia Pennsylvania, which are recovering from an underground coalmine fire - Coalmine... | ecosystem: Environmental > Terrestrial > Soil > Unclassified ...
GATGCCGCCGGGGGCCGGGCCATCGACCCGCATCCTGCGCTGGTACGATACCACTAGATCGTCATATCAAGACCCATCGCTGTAGCATTGAACTGGCCATTTCCCGCCCCTCCATTGCACTAGACAATCATATGGAGTAAACTGGCGTCTCATGCCCGTCAACTCCAAATCCAAGGGAGACCTGCTGCAGGGTACGCTGGACATGCTGATCCTGCAAACGCTGGTGCTGGGGCCCGCTCACGGGCACGCCATCGCGCACGCCATCGAGCGCGGCTCGGATGATATTCTGCAGGTGGAACACGGGTCGCTCTACCCGGCCTTATATCGTCTCGAAGACCGCGGCTGGGTCGCGACCTTCTGGGGAACATCCGAAAACAATCGCAGGGCGAAGTACTATCGACTGACCCTGGCAGGCCGCAAACAGCTCACCGCGGAGACCAGCAGGTGGCGGCGGATGGTTTCGGGCGTCGCCCGAATCCTTCGTCCGGCTGCCGGATAGCCCATGACCACCTGGCGCCGATTGTTTCACCGACCCGATCGCGACGCGGAACTCGCCCGCGAAATTCGCTTCTACGTCGACACGGCCACAGATGAAAACCTCGCCTGCGGCATGTCTTCAGAAGAAGCACGCGCGGCGGCTATCCGCAAATTCGGAAATGCGAGCCTTATCCGGGAGGAGATCTATCTCATGAACCGCATCAGCCTCATCGAAAAAGCCTGGCTGGACCTGCGCTATGGCGCGCGAATCACCTTCAAGAATCCGGCCTTTGCGGCCACCGCTGTGCTCATCCTGGCCCTCGGCATCGGCGGCAATGCCGCAATGTTTTCCGTAATCCGCGCCGTGTTACTGAAGCCTCTTCCCTATCGCGATCCCGGCCGGCTGGTGCAGGTGTCCGTGGATAATCCGCGTCTCACCATGCCCGGCGGCTCGTTTACCGCGCTGCGTTACCAGGAAATGCGCCGCGCGGCGAAATCGTTCGCGGCCCTGGGTGTCTACTCGCGCTTCACGGAAGATATGGCGCTGTCCGGCAGGGGCGAACCCGAGATGTTCAAAGGCGCGCGCGTATCGGCGAATTTCCTGGACGTCCTGGGCGTGCGCCCCGCCCTGGGACGCGCCTTCCTTCCAGAGGAGGACACGCCCGGCGGTCCGCCTGTTGCCATGATCAGCTCGGCATTATGGAAGCGACGCTTCGGCGCGGATCCGCATGTCGCCGGCAGGACCGCCATTCTCAACGCAGTTCCCTACACCATCATCGGCGTCCTCCCCGCGGCTTTTGAATTTCCGATTGCGGAACTCGACGTCTGGGTGACCAGGCCCACAGAAACATCCGCCCTGCCGGCGCGCTTCTGGCCATTTGTCAGCTCGCTGAAGGGCTTCGCGCGGCTGCGTCCTCAGACCAGCCTCGAGCGGGCGCGCGCCGAGGCCGAGGTCCTGAACCGCCAGTATCTGGCTGCCAATCCCGAGTCGCTCGATGGAAGGGCCGGCATGGTGCTTCGGCTGATTCCCATGCAGGAACAACTGGTAGCCGATGTGCGCCCCATCCTTTGGATGCTGTTCGGCGCGGTGGGCTGCGTGCTCCTGATTGCCTGCGCCAACGTCGCCAGCCTGCTGCTGACCAGAAGCGCCTGGCGGGCGCGCGAATTGGCCGTGCGCGCAGCTATGGGAGCTTCACGCGGACGCCTGATCGCCCAATCGCTGGCTGAAAGCCTGGTGTTGGCCGGCGCGGGTGGCGTGCTGGGTGTGCTGCTGGCCAAGTGGGCGTTGACGGCTTTCGCCGGCATGCCCGCCTTCAACCTGCCGCGCGCCGGCGAGATCCAGCTCGATGCCACGGTGCTGGCTTTCAGTGTAGCGGTCTCCTGCGTGACCGGAGTCCTGGCCGGCCTGCTCCCGTCGCTACAGGCTTCGGATTCAAACATCGCCGACCTTCTGCGCGAAAGCGGGGCCGCGGCCGGACGCGTCTGGGCCAGCCGGAGCTGGCGCTTTCATTTCAGCAGCCGCCGGCTGCTGGTGGCCGGCCAGATCGGCTTATCGATCGTGCTCCTGATCGGCGCGGCCCTGTTGATCGAAAGCATGGCCGCGCTGCGCAGCGTCAATCCCGGCCTGCAGCCGGCCAATCTGCTGACCGCCCGCATCGCGCTGTCGCCCACGCGCTACGACACGCCCCAGAAATCCGCCGCGTTCTTCGACGAAGTACTGCGCCGCACCAGAGCGCTTCCGGGCGTAAGCGGCGCAGCCTGGGCCCTGGCTATCCCGCAGTCGGTGCTGCTGCGCACCAATGTGCAGGTTGGCGAAGCGCCCGAAGGCGACGTGACCAAGTGGCCCATGGCGCAGTTACAGAGCGTCACTACCGGATACTTCCACACGCTGGGAATTCGCATTCGCCAGGGCCGCGAGTTCGACGACCGCGATAACCGGCCCGGCGCACAGCCAGTGGTGTTGGTCAACGAAACCTTCGCGCGTCAGTTGGCCCCGGGCGCCAACCTGCTCGGCCAGGTGATGCGGGAAGGCATGGACCGGTCCGGCTGGATGCAGATCATCGGCATCGTAGGCGACGTGCGCGAAGGCGGGCTGGCAGCCGACGCGCAGCCGGAGTTCTACGTGCTGCCGCGCACGCACAGTTCGCGGAGCGCCTACCTGATGGCTCGCACGCAAGTCGATCCCATGCAACTGGTCTCTGCCATTCGCAGCCAGGTGCTGGCGGTGGACCGGGATCAGCCCCTCTCGAACATCGCGACCATGGATCAGGTCATCGAATCAGGCATGGGCCGGCGGCGTCTGACAATGCTGCTGCTGGGCTTCTTCGCGGCCATCGCGCTGCTCCTTGCCACGGTCGGAATCTATGGGACCATCGCGTACTCCGGCGCGCAGCGCACCCAGGAGATGGGTATCCGCCGCGCGCTGGGCGCCCAGGATGGCGACATTCTTCGGCTGCTTCTAGGGCAAGGTCTGATGTTGGCCCTGGCCGGTACGGCGATTGGGATCATGGGCGCCCTGGTGCTCACGCGCGTGATGAAAGGATTGTTGTTCCACATCAGTCCGGCGGATCCCTCAACCTACGCCGGCATCGCCTTGCTCTGGATCATGGTGGCCGCCGCCGCGAGCTACGTTCCGGCGCGGCGCGCGACCCGCGTCGATCCGGCCCACGCCTTGCGCGTCGGTTGAGATACCGATCCTGATACCATGCTCTCGACGGTGGAGTGTTCCAAGCCTGGCGTGGATCGGGCGCTTGCGTTCGGTTTCGCCTCTCTGGGGCTACCCCAGGGGAACGTGTATAACTGACCATTTCGTCGCGTGAGCGGCACTGCGCGCTGCGCAGATAGGCTCACGCGGAGTGAGACTCGTTGGAACATTCCGCCGCCGCTTCGCGAATGCCAAATCCGACTCTTCTGCGGGTGTTGGCCGGGTCGCTGCTCGCCGGCGAACCAACGGTCGAACAGATCGTCGAGCGTTGCAGCCGCACGCTCGGCAGGCGCTGGCGCTGGCTGCGGCGGTTGGCCGGGCGATTCGTCGCGGCTTTTGCCGGCCAAGCGCGTCCCCGCCGCCGCGATGTGATCCGGTTCCTGGCACACGACCGCGGTTTTCAACGCGCCTGTGCGAAGTATCCTGACCAATTGCGGATCGAGCGATGGGTCGGCGAGCCCGCCGGCATGCAGCCGATGGCCGCGGCCGCCGGATGGGACATTCCCGCCATCGAGTCGACCGGGGCGTTAGCGCAGTGGCTTCAACTGGAACCAGGCGAGCTGGACTGGTTCGCCGACCTCAAGGCGCTCGGCTATAAGCGCGCTAACCAGCGCCTCCGGCATTATCGCTATCGCATCCTGCCCAAGCAGTCCGGCAATGTGCGATTGATCGAAGCGCCCAAGCCGCGCCTGAAGCAACTGCAGCGGCGGATCCTAACTGGAATTCTCGACAAGATTCCGTCTCATCCGGCGGCCCAGGGCTTCCTGAAGGGCCGGTCGATCAGGACGTTTGTCGCGCCACACGTGGGGCAACGCGTGGTCCTGAGGATGGACTTGCAGGACTATTTCCCATCCATCGCGGGCGCGCGTATCCAGGCCTGTTTTCGTACGTTGGGCTATCCCGAGACCGTGGCCGATATGCTCGGCGGCATCTGCACTAATGCCACGCCGCGCGATGTATGGAAGGCCGCAGGTTCCGGTATCGATCCGTCGCAATTACGGGATGCGTGGGCCCTGTACGCGCGCCCGCATCTTCCCCAAGGCGCGCCCACCTCGCCCGCTCTCGCAAATCTCTGCTCTTACCGAACCGATTGCCGCTTGGCCGGCCTGGCGAAAGCAGCCGGCGCACGATACACGCGCTACGCCGACGACCTGGCCTTTTCGGGCGGTGAAGCCTTCGAGCGCCCGGTGGAGCGCTTCGCAACGCACGTCGCCGCCATCTTGCACGAAGAGGGATTCTCCGTCCATCACCGCAAAACGCGCATCATGCGCCAGGGTGTGCGGCAGCGCCTGGCAGGCCTGGTCGCCAACCGGCACGCCAACGTCATCCGGACCGATTTCGATCTCCTCAAAGCGACTCTCACCAATTGCGCCCGCCGCGGCGCCGATAGCCAGAACCGCGCTGCGCACCCAAACTTCCGGGCACACCTGGAAGGACGCGTGGCGTTCGTGGAGTCGATCAACCCGGCAAAGGGAAAACGCTTGCGCGCGCTCTTGGATCGAATCGTTTGGTCTTAAGCGGACGCCGGCTTCGTGATGCGTTTCTGCGCCAAGCGGCTCCACCTGGCCACCATTCTCCTCCGGTAGCGCGGTGCCGTGTTCACAGCTTCGACAACGCGCTGGTACATCTCGCGGGCCTCTGGCGCACGGTTTAGTCCCTCCAGCGCCTGACCGAGATAGTACAGACCCTCCGGATCGTACGGCCGCCGTTCAATGTATTCCGCCAGAAACCCGCGGGCATGCTCGAACTGCCGCGCCGTCAGGTAGACTGCCCCCAACTCCCGCATAATCTCATTCTGGCTGTGTTTGTCGTTCTGGTCGATCACAGTCTGGAAGTGCGCCAGCGCGTCTTTCAGCCGTCCCTGCTCGCGTGCGATGCGGCCCAATTGAAAGTGCGCATCCGTCTCCCCCGGATCGATGGCCACCGCGTTCTTGAACCGTTGCATGGCTTCCGTCAACTGGCGCCGCTGCTGATAGATCAATCCAAGCTGATACTGCGCCTCGCCGTCATGCGGGTTGACGGCCGCCGCAGCCAGCATCCGCCGGAAATTCTGACGGCTGCGCAGGCCCGCGCCCAGGTCGCCAATCTCGCGGCCGAGATAGTAATAGGCATAGAACAGGAAGAAGGGCGACGCCACCCATCCAAGCAGGAAATGCAGCGGTCCCCAAAGGAATACCGCCGCTACCAGGGGAATCCACGACAGGCACACCACGGCGGCCGCGATCCGGTTTTCCGTACCGAAGACGGTGCGCACCACGAAGAACATCAGGATCAGGAAATAGAGCTGCGCGGCCCCCATCACGATCACCAGAACGGCCTGGGGAAGCATCCAACGGACCAAAACCACCGGCAGGTTGGCGGCTGCCCACGCCATCGCCGTCGATGTCAGCAGAGCCGTATAATCGCGCCGGAAAACGCTTCCGAAACCACTCCCCAACCCACCCAGCAAGGTGGCCAGCAGCAGCACGCCGGGCACGTAGACCACGGCCAGCACCAGCAGCGGCATATAAAAGCTGATGGGCAACGCCGGCCGGAAAAGCAGGGCGACGGCCAGCCCTGCGATACTGCCGAACAGCAGGCTACCTTGATCCAGGATGGCGCCCAAGGCCGCCGACGGCTGCCAGTAAATCCGCAAGAGCAACTTGATGTTGTCGATCAACCCAGCAGGATACCAAGTCCGGCTTGCCAAATCCCCTGTGATCGCGCCATAGTAAATCCGGATGGCCTGATCATGGAAATCGGAATCCTGCGTTCTCCCGTCGAATTTCTCCACCACATGCTCGGCGAGCTTCCGCACGAGCGCGTGCTTCGTGAATACGAATACTGGTGGGAGACCGAGGGCAAGCAGATCTCGGACGCTACCGACCGCGCGGGAACGCCCTGGCTGCGCATGTTCGACCGCACCGGAAAGCGCGTCGACGAAGTCCTGTTCGCGCCGGAGTACTGGCGCTCGCTCCGCCAGGGATATAAAGCGGGCGTAGTGTGGCGAGCTTTTGACGATCAGTCGCTGGCCGCCTGCGCGCTGCTCGATTACATCACTTGTTTCTACGATCCGGGCCTGACCTGTCCTTACGTCATCTCGCTGGCCACCGCCGTGGCTCTCGACCAGCATGGCAGCGATGAGCTGAAGGCCCGCTTTCTGCCGCCTCTCCTGAGACGCGACGACACCGTCTGGCAGGGCGCCACCTGGATGACCGAGATTAAAGGCGGCTCGGACCTGGGCGCCAACGTGGAAACCATCGCGCGGCAGGCCGGCGACCGCTGGCTGCTTACCGGCGATAAATATTTCGCCAGCAATGCCGGCGCGGACCTCGCGGTGGTGGCCGCGCGGCCCGAGGGCGCGCCTCCGGGTGTGCGCGGCCTGGCTCTATTCCTGCTGCCCAAGCGGCGCGCGGACGGCGAACTGAACTACACCATCCGCCGGTTGAAAGACAAGGTGGCCACCCGGTCGGTGCCTACAGGCGAAGTGGAACTGCGCGGCAGCGAAGCCTGGATGCTGGGTTCGCAGCAATACGGTGTCCATTTCATACTGGAAGTGCTGAACCTGTCCCGTGCCGCCAATTCACTTGGCAGCGCGGCGATCGCGCAGCGTGCCCTGGCCGAATCGGCGGACTTCGCCGCGCAACGGGTGGCCTTCGGCAAGCCCGTGCTCGAACATCCGCTCATGCGTAAGCAGTTCGATGAGCATCTCGAGACGCTGCAAGACTCCTTCGCGCTCGGCTGGGAAAGCGTCGTGCGGCTCGACGAAGTGTGGCGCCAGAAGCCGCCGTATTCCGACCGCTATCATTTGTTTCGGCTGGTGGCGCACCTGGCGAAATACCGGACCTCGGACGTGGCGCCGCAGATCGCCCGCTGGGCGATGGAGGTGCATGGGGCGCTGGGCGTGCTGGCCGAATTTCCCGTGGAGCGCTGGTTTCGGGAGGCCATGGTGTTGACCATTTGGGAAGGCACCTGCCATCGCCAGATCCTGGACGGCATGGAGGTGATGGAACGCAAAGGCGCACATCGCCTGCTATTCGAGCAGTATCCCGACGAGGCTTTATTGCGCCGCGTGGAAGCTCACCTGGCGCTACCACCAGCGCGCCGCGAGGCGGAAGCCGAAGAGATGTTCCGCGACCTGGCGATATTCCTGGCGCGCGCGTGCCGCGCCAAGTCTAACCGAACGGCTGCTCTAATGACGGGCTCTGCTTCGTCAGCAGTTCCGCCCCGTCTTCGGTAATGTGCATGTCGTCTTCGAGCCGGACGCCAAACTCCCCCCGGATGTAAATACCCGGCTCATCGCTGAACGTCATATTGGCGGCCAGCGGCAGCGCGTCGCCTCTCACCAGATAAGGCCACTCATGGCCGTCCATGCCGATCCCATGACCCACCCGGTGGGTGAAGAATTTGTAGCCGGGTCCGTAGCCCGCATCCACAATCACCTTGCGGGCCGCCGCATCCACCGCCTCGCAGGGCACGCCCGGCCGCGCTGTGGCCAGAGCCGCGCTCTGCGCCTTATGCACGATCTCGAAAACCCGCTTCATTTTGTCTGACGGCTTCCCCAGCACGAACGTGCGGCTGATGTCGGATTGATAGCCTTCCACCGTGCACCCGTCGTCGATCAACACAATGGTGCCTTCATGGATCGTCTGCGGCTGGCGCGAACCGTGCGGCAGCGCCGAGAATTCTCCCACCTGCACGCTGGCAAAGCCGGGAAAACCCAGCGCCTGGTACGCGGATCCGATGGTTTCACCGAACTCGCGCGCGGTCATTCCGTCGCGCATGGATTTCCAGGCGGCCTCGTAGGCTTGTATGGTCACGCTGGAGGCCAGGCGCATGAGCGCGATCTCGGCCGGACTTTTGATCATGCGGCAGCCGGCGGTAATCTGCGTCGCGCTGGTCACGGTGGCCGACGGAGCAGCCTTGCCGATACTGTCGGCGAACACGAATGGAGTGCTCTCTTCAATGCCGATCTTGCCGGTGTTCAGCCCCCGCTCCTTCAAACCGAATGCCGCCAGCGCATACGGGTTGTCGTCTTCCTGCCAAGTGAGCACCTGGCCGCCGGCCATCGGCCCGGCGCTAATCTGCTCCCGCGCGCGGCCCTCTTCGAATCCGGGACACACGAAGAAGGCATCGCCCCGCGCCGGGATGATCATCATGAACAGGCGCTCACTGTTGCCCCAGCGAACGCCGCTGAAATAGTTCAGCGAGGTGCCGCCGGCCAGGCAGATGGCGCCGATCTTGTTCTCGGCCATCAGTTGCTGCGCGCGCTCGATGCGGGCATGCCGCTCATCCGTGGCGATGGGCTGCGCTTCGCCGCGCCTGTTTTTCAGTTGGGCGATGGCGGGAGCCGCGGGCAGTGCGGACAACGCCGCGGGCGCCAAGCCTGCGGAAACCAGGAAGGAACGGCGGGTGGGCATTCCTGTAGTTTATCCGATACGATACATTGGTCTATTGCGTCTCCTGGTGGCATTCTTCGCCCTGGCGTCAGCGGCCGCGCTCGCGCAGGGCAATTACGAAATCCAAGTCTACGGTTCGGACCTGGTTCCCCCGCACAACACCATGGTGGAATTGCACTCCAACTTCACCATACAGGGGAGCAAGACCATCATTGACGGTATGCTGCCCACCGAGCACCAGTGGCACGAAACGCTCGAAATCACTCACGGCTTCAGCGAATGGTTCGAGACCGGCTTCTATCAATTCAGCAGCCACCAGGCCGATGGAAGCTGGGAATGGGTCGGCACGCACATTCGCCCGCGCGTGGCAATTCCCGAGCGCTATCACCTGCCGGTGGGGATCAGCCTGTCGACCGAAATCGGCTATCAGCGCCCCATCTTCTCGGCCGATACCTGGACCTGGGAAATCCGCCCGATTATCGACAAGAAGTTTGGCCGCTGGTATAGCTCTTTCAACCCCTCGCTCGATCGTGCCTTTCACGGGCCCGACACGCGGAAGGGGCTGGAATTCTCGCCGAATTTCAAAATCAGTTATGACGTGACGCCGAAAATCGCGGGTGGGCTGGAGTATTACGGCGCGCTGGGCCCGGTCACCGGCTTTGACCCCCTCTTCGAGCAGCAGCAGCAGATCCTGCCCGCCATCGACCTCAACTTGAACCCCAGGTTCGAGTTCAATTTCGGCGTAGGAGTGGGGGTGACGCGGGGCACCGATCACCTGCTGGTGAAAATGATTCTGGGCTATCGTCTGGGAAAGTAGGCTTCTCGCCGGGACCCGCGCGCTATAATGAAACCCGGCATGCCTGCGGAAGACTCACAGCTTCACCGGTTGCGCCAGGGCCTCGGCCGCATGCGCGCGCGCATCGAGCTTTTGATCAACGGCAGCGCGCCGTCCGATCCACTCTATCTCAGCAACCGAACCTGGCAGCAGAAGCTCAAGAACGCCGCTCTGGTCTCCTCACCGGTGCTGATCCTGATCGCACTGATCCTGATCGCCTCCACCGATGTATTTAGAATTCACAAGGCCGATCCTTACGGACACACGCTGGCCGAAGTTCAGCCGGCGGCCGCGCAAAAGCGCCTGCCCGAGCCGAAGCTGGCGCCCGCGCCGCTCGAGGTCGTCAACATCCGGATTGCCAAGGACACTCAGCCGCCGGTGGTGACCGGCATTCTGCGCAACAACACGAATGCGAGAGTCAGATCCGTCGAAGTCAGCTATTTCCTCGCGGATGACGGCGGCAGCCTGATCGGCTCGGACATCACCGGCGTGCAAAACTTGCAGCCACACGGTAGCGTGACGTTTCGTTCTGCTCTTAAAATCACCAACGCGGAGTATGTGATCGTGCGCGAAGTGCGCTCCAATTAAGCCCGTCTACGGCTGATCGGGCAGCGTAAACAGATACGCAACCAGGCCGTCCATCTCCCGGTTTGAAAAGCGGTAGGGCGGCATGATGCTCCCCGGCGAAAGCGCTTGCGGGTTGACAAAGTGTTGGATCACCCAGCTTTTGGTACGGCGCCGCACGAGTCCATTCAACGGTGGACCAATGGTCATCCCTTCGCCGTTAACCTTATGGCAGCCGCCGCAGCCCTTCGATTGATAAACCAGACCCGCGTCGACCGCGAAATCCGGCGCATTCAACAGCGCTTCCGCGTTGGCAGGCGTGAGTTTCAGCAGGAAGGCCGCCAGGGCGTTCAATTGCGAGTCGCTCAACAGGATCGCCGGCATGGCGCTGCCGGGCACCATGGCGGCCGGATGCTTGAAATGTTCGATCATCCAGGCGGCCGATTTCTTAATGGGCACATTCGCCAGGTCAGGTCCGATGCGCTGCCTGCCGGCGCTTATCGCGTGGCAACTGGCACAGTTCTCCTGCCGGTAATATCCGATGCCGGCCAGCTCCTGCGGCGAAAGCCCCATCCAATCGGTGGGTGCGCCATAGTCAATCGCCACCACATTGTCGGGCTTGGGCGTGGTTGCCACCGCGGCCACGGTCAGCCCGGTCCAACCCAGCGCGGCCAGGAAAACTACGCCGATCGCCACGGTCCGGCGGGTGACCTTGATCATCTGGCCGCGATCCACAAACGGCGTGAGCAGCAGGGCCAACATGGCCAGTCCGGGAAGCACCACGCTGCCCACCACCTCTAGCGGCCCGTCGAAGAACTTGAGCGTCTGAAACAGGAATAGAAAATACCAATCCGGACGCGGGATGTAGGCCGTATCCGTGGGGTCGGCCAGCCGCTCCAGTGGCACGCGCACCGCCGCGGCCATCACGAACAGAATCACGAAGGCGATGAAAATCGCGACGGTATCTTTGAAGGCCTGTTGCGGATAGAACTTCTTCTTGGGTTTAGCTTCATCACCGGGCGCCGGCGCGACGCCATGTTTGCGCACCAGGTAGATATGCGTCGCGATCAGCACTCCGGTGGCGGGAGGCAGCAGCAATACATGCAGCCCGTAGAAACGCGCGAACGTCACCACGCCGATGGCGTTGTCTCCTCCCAGCAGACGGCTCAGGTAAGTTCCCGCGAGCGGAATCCCGCCGGCGATCTTGGTGGCCACGACTGTGCCCCAATAAGCCCGGTTGTCCCAAGGCAACAGGTATCCGGTGAGGCCGTAGGCCATCGTCAGAAGCAGCAGGACTACCCCCACCATCCAGGTAGCTTCGCGCGGCTTCTTGTAAGCGCCATAGAGGAACACCTGGGTCATGTGCAGCACCACCACCACGATCATCATGCTGGCGCCCCAGTGGTGCAAGCCGCGAATCAAGTGTCCGCCGGTCACTTCCGTAAGGATGTAGCGCAGGCTGTTATAAGCGTCGCCGGGCGTTGGGGCGTAATTGAAGGCCAGCAGCGCACCCGTGAATGCCTGCGTCAGAAAAAGAAAAACCGCGATGCTGCCCAATACCTGATGCCATCCGCTGGACGCCGGTATCTCTTCGTACAGAAAGTTCCGAATGGCGGTTTCTATTCCGGTGCGATGATCCAGCCAGCTCACGCGTTCCCCTTGGGTTCGTGCAACGGCCCGAGCATCAGTTTGCCGTTCTCTACTTTGGTCTGATAGCGGTCCAGCGGCCGCGGCGCCGGACCGGAAACGACTTTGCCGTCGATGGCGAATACCGATGAGTGGCAAGGGCACACAAAACCGTGGCGATTGTCATCCCAGTGATAAGCGCATCCCAGGTGGGTGCATTGCGGGCCGAAGGCTACGATCTGGGAGTCCGCCAGCTTCACCACCCAGGCGGTGGTCTTTTCGCTCTGAATTTTCCATCCGTCCACGCGATTCTCACGGAAAACCAGCTCCATCGGTTCGCGCGGGTCGAGCTTGGAGACATCTCCGGCTTCCACCCATTCCGGAGCTTTGCGCAGGCGCGGAGGAATCAGGAGATAGACCGCGGCGGGGACCGCCAGTGCCGCCGCGATAAGGCCCCACAGGCCGTAGATCAGGCCGACGAAGAATGTGCGGCGCCCCACGTCGTTCTGCGCGCCACTTTGGTCCATCACCGGCATTCTCCCACGATAGGACGGAACGCCAGTCCGTTGTGTGGTGAATTTGTAAAGTTTTTGGCAAAGTTGCAATCCCTGAAAGACGCTAAGCTGTCATGGTATGGCCGACGACGATTTGAAAGCTGAATTGGAACGATTGCGCGCCGAGAATGAAGCGCTCAAAAAACCCGGGCGCGGCCAGATTTCCATGAAGGTGAGCGAGAAGGGCGCACTGTCCGTCTACGGCATGGGCCGTTTTCCGGTCACACTGTACAAGGAGCAATGGGAAAGGCTGCTGGCCGCCGGCGAGCAGATCAAGGCCTTCCTCAAAGACAACGATCACCTCTTGAAAAAGAAAGAACAGTAGCCGTCACGGCTCCCCGGGCGCTCCTACCCGGCAAAGCCCGGCTTCGTCACGCTACCTCGATCGGCAGTGACGGCTTCGAGCGTCTGTTCCAACGGGAACAGCTTTCCGTAATCGCCGTGGTACACCTCGTACACACCCGGCAAATTAGCCCGGCCTGCGATGAAAAGTCGCCTGACCGCGACCATACCAGAATGTCTGGAGTGCTACTCGATGAAGCCGATCTTTTTCAGCGTGGCGGCCGGTTCGGCATCCTCAAACTGCGTGAGCGCCATCTTCTCCCGGCCGTTCACCAGCGCGACTCCGGCCGGCGCGCTCACGTAGGGAAAGATCTTTTTCAATGGCAGGTGGTCGTTGGAGATCACGGCCTTCAAATGCGTGTCCTCGAGAAAGCCCTGCGCGAACTGCGGCACATTGATGGGCACGGCGACGATGCGGGTGTCGCCCCAGTTATAGTGCGACATGCGCTTGGCGGCATCCAGACAGTGCAGGCATTCGGGGTCGAAATAGAAAATCAGTATCTTCCCTTCCTGGAGCGAATAGGGCTTGCCGTTCACAGTGACCGCGTCCGGCGCCCTGGTGCCGGTCTGGGCCAGAACGTTGACGCCGTAAGCGCCCGCGGCCAGTACCGCGATTATGCCCAGGATCGCCAGCGCGCTACGCACTCCATGCGCCGGCCTGGCCCACACGCCCGCAAACACCGCAAAGACCAGCATGACGGCATCGCCGATGAAGAAACCCGGACCGACGGCGCGCTTCACCCAGGGGAAGCAGCTACATTCAGCCCCGCGCAGGGCGTTGTAGTTGTAGCCGATGAAAATCATGAATGCCACCAGCAGCGCGCCGCCCAGCCATGCTCCCCAACGGCGAAAGCGCGGCACCAGCAGCAACACCGCGGCCAGCGTCTCGGCGATTCCAAAGCCGATGGCCGCCGCCAGGCTCAGCGATTGAGGCACGCGCGCCTGCGCCATGCGTACCGCGGCTCCGGGAGCGTCGGTCAGCTTCCAGAGGCCTGAAGCCAGAAACACCAGCGCCAGCAGAATCGCGCCCAGCCACCCAGCCGCCGACTTCCAGCCTGGTAGCTCTAACGGAGCGAGGCCCTGATGGGGCTGTGCCATACTGTCCATGTTGTCTATTTTAACGAAATGATTGCCGCGCTGTTGTTGCTGGCCGCATTCGCCCGCGTGGATCTGATTGACGAGAGCGTCGAGATTCCAGCGAGCGACTGGCGCTACATGCCGCATCCGGTCAGCGCGGAGCCCGGCCAACTGGACTGCATCTTCCAGGCCGACCGGCCGGATGCGCGCGTGCGCCTGGTGCTGCTGACCCAGGCCGATCTGAACCTTTGGCGCGAGGGCCACGATCACGAAGAGACCGGCGCGACGCCCGTTGGTCCACGCGGCGTGCTGCGCCTGTTGGTGCACGATACCGGCACCTTCGTGGCGATCGAGAATCGCGGGTCCCAGCCGGTGCATGTGCGCCTGCACGTTTTTCTGGAAAGGCCCAACGTGCGGTATCTGTCGCGGAACCGGCAACTGGCGGTGATCCTGATCAGCTTCGGGGTGTTCTTTGCGATTGTGACCTGGTCGGGGCGGCGCCTGCTGCGCGGCATTCGACGTTAGGCAGGTTCCACAGCGTTTCGCGCGGCTTGAATGGTCTGGCGGATGTCGTCGTCGGTGTGCGCGGCGGAGACGAACGCCGCTTCAAATTGCGAAGGCGGCAGATAGATGCCCTGCTCGAGCATGCGGCGGTGGAAGGCCGCAAACCGGGTTGTATCGGATCGTTTAGCGGACTCCCAATCGGTAACGGGCTGGTCCGTGAAGAACCAGGTGAACATGGATCCTACGCGGTTCGTGAGGGCCCCGGGGAGCGCGCCGGCGACGGCCGCCGATTTGGTTTCCAGTTGATCGTACACTTCCGGGTGCGCCCTCAACTCTCGCAGCATGGCCCGGCCGGCGGCTACCGCCAGCGGATTGCCCGAAAGCGTCCCGGCCTGATAAACAGGCCCGACGGGCGCCACTTTGCGCATAATGTCGGCGCGCCCGCCATAAGCGCCGATGGGCAACCCGCCGCCGATGACTTTGCCCAGAGTGGTCATATCCGGGTGGATGCCGAAGCGCGCCTGGGCGCCTCCGTAAGCCACGCGGAAGCCGGTCATGACTTCATCCATGATCAACAGCGCGCCGTGCCTCAGAGTGATCTCGCGGAGAGCTTCCAGGAATCCGGGCTGGGGAGGCACGCACCCCATATTGCCGGCCACGGGTTCCACGATGGCCGCGGCGATGCGGTCGCCGTGCGCGCCAAAGGCGGCTTCCAGAGCTTCGACCGAGTTGAATCGCAGGGCCAGCGTGGTGTCGGTGAAGCCTCGCGGCACGCCTTGGGTATCGGCGATCCCCAGCGTGGCCAGGCCGGAGCCGGCTTTCACCAGCAGCGAATCGACGTGGCCGTGATAGCAGCCCTCGAACTTGACCGTGAGGTCACGGCCGGTAAAGCCGCGCGCCACCCGGATGGCCGACATGGTGGCTTCCGTGCCGGAGTTGACCAGCCGGACCATCTCCATGGAGGGCACCGCGTCGCGGATGGCTTCGGCCAGATCCACTTCCTGCTCGGTGGGCGCGCCGAAGCTGGTGCCAGTTTCGAGGGCTTGCCGCACGGCTTCGACGATCGCAGGATGGCGGTGGCCGAGCAGCAACGGTCCCCAGGAACCGACATAGTCTATATATTCGTTGCCGTCGACGTCGTACAGATGTGCGCCCTGGCCGCGGGCGATGAAAGGCGGATTTCCGCCGACGCCGCGGAAGGCGCGCACAGGAGAATTGACTCCGCCGGGTATCACTTGTTGGGCGCGGAGGAAGATGGCTTCAGATTTGGCGTGCTTCATGCTCGATGGGTGCGATGGATGCTCATGGCCGGGCTTTGCCCGGCACCAGGCGGCTGAGTCCCAGGCTCATGGCGATCTCGTACAGGCTGCCGTTGAGGTTGCGCAGCAGGCGGTCCTTCAGGCCGAGGTAGGGCTGTGTTCCGGCGAACAGGTCTTGCATCAGACCGCGGAAGCGGCTGCTGCGGCGCGTGAACTGCACCATGCGCTCGGGGACCGGGCCGAACAGGAAGCGCCCCAGAAAAACCCGCTTGGCCAGCCGTGAGCCGAACTCCAGGTCGGCGGCAAAATCGCGGCGCAGCATCCGCCGGTACGCTTGCAGCTTTTCCGCCAGACTTCCGATTTCCGAGAGCAGTGCCTTGGCAGCCAGGTCCGCGGAGCGCAGCGCGTAATAGATGCCTTCACCCGTGATGGGATCGACCAGGCCGGCGGCGTCGCCCACGGCCAGCCAGCCATCGCCGGCGACACGGTTCTTGCGCCAGGCCGGCGGCTCGAGCGAGGGCAGCAGATGACTGTAAAACGCGGCGCCCTTCCAGCAAATGCCTTTCTGGGACAAGTAATTCTCGAGACGCTTACGCAGCGACGCGGCGGGCTCGCCCTTCCCGCAGATGCCCGCCGAAAGATGCCCGCAGCGCGGGAAGATCCAGATATAGCCCTCCAGGTGAGGCAGAAACTGGATATCGATCTGGGTCCGGTCGCCGGGGATGTAGTAGCCCAGCGCGGACATCGCGTCGCTGGCCGTCAGCTCGGTGCCAAAATCCCGCAACGGATTCCGCGCGCCGGTGGCGATCACGCAGAAATCCGCATCCAGAGCGCCGGCGTTGGTGCGGAGACGCCAACCCGAGTCCGTGCGCGCGATCTCCAGCACGCGTGCTTTCTCGATGCGCGCGCCGGCCCGTTCAGCGCGTTCCAGCATGAGGCGATTCAGATCCATGCGCGAATAGATCAACAGGGGCTCGTCCAGACGCAGCGTGGCATCCTTGGCGCGCGGCGCAGCCAGGATGGTCTCCGTGATCAGTTTCTTGGGGGTGTTGTTTTCGATGAGAAACGGATAGGTATTGTATGCCTTATAAGTGAGCCCGCCGCCGCAGGGTTTTTCCCACGCCAGCTTCTCGTCGAAAACCACGGTGTTCAGACCCGCGGACGCCAGCCGCTCGGCGGCAAACGCTCCGGCCGGACCACCACCCAATACGGCAACCAGCTTCATTTGGATGCGCCACTTGGTGGGACCGTGGGATGACCAGGCGGCAGCGCGCCCGCGGGACTCCCGTCACCTCCGGGCATCGGCATTCCGCCATGGGGATCGGCGCCCCCTGCGCCGGCACCGGCATGCGGGTTCTGTCCGCCGACAGCACGCGGTTTCACCACCCAGCGGTCGCCCTTTCTCTCCAGGGTGTATGGTATCGACATTGGTGCGGCGGGGCCGCCTTTCGGCGAAAAGGTCACCATGACATCCACCGTATCCTGACGGAACACCATGGAGCTGACCGACACGTTCATCGACGCGAGATTGAGGCCCTGGCGCGTGGAGAGGTAATCCAATACACCCTGTTTGACGGCGTCCTCATTCTGAATATTGTGGTGACAGGCTGCCAGCGCCAGGCAGGCGAGCACGGGGACAAGACTTCTCACGACCTTGATTATACCTGTGGCGCGGCTCTCGTGCCCGGTAAAGCGTCCGCTATCCTCCGTTCATACGCCCAGTCTTCAATGCGCAGATACGCGCGGATGGCGTGCGCGGCGGCGCTGCGCAGCGGCTCCGGGGGCCAGGGGATTACACGGCGGTTCACGAACGGGCAGGCGGTATTCTCTGTCTGACGTTCCAGCAGCAGGTCGGCCAGGGTGATGGCGTTCTGATGGGTGGTCGAGACGCCATGGCCGATGCAGCCAAGGCTGTAGACCGCGCGCGGGTCACCCAGATAGCCTAGTGCGGGCGTAAGATCGAGCGTCACGGAAAACGGGCCGCCCCAGCGATGAGTGACCTTTACATCTTTGAGCGCGGGAAACAGCAGATGGACGTGCTCCTCCAGGTGGCGCCAGGCGGATTCACTCGAATCCAGATCCATGTTGGCGCCGGAGCTGAGGCCGACCGGTCCGCCACCCATGGCCAGGCGGTGGTCCGGCGTAATGCGGTAGTAGTGGATCAGGTTGCGGGCGTCCTCCACTCCGTTGCGCTCTTGCCAGCGTATCTGGGCGAAGTGCCGGTCGCTCAACGGCTCGGTGGCGATCATGTAGGTCCACGCGGGCGCCTGGCGGTTGCCCAGTTCGGGAAAGAGATGCGAGTAAGCGTTGGTCGCGAGCACCATCTTCTCGGCTGTAACTGTGCCGCCGGTTGTGCGCAGGCGGAACTTGGCGCCGCGTTTGATTTCGGTGACTGGCGTGCCCTCATAGATCTGCGCACTGCGGGCCATGGCCAGAAGCTTTTCCTGGCGAACGAGCTTGGCCGGATTGAGCAGACCCAGGCGCGGCTCCCACCAGGCGCCCAGATACAGATCGGAATTCACCTTGGCGCGCGCCGCGTCCCGATCCAGCCACTCCATTCCTTGAATACCCAACTGGTGCGCCAGGTCGATGTCGTGCCGGATGCGCTTGACGTATCCGGGCGTAGTGGCCATGCGCAGAAAGCCGGGACGGATGTAGTCGCAATCCAACTGATTGTCGCGAATCAGGGCCTCCAGCCCGTCCACTGCGCGCTCCATGTACACATGCGCGTCACGAACGAACTGTTTGCCTTTCAGCATGGCGGTGGGGCCGATCCCGAGCCCGACGACGGTCATGGAAAACGAGCCGTTGCGGCCACTGGCGCCATAGCCGATGAACTGGTGCTCCAGTACGGCAACGCGCAGCGCGGGTTGCTGTTTCAGCAGGGTGTGGGCGGTGGCGATGCCGGTGAAGCCCCCGCCCACGATGGCCACATCTACGGTGATATCTCCGGACAGCGGCGGGTTAGGTTCATAGGGCCCGTATTCAGCCAGCCAGAGTGACAACGGCGATTGAGGCAGTGAAGGCACGCGAACGCAGCTAGAACGACAGCGTGCCGGTGCGCGGCTCTTCTTCCGGATTCGGAAGATATAGCGTCTTGCAGTGCTCGCAGCGATAGATTTCGGCGTCGGCGCCGAACTTCTGCTTTACTTCGTCGCCAAAGAAATACCAGCGCTTCAAGTGCCCGGCGCACAGCTTGCCTTTTTCGTCCTTCTCGCTGCAGGCGCGCATGCGCGGGACGCGGCGCTTCACCTTAGTTCCGTCGCTGAGCGTGGCTACCAGTTCGGCGACCGGAACCGGCTTATCGGAAACGGCATACTTCGGATTCGCCATAGAGAAGCCCGAGTATAACACCCGCTCACGCGGACGGCTCGAGCACCCGGCGCAGCAGCCGGAGACCTTCCAGAATGGCGGTCCGCTCGGATGGCTGCGCGCGGCGCAAGGCGGCGGTCACTGGATCGCGGGCGATGGCCGGAAACGTGTCGCGCATGTACTGGCGCACGGCCTGCGAAACCACGATGGTGCTGGCGCGGCGATCCTCCTGGTTCGACTGGCGCTCCGCCAGCCCACGCTGTTCCAGGCGATCCACGATGCCGGAAACGGTGCTGTGCGCCAGCCCCACGCGCCGGCTCAGTTCCTTCAAGCTCAGGCCCTCGGCGTGGAACAGCGCCCGCATCACGCTGCGTTGCGGAGCTGTCAGATTGCCGCGCGCGAACTCGGCTTCCACAGGCTTTCTGAGGATGGCGCGCACGGCGCCCAAATGCTCTTCGAGCTCCTGCACCATGCGGGTGAGTTCCGGTTCCTTCGACATATCTTCCGCCACCTAGAGGACGAACGGGATGAGCGCCTTTACGTCGCGCTGGTAGTCGATGTATGCGGCGCCGAACTGCTCGCGCATGAACGCCTCTTCGACCCGGGATTTGGTACGCCATCCGACGACTGCCAGGGCCAACCCGAGCAGGCCGCGCCACTCACCGACCACCAGGGAAGTCCCCAGCGCGGCCAACAGGAAGCCCGAGTAGATCGGATGGCGGACGACCGCGTAAGGTCCCCGGCGGATCAGGGTGTGATGCTGCTTCACAGTTACGGTGGCGCTCCAGTTGCCGCCCAGCATCAGGCGCGCCCAGATACTGATGGCGCATCCGGTTACACACAAGACGAAACCGGTCCAGGCGATGGCGGGCCGGTCAGGGACGAATCGCTCGCCAAGCGGACCCAGCGCGAGAGTGGAGCTAAATAAAAGGGCGAATGCCGCGATCATGATTGCCAGGTGCGCGAGCCGTGAGCCTACGGGCTCACTGCGCGCGGTGCGCTTGGACACCACAGCCGCCAGCAGCCAGACAAACCCGACAACCACCCATGCGGCTCGCGTGCAGTAATAAATTTCGGGGTACATGGCTAATCCGTCTTATACGACGTGTCGTATACGACTTATATTAACAGCACCCGGCAATTTGCACAAGAGGCGCTTTGTACGCTATCCTGTTTGTTTACGAAACCTCTGTAAGGATTAGTTTGCTCTCCGATGGCCAATCACTTTTCCGCGATTAAGCGCGTGCGTCAAGACCAGAAGCGCACCGAGTACAACCGGCAGTTTAAGACTCGCCTGCGCCACCAGATGCGCGCCGTGCGGCGAGCGCTGACCTCCAAGGATGCCAAGGTCGCCGCGGAGCTTCTGCCCGCCACATTTTCCATGATCGACCGCTCGGCCAAGAACGGCATCATCAAGAAGAACACCGCGTCCCGCTACAAGTCCCGGCTGCAGCTTCGCGTGAAAGCGCTGGCCCCCGCGCAAGCCAGCTAAGCGACAGCCCGCAAGACGGCGCGTGGACGGTATGCGAAGGTATTGAGGCGCCCAGGCGCCTTTGCGGGCTAGCTGACCTACCCTGTCAACCGTAGAATAAACTGCTCCATCACGATGCGGTCATCGGGCCGCGCGCTGCGCAGGTTTTTGTCAGCCTCGAACGTCAGCCGGATGGCCCGTTCCAGTTGCGGCTTGGAGAACTTCGCCACCGTCTGAAACACTTGTTCCGCGCGAGATCCCCACATAGCCACGCCCATTTTGGAGAAGTGCCCCTGGATTTGCTGCGGGCTGCGCAATCCGGCCTCCTTGGCCACCAACGCGGTGCGGAACTGCGCCGAGAGAAACGACAGGGCCAGCGGCAGGTATTCGCCGTCACGAAACAGGGTATCCAGGATTTCGAACGAGCGCCAGCGGTCGCGCCGCCCTAGTGAAGCCACCAGAGCGAATACGGTAGTGGCGCGCGCATCGGGCACCAGCAGGGCCAGGTCTTCCTCGGTGACTGGCCGCCCGTGTGCGTAGAGCGACAGCTTCTCCAGTTCCACCGCAATCCGCGACAGATCCGCGCCCAGAGCCTCGACCAGCAGTTCCAGCATGTCCGGATCGATAGCCAGGCCCGCGCGCGGCGCCATGGCTGCCGCTTCCCTACAGGCTTCGTCCGCCGAGGCGCGCCGGAATTCGACCGGATCACCCACGGCGGCGTAGAACTTACGCACGCGGTCCTGCCTTCTCTTGTCCTCGCCTTCAAATTCAAAACGCGGTGCGTCGAACAACAGCACGACACCCGGCGTGGGATCCTTCATGTAGGCCGCCAACAGGCCGGCGGAGCCTGCCGCGGCTTCCCCCTCCTGCGCGTCGTCATCGCCGCGCGCCGGAGCCAGCGCCGTCTCCGCATTTGCCACCAGGATCACCCGCTCGGCAGCGAACAGGGACAGAGAGCGCGCATCGTCGATCACCTCCGCCAGCGCCGTATGGGCCAGGTCGAAGTGCGTTACCCCATTCTCCTGCGCGGCACCGCCCAGGGCGGCATTCAGAAGCGCCCGGCGCGCGCGCCGGCGATGGTAAGCCTCCGGCCCCAGGAACAGATAGGCGGCTGCCAGGTCGCGCCTCTCCATACGAGCCAAAAACTGTGCGGGAGTCATGCGGTCAGAAATTCTCCAGGATGGAGGTGACCACGTCGCGGGCCACATCGCGGCTCAACCGCAGGATACCGGCGCCGCTCTCGTCGAAGTAGGCCTGCGGATCGATGCTGATCTCGTACCGTTCGCGATATTCCTGGGACGGCCGCGTGAACAACACTTTGCCTGTCGCGCGCTCCGTGAGCGTGATGCGCAGATAGGCGAGGCACTGCACCACCGTGGCCCGGCCGGAGGTCTGGTCGGCGATGATCGGATAGGAAACAAAGTTGACCACCGCTCCGTCCAGCACGGCATCCGCGGTTTTGGGATCGGTCACAATTTTGTAATGCGTGCGCTCGATGAATTCGCGCGTGATATCGGCAGGCAGGCGCTGCGCCAGCTTATAGCGGATGGTCTTGTTCGCAAAAGCCGGTATGGCGATGGTGTGGATGGTCTGCGGCATCACATCGGAGCGCCCGGCCACGTGGTAGCCGCAGGACGTGGCGCACAGCAGAAAAACAAACAGACCTGACGCCCCGCGCTTCATGAAAACTGTCTCCCCACCGCCACGGCATTCTCGGCCGACAGGCGCAGATTGTCCGCCACCAGCCAGCACCAGCATGCCTGTGGCGCATTGCGGTCCATGACAAGCGCGCCTATCGCTACACCGTCCTGTCCGGCCGTGCCCACCGACGTGGGCGGGTCCAGGTCGGACTTCCGCACATCAATGTGCTCGCCTTCAAGCGCCGATTCCACCGCCTCCACTCCGGGATTCTCTACAAACTCCACCCACAGCGAGGCATTGTAGCCATGAAACACCGGCGCCTGAATCAACCGCAGCGAGGGCATGGGCGGATTGCCGCCCGTTCCGGTGGCGCGCGAAAGCAGCGTGGCCAGGTGCCGCTCGATGCGCAGCTCCGCCGATTCCAGTGAAAAAGCCGCCTCCTCGCCATAGCGCGCCAGCATGTTGAAGGCGAGCTGCTGGTCAAAGATCTTCTTCGGCATGCTCTTGAAGGACAGCAGGCTGACGGTCTGCTGCTGTAATTCTTCGACCCCCGGCGTGCCGCGTTCGCTGGCCGGCTCGAAGATCTGGATGACCGAGCGCCTGATAGGGAATTGGGCATGCAGCGGCTCCAGCACCATCGCGATGGCGATGGCCATGGGATGCGCGATCGAATGCACGGCATCTTCCGGCGCGCGAAATCCGGGGCCCTCCACAAAGGGCGCCCGAATAAAGGATCGCGGGTGGTCTTCCGCGGCGTGGGTCAGGTCGATCATGATCGCATCTCCACCCGCGTCGAGCGCCCGCAAAGTAGATTCCGGCGATCCCGCCAGGAATACCACACCGGCCTCGCGCAGCGTTTGACCTTCCAGGGCCTGCACCAGGGCCGGTTCGTCATCCTGTACCGTCAGGGTGCCGGCGGTTTCGGAAGTGTCGGCGATCAGTTTTAGATCCACCGGCAAGCGGCCCGTGGCCACCAGGTCGCGCACCTCACGCCCCATGAGCGATTCGCTGCCGACTAGCGCCCAGGTGCGTGCGCTAGCCAATCTGGTGCTCCGGAGCGGGGCTGGCGGGGGGCCGGCGCTGCACGCGGCGGCGCACAATGCCGCCCAGGCGGATTGCAATGCCGCTGCCCACATAAATGACGGCCATTAAAGGCAGCACCACAGTGCCGTAGTTCCAAATCGCGAACACCAGCCCGCCCACCACGATGATGATCAAGGGGGTGTGCGGCTGGCGCAAGCTGATGCCCTTAAAGCTGTAATAGCGCCAGGTACTCACCATCAGAAATCCCAGCAGGGAAAGGAGCCCCAGCCATATCACGGCGAACGGCCAGGAGCGGATCGGCTCGGAACCGGACCCGTACACCACCGCTGCCACTGCGCCGGCCGCACCGGGAATGGGCAGGCCCACGAAGTATTTGCGGTTGGGACGGCCGGGGTTCTTGGGAATGGGGTTCTTCTGGACGTTGAAGCGCGCCAGACGGGCAGCGCCACAAACCAGGAACAAGAACGCAATGAAATATCCGGCCTGAAACAACTGGTGCTGGAGCTGGGCAGGCAGGCCGCCCTCCACGAACTGAACTCCCCAGGCAAAGGCCAGCACCGCAGGGGCCATGCCGAAGCTGATCACGTCGGCGAGCGAATCCATTTCGCGGCCGAAGTCGCTGGTGGTGTGGGTCAGGCGCGCGATCATGCCATCCAGCCCGTCCAACAGCACGGCAATGCCGATGGCTTTGGCGGCGACCTCAAAGTGCTCCGCGGCGCCGACGCCTCCGGCGGCCACGGCGCGAAAAGAACGCAAAATGGAAAGATAACCCAGGAAAATGTTGCCGGCGGTAAACAGGGTCGGCAGCGCATAAGCCGCCCTTCTCGGCCGCCGGTCCGGCGAGTGGCGATCAATCAGCGGGTTGCTAAGCCGAGGCATGCGCCAACTCCTGCACAGGCTGCTGCGCGGCCTGGATTCGCTCTCCGGAAAAATCGCCGCGCCGCGCAATCACACTGGACCCGGCCAGGACGCGCATCCCAGGCTGCACCACCACCTCCCACTCCGGTCCGAACAACACATCCACGCGCGATCCGAACTTGATCAGGCCCACGCGCTCGCCCTTGGCGACCATGTCACCCGGCTGCTTAGTGAATACAATGCGGCGGGCAATTAACCCGGCGATTTGCTTAAACACAACGCAGGTGCCGTCGCCGCGCACGCTGACCACATTCTGTTCGTTTTCCTCGGAACACTCTTCCCGGCTGGCCACGTGAAAGTGGCCCTTGCGATATTGGACGTCGGCGATAGCGCCCCCGATGGGCGCGCGATTCACATGCACGTCGAAAATGTTCAGGAAGATGCTGATGCGCACCTGGTTATCGGCTTCCTGCTTCACCGCCACCACTTTTCCGTCCGCAGGCGATACCGCCACGGGCCCGGCCGGAATTACGCGCTCCGGATCGCGGAAGAAATAAAGGCAGAATACAGCCAGAATGTACAGCGGCAATCCGAACCACGCATTGGTGAGATAGGAGACCAGCAGACCGCCCACGGTCAAGCCCAGCGCGTAATATATGCCGTCCAGGACGATCATCCAAACCCATTCTCCCACAACATTTGTTACACGCTGCGTGCCGCTGTTACACGCTGGGTGCCGCGACAATTTCCAAACGTTACCAATCGGTTTGTTATATATTGGCGACATCGACGCCCGGCTCCCTGGTGGCCGGCAAGTATCAGATCCCGGTAGGGTGGTTCGACCCGTCGGAGGGCTGGTTTACCGTTGATTAGAACCGGAAGGCGCGGCGTCGGCAATCGGCGCTCCGATTAATTCGGCCACCTTCCTGCGCAGCGTCAGGTTGAACTCCTCGCGGGCATTCAGCTTCAATCCCACAGTCGAAATGGGATCGCCGATGCGTACAGTTACCGGATGCGGCCGCACGTGGCACGACGCCATGGGCAGCACTTCACGCGTGCCGATGATCCCGACCGGCACAGCGGGCACGCCCGCCTTGATCGCCAGGTATGCGGCGCCTTCCTTGAAATCGCGGAGCTGGGTGGGGGAACGGCCGCCCTCCGGGAACAGCAGCACCGAGATGCCGCGCTCGCGCACCAGCCGGGCTGCTTCGCTGAGGCTCTTGATGGAGGCGCGCGGATTCTCCCGCGCCACCGGCAGATGTCCAGCGCGCCGAAGGTGTCCACCCAACAGCGGAATCCGAAAGAGCCCTTTCTTGGCAAAGAACCGGATTTGCAGAGGGATCACCGCCAGCACGGCCGGAATATCGAAGTAGCTCACGTGATTGGCCACCAGCACGTAACTGGCGCCGGCCGGCAGCTTCTCCAGTCCCTCCACGCGCGTCCGCGATCCGCTAATCGCCAGCAGCATGCGCCCCCACAGGCGCGCGATCTGGTGCTGCGTGCGGCCGCTCGCGTCAAACATGGAAGTGAGCAGCGACAAGAATCCCAGGATCAGGGTCGCCGCGATAATCAGGGGATCGATCAGCAGGTAAGCGCGCAAACGGCTCCAGAGCATTGCAGTAGGTCAAGGCGCCAAGGGGAGTATAGCATCGGGCGCCAGCAGGGCGCGGGCCTCGCCCACCAGGAACAGTGAACCTGTGACGAAGATAGTGTCGCCAGACGCGGCGGCGGACGCCAGCGCCAGCGCTTCCCGAATGTTTGCGGCCACCTGAATGGAACCGTGATCGGCCAAATCCCGGATGATCTCCGGCCGCAGCGCGCGGGCCTGCGCAGGAGCCGTAACGATCACGTGGCGGGCGCGCGGAAACAGGATGGCCGCCATCTCGGATACCGACTTGTCGCGCATGGCCCCATAGATCAGCCAGACGCGGTGAGTGTCGTAGAAGCGCTCCATGTAGGCAGCCAACGCGCGGGCGCTGGCCGGATTGTGCGCGCCATCCAGCACGATCTCCGGATTATTTGCCACGCGCTCCAGCCGGCCCGGCCAGCGAGTCTGCGCAATGCCCTGGCGGATGGCTGTGGGCGATACGCCCAGGCGCTCGAGCGCCGCGATAGCGGTGCGGGCGTTTTCCACCTGATGCTCGCCGGCCAGCGGACAACGCACCAGCGCCCCGCGCCACGTGAATTGGCTGCCGCGCGCGTCGAGCATGACACCGGAAATCTCGACCTCCGCGCTGTGCGTCACCGGAACGCCTAGCTGCGCGGCGCGCGCCTGCAGCACCTCCGCCGCTTCCGGCCGCTGCCACGCAAAAACCGCCGGCACGCCCGGCTTCAGTATCCCAGCCTTCTCCGTGGCGATGGATTCCAGGCTCTTGCCTAAAAATGCTTCATGATCGAAATCCACTGGCGTGATGGCGCACAGCTCCGGCGTGACCACGTTGGTGGCGTCCAGGCGCCCGCCGAGTCCCACTTCGAGCACGGCATACTCGACTCCCAAGTCGCGAAACAGCACCAGCGCCATGGCTGTGACGGTCTCGAAGTAAGTGGGGTGCAGGTCGATGCGTTCTTCCCGCAGCAGGGTCTCCGCGCACGCGTGCACTTCGTCAAACGCTGCAGCGAATTGGCCGGCACTCACCGAACGGCCCCCGATCTGGATGCGCTCGGCAGGCTCCACCAGGTGCGGCGACGTGAACAGACCCGTGCGATGTCCGGCCATGCGCAATCCGGACTCGACGATGGCGCACGTGGAGCCTTTCCCGTTGGTGCCCGCCACGTGCACGATGCCATATGCCTGCTGGGGCTTGCCGAGCGCCTCCAGCAAAACGGCAATCCGCTCCAGACCCAGTTTGGCGGTCTTGATCTCGTTGCCCAGAGCGTAGAGGAAGCGGACGGAATCAGGGTAGTTCATTCCAGACGTGCGCGTCAGGCGGCGGCCGCCGCTAGTCCACGAAGAACCGCAGCGCCGTGGCGATGTAGCTCTTCAACTCCAGCCGCGGCACCACCGCGTCCAACATGCCGTGCTTCAGCAGAAACTCCGACCGTTGAAACCCTTCCGGCAGCTTCTGCCGTATGGTTTGCTCGATCACCCGCGGCCCGGCGAATCCGATCAGCGCGCCCGGCTCCGCGATGTTGAGATCGCCCAGCATGGCGTAACTGGCGGTGACTCCGCCGGTGGTGGGGTCGGTGAGCACGCTGATGTACGGCACGCCGGCTTCATCCAGACGCATCAGCGCGGCGGATATTTTGGCCATCTGCATCAGGCTGACCGCGCCCTCCTGCATGCGTGCGCCGCCTGATGCCGAAACGATCACCAGCGGCATGTGCCGCGAAATGGAGCGCTCGATGGCGCGCGTGATCATCTCGCCCACCACACATCCCATGCTGCCGCCGATGAAGCGCGCCTCCATCGAGCAGACATTCACCGCCCTCCCCGCAATCGCACCGGACGCGGAGATCATGGCGTCGGAAAGCGACGTGGCCGTCTTCATAGTGTCCAGCCGCTCGCGATAGGGTTTGGAATCGAAGAAGTCCAGCGGGTCAGACGAACGCAGGCCGGTATCGAACATCTCGTAATCGCCGTCGAACAGGAGCTTCAGCCGGGCCGTCGCGTCCATGCGCATATGCGCGCCGCATTTCGGACAGACATTCCAGTTGGACTCCAGGTCCTTCTTCCAGATAATCTGCCGGCAGCCGTCACACTTCAGCCACAAACCCTCCGTCCGCAACTTGCGCGCGGCCTCGTTGATAGGGGCTACTTTTTCCGGCTTCGAATTTTCCTTCTTGAACCAGGACATGTCGATCCGACCACCTTAGCGCGGGTAAGGATGGCCCCGCAACGTGGCGAAGGCCCGGTAGATCTGTTCGGCGAGCATCACGCGCGCCAGCTCGTGCGGAAAAGTCATGCGGGAAAGCGAGAGCAAACCGTCGGCGCGGCCCACCCAGGCAGGGGGCAGACCGTCCGCTCCTCCCACCACGAAGACCAGGTCGCGGCCCTCCATCTGCGCTTGTGAGATCACTGCCACGAAGGCGGGGGTATCCATCGGTTTGCCGGCGGGGTCCAGCAGGATACGCCGCGCGGCCGGGTGTTTGGCCCATGGATCGGTGCGTTCGGGGCGAATCTCGCGCATCTCACAGGCGCTATAGCGAGCCGAACGGTCGACGTAATCCGCAGCCAGGGCATTGAGGTGTGCATCGCGCGGCTTGCCGATGTAGTACAGGAAAACCTTCACTCGGCAGGGATCTCAACGGCCTTGGCGTTGCGCCACAGCCGCTCCAGATCGTAATATGCGCGAGCCTTCGGCGAAAAGATATGTACCAGAAAATCGCCGTAATCGGCCAGAATCCATTCCGCTTGATTGTAGCCTTCCAGACTGGATGGCAGTTCGCCGACGCGTTTCAGGCGCAGCCCTACCTCGTCGGCGATAGCCTGTACGTTACGCGCATTGGCGCCCGTACAGATGATGAAGTAGTCGGCAAATGCGGTGATGCCGGTGAGATCCAGTACGCGGATTTCGGTAGCTTTCTTGGATTCGGCGGCGCGGACGGCCACCAGCCAGGACGGCGCTTTCGATGAATCGTTTTCTGGTTCGACGGGCTTCAGTTCAACCTTTGTCAGAACACGCTCCCTGACCGTATCGTACTACAATAGAGGTTCCACCTCATGCGTCTTCTCCTGCTATTAACGGTCGGAATAGTACTTTTGCGTGCCGACGGTCTCGAAGACCCCGAGGTCCTCCGGGCGCGCCTGGCCATACAACGCCTCCGTGCGCTGGTGGACGCCGGCGCCATTCCGCGTCTGCAACTGGAACAGGCGGAAGACGCCTTGGGCGATGCGCAGGACCTGGCAGTGCTGCGCCGCACGATGTCGAGCACGGACCTCACCGAGGACCAGGCCGGCGAAATGGTAGCCGCCGCCAAGCGCCGCCTCGACCGCCGCCAGAAGAACCTGGATCGAATCCGGGGCCTGATTGATTCCGGCATCGCCGCCCAGAACGATCTGATGCCACTCGCCGAACAAGCGGACTTTGCGCGCCAGGAATATAACCTGGCGGTGGACCGCGCCAAGTTGTGCCATGAACTCGTCGAAATGGCGCGCGCTGAACAGATGCGGCAGATAAACAGGCCGGACGCTCCGCCCACTCAGGACGCCGTCCGCTTCGATGGCGCCGGCACCTTCACCGGCGGCCAGTTTCAACAGCTTTCGACCGCCTTCGAGCGCCGCTTTCAGAAACCTCTGCCCGTAAGCGCCATGGGCGAGACCGCCGTGCACCGGGCACTGGGATTCGATCACCGCGGACGCGTGGATGTAGCCTTGAATCCCGATCAGCCCGAAGGCATCTGGCTGCGCCGATACCTGGAGGCGCGGCGCATTCCCTATTTCGCTTTCTGGCACGCGGCGGCCGGGAAGGCTACCGGCGCCCATATCCACATAGGTCCGGAGAGCACCCGGCTCACCGCGGCGGCGGACTAGAGGCCAGGTTGAGTTCCCTTCGCGTCCTCATCCCGGAAGAACAGATTCAAGCCCGCGTGCGCGAAATGGGAGCGGAGATCGATCGCGATTACGCCAACGGCAACCTGCACCTGATCTGCATCCTGAAAGGCGCTTGTTTTTTCATGACCGACCTGGCGCGCGCCCTGCACCGCGACGCCTATGTCGATTTCATGGGCATCTCCAGCTATGGCAAAGGCAAGTCCTCCTCGGGCGAAGTCAAGGTGACCAAGGATTTGGACATCTCCGTGGAAGGCGCAGACCTGTTGATCGTCGAGGATATCGTGGACAGCGGAGTCACCCTCAACTACCTGATCCATGTGCTGGAGCAGCGCAAGCCGCGCTCGATTCGCATCGCCACGCTGCTCGACAAACCAGATCGCCGCCAGCGGCCGGTGAAGGTCTCCTACGTGGGCTTCCGTATTCCCGATGAGTTCGTGGTGGGTTACGGTCTGGACTACGCCGAGCGGTATCGCAATTTGCGGGATATCTGCATATTGGACAGCGCGGGGTGAAGTTTTGTCGCGGTCTGTTTGGCGCGCTGTTTATGAGGTCAATCCTGAACCTGGCCAATGCGGAGCCGGCCCGAACCTCTGTTCACTCGTACCTCAGCGCCACCATGGGATCCACCCGCGTCGCGCGCCGCGCGGGGATATAGCTGGCGGCCAGCGCCGCGCCGATCAACACCGCCGCCATCAAAGCGAACGTGAGCGGATCGAACGAACTCACGTGGAACAGCTGGCTGCGCAGCAAACGGCTGGCGATCAGGGACACCACCAGCCCCACGGCGGCGCCTGCCGAAGCCAGCCGCATGCCCTGCCCCAGCACCAGCCGCAGGATCTCGCCGGGCCGCGCCCCCAATGCCATGCGCACGCCCATCTCCTGCATACGCTGCGTCACCGCGTAGCTGATTACGCCGTACAATCCGATCACCGCCATGAGCAGGGCGATCGCGGCGAATACTCCCAGCACCGTTACCACGAAGCGCCGCGCCGCGAGCGAACTGCTGACCATATCCGATAGCAGCCGGATCTGCGAAACCGGCTGGGTGGCGTCCACCGCGCGCACCGCGTCGCGCATGGCGGCGGCCAGCCGCGCGGGGTCCCCGGGCGTGCGCATTATGAAGCTCGAAAAGGGCGGCGGCACCTGATAGAGCGGGAAATAATACTTACCCTTGACGTCCTCCCCGCCCAGGTCCGCCTGCTTCACGTGCCCCACCACCCCGACGATGGTGGCCCATGGCGCCGAGGAACCCCGCCGAATATGCTGGCCGATGGGGTCCTGATCCGGCCAGTATTGCCGCGCCAGGATATCGTCAATGACGGCCACCGCCTGCGTATCCTGCCGGTCTTCTTCGCCGAAGACGCGTCCCTTGCGAATGGGGACCTTCATGGCCGCGAAGTATTCCGGGCTGACGAACCCGATATCGCCGTGCGGACCCGGATCGCCGGGCGGCGACGGCCGTCCTTCGATGCCGAAGGAAGCCGATCCGCCATCGCCGCTGAACGGCACGGGCACTGCGGCGGCGACCGAACTAGCCCCAGGGGTGGAAGCCAGGTTGCCGAGCACGGCGCGATAGAATGCGACGCGCTTGTCGGGTTCGGCGTAGCGCGTGCGCGGCAGCGACAGGCCGCCGGTGATCACGCCGCCCGGCTGAAATCCGGGCGAGACGTCCTGCAGGGCGGCCAGGCTCCGCAGGAACAGGCCCGCGCCCACCAGCAGCACCAGGGCCAGCGCCACCTCCGCGGCTACCAACATGGCCCGCAAATGCTGCCGTCCCAAGCCCGACGTGTTCGCGCGGGCACCTTCTTTCAAGAGCTCGTACCGGTCAAGACGCGAGATCTGCCATGCCGGCGCAATGCCGAACAGGATCCCCGCGCCCATGGCGGCCAGCACTGTGAAGCCCAATACGGTTGCGTCCATGGTCACGCTGACGGCCACCGGCAGGCCCTCCGGCGCCAGCGCCAGCAGGCCGCGCAAGCCCGCGAACGCCACTCCCAAACCGGCCAGCGCGCCGCCCAAGGCCAACACCATGCTTTCGGCCAGCGACTGTCGGATCAGGTCCCAGCGGCCCGCCCCCAAGGCGGCCCGGACCGCGATCTCGCGGGCGCGGCCGGAAGCCCGCGCCAGCATCAGACCGGCGATATTGGAGCAGGCAATCAGCAGCACAAACCCTACCGCGCCCAGCAGCACCAGCATGGGCGTCTTGGTATTGCCGGCGACGAAGTCCGTGAAGGGCATCAGAAACATGCCCCAGGCCGAGTCCTTGGCGTATGTGCCGTTTTGCGTGCCGCTGTTCCGGAGGCGGCTGCCCAGCATCTCCACAAAAGCGTTGGCGCGCGCGAATGGCAGGCCCGGCCGCAGGCGCCCCACGGCGTTAAAGCTCTCGTTGAAGCGGTTGCCCTCGGTGTATTGGGTGTCGGCCAGCCCCAGTGGAGCCCACAAATCCACGTTCACCGGCCAGCGGAATTCCGGACCCATAACGCCCACGATGCGATAAGTCATCTGGTTCAGTTCGATGGCGCGCCCTACCACACCGGGATCCTGACCGAACAGCCGCTTCCATGCGGCGTACGACAGCACCACCTCCATATTGGCGTTGGGGCGATCCTCTTCGGCCCGGAATGCCCGCCCTAGTTTGGGCTTCGCGCCGAATACATCGAACCAGCGCCAGGTGACGTTGGCCCCCCGCAGCCTCTCGGGCACGGTGGAGCCGGTATAGTTGAAATCGCTCCCATTGATGAGCGCCGCGGATTCGAACTGCTGGGTACTGTGCAGCACATCCGCAAAGTCGGGGATGGAAACGCCGATGTTGTTGAGCGCCAGTTTCTCATAACGCACTCGCAGCGCCACGATACGCTCGGGGTGCGCCACGCCCGCCGGATTCAGCAGTACCTGGTTCACCACGCTGAAGATCGCCGTATTGGCGCCGATCCCCAAGGCCAGGGTTGCCAGCGCCACCATGGTGTAGCCGGGAGTCTTCAGCAGTGTCCTGAGGGCATATCGGAAATCCGTCCAGGCTGCGCGCATACTTCTAATACTACCGGCGGTTCATTTGGTTACGAGGCCGTCATGATATCATGAGAGTGAAGTTCCAACTAGAGGAAGGAGCCAGATGGGTCCAGTAGGTGTGCCGGAAATGGTCGTCATTTTCCTGCTCGCGCTCGTGCTCTTCGGCCCCAAGAAATTGCCGGAGTTGGGCCGAACAATTGGAAAGGCGATCAGCGAGTTCCGCCGCGCGCAGAGCGACCTGAAAGCCACTTTCGAGCGTGAGATGCGGAATCTGGAACAGGAAACCCAGACCACGAACGAAATTGCCGGCGGATATCAGTACAACAATAATTACAATTACGACTATTCTTCGAGCGACGCGGGAGCCTACGGCGAGCCGTATGGTTCATCCACTACCGAGCCGCAAGATAACACCGTAACCAGCACTTCCACCATCAGCGCATCCGCAACTGAGGGCGCTGAGCCTTTAGCAATTGCTGCACCGGAGGGCGCCATCGCCCACGAAACGGGCCCCGAGGGCACCCCGCACGGGTCCCCGGAAACCGTTCCGGCGGCCAGCGCTCCGGCAGCTACTGAGCACAACGTTTAGTCCTCCGTAAATGGCTTCTCGCGAAGATGACAATGGAGCGAAAGCTCCAACAGGGAAAGTGACGCCTCCGCCCGGAGCGGTCACCGCTGTGACCGCCACCCGCGGTGGAGGAGGCCGCACGCCGCCGCCGCCCGATCCACCAGATTCCGAAGAAGAAGACGACGGCATGCTGCGCATGTCTTTCCTGGACCACCTCACCGAACTGCGCTCCCGCATCATCAAGATGATGGTCGGCGTGCTGGTCGCCTACATGATCAGCCTGACCTTCTGCAACGAGGTTTGGCACCTGGTGGCCGCGCCCGCTTTCGAGGCCTTGACGCGTCTGGGCATCAAACCGCCGACGTTGAAGGCCATCACCCCCATGGAACAGTTCAATGTCATCTGGGTGAAGCTGCCAATCCTGTGCGCCATTTTTATCGCCTCGCCCTGGATCGTCTACCAGGTTTGGGCGTTCATCTCTCCCGGACTCTATAAGCGCGAGCGCCGTTATGCCGCCCCCTTTATTATTTGCTCGGCCGGTCTTTTCATCATGGGCGGAGCATTCGCTTATTTCATCGCCTTCCGATTTGCGCTGACTTTTCTGCTGGGGATCGGTGTTGGAAACGGCGTCGACCCGATGGTCTCCATCGACGAGTACTTCGACCTTTTCGTCAACGTCACGATGGGAGTTGGGCTGGTCTTCGAGATGCCGGTCCTGATTTTCTTTCTGACACTGCTGCGCCTGGTCAGTCCGAAGTTTCTGCTGAATCACAGCCGCTATGCAATTCTGGGAATCTTCATCATCGCGGCGATTGTGACTCCCACCCCAGACGCGTTTAATATGATGCTTTTCGCCACCCCGATGTGCCTGCTATTCTATGTAGGTATCTTCGCTGGTTACTTACTTGTTCTCAGGCGCGAAGGGCGCCGGTTTCCGTGGAGCAAAGTGTTAATGGTCGGCGGGATTGTATTGGTGATTTTTGGTGCGCTACTCTATTTTGCCGCGATCCATTATAAGTTGCATCCAGTCCCGCACTGGCCGTTCCTGGTCCGCTAACGCAGCGATCCTTACGGATCCCGGGGGCACAGAGAGCCATGGATCTGAATAAAGCAATCCGGGAGCTTCACGCAGAGCTGACTAAGCTCAACCAGCTCATCGCGGCTTTGGAGCAGTTCGAGAGTACCGGTACTCTCCCGGTTCCGACGCAACGCGGCCGCAAGTCCATGGGTGAGCAAGAGCGCCAAGAGGTTTCCGAGCGGATGAAGAGATACTGGGCCAGCCGCCGCAAGCGCCGCGCGGCCGGGAAGGCTTAGCGCCGCTTCAAGAGCCGGGCGGCTCGCCCACGCCATTTCCTGTAGGCCGTACGCAGCAGGTATCCCCGATGATCCTGCCAGGCTTTCGACATAAACTTCGGCCTGAAGAACCATAGCCAAAAGTATTGTGTACCCGAGCCATAGCTATATCTCATCTCGAAGTCACAGCGCAGTGCCATGTCGCGGGCATCCTGTTCGGAGAAAGTAACTCCCAACCAGGTATCATCCGGGGGATTGTCCAGCTCCTGCGCGCCCTGTATCTGAAACTTAAACAACCGGCCGGACCGTAACCGGCGGCGCACCGCCCGCACATAACTTTCGATAACTTCGTGACTGGGAATATGCTGGAACACAATCGACGAAAACGCAAAATCAAATCGCCTATTTCCTAGTACGTCTAGATCTTTGCCGCTGTTCTGAAAGATACGCACATGCGGTAAGTCGGCTACCGCGGCGCGCGCCTGCCGAACCATTTCGCCGCTGATATCCACCCCATATACTTCGCCGAATACCTGCGCCAGCGCGCGCGTGACGCGTCCTGCTCCGCAGCCGATTTCGAGCACACGCATCTGCTTCGGGTCCTTCCCCTGGCAGATGTTGATCATATCGGTCAGGATTTCTTCGGCAACGGTGCGCTCGCCGGATTGGAAGAATTCGGCATCGGTCCAATCCTGCCGCTCTGTGTTCACATAGAAGCGGGCATTCTCGCGGGCGCGCTGGTCCCATTCGCGCTGCATCTTGTCCAACTGCGCGCTGAGATCGCGTTCCGGCATCATGATATATTGTAATCGTCACCCCATTCCGCGTGGGCGAGTAGCTCAGTTGGGAGAGCACGGCGTTCGCAACGCCGGGGTCGTGGGTTCGAATCCCATCTCGTCCACCAATTCCATGCACCCGGCCCTGGTCCTCTTCGATATTGACGGCACGCTGGTGCGCCGCGCCGGTCCGCATCACCGCCAGGCCCTGGTCGACGCCGTGCGCCGCGTTACCGGCCTCGAAACCAGCACGGATCACATACCCGTCCACGGCATGCTCGATCCCGACATCCTCACCCGCATGCTGCGGGATGCCGGCGCTTCCCGGACATCCATCCGGCGCGCCATGCCCGACCTCATCCGCAGCGCGCAGCGGATCTACGTGCGCAGCGTACCAAACCTCCAGCGCAAGACCTGCCCCGGCGTGCGCCTGTTGTTGCGGCGCCTCCAAAGGCGCGGCGTGTTGCTCGGCCTGGTCACCGGCAACCTGACGCGCATCGGATGGAAGAAGCTCGACAGGGCGGGCCTGAAGCCGTATTTCCGGCTCGGCGCTTTCGGCGAAATGGCCAAGGATCGCGCCGGCCTGGCCCGCCTGGCGATCCGCCACTCGCGCGCGCAGGGCTGGATCGGCCGTCACACGCCCGTCTCGCTGGTGGGCGACGCACCCAGCGACATCATCGCGGCCCAGCGCAACGGCATCCGTTCCATCGCCGTCTACACGGGGATTTCCACAAGGGATGACTTGCTGGCCTACTCGCCGGATATCCTTTTGGAAGATCTGCGCCGCCTCACCCTGCGCACCCTCCTGGACGCTGCCCTCGAACGGCCGCGGGCCAACGTTCCAAATCCCCTTCGGCGCGGCGCGGTGGACTGCCGCCGGGACGGTACCGCGTAACGAGGCGGAACAAGGCTTACATCGCTCGAATCACCGCATCGGTGAACTCAGCCGTGCCGGCCGCGCCGCCCACATCCCGCGTCAGATGTTTCCCTGCGCAGTACACACGCTCGACGGCGCTTTGCAGCCTGGCCGCGGCGGCCCGCTCTCCGATATGCGCCAGCATCAGGGCGGCCGATTGCATCAGCGCCGTGGGATTCGCCAGGCCCTTTCCCGCAATATCGGGCGCCGTACCGTGCACGGCTTCGAAGATGGCGTGGCGGTCGCCTATATTGGCGCCCGGCACGATGCCCAGGCCGCCAACCAGTCCCGCCGCCAAATCTGACACGATGTCGCCATACAAATTCGGCAGCACCAGCACGTCAAAGGTCTCCGGCCGCATCACCAGTTGCATGCAGGCGTTATCCACGATCAGCTCGGTGTATGCGATATCGCTGTAATCGCTGGAGACCGCGCGGCAGCATTTCAGGAACAGGCCGTCGCTCATCTTCATGATGTTGGCTTTGTGGATAGCGGTCACTTTGCGCCGCCCTTCGCGCCGCGCCCATTCGAAGCTGGCGCGCGCAATCTTCATGGAAGCCGTTTTAGTGATGATCTTCAGGCTCTCCACCACGTCCGGAATGACTTCGTGCTCCAGGCCCGCGTACAGGTCCTCGGTATTCTCACGAAAGATGGCCAGGTCGAGCAGCAGGTCGCTATAGCGCGTCTTCAGGCCGGGCAGCATGCGCACCGGCCGGAAATTCACGTACAGGCCCAGTTTCTTGCGCAGCGCCACGTTGATGCTCGGATGCCCTCCGCCGATGGGCGTGGCGGTTGGCCCCTTGAGACCGACGTGCGTGCATTCGAGCGAGGCGAAGACGTCGTCGGGGAGCAACTGCCCCAGGTCTTCCAGCGCTTTCGCGCCGGCCTCCACGCGCTCCCATTCCACATCCGCCCCGGTGGCCTCCACGGCCCGCGCAGTGGCCGCGGCAACTTCCGGTCCGATACCATCGCCCGGTATCAGGGTGATTTGGCGCGTCATTCTCGCTATTATAACGACGGGGCCACAAATGATTCCCGATTGGCCGTCCGAGCGCGGGCGCATGGTGGACCGCCAGCTTCGCAAGCGGGGCATCCGTGATCCGCGTGTGCTGGACGCCATGCTCTCCATCCCGCGCGAGGAGTTTGTTCCCCCGGATTGCCGCATCTGCAGCTACCAGGATGAACCGCTGCAGATCGGTTACGGCCAGACCATCTCGCAGCCCTACATGATCGCGCTCATGGCCGAGTTGCTCGAACTGACCGGCACGGAGACTGTGCTGGAAGTGGGCACCGGCTGCGGATACCATGCCGCGGTTCTCGGCGCGCTGGCTGCCCGGGTGATTACCGTCGAGTTAATCCCCGGCCTGGCCCGGCTGGCGGAAGAGAACCTCAAGCGGGCGTCACTCGTGCGGAATATCACGGTGGTTTGCGGCGATGGCTCGCTGGGCTGGCCGGACGCGGCGCCTTACGCCGCCATTTCGGTAGCCGCCGCGGCGCCGGATGTGCCGGAGCTCCTGCTGTCGCAGCTTGGCGATCCCGGCCGGCTGGTGATTCCGGTGGGCGACCGGTTCGATCAAGAGCTGCGGGTCATCGCGAAATCGGACGGCGTTATCTGCGAGCGCGTCGCCACATTTTGCCGCTTTGTGCCGCTGCGGGGCGGCGCCGGCTGGCGGTAAGTCCGGCGGCCGGGAGGACCCTATATTCGGTGTATAAGGTGCGTTACACTGTAATTTCCGTTATGTCAAAACTTATTTTCACCCTTGTCATGGCGGTGTCCACCGTCCTGGCGCAGAGTGCCGCGCCGCCAACTCTGATGCATCTCTACCCGGTGGCGTTCGACGCCGCGGGCGAGCCGGTCACCGACCTGACGATGGCTGATTTCAAAATCAGCGATCAAGGCAAGCCGGTGACCATCTCCTTCTTTCGCCGGCCGCGCAACGGACCGCCCGCCGCCCCTGGGCCGATGGAGTATTCTAACCGCCCGAGGGGTTCCATGCAGCGCACCGTCGCAATCCTGTTCGACCTCATGAACGAGAGCCAGCCCAACCGGATGGACACCTGGCACGCCTTCACCAAATCGCTCCCGCAACTGGAATCCGGCGAAGGGGTGTATTTCTACCTTCTGAACCTGGAGGGTGAGTTGGTTCCCATCCACGGCATTGGACCTAAAGCCGCCGACGATCAGTCTTGGCCAAAGGATGTGGCGGAACCTCTGGACAAGGCCATGAAAGCTTACAGCCACGCTCGTCCGGCGCACATGGGCCAGGAAGACCAGGTGAAGAAGACTTTCCACCAACTGGAGGTGCTGGCCAATCAACTGGCGGCGTTCCCCGGCCGGAGGGATATCCTTTGGATCACGGATGGCGTGCAAAATGTGTACAATACCAAGCTGCCCTGCAACGGGGATTGGGTGGATTGCGCGCTTTACGTGCCGCATCTGGCCGTGACGCTGGCGAACGCCGCCGTATCGGTCGACCCGGTTTCCTACAGCCGCGACCTGGCCTCCGGCGTCTCGATCCACGAGGGACAGTTCAAATCCTACGGCGCCTTGCAGCCTAAAGCCGGCGCTTCCGATGCCTACGGCGATCAGCAGGCGCGGCCGCAAGGCGCGCAGGGAACCGATCCGTCCCGCGACCTGGAACAAATGGCCCGCTTGACGGGCGGCCGCCCCTACTTCCGGCAGGACATTCGCGAAGTTCTGAAGCAGGTCTCCAACGACGCGGTCAACGCTTACGAAATCGCCTACGATCCATCCACGGCAAGCTGGGACAATAAGTTCCACATGATCCACGTCACCTGCGAGCGCAAAGGAGTCCGGGTGCTGCTGCGGGATCGCTACTACGCGCTGCCGGATACACGTCCGGCTCTGGACCGGCAAAGGGCTGCGCTGGTGGCGGCTTATCAGAGCCAGTCGGACGCGGCGAACATCGGGCTGCGCGCCAAGCTGTGGCCCTCGGGCAAAGCTGTGCATCTGGAAATGCGTATCAATGCGTCCGACGTGCTGCTCAGCGAGCAGGGCGGCAAGGTCACGGGCGCGGTGACTTATCTTCTGTCGGATCTGGGCGCCTCCGGCCCGCTGGGAGATCCCAGCATGCAGAGTATCAACCTGGACCTGACCAAAGAGCAGCACGACATGGTGATGAAGGAAGGCATCCCCATCTCGCAGGACCACGCCGTCGGCGATGCGGTACAGCGCGTGCGGCTGATCGTGATGGATCAGAGCACCAACGCGGTCGGTTCGCTGACGTTTCCTGTGAAGTAGCGCCGCACCTGTTGCAGCACGCGGGCGGGATCCGGATCGTCCACCCGGATCACGTGTCCGCGCGGCCGCCAGCGATCGAACATACGCGCGCACGGGAAGCCGGCGAAGACGCTGATGAGCGGCGTGCCGCACGCCGCGGCCACATGCTGGCCGGCTGAATCGTACCCGACGTACAGCCGGCTGGCAGCGATGATCGCGGCAAAGCCCGCGAACGAGCCCCTCCAGCATTGCACTACAGCGCCGGATTGCGCGATGGCCCGCTCCACCCGATCGGCTTCTTCACCTCCCGCGCCCAGGTCGGCATATAGGGGCAGACCCGTTTGAGCCAGCAGTTTCAGAAGCTCTGTCTCGAAAGGATCGGGTATGCGCTTGGCCTGGTTCTCACCGACACCCAGGCTGATGGCGATGCCGGGTTGAATCGTGCCGGATGCCGGTTCTGCCGCCATGTACGGATCGGCACCGACGCCGAAGGTCTGCTCCGCCCAACGGCTGGCGAGCACCGGCAGGGGCTCATCGCTATCGCCGCCGTAAGCGCGGCTTTCGAAGAAATAGTAGCGCTCGCCCGGGCAGACGGGCAGCAACCCTAGCTGCGACAGGCGCGAGTCGGGATCGATGACGATGCTGTCCGGCACACTCAGCAGTTCGCGCAGCTGGGGCACGGCGGCCAGGCGCTCGCGCAGCGTGCCGCGGCGATAATCGACCGGCAGATGCCGGATGCGCGGATCGGCAGCGAAGAGTTCCCAGTTCTTGCGGGAACCGGCCAGGTGGATGGCGGCTTTCGGAAATCGAAGCTTGGCCGCCGCCAGCAAGACGCTGGTCACCGCTATGTCGGCGCCGAGCGTCACCCGCGACAGGACGAAGACCGTGCGCGGTTCGCCTGTAACGGGACGCGGCACGCGCACGCGGCGGTACCGCTCCACCAGCGCTGCGCTGTCGCCCGGCGCTATGGCCTGCGCGAACAACCGCGCGTACGTGTCGCACAGCGCCGGCTCGAAGCGATCCGCCAAACCTTCCACCACCA
>Ga0070731_10000726_pt1 | contig 39952 bp, 31 predicted proteins | sample Coa_R1_2_FD_66448 | JGI IMG/M metagenome (GOLD analysis project Ga0070731, IMG submission 66448) | Surface soil microbial communities from Centralia Pennsylvania, which are recovering from an underground coalmine fire - Coalmine... | ecosystem: Environmental > Terrestrial > Soil > Unclassified ...
AACCGGCGGACGCACAGGAATCGGAGCTGACAGAGCATCGCGATCGTCGTAGCCCGCCAGCGCCTCGAAGAGAATGCGCAGGTCCGCGACCGAGCGCGCCATGGGACCAACCGCGGCGATTCCGCGGACGCCTTCGCTCGGCCGATGGCCGATAATCGAGATGCGTCCGGGTGTCGGTTTCAACCCGGCGATTCCGCAGAAGTGCGCAGGTACCCGGATCGAGCCGCCGCCGTCGCTGCCCACGCCTCCGGGCGAGCATCGGCCCGCGATCGCGGCAGCTTCTCCGCCGCTCGAGCCTCCCGGCGTACGATCCAGATCCCATGGATTATTGGTGCGTCCCGTGATGAAATTGTCCGTTTCATAACTGCCCAGGAATTCAGGCGTGTTGGTTTTCCCCAAAATGATCGCGCCTGCGCGCCGCAAACGGGACACCACGGCCGCGTCTTGATCGGCCGGAGTCTCCGGAGCGAAGAAGCTTCCCAGCCGAGTTGGCAATCCCGCGATGTCGAAACTATCCTTGACGGTCACCGGAATGCCGTGAAGGGGGCCGACGGGGAGCCCCTGGTCCGCGCGTCGTGCCGATTCGCGCGCCTGATCTGCCAGAACCATGGTGAAGGCATTCAGATGCGGATTCCGGCGTTCAATCCTGTCCAGATGCGCGTTTACCAGCTCCAGCGCCGAAATGCTTTTGGAGCGAATCAGCGAGATTATTTCGGCGAGCGCAAGGCGATGGAGCATGTTATCGGATGCTAATCGCTTCACGTTCGCGAGTCAATCTTCTGTCCAAGGGCCGCGCCTCAAGTCGTATATCCGCATAATCCGGGGATATATGACCCCAATGGAATCGCCGTATGTCCCTTTTTCCGTTGACTTTAACGAATCGCATCAGTACTATACGATCTGAACGTACTATAACTTACTTTGGAATTGTACTAGCTCCCCCAAATGGAACAGACCAATTCATATACAAGCAACTTTCAGGCCTCGCTGACGCGACTTATTCGATACTTCATACTCGCAGGACTTTTCTTACCCGCGGTGGCGAGGGCCGACGTAATCATTTCCTATTCGGGCACGACGGTGGGCAGTCCCCTATGGAACCGGCCGATTGAGAACGGCAACGATACGCCGGACACGCTCAGCCTCGACGCCGACGGTGTGCCGTTTGATTCCCATGAATTCCAGGTGACCATACCCGGTCTCTATTCATTGTTTTCGTCGTCGACGGATCCGCTGTTCTGGGACAACTATACATTTCTGTACGTGAACAGTTTCGACGCAACGAATCCGCTAATGAACGTAGTTGTGGGAAACGACGACAACCCGGACACGGGCTCGTCTGGCTTTGATGCGACGCTCTTAACCGGCGTCAATTATTTCTTCATCACTACGGGCTTTGGCAATTTCGACGAAGGCGCGTTCGAAAACACATTCACGCTGCTGCAGGAGGAAGACATCCCGCCGGACCCGCCTGCTACCGCGCCTGAACCGAATACGTTATTCCTGCTCGGCACGGGCCTCGCGCTCGCCGGGGCTGGACGAAGGTGGCGGTTCCGGCTGCCCTGACTCATAACCCAAATAATCACGCTTACTCGGAGGATGCCATGCGTTGCTCTCGGATGAAGTACGCCTTGCTGTTCCCTTGCCTGGCGCTGTGCCAGGTCAGTGTCCCGACATATCGCTACGATCAGTCGCGAAGCGGGGCGAATTTAAGCGAAACCGTGCTGACACCGGACGTGGTGAAGAACCATTTTGGAAAACTCTTCACCATACCAACAACGGGCCTGGTGTTCGCGCAGCCGCTCTACATGGCAAACCTTGCCATCGCCGGCGGCACGCACAATGTTCTGTACGTAGTGACCATGGAAGACATCATCTATGCGTTCGATGCCGACACGGGCGCCACTTTATGGAGCCGGAACTTCACCAATCCGCCCGCGGTGATCCCGGTGCCGGTTCTGGACATCACCAACGGGAATAACATCACCGGCGATGTCGGGATTGAAAGCACTCCCGTGATCGATGTCGCGTCGCACACCATCTATTTCGTGGCGCGCACAAAAGAAAGCGGCCAATATTTCCAGCGCTTGCATGCGTTGGATATCACCACCGGCGCGGAGAGACCGAACAGCCCGGTAATTATCACCGCGACGGTCAGCGGGACCGGAACCACGGCGGTGAACCAGAAGATCGCGTTCGACCCCAAGATCAGTAACCAGCGATCCGGATTGGCGCTCGCCGCGAATCGTGTGTTCATCGCGTGGGCGTCTCACGAGGACCAGGGTCCATACCACGGCTGGGTGATGGCCTATGACAAGACCACCCTAGCGCAGGTCGCAGCGGTCAACATCACGCCCAACGGAGCCAAGGGAGGCATCTGGCAATCCGGCTGGGCGCCGGCCGTGGACAGCACAAATCACGTATATTACGCCTCGGGCAACGGCGATTGGGACGGTGTGCGTAACCTGAGCGAGAGCGTCATCAAGTTCGGCACGTCGGAGAAGATCGCTCCGGTCGACTATTTCACGCCCGATAACTATTCGTTTCTTACCACCGAGGACGAAGATTTGGGAGCCTCCGGACCCATGCTGCTGCCGAATACGAATTTCGTGACAGTCGGCGGGAAACAAGGCCTCCTGTATCTGCTCAACGCGAACAACCTGGGACGCTTTTCGGCAGGAGACGCGAATGCACTTCAGGTTCTCCCATTAAACGAGGGGCAACTGAAGGGCGGACCCGCGTATTGGGCGCGCTCCACCAACCCCTTGCTCTTCATCCAGGCCGAGGGCGATTTCGTGAAAGCATTCCAGCTCAGCGGGTCGACGCTCTCTCAAGTGGCGATCGGTTCTCATCAGATCAACCTGTTCGCCGGAGCCGAGGTAACGGTGAGCGCAAACGGCTCCACGAATGGCGTCCTATGGGCGGCATCCACGATCAACGACTTCGCCGGAAGCCATATCGTTCCGGGTATCCTGCGCGCATACGATGCGTCTACGCTGGCGGATTTGTGGAATAGCGAGGCCGTCTCCACGGATTCGCTGGGGAATTGGGCGAAATTCGTGCCGCCGATCGTCGCGAACGGAAAAGTTTACGCGGCCTCGTTCTCGGACTCGATCGTCGTGTATGGAGTGAACCACTAGCCAACACTACTTGGCGCCAACCAAGAGAATCAGCCGGTCTCCGTCCGCGGCGGGTTCGGCCCGGACCAACGCGCCCGGTTCAATCTGTCCGGCCGCCAGCATCGCGGCCAGCGGTTGTGTCAGTTGCCGAAGGATGGTCCGCTTCAGTTCCCGCGCGCCATACTCTTCGCTGGTCCCTTTTCGCAGCAAGAGGTGGCGCGAAGTTTTTGATACCTCGAGTTCGAAGGCTCGATCCCCCAGCCGATTTTGAATGTGCTGCTCAAGATCCTCGATCTGCTGATCCAGGATCTCCTTGAGTGAAGCCGCATCGAGCGGCTGGTAAGCGATCACCGCATCGATGCGGTTGACGAATTCCGGGGAAAACTTCCGGCGAACGGCGTTCAAGCCGATCGCCTCCAGTTTCCTGCCGAGCGACCGGCGGGGCGGAGGAACGGCGAACTGGAATCCGAAATCCGGACGAATCGCGGTACGCATGGCCTTCGCGCCCAGATTGCTGGTCATGAAGATCAAGGTTCGCTCGAAATTCACCGTGGTGTTATCGCCAAGCCGCAAGATCGCTTTATCGAGCACACCCAGCAGCATGCGGGTCATGCTGGGCGCTGCTTTTTCGATTTCATCGAACAGCAGCAGCGCCAGGCTGGACGATTCGCTGGTGATCCCGCCCAGTTTCTGCTGCGTCAACATCGGCTGGGTTTCCCGATGACCCAGATATCCCGGCGGCGCGCCGATCAGCTTGGCTACTTCGTGTTCCATCTGAAATTCGCCGCAGTCGACTTTCAGAATGTTTCGCTGGCTGCCGTGCAGCGCTTCGGCGAGCGCCTCCACCGTTCTCGTTTTTCCCGTGCCTGTGGGGCCTAGCAGAAGAAAGACGCCGGCTGGCCGCCCATCGGGCGCGAGCCCTGCTTGAAACATCTGGACATAAGGAACGATTTGCGAGAGCGCGTGCGATTGGCCGACCACTCGACTGTTCAGACTGCGCAACAGATCGGGTCCCGCACCTTCATCGTGGCCCGGCCCCTGCCGCCGCGGCGGTGTTGTACGCAACAGGCACGCTCTCCTTCCGCCACAATTATCGGGACCAAACCACGAAAATCGTCCGCTTGGAAGCGCTAAGACACTGAAGGCTTGCGCGTTTTAAAGGTGATAGACGGCGAGATTATTTGTGCCGGTAGGTGATCCGGCCCTTGGTCAAATCGTAGGGCGAGAGTTCGAGGGTAACCCGGTCGCCGGCGAGAACGCGAATCCGGTTGCGGCGCAGCTTGCCGGCCAAGTGTGCAAGGACGGTGCGGTCCTGGTCCAGTTGCACGCTGAACAAGCCGCTGGGGAATTTTTCAACTACAGTTCCAGTCACTTCAATGCAGTCTTCTTTGCTCATTGTCCTCCCACTTGAGGATTATAACCCACCGGTTTTCAACCGTCCTACACGGTTTTTCACGCGACGGTTTTTCATGTGACGTCGGCGGCCATGGCGATCCGGAACGCGGGCCAGTAGGAGCGAGCGCGTGGATTCTTCAATCCCGCGCGGCTGGCGAGAATCTCCAATTCGCGAGGCCGGAAGGCCGCTTCCACTGAAATGCGAGCGTCGTTCACAGTGACCGGGTCCCAACCGAACAGCCACCTTGTCCAGGGGACGAAATAGTAGGGGATCGGATTCCGGTCGAGATCGATCACCAGGACAGCACGCCGTGCGACACCGCCGAACTCGGCGAGCAATTGGGTGACTTGATCGTCCGTGAAATGGTGCAGAAACAAGGAACAGAAAACGTAATCAATCGATTTCGGCCGGAATGGCAAGGCGAACGCATCGCCGGCAACTCGCGGGGCCGGCGCCGCAGACAAATGCGACGCGATCCGGTCCAGCGAGATGACGCGCGCCTCGGGATACATTTCTCGCACGCGCGAACCCATATCGCCCGAGGCGGCGCCCACGTCGAGCAGGGAAAATGGTGATTTTGGTGCGACCTGGCCCAGCAGACTCCGCAAGGTGCTGTGCCCGCCCCAGCGCCGGTTCAGCCGGATCAGGTCAGCAAGGCTGGCCTTGGCCTGCTGGTAGGGCAGCGTATCGAGAATTTCGGGTTTCAGAACGCGCCCGTCGAGGCAATGGATCATGCGAAAAATCTCCGGCTCCTGTATTCTTATGTTCTTCTCTTTATTTTCTTCTATGGATTTTGTAACCGGTCACGTCGGTTGGATTGAGGCGATCTGTGGACCCATGTTTTCGGGGAAGAGCGAAGAGCTCATGCGCCGTCTACGCCGCGCGAAGATCGCGCGAAAGCGGGTTCAGGTGTTCAAACCCGTGATCGACAATCGCTACGCCGATGATGAAATCGTCTCGCACGCCGATCAGCGCATGAAATCCGAGGTTGTGAACAGCGGAAAAGAGATTCTGGAGAAGCTCGACTGGCGAAGCGAGGTAGTAGGCGTCGATGAATCCCATTTTTTTGGTCCGGAGCTTACCGAGGTAGCGACGCGCCTCGCGAACTCGGGAAAGCAGGTGATCATCGCCGGGCTCGACATGGACTTTCTCGGGCGGCCGTTCGCCCCCATGCCGGACCTGTTGTGTATCGCCGAATCGATTACGAAGACGCTGGCTGTCTGCATGCGCTGTGGAAATCCCGCGAATCACTCTCAGCGACTGATCGAATCGCAGGATTTGATCGTGGTGGGCGCCATGGACGCCTACGAGGCACGCTGCAGGCGATGCTTTGAGCCGGAGGGTTCGAAGCAGGAGACGATGGAATTCGCACGCCGGCCGTCGCCCAAGCCATAATTCCGGACGCCGGACCCTCCAAAAGGCCAGGATTCATGTAACCCATGGAAGCCATACTTACATCTGTAAAGTAGGTGTTAGAATAATCCATAGAGGACGTGTAAAATGTTGTTTCCGCAGGAAAAGCGACCCGTAAGTGATGCTCCCGCGAGCGCTCCCGCGCCGGCCCCGGCCGCGGCTTACGCTCCTCCGCCGCAACCGGTCATTGTGAACCAGAGTTCCGGCGCCAAGATCCCGATTTTGTTTGGAGCGGTCCTGGCGCTGGTCGGTGCGTGCGTCTATCTGTTCGTCCAGGTCAATCAACTCCAGTCGCAACTGGCGGAAACCAAGGAATCGTTCTCGGCCAAGCTTTCCGAAATAGCGGAGACTTCCACTGTCTCCACGCAAACCAGCCGCCGCGGTATGGATTCCTTGAAAAAGGATGTCGACAAGTATCGCGCCCAGGCGGCTCAATTGAGCGGCGACGCAAAGCGCGAAGCGACGCAGCACGCGGATGAGCTTGCGGCGAAGCTTCAAAGGATGCAAGAGGAGCAGGGCAAACAGGTCGCGGCCGTAACCACCGAAGTTTCGCAGGTGAAAACCGAAGCCAGCGCGGCTACTTCGCGGATTGGCGAAGTCTCCACCGAAGTGGGCAGCGTGAAGAACGACGTCGCGCGGACCAAATCCGATCTCGAGAAGACCATCGCCGATCTGAAATCCACACGCGGCGATCTGGGTGTGCAGAGCGGTCTCATCGCGACCAACGGGAAAGAGCTGGCGGCTCTCCGGCAGCTCGGCGAGCGTAACTATACCGACTTCAAGCTGACCAAGAGCAAAGCGCCCCAGAAAGTCGGCGATCTTCAGGTTCTGCTGAAAGCGGCGGACCCCAAGCACAACAAATACACCATCGAAGTGATCGCGGACGATAAGCGCGTAGAAAAGAAGGATCGCAGCGTGAATGAGCCGGTTCAGTTCCTGCTATCCCGCGCGACGCAGCCCTATGAGCTGGTGGTGAACGACATCAAGAAAGATATGATCGTCGGGTACGTGGCAGCGCCGAAAGTCCAGCAAACCCGGGCGCAGGCGTCGCAATAATTTACTCTTGAGCCGCCAGCACTAGAAAGCCGCTTTCCACTCGCTCGGCGAGGATGCGATTCCACATTACCCGGGCGCGGCCCGCCGCTTCGATGTGCGAAAACTCCACCAGTTGTCCGGCTTCCAGCATTGCGCAGCCATGGGACATGCGGAATCCGTTGGAGCTGATGTCCATCAACTGGCCTTCAATCTCGATGGTTCGAGGATCGGAAAAGCGCACGTGCACCACTCCCGTGACTTCGCGCCGGTCCTCGCGCCGTTTTTCCTGAACCCGAGTGCTCATAGCGCGGCGCCCGCTCCTTCCGATTCGTACAGCTTCAATTTACGGCTCAGCGTACGCCGTGAGATTCCCAGGCGTGCGGCGGCCTTCTGCTGATGCCCGCCCGTAGCCTGAAGAGCTTCCAGGATCATCCTGCGCTCCATGCCGTCGAGGCTTGCGTTTCCCATGCTCACCGCAGCCGCGTTCGCGCTAGCGGTACGGGCGTGGCCGTTCGAGCTGACCGGGGCAAATCCGTTCGTCATCGCAGCGGTTGCAGACAGGGGCAACTCTTCCGGCCCGATGATCTCCGCCTGCGACAGCACGGCCGCCTTGGTCACGACATTCCGCAATTCGCGGATATTTCCAGGCCAGGAATGCGCCAACAGCGCGTCCATCGCCGCGGGCGAAAACCTGAATTTCTCGCCATGCTGTGCTAGAAAATATTGAGCCAGCGGAACGATATCCTCCGGCCGCATGCGTAATGGCGGGACCTTCAACGTGAACTGGCTGAGCCGGTGATACAAATCGCTGCGGAAACGTCCTTCGGCCACCGCCGTTTCCAGCTCCTGATTCGTCGCCGCCACCACACGAACGTCCACGGAGATTTTTTTGACACCGCCCAGCCGGTAATATGGAACGCCATCCAGCACGCGCAGCAGCTTGACCTGCATCTTGAGTTCCAGCTCGCCGATCTCGTCGAGAAAAATGGTTCCGTGATTCGCTAGTTCGAACAAGCCCTGTTTGGCGGAATCGGCTCCGCTGAACGCCCCGCGTTCATAACCGAACAGTTCGCTTTCCAGCAGATGTTCAGGAAGCGCGGCACAGCTCAGATCCACCCACGGCTTTTGCGATCGCATCGAGTGGTGATGCACCGCACGCGCGATAACTTCTTTGCCTGAGCCACTTTCGCCGGTCACCAGTACGGTCGCCTGCGAACGGGCGACGCGTTCCACCATGCTCATCAGCGTTCGCATGGGGTGGCTCGCAATTACTGCGGGCATCCCCAGGAACACACACATCTGGTCTTGGTAACGGGAGTCTTCGAACATCGCTGCTATATAACATTTCGACAGGAATGTTCTGATAGTACCCTCCGACAAACACCCTAGAGTCCGAGCTTCTTCCCCCGAGGATTGCGCCAGTTTGGCACAGGCCATTTTGTGGTCCGAGGGGCCAATTTGTCTCGTTTTGAGCCATCAAGCTGTTGAAAAAGAAGCTTCTATCACTGGCACCCCGGGTGCATATCTCCTCGTGACGATGAGCGCTATCCTCGATCCGTTGCCGGCTAAGGCGCGGAATTATATCGGTGTCACAACGCTGGTGGGTGGCAGCGTCGTGTGCATGGCGCTGGCACATTGGGAGTCGCAGGATCTGGTCAAGTTCGCCAGCTTCCTGTTGGTGGCGATTCTGTCGTGTGGGATGCGCATTCGCGTTCCCGGAATCACCGGCACTTTATCGCTGACGTTCATGTTCGTGCTGTTCGGTATTGTCGAACTGACGCCGCCGGAGACCATCGTGCTCGGAATGATGGTGACGCTGATCCAGTGTTACTGGAACCGGCCCGTGCGCCCACGGACCGCGCAGGTGATTTTCAACGTCAGCTCGATGGCCCTGGCGATCTGGACCACGGAAGCCGTTTATCACGCTCCCGCCCTCACCCAGGTGGATGCAGCCATCCGGCTGGCCGCGGCCACGTGCGTTCTGTTTTTTCTAAACACCGGACCGGTCGCGATGGTGATTTCGCTGGCCGAGGATCGGCCTCTGTTCGCAATGTGGCGCGAATGCTACTTCTGGTCTCTGCCGTATTATCTGGGCGGCGCCGCGGTGGCGCAGTTCGCGAGCCTCGCGAACCGCTATATCGGCTGGCAGACGGTTCTGCTCACGGGACCGGTTGTGTACTTGATCTATCGATCCTACGGGCTGTATCTGGCGCGTCTGGAAAACGAAAAGAAGCATGCGGAAGAAGTTTCCGGCCTGCATCTGCGGACCATCGAAGCGCTGGCGCTGGCGATCGACGCCAAAGATCACACCACGCACGATCATTTGAAACGCGTCCAGGTCTATGCGATGGAACTGGCCAGGGAACTGGGCCTTTCGAACGAAGAGAAAGAAGCGCTGCGCGCCGCGTCTTTATTGCACGACATCGGCAAACTGGCCGTGCCGGAGCATATCATTTCGAAGCCCGGCCGTTTGACGCCGGAAGAGTTCGAGAAGATGAAGATTCATCCCGTGGTGGGCGCCGAGATTCTGGAGCGCGTGAAGTTCCCATATCCGGTGGTGCCGATCGTGCGCGCGCATCATGAAAAGTGGGATGGCAGCGGCTATCCGGCCGGGCTCGTCGGCGATGCGATTCCGATCGGCGCGCGAATTCTGGCCGCCGTCGATTGCCTGGATGCGCTGGCCACGGATCGCCAGTACCGCCGGGCGCTGCCGCTCGACGAAGCGATGCGGATCGTCGAGAGCGAATCCGGAAAAGCGTTCGATCCCAAAGTAGTGGAGATTCTTTCGCGCCGTTACGTGGAGCTGGAGCAGCAGGCCCAGTCGCACGACGGTGAGGAGATGGCCAAGCTGTCCACCGATCTGAAAGTGCAGCGCGGCGACGCCCCGGCGGCCGGTTTCGTAGGCTCGTCCGCTCCCCCCGTGGCGGAGAGCGCTTCGAAGCAGGCTCCGATCGACTTCTTGAATTCGATTGCGGCAGCGCGGCAGGAAGTGCAGGCGCTGTTCGAAATCTCGCAGGATCTGGGGAATTCACTGAGCCTGGACGAGACGCTTTCGGTACTGGCGGTGCGCCTGCGCAAGATCATCCCGCATCATTCAATGGCGATCTGGGTGCGTCGCGAGGACACGCTGATTGCGGACTACGTCAGCGGCGACGATTTCCGGTTGTTTTCGGCATTGGAGATTCCGGTGGGCCAGGGACTCTCGGGCTGGGTGGCTGAGAATCGGAAGCCGATTCTGAACGGGAATCCTTCGGTTGAGCCCGGTTATCTGAACGATCCGGCCAAATTCTCGACGCTGCGTTCAGCAGTCGCGGTTCCATTGGAAGGCGTTAACGGAGTTCTCGGCGTGATGACGCTGTATCATGCCGATCGCGATGCATTCACGAAGGATCATCTGCGGATCCTGCTCGCCATCAGCACGAAGATCGGTCTTTCGATTGAAAATGCCCTGCGTTTCCGCCAGGCGGAATCCTCGGCTACCACGGACTATCTGAGCAGCCTGCCCAACGCGAGGTCGCTGTTCCTGCAACTCGATTCAGAATTGTCGCGCGGTAAACGCGGCCAGTTGCCGCTGGCGGTGCTGGTGCTGGATCTGGACGGATTCAAGGCCGTCAACGATCGCTTCGGGCATCTGGAAGGCAACAAAGTATTGCGCTCCGTTGCCATCGGCCTCAAATCGGCGTGCCGCGACTATGATTACGTCGCGCGAATGGGCGGCGACGAGTTCGTGGTCCTTCTGCCCGGCGTGATCGCAGCGGATGTCGACGCCAAGATCAAACAGTTCCGCGACGTGGTGAAGGAAGTCGGGAACCAGTTATTCAACGGCAACATGCTGACCGCCAGTATCGGCGTGGCGCACTTCCCCTTCGACGGCAGCGATGCCGAGCAATTGCTGGCCGAAGCAGACCGCCGGATGTACAAGGAAAAGCGGGCTCGCCGGAACTTGACCACGCCGCTGGATCGGGAGTGGAAGGGCGAGTGGGCGGCGACCGTCCACTAAATTCTGCCAACCCACATTGACAGATTCCCCTTTTCTTCGCTACTATAGATCGAGGCGAAGAAAAGGCATATGTCTACCTCCCCACGCGTCGGAACTGCCGGTTGGTCGTATCCCCACTGGAACGGAATCGTCTATCCCAAAGCGCATCCGGCTGGAACGCATCCCTTGGAAATTCTGTCGAGCAACTTTGATGTCGTTGAAATCAATAGCTCTTTCTATCAGCCGCTGAAGCCGGAGGTTGTAAAGCTCTGGATCAAGAAGTGCCAAACGAACCCAAGGTTTCAGTTCACGGCCAAGCTCCATCAGCGGTTCACTCACGGTCGCGTCCTTGAAGACGCCGAGGTTACGGCGTTCAAAGACGGGTTGCGGCCGCTGCTTCGCGCTGGGAAGCTGGGCGCGGTGCTGATGCAGTTTCCCTGGTCGTTCCGGTTTACGGCTGAGAATCGCGAGTTCTTCATCACGCTGCGGCGTGCCTTCAGCGAATTTCCACTCGTCGCGGAAATGCGGCACAGCAGTTGGATGGCGGAGGAAGCCGTGGGCACCTTCATCGATTACCGGGTCGGGTTCTGCAATATCGACCAGCCCGAATACACGCGCGCCATGCCGCCCACGGCTTTTTTGACCTCGGAGGTGGGTTACGTCCGGCTGCATGGACGTAACCCAAAAAATTCGCTTGGCGCCTACGACCGGGCTGCGACCCGGCAGCGGCAGCATGATTATCTCTACTCGGAAGACGAGCTGGCGGCGTGGGTGAAGAGGATCGAGCACATCGGGCGGTTCGCCGCGTCGACCTTTGTCATCTTCAACAACGACGCCGGCGCGAAGAGTGTCGTGAATGCGCTACAGACGCAGGCGATGACTTGTGGGGTCCGGAGCAAAGCGCCCAAAGAGCTGCGCCGCCGGTATCCGGTGGAACTGGAACACTTCGGACCCCAGCATGCGGAACAGCAGTGGCTGTTTTCAGCGGCTTAGACGGCGCATTTGTGAGCGCGACATCTTAGCCACCCGGTCCGCTGGCGCTCGCGGCTCTGTGTCGGCTTTCGTTAAACGAACGTTCGCACTGAACCGCGCACGAAAGTAAGCGGGTCGCCGGTTCTACTCCTTCCCGCCTTTGGCTGCCGCCTTTCGCGTGGCCATGTTGGCGTGAGATCGGTGCGAGGCCTCACCACCCGGTCGCTGGCGCTCGCGGCTCTGTGTCGGCTTTCTGTAGACAAACGTTCGCACTGAACCGCGCACGAAAGTAAGCGGGTCGCCGGTTCTACTTCTTCTCGCCTTCGGCGGGAGGCGCCGCGGCGGCGGGCGCAGGAGTCAGCACGGGAGGCTTCAGATTCACCGGCTGCAGGTTCTGGCGGCTGTCGAAATCGATAAAGCAGAACATCAGAAAGATTCCGAGGAACAGGAATCCGGCGGTGGCGACCACGGCGTTCACCGGTTTTTCATAGCGCAGATGCATGAAGAACAGGGCAACCAGCGTCGCTTTGATGGTCGCGATGAACAGCGCGATGATGACGTTGCCAGGGCCGAAATCGACGTACGACGCGCCCACCGTGACGATGGTCAGGAAGAGAAGCGCCAACAGCGTCTTTACGTAAACACCGGAGCTGCTGGGATCGTGGTCGTGAGTTTCGTGTGTATGGGCGCTCATTTGATCAGGTAGTACAGCGGGAACAGGTAAATCCAAATCAAATCGACCAGGTGCCAATAGAGGCCGATCAGGTCGACGGGCGTATAGTAGGCCTTGGTGAATTCGCCACGATTGGCACGCACAGCGATCCAGGCCAGCAGGAAGATTCCGACCAGGATGTGGATTCCATGCAGGCCGGTCATCATGAAGTAGAACGCGAAGAACGTCCCGTAGCCGTGACTGACGTTGCCCGCGGCGTCGCGGACGGTATCGGTCGGCTGCGCGTGATACCAGCGCGGCGGCAGCAGATGTTCTTCGAACTTGTGCGAATACTCGAAATACTTAACGCCCAGGAAGATGCAGGCGCAAATGATGGTGAGAACCAGATACATCACCAGTTTCCTTTTGTCGCTGCGCTGCGCCGACAGAACCCCCATGACCATGGTGAAGCTGGAGATCAGAAGGACCACCGTATTCAACGCGCCCAGGGGCCGCTGGAGGTGTTCGTGCGCTTCCAGGAATTCCTGCGGATAGCGCGACTGCATCAGCCCGAAGCCGACGAATAAGCCCCCGAACAGCAGGACTTCCGTCGCCAGGAACAACCACATGCCGAGCTTGGTGGTGTCGGCCTGCTGCTCCATCGTGGCGAAATGATGCTGATGGTGCGGGTCGTCACCGTGCCCATTACCATGGCCGTGCGGATCGTGCGAATGAACGTCTAGAGAAGATGTGCTCATCAGTGGGCCACCGGTTCCGGACGATAGTCGTAAGGCGCGCGCTCAAGCACCGGCTGCTCTTCGAAGTTGTGCTCGATCGGCGGCGAGGAGGTCTTCCACTCAAGCGTAGTGCCGCCCCACGGATTATCGGGAGCGTCCATCGGCTTGCGCAATGACCCAAGCAGATAAATTGCAGTGAGGAAAAGCCCCGAGCCGAGCACCCAGGACCCGAAAGTCGAAAACGCGTGCAGCGGCTGGAACTGATCCAGATAGTTGTAATACCGGCGCGGCATTCCCCGGCTGCCCAGGAAAAACTGGGTCAGGAACGTCATGTTGAATCCGATAAAAACCAGCGCGCAGCCAATGCGGCCCCATTTTTCCGAGTACATCCGGCCCGTCATCTTCGGCCACCAGTAATGCACGCCGCCGATGAAGGCGATGACCGTGCCTCCCATCATTACGTAATGGAAGTGCGCGACAACAAAGTAGGTGTCGGTCAAGTGAACGTCGACGGATAGCGCGCCGAGGAAGATGCCGGTCAATCCACCGATTGCGAACAGCAGCAGGAAAGAGATCGCGTAGAGCATCGGCGTCTCCAGCGAAATATTCCCCTTGTACATCGTTCCGAGCCAGTTGAACATTTTGACGCCGGAAGGAATCGCGACCAGGAACGTCAACGCCGAGAAAATCACAGTGGCGAGCTCGGACTGGCCGGCCACGAACATGTGATGCCCCCAGACGATGAAGGAAAGCAGGGCAAGGGACACGCTCGAATAGGCGACCGCGCGGTAACCGAACATCGTCTTGCGCGAGAACGTCGGGATCAGCTCGCTGATAATCGCCATGCCCGGCAGAATCATGATGTACACGGCCGGATGCGAATAGAACCAGAAGAAGTGCTGGAACAGCACCGGATCGCCGCCGATTTTCGGATCGAAGATGCCGATATTGAAGACTCGCTCAAGCAGCAGGAGCACCAGCGTGATTCCGAGCACCGGAGTCGCCAGGACCTGGATGATGGCGGTTGAATAGATGCCCCAAACAAACAGCGGCATATCGAACCATCCCATCCCCGGAGCTCGCAGCTTGTGCACCGTAGCGACGAAATTGATGCCGGTAAAGATCGAAGAGAAGCCCAGGATGAAGACCGCCATCGTCATGATGCCGACGCTGCTTTCGGTGGTGGTGCTGTAAGGCGTATAAAACGTCCAGCCCGTGTCGACCGCTCCGATGATCATGGAGGAGACGGCTAGTACCGCGCCGCTGACCCACAGATAGAAGCTCGCCAGATTCAACCTTGGAAACGCAACGTCTTTCGCCCCCAGCATCAGCGGCAGGACGAAGTTGCCGAGAGCCGCCGGGACCGACGGGATGATGAACAGAAACACCATGATCGCGCCGTGCAGCGTGAACATGCGGTTGTACGTCTCCGCCGTCACCTGGAAGCCGAAGATCTTGTGAGCCGTGGTCAGCAGCGACAACCGGACCAGCAGGGCGAAAATGCCGCCGACGAGGAACGCCGACATCACTCCCACCAGGTACATCACGCCGATCCGCTTGTGATCGACGGTGGTCATCCAGCTCCAGATGCCCGCCTTGGCGTTCAGATAATTCTTTTCCGGCCGCGGAAGATCCGCGATATGCGCGTGGGATGTCAGTGTATTGGCCATGATTCCCTCACTGTTTGGTCGTTTGGTCGCCCGGTTTGGGCGGCGGCGGTAGCGCAAGCTGCGTGGGCGCGGGCGGCCCGCCGTTCGGATCGTTGCCGAGCGACTTGATAAATGCAACCAGCCCCTGCTGTTCGTGAACGCGCAGCAGGCCCTGGAACGTCGGCATGATCGGCTCGAATCCGGCGACCACCTTCGCTTGCGGCTGCATCATCGACTCGATTACGTAATCCTGGTTCACCAGGACCTCCGAGCCGTCCTTCATTTTTTCCATTTTGCCCCAGATGCCCTTCCAACTGGGGCCGCCGGAGGCGATTTTCGTTCCGTCGATCGAGTGACAAGTGGAGCAGCCCTTGCGCTCCCATTGCAGCTTGCCCCATTCGGCGGGCTTCACTTTGTAGTCTTCCCACTCGCTGCCGCCCGTCTCCATAAACTTTTTGAAGTCGGCCTCATTGTCGACGGTCAGTTTTGCCATCATGTCGGAATGGCCCTTGCCGCAGTATTCGGCGCAAGTGACATGATGCAAGCCGAGCACGGTCGGCGTGAACCAGACTTCGGTGTAGCGTCCCGGAACGATGTCGTGCTTGACGCGCATGTCGGGGACGAAGAAATCGTGCAAAACGTCCTCGCTGGTCATTACGAACCGCGTGGGCTTGTTGTGAAGAACGTGCACTTCGTTGACGGTGCGCGATCCGTCCGGATATTCGAACTGCCACAACCACTTCTTGGCGGTGATCTGGATCTCCATCGCCTCCCCGGGGGCGACCGAATATTTCATCCAGCCGTTGAGACCCCAGAAAAAGATCCCGACGCACAGCAATAGCGGCAGGACGCTCCAGATGATTTCGAGCAAAGTGTTGTGCGTCTGGTGCGGCGTGACGCGGCCGGGCTTATAGCGATAGCGCCAGGAGAAATAAATCGCCGGCACCGCGATGCCCAGGAACAGGGCCACGCTCAGCCAGAACAGAAACATGTACAGGTTGTCCACTTCGCCCGCGAACGCGGACCCCTGCGAAGGCAACATGAGTGACCGGAACCACTCCATTTATACGATTCCTTCCTTCCAACGCGCAGTTCGCTCTCGCTCCGCGCGGAACATTCGCCACAGGAACAGCCCGATCATCAGGACCGTCAACACACCGCCCACGCGCATAAAATTGGTGGCGAACAGAACGTAGGCGTTCGCCTGGGGATCATAGTGATAGCAGAACAGCAGCAGCTTCTCGACCGTCATCGTGATCCGGTTCTCGGACGCTTCCGCCAGAGCAAACTTTACATCGGTCGCCCGGAAGCGAACGCCGTAAAGATATCGCGAGATCTTGCCTTCCGGGCTCAGAATGAAAATCGTCGCGGTATGCGCGAACTGCTGCTGGCGCGCGTCGTAGCGATAATGAAATCCGAGCTGCTCGGCCAGTTTCTTCGCATTCCCATCGTTGTCGCACAGAAAATGCCAGCCGGGCGCCGGACGATCGAAGCTACCCAGATAGACAGCCTTTTTCTTGCGCGCGAGGTCGAACGATTCCTGCGGATCGATGCTGATAGTGACTACTTCGTATTCCTCGCCGGGCGTCCACTTGATCTCGCGCATTGCCGCGGTCTGACCATTGAGGATCAGGTTGCATAACATCGGGCAGGAGTAATAAATCAAGTTGAGGATGACGGGACGGCCGTGATGAAACAGGTCCTTCAGGGCGACCGGATATCCGTTTTCGGCGATGAACGTGAGATTGAGATCCACCGTGCGGCCGAGATGCTCGTCGACGCCGACTCCCTCAAGCTGAGGAGGCACCTGTCCGTTCGGCAGCACGCCGGGACCGGGCGTCGGCGCGCCGCCGGGACTCGAACGAAGTTGCGCCCCAGCCGGCAAGGCCAACAATGCCAGGGCGGCCATCAAAACGAATTTACGTCCACTCAAGTTCATTAACAGCCTTACTTCTTTTCGTTACTTGCCGGAGCCGCCGGCGCCGAACCCGCTGGAGCCGCCGGCGCCGAACCCGTTGGAGCCGCCGGTGCGGCGCCGGGAACCGGAGGAACCGGCTCCTCCGGCTTCGGCACGGTATTCTTCGTCGGATAAAACAACTTTCCTTGCGCAGCTTCCTGCGTAAACAACTCCATCGCCCGATCGAGCGGAATCCTCACGACACCCGTTTTCTTGTCGACGTACTGATAATGCGTAAGCTGCCAATCCTCGCGATAGTGGAGCGATTTCAACTCCTCGCTCGGCGGCGCCAGAATTTTTTCGTAGACGGCCTCTTCCCAAATGTGATTGAAGTAAACCGTGAGCGCGGCAATGGTGACCACCAAAAGGATGACGCTACCGACGGCGAATAAGGCAATAGCCCCGGATTGCGGCTCGGTGGGATCGAACCCTTCGGACGGATCAGCGTGTCTGATTTCTTCTTCCGACATGTATCCCTCTACGCGTTTTCAAAGTGCAGCGACTGCTCGAAACGCATGTCGCCCACCGGAACCATCTTGTGTTTCTTAAATCTGCTCCAGAACACCAGTCCGCTGATGCTCACAGTGGCGGCGAGCGTAACGAAATCCAGCCAGTGAACTTGCGGGCCGTCCTTGAAATACGCCGGCATAACCACCCAGTACAGATCGATATATTCGACGATCAAGCTCCAGCCCGCGATCAGGCCAATGACCAGCAGGCTCCGTTTCGCCGGGCGGCAGAGCAACGTAAAGAAGGGAATGATAAAGCGGATGAACGGCATCGCCAGCGCGATCGGAAGCCAGCCTCCCTCGATCCGGTGCCGGTACCAGATGGTCTCTTCCGGCAGGTTCGCATACCAGATCAACAGGTATTGCGAAAACGCAATGTAGGTATAAAACGCGGTCAAGGCGAACAGCCATTTGCCCAGGTCGTGATAATGCTCCATCGTAATCGCGTGTTTGAGCATTCCGGCGCGCCGGAACCCAAGCGCCACCAGCGTCACGACGCTCATGAAAGACAGCGCGCCGCCGGAAAGAATGTAGAGGCCGAAAATCGTGGAATACCACTTCGGCTCGATCGACATCAGCCAGTCGAACGCGGCCAGCGAGCCGATCACGACGACCAGAAATAAGCCCGGCGCGCTCCATCGCGACGCGATGTACATCTGGCGCACGGATTTTTCGGTGTCCTGCTTGGTCGACTGCCGGTAGATCGCGAAAATCCAGAGCGACCACAGGGCGAAGAACACATAGGTGCGGATTACGAAAAAATTCTGACTGAGGTATCCGGCCTTCAACTTAAGAACGGGATCCGTCGCCATCAGCTCGGGATTCATCCATGAATAGATATCCTTCAACCCGAACGCCACCGGGAGAAACAGCAGCGCGCCGAAGGGCAGCGTGAACATGATGTTTTCCATGATCCGGCGAACGGTGACGCTCCAGGCGGAACCGGTTAAATATTGGACCATGACGAAGAAGAACGAAGCCAATCCGATGACCGCGGTGTAGGCGAAGGCCACCATATACGATCGGAAGAAGCGCGTCGGATCCTGAAGGTAGCCGACGATGCAGCCAACCACGGCCAGCAGCGCCGTGAACGCCAGGACGTTGCGCCCCATGGTCCAGCGGGCGGTTTCCATCTGGTAACTCGAGTCGCCGTGCGCGTGGGCGTGTGCGTGCTCGTGAGAATGTTCACTCATTGCAATTCCGCCTTCTGCGCGTCCGGGACGTCGCTGATGGTTCCGTGCGCGGCCCTTTGCAGGACGCGCAAATACGCGATGATGGCCCAGCGGTCTTCCACCGAAACCTGGAACCGATAGGCCGGCATCGACCGGCGGCCGTTGCTGATCACGTGGAAAATCTCACCGTCGGCGAGCTGCACCACTCGATCTTCGGTCAAGTTCGAAGGCTGCCAGCTCGGCGCGTGCGCCGGAACGATTCCCTGCCCCGTGCCCGCCCGGTCGTGACACGGCGTGCAGTATGTTCCGAACTTCGCCTGTCCTTTTTTGACCAGCTCCGCCGTCAGCGGCACCGGATTTTTGCCGACGTACAGTTCGCCCTCCATGCCGGTTTCATACGGTGTATCCGGCGCCAGATGTCCGCGCGCGACCACACCGGCAGGAGGCACACGGCTATCGCGATGATCCGCGAACAGCTCGTTTTCCATCTGCGGCTTGAACTTGCCTTGCCGCTTCATGTCGTCCCAGACTTCGATCGGCGGAACCCGCTGGACGCTGGAGCATCCGGAAAGAAACAGCAGAGCCACCAGAATGCAGGCCAGCGGCAGCGCGCAGTATCCCGAGATCCAGAGGAGCGGATTTTGAGTTTTCGGCGTCATCCCTCCACCACCTCGACTTCATCGGCGCCCACGCTCCGCAGATGCTCCGCCGACTTTTGGGGATCGAACTTGGGATCGTCCGCTTCGATCACCAGAAGGAAGCGGTCGTCACTGGCGCGGTGCGCATTCTTGTAATTCAGAGCCGGATGATACAGTCTCGGCAATCCGTTCAAGGCCAGCATCCCGATCACGGCCGCGAACGCGGAAAAAAGCACCGTCAATTCGAAGGTTACGGGAATCGAAAACGTGAAATCGAACAGCGGCTTGCCGCCGATGACGAACTTGTCGTGGATCGCGCCGACGTAATAAATCAAGCCCAAAGCCGTCGCCGTACCGCACAATCCTATGGGGATCACGATCCAGCCGAGCTTCGAATAGGGCACGCCGATTGCATCGTCGATCCCGTGCACCGGGAACGGCGACATGGCGTCGAGCTTGGTGTAACCCATCGCCCGAATTTTCTTCCCAGCGTGGACCAATTCATGCGGATCGCTGAACTCGCCGATCGCGCCATAGACTTTGTCGTCGCCGATGCCGAGTTTTTCGCGGATCAGGTTGGGATCGATATTCATGCAACCTCCGCGGGAATTTCCTGACCCTTGAAATGTTCCTTCTCGTAAGCCAGGACGCCCTTCACCTCCGAGATCGCGATCATTGGCAGAAAGCGCGCGAACAACAAAAAGAGAGTGAGGAACAATCCGATGGTCCCCGTGAACGTGCAGATGTCCACCCAAGTGGGCCGAAAGTAGCCCCACGAGCTCGGCAGAAAGTCGCGATGCAAACTGGTCACGATGATGACGAAGCGCTCGAACCACATCCCGATATTCGTCGTGATACTGATGATGAACATCACCGGAATGCTGCGGCGCATGGCACGGAACCAGTAACACTGCGGGATCAGCACATTGCAGGTGATCATGGTCCAGTAGGCCCAATAATACGGCCCGAAGGCGCGGTTAATGAACGCAAACCGCTCATACCCGTTGCCGCTGTACCAGGCGATAAAGAATTCGCAGGCGTAGGCGTAGCCCACGATCGACCCGGTGACCATGATGATCTTGTTCATGTTTTCCAGGTGCTTGATGGTGATCAGATTTTCGAGATTCAGCGCCCAGCGCGCGATCACCAGCAGCGTCATGACGCATGCGAACCCCGAAAATATCGCGCCCGCGACGAAATACGGCGGGAAGATGGTGGTGTGCCAGCCTGGAATGACGGACGTCGCGAAGTCGAAGGAAACGATGGTGTGCACCGAAAGCACCAGCGGCGTCGAAAGCCCCGCCAGAATCAAATAGGCAGCTTCGTAGTTGCGCCAGTGGCGGGCGGAGCCCCGCCAACCCAGGCTCAGAAATCCGAAAACGATCTGCTTGATTTTTGAAACGGTGCGGTCGCGCAGCGTGGCCAGATCGGGAACCAAACCGGTGTACCAGAACAATGCCGATACCGTGAAATAAGTCGATACCGCGAATACGTCCCAGATCAGCGGAGACCGGAAATTCTGCCACATTTCCAGATCCGTATTCGGGATCGGGAACAACCAGTACGCTCGCCACGGACGGCCGGTATGGAACAGCGGGAAAATACCCGCGCACATCACGGCAAACAGCGTCATCGCTTCGGCCGAGCGGTTAATCGACGTTCTCCACTTCTGCCGGAACAGGAACAGAATGGCCGAAATCAGCGTGCCGGCGTGACCGATACCGATCCAGAACACGAAATTCGTGATGTCCCACGCCCATCCGATCGGCCGGTTGTTGCCCCACACGCCGATACCGGTCGAAACCAGGTAGGTCAGCATCGCGCCCAGCAGCGCGGTGATGCCGCCCGTGATCGCCAGCGTGACCCAGTACTTCATCGGGGTCTTAAGGACATCGCCCTCGACGATGGAGCTGATCTGCTCGGAAAGGTCGTGATAGTCTTTCGCGCCGCGGATCAGCGGCGGGTTGACGTGCATCAACGCCGGATTTTGCGTCACAGCAGTTTCAGACATGTTGATTTCCTAGATGAGCCACGAATGCACACGAATAAACGCGAATTCTTATGGGTGTGCATTCGTGTGTATTCGTGGCCATTCTCATGCCAACTCCGGATTCGGATTCCGCAACTTCGCTAGATACGTGGTCCGCGGCCGGATGTCGAGTTCGGCCAGCATCGCGTAGTTGCGTTCCTGCTTCTTCAGTTTCGAGACCCGGCTGTTCGGGTCGTTAATATTGCCGAATACGATTGCATCGGCGGGACAGGTCTGCTGGCAAGCGGTGACAATTTCGCCGTCTTTAATGGCTCGCCGGCCCTCCACCTTCGCCTTGATCTTGGTTTCCTGAATTCGCTGGACGCAGTAGGTGCACTTTTCCATGACGCCGCGCATACGGGAGGTGACGTCCGGGTTGAATACCATACCCATCAGCGCCGGATCGTGCTTATGGAAGTTCAGGAAGTTGAAATGCCGGACCTTGAACGGACAGTTGTTGGCGCAGTATCGCGTGCCGACGCAGCGGTTGTAGGCCATGTCGTTCAGGCCTTCGGGTGAATGGGTTGTGGCCGCCACCGGGCAGACGTTTTCGCAGGGCGCGTTTTCGCACTGCATACACGGAATCGGCTGCTCGACCGCGCGCGGATCGTCTTCGGGACCGACGTAATAGCGGTCCATACGGATCCAGTGCATTTCGCGCCCGCGCATCACCTGCTCTTTGCCGACCACCGGAATGTTGTTCTCCGCCTGGCAGGCAACCACGCAGGCGTTGCAGCCGGTGCAGGAAGTGAGATCGATTGCCAGACCCCATTGATTGCCCGATTCGTAGCTGCGCTCCGGATAAATTGAATGCAGTTCCGGCGTCTCCGCCATCTCGTCGACGACCTTCGGATTCTTTTTGTAGTCGGCGATCGAAACTTCGCGAAACACCGGACGATCGTTTAGGTGCGACGCGTTGACGCCCTTATCGTCGATCGTGCCGTGCTCCTGCGTGGTCGCATGACGGAACGTTGCGCCGGTTGGCGAGATCGAAAAATCAGGCGCGAACCAAAAATTATCGCTGGTCCTCAGTACGCCGGCGTTGAAGCCAACGCCTTTACCGACGCGCCCGCATTTCGCGCGTCCGTAGCCGAGCGCGAACGTCACCGTCTGATCCGCCTGGCCCGGCTGAATCATGACCGCGGCTTCCAGTTTCAAAGACCCGCGCGAAACCGTGACCATGTCGCCGTCTTTGAGACTCTGCGCCCGCGCGGTCGCCGGACTCATCAGCGCGGCGTTGCCCCACACCAGCTTGGTCATCGGATCCGGCGCTTCCTGCATCCAGCCGTTATTGGCGAATCGCCCGTCCCAGGTCGATGCGCCTGGAACAAACGCGACTTCGACGCCGCTGGTGGAAACTTTCGGTTCGGCTGCGATTGCCGCGGCGACTTTTTTGGCGTCCGCGGAAACCTTCGCCGGCTCGCCAGGCTTCACCGAAGCGATGATGCCATCGTGCAGCGCCTTGCGCCAGACCTGCTCTTTGTCCTTTTCTTTACCCGGCCACTGCCCGAACCAGTAGTTCTTGACGATGTCGTAGGCCTGCTTATCCTTGGCGTCGATCAGCATCGCCACCATCTCGGCCGGCGTCTTGCCGCCATACATGCACTGGATCATCGGCTGCTGAATCGCGACCGTGCCATCGTGCGAGCGGGCGTCACTCCAAGTCTCGAGGAAATGCGCCTCGGGAAGATGCCATTTTGCCGCCGCGGCAGTTTCATCTTCTTCCGATCCCAGATGAATCGTATTCGCAACTTTCGAAATCGCCGATGCAAACTGTAAATCGGCAGGCGCCGTATATGCCGGATTCCCGCCGAGAATCAACAGCGTCGAAACCTGCCCGGAACTCATTTCCGCAGCGAGAGCCTTAAGAGCCTCAACGCCGGAGTTCGACGGCTCGGCCTTCGTATAACTGACCGCCGCGCTGCCGAGCGATTGATTGATCACGTGAGCCAGAGCGCGAACGCTCGCCGGCTGCCGCGGTCCGGCGACCACAAGCGCTTCCGCTCCGGCGGCCTTCAAGTCCTTCACGACGGCCGCCAGGAACTTGGCGCGTTTGTCGCCGCCGCCAACCACATTCAACCCCGGAATCGCACCGAGCGATCCGGCCAGATCCAGGGCGAACTGCTTCACTTCCGCCGCCTTCATCCGCAAACGATGATCGGCATTCGCTCCCGTGATCGAAAATTGCGACTCGACCGCGTACAGCCGGTTCATCTTTTCGAGATCCTCTTCCGTCTCGACGCGGCGGCGCTTGGAAAACAGCTTCGTTGGAAGCGGACTGATGGAATCGAGACCCAGGAAATCGTAATCCAGGGCGAGAACAACCTTCGCTTTGTCGTACGCCGGATGTACAGTCAGTGGCTGGCCGAACGCGAGCATCGTGCCGCTGTCGCCCGAGATCGCTTCGTATTCGACCCACTTGGCCTTCGGGAATTTCTTCATCGCCTCGGCGCGTACCGCCATCAGCGACGGCGAATTCACCGCTTCGCTCAAGAACCGCAAACCGCTGCCGTCACCGAGCGCGATGCCCTTTAAGTAGGCTTGAAACTCAGTCCAGCCTTTTTTGGTTTCCGCGCCATTTTCGAGCAGCCGAGCCGAACGATCCGGATCGAACAAACTCAAAATAGCCGACTGCTGCAACGCCGTCGCGGCGCCCAGGCTCGACGGATGATCCGGATTGCCTTCAATCTTGGTCGGGCGGCCATCGTGCGTTTCGACGAGAAGTCCGGTCGCCTGCCCTCCCAGCGACGTCACGGTGCTATAGAAATACGCCTGACCCGGGATCAGATCCTCGACGCCTTTTGAATACGGAAGAACGTGCTCGATGGGACGCCGGCAAGCCGTCAACCCGGCCAGGCCGAACGACGCGGCCATCAGTTTGAGAACGTTGCGGCGCGACTGGCCGTCCAGCATTTCCGTGCCACCCGGGAACTCTTTCGCAACCCAGTCACGGAATTCAGGCGTATCGGCGAGCTGGTCGAGGCTGCGCCAGTACTTGGGGCCGGTCACAGACGCGTTTTTGATATTCACGAGACTCATTGGCGGCTCACCTGTGACAACCCGAGCAATTCGTAGGCGGATTCAAATGTTTCTGCGCGATGATTTCGTTGCCGATCTCGCGAGCGTCACGATCGGGGACCCAATCGAGTTTGGTCACCAGTTCGGCGGGCCGCACGTTCGGGGCCGGGTCCTTGTGGCATGCGAGACAGAACGCCATATTCAACGGCTTGTCCTGATGCACTTCGATCATCTGATCGATGCGGCCGTGGCAGCTCACGCAGCTCACGCCGGCTGTGATGTGAGCCATGTGATTAAAATAGACGAAGTCGGGAAGCTTGTGAATTTTGATCCACGGAACCGGCATCCCGGTCGCGTAGCTCTGCCGGATCGGTTCCAGGCGCGGGCTCTGCGGCTTTACGCGCGTATGGCAGTTCATGCAGGTTTCCGTCGCCGGGATCGCGGCGTAGGCTGCTTTATAAACGGTAGAGTGACAGTAGAAGCAGTCGAGACCGAGTTGGCCGGCATGCAGTTTGTGGCTGTACGGAACGGGCTGAACGGGCTGGAACCCGGTGTCGATATTCGTCGGATAGGTGTAGTACGCGTAGCCAGCACCGCCAGCCACCGCGCCTAGACCGACAACGGCGCCGACGATCTTCAGAATGAGGTCAGACGACTTGGGAAAGATAGCAGCCATCGGGAGTTCTTCGGCCTGTCCTTTTTTAGCCTGTCTTGATTTAGCCTTTCATAGGTTCTACCACAGCCGTAACAGGTACGCAAGCGGAGCAACAATTCTTGTTTAACCGTAATAAATACAGTTTAACAAAAGGCTTCGGAAACCTCAAGGTCAGACCGAAGCTGATGGTTCTCCACAACCTGTTCTTTCTAGTGCTAACCTGCGCCGCATATTTCTCACTGATTCCGCTATTTGAAAAGCTGGTAGCCGACGCCCGCAGCCGCGAGGTCACGATTTTGCAGCAAGTACCCCGGACGGCCGGAGAGGTAAAGCTATCGCAGGAGTCGTACAAGACGGCTGTGTCGCGAGCCAAGTTGGTACTATTCCTCGTACTTGGGAGCATATACGTGCTCGCGGTATTACTGCTTGAAGCGGCGATTATGCCGCTCTATGTATATCGTCCGTTGCGGCGAATGTTGGAGGCGGACCGGGCCACGCAATCGGGGGATCGGGAAAGCGAGATGATCCCGGCCGAAGAGATCCTCGGCGACGAGATCGGCCAGATTATGCGTTCCCGCAACGAGACCGTGGCCGAGTTGCGCCGCCAGGAAGAAGAACTCGCCACGGCGCTGCGGCGATTAGAAGAGCAGGACCGGCTGGTGAGCCTGGGACTGCTCTCCGCGAGTGTCGCGCACGAATTAAACACCCCGCTTGCGGTACTGAATGGATCTATCGAAAAATTGATCGAGACGACCTCCGACGGCCACACTCTGGAGCGCCTGGAGCGCATGCAGCGCGTGGCGCAGCGTCTGCAGCGTATCAGTGAGAGCCTGGTCGATTTCGCCAAGGTGCGGAAGCAGCAGATGGAGCCGCTGGCGGTGCGGCCGCTGATTGACGAGGCGTGGGGGCTGGTTGCGATCGATGAAAAATCCACCAGCGTCGAATTTTCGAACCAGGTACGCGCCGAAGATCGCGTGATCGGCAATTCGGATCGCCTGGTGCAGGTTTTTGTGAATCTACTGCGTAACGCCCTGAATGCGGTCGATTCATCGACGGGACGAATTGAAGCGCACTCGCGGCGTCAGCAGCGGCGCGTGGTGATCACGGTGGAGGATAACGGACAGGGCATCGCGGCGGATGTTCTCCCGGAAATTTTCGACGCGTTCGTGACCACCCGTCTGGATGCCCGTGGAACCGGATTGGGACTGACGGTGGCCGCGGGGATCGTCACACAGCACGGCGGCACAATTTCGGCAGGCAACCGGCCCGAAGGCGGGGCGTGCTTGGAAGTCTCGCTACCCGCGGCGCGAACCTGAGCGATCCGGGCTTCTAAGCGAATTTGCCGATTTAATTGAGTACCGATGTGACTTCCGGCGCACCCGGTTCGCCATTAAAATCGATATTGGTGAACAATTGAATCCGCTCACTGACATTCGCGGTTGGCCGCCGTGGAAACAGAACCGCGCGCGACAGCGAGCGGATATCCCGAGTTCAACGATCAGGGCTATGCTTCCACACGCTAAATTCACGCTGCTGCTTGGCTCGCTCACCCTCACCCTCCATGCCACTTGCGCGATCGCGGTCTGGACACCCACTTCGCTGACTCTGGGCGCCGATAGTATGGAGCGCGTTGTAAATCCTAATGACGCCGGCCGCGAGATTTCAGAATGCAAAGTTCAGCAGATTGGAAATTATTTCGTGCTGGTTTCCGGCCTCACCCACCATCGCCGAACGGGATTCGACACCTGGGGCATCCTCTCGTCCGCGATCCGGCAAAGCGGGTCCGTATTCGAAGCAGCCGATCTCGCCGTGGCGGAAATCGAACGGGGCTACGCGGCCGTGCTGCGATCGGCGCGCCAGAACACCGATGAACGATTCGTTCACAGCCTGGAACAGAACGCCCCGGTTTTCGCAATCGCGGGATTCGAAAACGGCCGTCCCTACCTGGCGCACTGCTCATTCGACAAAGTGCGCGGACGTTGGACCTGGACCAAGCAGCTCTTTCCGTCCGCCGACCGTCCGCCGGTGGCATATACGTACCTATGCGAGCAGCATGGCGTTTCCATGTACAAAAGCCAGCATCCCAACTGGCGGCGGGATAACCCCGCCAAGGTCGTGCAGGGCATGATCCGGACCGAGGAACAAGTCCTGCCGGACGAAGTGGGCGGGCCGGTATCGCTGGTCGTGATCGATAAGAACGGCCCTCACTGGAAAAATCAGGGCGTTTGCCCTATCGCACTAAAAAGGCCTGCCGGACTATAAGCCGGTTTCTGTATCCGCAAGCGGACAGTAGTCATTCCTCTTGGCCGGAAATTACTCCCCGGCTCTAGCAACCTACCCGGAAGTTGTAACGGAGCGGGCCGCTCCATCCTCCCCTATTTGGTCTTGCTCCACATGGGGTTTACCCTGCCAGCGTCCGTTACCGGAGCTGCGGTGCGCTCTTACCGCACCTTTTCACCCTTACCTGCCGGACATCACCCGAAGGCAATCCCCAGCCGGCGGTATTGTTTTCTGTGGCACTATCCGTAAAACTCGCTTTGAGCGAGCCCCCCCGGCCGTTAGCCGGCATGCTGCCCTATGGAGACCGGACTTTCCTCCCGCCCTTGCGAGCAGGCGACTACCCGTCCGGCAGGCCCGCATCCATTATCCGGGCAGGGACAGCGCAAGGCAAGTGTAACGGTGAAACGCTTGGGGCAGGTGGAGTATCTCCAACTAGATAAGGTATGCTATTGACATCGGGCCGTTTAGGGGTTTTTGTCGGATGCGCGGTTCGATTGTCCTTCGTCAGGGTTAGTTGAAGCAGGATCTCCGGTCTGCCGATTACTTAGGCTGGAGAGACGTGTCGACCGAGTTCGGGTCGATGTATTACATTTGTACGATACGAAGTAAAGCTGTACACGTTGTGGTCAGGGAGGGTCACTGCAATGTTGAGAAGAATCGCCGGCTTGCTTTCGTTATTGCCGCTGATGGCAATCGGCGTCTCCGCTCAGGGGTTGGACACCAAGGCGTCGCCGAACGACTGGGAAGAAGTTAATTTCGAATATAACTCCTCGGTTCTCGTCGACGGTTTCCCGAGCTTATTGCGGCTATCCGAACTGCTGCAAAAAAATACCGGATATCGAGTCAAATTAGAAGGCCACACCGACCGGCTGGGCGGGGACACTTACAACGACAAATTAGGAATGGCGCGCGCGAATACGGTGCGCGATTTTCTGGTAAAGTACGGCGCGCGTCCCGGGCAAATCGAAGTCAGCACGCGCGGTAAAGTCGATCCCAAATATCCCGGCCAGAAGCCGACGTATACCAAGACGGATGAAGCCCGCTGGATGAACCGGCGCGTGGTTTTAACGGTGATGGACGATCAGGGACGAACCGTGAGCGCGGCGGGCGTGGGCGATGCGATTCGTGCGATTGAGCCTCCGAAACCACAGGGCATGACGGATTGCTGCAGTGAAGTCCTGCGCCGCCTGGACAAACTGGACGATATCGCGAAATTGTTGAAAGATCTGGGCGATCAGAATGCGGATCTCAAACGGCAGCTCGACGGATTGAAACAGGCGCAGCAGGTTCTGGAATCGAAGGTAAACCAGCCGCCCGGTCCGGCCGCTCCCACGGTGGATCAAGTGGCTTCCGCGGTGAGCAAGGAACTCGACCGCAAGAAAGAGCCGAAATTCCAGTTGCTGGGCGCGAACGTTGGAATGGATGGCAATGGCGACGTAACCGCGACCGCCAAGGGCCGCTTCTTCGGAGTATTCGCCGAGCACTATGCGTTTCAAGCGCAGGGCGAGTACATGTACTTCAAGAGCGACAAGGAAGGCCAGTTCGACCTCGGCCTGGTGGACCGGATCGGCAAGCGATTCCAGGCGGGCGTTTTCGGAAGCTTCAAGCACGTGACGCTGGGCGGTTATCAGACCGGCGGATCGCTGGGGCAAGCCGCCATCACCTTGGACTATTTGTTCAAACGAGGGAAACTCGGCATTTTTGGTACGTACGCCTTCCTGGACGACGCAGTGATCAACAACGTCGCGACGGTGCTGCCGAATGGAATTACGTCGCCCGACCTGTTTACGCAGACGTATTTGCGCGTGGTGAACCAGGCTGGGGCGAGCTTCTCCTACGGGCTCTGGGGCAACAACTACCTGGAAGGAAATCTCGGATATCTGAAGAGCTACGCGTATGGCGATCGCGCCGGCGGCACGCTGCGTTTCATCTTTCCGATCAACGACAAGATTGCGTTCACTGTAGAAGGCGGATTGAACGAAACGATTCTGGGAACGGGCAACAAGGGCTCGGCCAGGGTCGGCGTCCAGTTCGGAAACGTGATCCGGCCGAAGGAATATCTGGAAGTCGATCACCCGATCCCGGCGGATGTTCCGCGGATCCGGTATGAAGTGCTCACCAGAACGGTTCGCACCGGCCATACTCCGCCGGTGGCGGACGCGGGACCGGATCAAATCGGCGCCGCATCGGGTCCGATTACTCTGAACGGTTCCAATTCGTACTCGCCGGACGGTCTGCCGATCACGTATCAATGGATCCAGCAGGCGGGCCCGACGGTGGCGCTGTCGAATCCGAACAGCGCGATCACCAGTTTCGCGGCGGTCGCGAATCAGGCCTACATTTTCCAATTGACGGTTACGGACAGCCTGGGCGGTAAGGGCTCGGCGCGTGTCCACATCACGACGACGAACACCAATACCGTCAGTATTCTGTTCTTCCTTGCGAACCCGACACAGATTTCCGCGGGTCAATCCGCGACGCTGTCCTGGAACGTGCAGAATGCCACGAACGTGAGCATCAGCGGTATCGGCAATGTCGCTTCCACCGGAACGGCTCCGGTCTCGCCGACCGCGACTACAACTTACACTTTGAGCGCCACGAACGCCTCCGGTTCGTCGCAGAACGCCACGGCAACGGTGGTGGTGAGCGGATCGACCACCAAGGTGACGTACTGCTACGCTTCGCCGGCTAACATTATCGCGGGTGAATCATCGTCGATCTTCTATCAGACGACCAACGCGACCTCCGTCAGCATCTCACCGAGCGTTCCGAGCGCTGGCGCGATGGGCAGCGTGGCAGTCTCTCCGACGACGACCACCAATTACACCGTCACCGCGACCGGCGCGAACGGAACCACCGATTCGTGCACGGCTGCGGTCACCGTAACCAACGGCCAGTTGCCGCGCATCATCCGGTTCTCCGCGGTGCCGGCGTCGATCAACGCGGGTCAATCCTCCACGCTGCTCTGGGTGGTGGAGAACGCGACTTCGGTCAGCATCAGCAACGGAATCGGCAATGTGTCGCTTGGCGCAACGCAGGATGTCTCGCCGACGGCGACGACTACGTACATATTGACCGCAACCAACGCGGCCGGCAACGTGACGTCCCAGGCGACGGTAAACGTCACGGCGGCAGTGAAGATAACATCCTTCACGGCGACGCCGAATCCATCCCCGGCGTCGGGTAGTCCGGTCGTTCTGGCTTGCCAGGCCACGAATGCGACCACCATCACGCTTGCGGGCAGCGTAACGAACGGCACGTCGGCGACAACCACGGTCAACCCGACGACCGGCACAACCTACACTTGTATCGCGACCGGAGCGGGCGGCGCCACGGATCAGCAGTCGCTGACCGTGGCCGTCAACGGCACCGGTGGCGGCGGCGGCAATACTCCGCCGACCATCAACATCGCAGGCGGACCGACGATCAATACCACCACGCGTTTCTTGACGCTGGATGCTTCGAAATCGGTCAGCCCGTCGGGGAACAATCCCCTGACGTTCGTGTGGACCGCGTTGAATGATCGATCCTTGATCATCAATGCGAATTCCGCGACGCCGAGTGTCCAACTGGGTACGGTGGCTGGATCGTATATCTTCCAGTTGACAGTGACCGACAGTAAGGGCAATTCGAGCACTGCGTTCGTCACGGTGATTCTGAGCTACTAAACATCCTTGGGGTCCGGGAACATCCGGACCCCAATCGAGCTCTTTCGATCTGATAATTGGCAGCCGGATAGCAGTATCTTAGGAATTGTGGATGAAATCCCGCTGACCCCTGTTGGCGTCGTCCGATCCCCGATCCAGACTCCCGTCGATGACGTCTGGGGCGACGTCGTGGCGACGATTGAACTCGACCCTGGCGCCGTGGGCGCGGACGCTTGCAAAGGCCTGGAAGAGTTCTCTCATGTCGAGATCCTGTTCCACATGCACCAGGTTCCGGCGGACCGGATCGAAACCAATGCCCGACATCCGCGAGGCCGCGTCGACTGGCCGGCCGTAGGGATTTTCGCGCAACGTGGACGAGTCCGGCCCAATCGCGTCGGCGCTTCCATTTGCCGGCTGGTGAAAGTAGACGGTCTTCGGCTCACGGTGCGGGATCTGGACGCGATCGACGGGACGCCCGTCATCGATGTGAAACCGTATATGGCCGAGTTCGGCCCGAAAGGCGACGTGCACCAGCCGGAATGGTCGCGCGCCGTGATGGCGAATTATTTCGGGGCGAAAGCGAAGTAGAAATCACTCACTGAATCATATGACCAAACGCAAGCTCGGAAACTCTTCGATCGAAGTTCGTCCGCTCATGTTCGGAGGGAATGTCCTTGGATGGACCATCGATCACGCCGCCGCGTTCAAGATTCTGGATGCGTTCGTGGATGCCGGCTTCGACTTCATCGATACCGCGGATATTTATTCGACCTGGGTGCCCAGCCACACCGGGGGAGAATCGGAGACGATTCTAGGCAACTGGACGAAGCAACGGGGCAATCGGACGAAGCTGATCCTGGCCACGAAAGTTGGCTTTGAGATGGGGCCCGGGAAAAAAGGGCTCTCCAGGAAGTATATTTTGCAAGCCGCCGAGGATTCCTTGCGCCGCCTGCAGACGGATTACATCGATCTGTACCAGTCGCACACCGACGATCAGGAAACACCGCTGGAAGAGACCTTGGGCGCCTACGCGACGCTGATCCAGCAAGGAAAGGTCCGCGTGATCGGCGCCTCCAATTATAAGGCTGATCGTCTCGAAGCCGCGCTCGCGGCGAGCCGGGATCAGGGGCTTCCCGCATATCACAGCCTGCAACCGCTCTATAACCTCTACGAGCGCGCCGGATACGAAGAGGCGCTGGAGGGCGTCTGCGTCAAACATTCCCTGGGCGTGATTCCGTATTATTCGCTGGCCAGCGGATTTCTGACCGGGAAATACCGCTCTGAAGCCGACGTGGCAGGCCGCCCGCGCGGGGGTGGACTGAAGAAGTACTTCGATGAACGCGGGCAGCGAATCCTGAAGGCGCTAGATGAGGTCGCCGCGGAGACCGAATCAAAGCCCGCGAGCGTGGCGCTGGCGTGGCTGATCGCAAGACCCAGTATTACAGCGCCGATCGCCAGCGCCACCAGCATCGAGCAGTTGCAGGACCTGGTCAAGGGCGCCGACCTGAAGCTCGATCGGGCAGCGATCGAAAAGCTGAATCAGGCGAGCGCGTAATCCGCGCGCCTTATTTTCCCTTGCTCAGCTTCCGGAAGTATTCGGCGACGGCGTCGACGTAACCCGCGGGAACCTTATCCGTGGTCCCGCTGCGCACCTGATCGCCGCCTTCCTGATCGGCCTGGCGGCGCAGTTGCACTTCCAACGCTTCGAGATTCGGAAGAATCTCGCGATTCAACCGGTTCTGAAGTTCCTGCGAGCTGATATCGCCGACCTGCAGGCGCGAGATTTCACGCTCGACATCGGTGATCTGGCGTTGCATGTCGGGATTATCTTTGAAGGTCTGGCGCATCTCCGCGAGACTGCGGGTAGCATCCTGCATCATGCGCTGCGGATCGACGGGGCGTTCGTTGGGCAGGTTGTACATGCCTTCCGGCATGAATCGTCCGTATTGATATTCGCGTCCGCCGAAATTGTTGCCGTAGCGATTTCCGCCCGGTCCGAATTGCGAACCGGCGCGATCACCGCCGCCCTGCGGGCTTCCCGGGCCGCTTTGCTGGCCGCCCTGCTGACCGCCCGGTTGCTGGCCTCCGGCCTGTTGGCCGCCCTGCTGTTGACCTGGCTGCTGGCCGCCTTTTTGCTGACCACCCTGTTGACCTGGTTGCTGGCCGCCCTGCTGATTGCCTTGTTGCTGTCCGTTTTGACCGCGGCCTGCCATGCGCTCCATCTGGCTGCGCAACCGCTCAAGCTGCGCGAGCGACCGCTCGGTATCGCCGCGACCGCCTTCTTGGGACGATCCGTCTTTCAGGGCGTTCTGCGCCGCCTTCAGATCCTCGGCGACCTTGTCCATGGTCTCGGTGATGGGAGCTTCGCGCGGCACCATGTAACCGCCGAGCCCACGGCGGATGTTGGTGGCCGAATATTTCATGCGCAGCTTGGCTTCGTTCTGTTGAAGCTCGCTCAGCGCTTCGCGAACGCGGCCCGACGCGCCCGGCTGCGTGCCGACCATATCGCGCGCGGCTTTTTGCATGTCTTTTTCAAGCTGCTCGACGTCCGTGGCCATCTTGTCCTTCTCGTCGGCCATCTGCTGAGCCTGCCGCTGAGTCTGCGGATTCTGGCCCGGCTGCAATCTGCCGCTTTGGGTCAACTGATCGCCGAAAGTCTGCCGTAGCCGGTTGCTGAAATCGCGCTGCTGCGCGGCCAGCTTGTCGGCGCGATCCGAAAGCTCGCCCAACTGCGAGGAGGCCTGCTGCTTCCGCATGCCGCCGAGCATATCCTTGGCTTCCTGCAACCGCTCCGCCGCGCGGCGTGCGTCGGCCTCGCTTTGCTGCGATCCCTGTTGCCCGTTCTGCTGCTGCTGCGATGCCGCCTGTTGCGCCGAGCGCATATCGTCGGTGGCCTGGCGCAGCCGCTCCAGCGACTGTTGCAGGCGCTGTTCATTGGTTCCATTCCGTCCACTCTGTCCACTTTGTCCGGAACGTCCTTGCTGCTGTGAAGACTGTTGGCCGGACTGCGATCCGCTTTGGCCTTGCTGGCCGGATTGGGACTGAGACGACTGCGAGGATTGCGACTGCGATCCCTGTTGCCCCTGCTGGCCTTGCTTGGCGAGCTGTTCCATCTGCTTCTTCAGCTCTTCGGCCTCGCGGCGGAGCATCTCCTGCTGCCAGCGCTGCTCGAAACTCTGCTGTTTGTTGTTCTTCTGCTGCTGGGCAAGTTCCTGCTGCCGGCGGGCAAGCTGCTCGAGCTTCTGCAACGCCTCGTCGATCTGCTTCTGGCGCTCCTCGGCCGACGATCCACCCTGCTGCCCGGTCTCGTATTGGTTCTTCTCGGTGTCCAGCTCCAGGTCGAACAGATTGGCCAGATCGCGCCCTGCGCCGCCTCCACCTCCGCCTCCGCCGCCCTTATTTCCAAAGGCGACCTGAATGTCGCGGAACGTGGCTTCAGCGCGGAGCAGATGCTGCAATGCCTTGGTTTCCGGCTCCAGCGCGTCCTTCCAGGCTTGTCCTTGCAGCTTATCCGAAGCGGGGCCCATTTCCGTCGCGGCCGCTTCCATGTCCTTCGTGAAGGATTGAAATTCCTGATTCGCGCCGGCCAGTTCACGGCTGCGCGCACGTTGAGCCAGGGAGGTCGCCTGTTCCTTCAGCTTTTTCTGAACCTGCGAAAGGAACTTCGCGTTTTCGGCCGAATTGACTTTATCTTTGCCGCCGCCACGAATCTCGTTCCATGTGGCCGAAATGATTTCCTTCTGCCGTTGAGAAATGCGATTCTCGTCCTGATCTCCGCCGCCACCACCGCCTCCGCCGCCCATCTGCTGCGACTGCGTATAGTTGCGCTCGAAAGGCTGGGTCTCGACGAACATCATGTCAGTGCGCGACGTGGTGCGCGCATCTTTCGCCGTAGCGTACATCGCGATCACGTCGCCGGGCGCGAGCTTGTAATCTTCCAGGAACAGCGTCGTGGCGCCGTTGGCTGTCTTGACGCCCCGCTGATTCAGGAGCGAAACGGTCTTCTCCGGCGTTCCGTTGACGGAATAGTGCAGTTCCATCGACTCGAGCGCAAAATCGTCCTCCGCCTCAACGTGAATACCGACTTCTTCGATCGGGCTAACCTTGGCATCCGCTCCGGGCCGCACGATCTTAACGCTCGGGGCGTTGTCGTCCCGCGACTCGATGAAATAATCCTCGCTGAGCCGCACGCTTTGCCCTTGTTCGGAAGCGGCGAAGTGATACATGCCGTCCTTCTGAATCGGAATTTTCGCGATGAGCGTGTTGCCGGACGCCGTTTCCAGCGCAATGTGCGAACCGTCGTCGATGTCGATCTGGCCGTTCTTCAACGGGCGATCGGTTTCGACGGTCAGCTCGGCAACGGTCCCCGCCACGGCGCGCAAGTCGCCGCCCGGGTCTTCGATCGTATCCGCCATCTTCAACCAGGACGGATAGTGGTAAGTGACCTTGATCTTCTTGATCGCCGGCATATCGACAACGTCCAGCTTGAACGTTTTCGAATGAATGCCCGCGGCTTCCACATAATATTCCACCGGCTCGGCGAGCGCGGCAAACAGAAATTCGTACGAGGCTCCGCTGGCGCGCGGAAGCATCGGAGTCTCTTCCCACTTGGACGTGCTCCGGTAGCGCGCAAACAGCTTCACCTGGGGCGCCTGGAACCCGCTAAGCGTCGCGGTGACCATCTGATCCGCCTTGCGGCGCACCAGCTTATTGCCCGGGTCGACCAGGATGTCGTAGTAGGCGCCCGTGGTTCCCTTGGGGATTCCGGCCCAGAGCAACGATGCTCCGTAGCCGAAATATCCGGGACCAGCCATAATCAGCCAGATGAGAGCCGCGCTCGCGGCCCCGGCGGATGTGGCGAATGCGAAAATCGAGCGTGGAGGCGCGACGCGCGCGGGCTCCGTACGCTGCGCGACTGAAGCGGTATCTTCAGCAAGAAGCTCCAGCATCGGGTCAGGACGATCGCTTCGTTCGACGTAGGTAAGCAGGCGTTCTTCGAATTCGGGGAATTGGGTTTCAGCGCGGCGCGCGGTCCGGCGTTGATTCAACCGCATCAGGGGCAGAACCAGGGCGAATCCGACGGCAGTTGCCAACGCCAGGAACAGGATCACGCGCGCGACCGTCAGGCTGGTGCTCGAAAACGCCAGCGCATTCGTCACCAATACCATGGCCAGGGTTACGCCCAGAGCCACGCCCGCGGCGATGGCGGCGCCCTTCGACACCACCATCCAGCGCAGCCGCTTTTCCAAGCCGCGCAGGTATTGATTCAATTGTTCGCGCGTGTTCATGCCGCTTCCTTTCGTTCCTCGGACGGCGGCCGCAGATACCGGTCCGCCACTACTGACTCAGCCACTGCTATCCCTAACAATACCAATAACAAGATGGGCCACAGGCCCCACGGCCGCGTATTCGATTGATCCCCTAAGGTGGACGCTCCCTGCGAGGTTTCGTCACTCTGCCCAGTGGCTTTCCACAGGTCCTGGGTTTCCTTCGGCATCAGCGAGAGATCCGACTCCCGGCGGTCGGCGTGCACGGCCAACAGGTTATGGCGTCCATTCGCCGTTTTCGTTTCGAAAAACCCTTCGCTGCGGACCGCGAAGTTCTTTGCCGAAGCGGCTTCTTCGAGCGATAGCAGACGCTTTCCATCCGGCCCCAGCACTTCGGCCGCGCCTTTGCCATCGGCCGCGCGGAGTTCCACGTAAGAATCGACGGTAAGGTTCGCAGGCTGTTCGGCGCCGCCGCCACCCAGATACATCGCCGTCTGTTGGACGAACGGGACCCACGAAGCATGCAGCGGCAGGTCGTTACCGTCGTTGGCCAGGTTCGAGGTGAAAACCAGAACCTTTCCTTCACCGATCTGGCGCTCCAGCACCAGGGGCGTGTCGTTACTCAACTTGGCGAGCACATGCGACTTCGCCGGAGCGACGCGGATCGCCTGATAAAACTTCACACCACTGAATCGTTCTACGCTGCGGAGGGCGGGATGGCCGACGTCGATATCGGAGACGGTGAAAAAGCGCTCGGTTTCGCGGCTGGCGTAGCTGGATGCCTGGATCGGCTCATCGAGGACGGGCACATGCTGCATCGCGGCAGAAGCCGCGCCAAGCACCACCAGTACGGATCCTCCGCTAGTCACGTAACGCTTGAGAGAATCCTCGAAGCCAGGAGGGAGCGTGCCGAGGTTCGAGAGAACAATGAACGAGTAATTCGTCAACTGGAGATTGGCCGCCTGCTCCGCGTGCAAGGATTCGAGCTGAAACGCGGCATCGGGCGATGCGTCCAGCGCCGCGCGGAAGTACAGCAGCGCGTTTCCGCCACGGCCATCGTCGAGGAACAAGACTTTGCGCGGATCGATTCGCTCGACTGAAAAGGGAAACCGGTCATCCGCCGGCAGAGCGTCCGCCGAATCGATGCGCACTTCGCCGCGGCTGAAGCCGTAGGGAGCGTCGAGTCCCAGAAACTCCACCTGAGCCCGGCCATTTTCAGGAACATCGACGGTCTTGGTCTGAGACACCTTATCGTTCAACATCAGCGAGACCACGCGCTTCGAAATCGCGCGGGCATCGTGAGCCTGGTCGGCCGCGTGGACCACGCCATTCATCTCAAATAGCGCGGCGTGCGGCGTTTGCTCGGTTTGTCCGCCGAAGCTTGCGATCGTAGTCTGAATGCGGACTTTCTTGGGATCGTAAACGCGCCGCGGTGCGATTACGTTCTCGACGGTCCAGTTTGGCGAGGGAGTCCCAATCTGATGCAGCACCAGCGTGGTCCCGGGATTCAAACGCATGTCGGCGAACCCCGGCGGCATCGCGGACTTTTGCAGGTCGCTCGCCAAATGCAGCTCGATCGGCATTTTGACGGACTCGGATAACGTTCGCGCGTACCGAGCCAGTTCACCAAAAGACGCCCGGCTGTCTCCGGGCTGAATCGAACTGACAGCCGCGCGCAGTTCCGCGATATCGGAAGTAGGCTGCGTGAGCGTTTCCACCTGGCCGCCGAGCGCGATCACCTGCGCCTGGGCGCCCGGCTTGACGTTGCCGAGAGCGCTCATCGCTTCTTCCTTAGCCCGCGCTAACCGGTCGGCGGCGCGCATGCTGAAGGAATGATCCACGGCGACTACGGTGAGCTTGTTGCCGTCCGCGGCGGTAACCGTCCGGCGGATGAAAGGATTGGCAAACAGAAGCGCCAGCAAAATCAGCATCGCGGCGCGTAAGGCGAACAATAGCAAATATTCCAGACGCCGGTGTTTCACGGAGCTCACTTCGCGCTTCTCAAACAGCATCAGCGAAGGGAACAGCCGCGGATCGGTCTTGTGCCGCTTCAGGAGATGAATCCAGATTGGAAGCCCCACGGCCGCAACGCCGGCCAGAAACCATGGCGCGAGAAAACCCATTACATTTTGCCCTTCCGGATCGCCAGATATTCACGCAGCGCCGCATCGAGCGGACGGCTGGTGTCCAGCAAAAAATAGTCGATCCCGGCGGACTGAGCGCGGGTTTTCAGATCTTCTAAATGCGCGTCCAGCTTGTGCCGGTATTCGTGGGACGTGTAGTCGGGCGAAACCTCCATCGCTTCGCCGGTTTCCAAGTCCTCCAGGAGGACGGGGTGCCGCATCTTCGGCCGGATCTCTTCCGGATCGAGAACGTGAAACAGGACCAGCTCATTGCCGCGAAAACGCAGCGGTTCGACGGTCTTGATGATCTGCTCCGGCTGCTCCCAGAAATCCGAAATGGCGACGACCAAACCGCGGCGGCGCAGAAATTCCTGCAACGTTACGAACGGATGGGCGAAGTTAGTACGCGTCCCGATCGTAGCGTTATCGATGGCATTCAACACCCGCGCAAGCTGTCCTTGCCGGGACGACGGGCGCACATAATTCCGAACTTCGTCGTCGAATACGATCAAACCGACCGCATCGCGCTGCATGTGCGCGAGATAGGAGAGGGACGCCGCGATGAAACGCGCGTATTCGATTTTCTCAATTGGTCCGGACCCGAACTTCATGGACCGGCTGGTATCGAGCAGAATGGTGAGTTGGGTATTGGTTTCTCCGCGATACCGCTTCAGGTACATTCGCTCCGTGCGCGCGTAGACGTTCCAGTCGACGTGACGTAGATCGTCGCCAGGCGTGTAGGCGCGATATTCCGCGAATTCCTGGCTGAATCCGAAATCGGGCGACCGGTGCAGGCCGGCGATGAAGCCATCGACGACAGTCTTCGCCACCAGATCGAGGCCGGAGATTCCGGCCAGCACTGTCGGATCTAGGAAGCGCTGGAGCATGACGGCAACGTTCTACTGCTTGGGAGCCGGCATCGCGTCCAAAAGTTTCTTTAAAATGTCATCCTGCGTGAGGTGATCGGACTCGGCCTGGAAATTCAACAGAATGCGATGCCGCAGGATGGGACGCATCAGGGCAATCACGTCCTCATAAGCAACGTGATAGCGATGGCGCATCAGGGCGCGCGCTTTCGACGCCAGCACCAGAAATTGCGCCGCGCGTACGCTGGCGCCGAAGTTGACGTACTTCTTCACGAAGTCGGGTGAGCTGGAATCGGTGGCGCGCGTGGCGCGAACCAGGTCGACCGCGTAGCGCGCGACGGAATCGGCGATCGGAACCATGCGGACTACCTGTTGAAAATCCAGGATCTCTTCGGCCGTGGTTACCGCTTCAACCTGGGCGACGCGCGTGGTGGTGGTCAAGCCGAGCACCTGCATTTCGTCGTCGGCGGACAAGTAATCGAGCAGCGTATTGAAAATGAAGCGGTCAAGCTGCGCTTCGGGGAGGGGATAAGTTCCTTCGAGCTCGATCGGGTTCTGGGTCGCGAGAACGAAGAACGGCGGGCGAATTTTGTAATGATTCCCGCGGACCGTACAGGACAGCTCCTGCATCGCTTCGAGCAGGGCGGACTGCGTCTTAGGAGGAGTCCGGTTGATTTCGTCGGCCAGCAGCACGTTCGAGAAAATCGGGCCGGGAACAAACGTCCAGGTACGGCGTCCCGTGGTGGGATCTTCCTCGATGATGTCCGTGCCAGTGATATCGGACGGCATCAGATCGGGCGTGAACTGGATGCGTCGAAATTCGAGTCCGAGTGCCTGAG
>Ga0070731_10000727_pt1 | contig 39939 bp, 25 predicted proteins | sample Coa_R1_2_FD_66448 | JGI IMG/M metagenome (GOLD analysis project Ga0070731, IMG submission 66448) | Surface soil microbial communities from Centralia Pennsylvania, which are recovering from an underground coalmine fire - Coalmine... | ecosystem: Environmental > Terrestrial > Soil > Unclassified ...
TCGTCGCCGTCAACGGATTCCGGAACGGAGCGGGAGCTCCGTTCTACATGGGTGCGCGAAGGCCCCTCCCGCTCGCTCGTCTTCGAGTCCATGTCGCTCAACAGTACTGCCGATCTCGCCGCCAAAGATGCCGACGCGCGCGTACTTGGCAATCCGACTGAAGGCGCGCTGCTGCTCTGGCTCGAAGCGCACGGCGGTGATTACCCCGCAATCCGCTCGACGGCCACCGTGCTGGGCCGCCTGCCGTTCAGCACAGAACACAAATTCATGGCCTCGCTGCTCGAAATCGGCCCCAGCCGCCGCGTGCTGCACGTCAAAGGCGCGCCGGAAGTCTTGCTCTCGCGCTGCTCGAGAATTCTCACCGAATCCGGACTGGAACCGTTCGACAAATGGCGCGCTCCGCTCGACGAAAAGCTGCACCGTTTTCAAGACCGCGGCATGAGAACGCTCGGCTTCGCCTTCAAGGAACGCGATGTAGGCCCGGCCGCCGGCGAACTCAAAGACCAGGCGCGCGATCTGATCTGGCTCGGCTTCGTCGCGATTCAAGATCCCGTTCGCCCCGAAGTTCCAGCGGCGATTGAAACGTGCCGCCGCGCGGGCATCGCCGTCAAAATCGTCACCGGCGATAATTCGCACACCGCCCGTGAAATCGCGCGACAAGCCGGATTGTGGACGGACAACGAACCGCCCGGCGCGCAGCTCACCGGCCCCGACTTCGCCGCGCTGCCAAACGAGCGCGTGACACAGGCCGCTGAGAATTTGAAGATCATGTCGCGTGCGCGCCCCAACGACAAATTGCGCCTCGTCAAAGTCCTCAAAGCCGCTGGCCACGTCGTCGCCGTCACCGGCGACGGCACCAACGACGCCCCCGCGCTCAACCACGCCGACGTGGGCCTTGCCATGGGCAAAAGCGGTTCGGCCGCCGCGAAAGAAGCCAGCGACATCGTGCTGCTCGACGATTCTTTCACCAGCATCGTCAACGCGGTCAAATGGGGCCGCTCGCTCTACGACAACATCCAGCGCTTCATCGTTTTTCAACTCACCATTAATGTCGCCGCGCTGGGCCTGATGATCCTCGGGCCCTTCGCCGGCGTAAAACTGCCGCTCACCGTCACGCAGATGCTCTGGATCAACCTGATCATGGACACCATGGGCGCGCTGGCGCTGGCCAGCGAACCGCCGCACGACAGCGTGCTCGACCGTCCGCCCCGCGCGCGCGACGCGTTCATCATCAGCGGCGCGATGGCGCGCAACATTTTAAGCATGTCGCTGATTTTTCTGGCGGCGCTGCTGGCGCTGCTGCTTTTCTTCAAACGCGACGGCGTGCTCAGCCGCCACGAATCGACGATTGCCTTCACTGTGCTGGTGCTGATGCAATTCTGGAATCTGTTTAACGCCCGCGCCTTCGGCCGATCGGTTTCGGCCCTGCGTGGCGTCTTCAAAAACCGCGGCCTCATTCTGATCGCCGCCGCAATCGTGATCGGCCAATTCCTGATCGTCCAATTCGGCGGCGCAGTCTTCCGCACCGAACCGCTCTCGTGGCAAGAATGGCTCGAAATCTTCGCCGGAACGTCGCTGGTCTTATGGGCGGGCGAGATTTGGCGGTGCACAAAGAAAATTCAAAATTCAAAATTCAAAATTCAAAATTAACGACGAGTGTCTTTTTAATTTTGCATCTTTAATGTTGCATTTTGAATTGATGTTGTTTCATTTAGCATTTTGAATTGTTCACCGTGGGGCCCCGTACTTCTGCACTTTCTCGTTATTCCTGAGCAAGTCGTCCAAATCGTCCAGCCGCGATGCGCGCGCTTCCTTCGAATCTTGATTCTTGAATTCGTTTCCGCGCTTTTTGCCTTCAAGCGCGTGCTTGACTTCCTTCTCTTCGGCGGCGCGCGTCTCAGGTTTCTGGGCGAGCACTTTGTAATCGACCAGCTCTTGGCGGAAGACTTCTTCGCCCGAAAAATATTTAGAACGCCGCACCAGGCCCACGCCGGGCGCGAACCAATATTTGTACATCTCCTTGCGGTCGCGCGATTCCTGGCGCGCAATCGCGCAGTTGGCGAATTTCCCCGCCGGCGTGGTCACTTCGCCGCGCGCGGTTTCGATTTCAAAATACAAATTCTGTCCCGCTGAATTCGTCACCACCCAGCGGTAGCGCGTGTGCGGAGGCAGGATCAGCAGGTAGCTGCGTCCGTGCGTGCCCTGAAATCCGACATAGCCGTCGCGTTTCGACCAGACTTGTTCCGCCGTGTCGTACGTCGCTTTGTACGTGAGTTCATCGCCGACCGCCGCTTGCAATTCCAGCGCCACGCGCCGCGCCGTCGCCGCCGGCTCGCGCTTGGTGTCAGGTTTGTCGTCGATCAACTCAGCCTTCGGCTCGATCTCCGCGTCCGCGCCGATTGGGTCCGCATTCAGCGGCGCGGTAACAATCTCCTGGCCCGCGTTCAAGCGCCCCAGCAGCGGACGGTCCAGCAGGCGGTATTCCCAATGGTTCCCGTCGCGCAGCGGGAAATAATCGTTCTTCGGCACGTCGCCTTCTTCGCAGCCGCAATAAAGCAGCAGCATAAGTGCCAGCGCGGCGAATGAACACATCAGTCGAACCGTCATCTCGTTCTGTTTCTCCGCGCCGCGTTTTCTCTGCGCCTTTGCGCCTCTGCGTGAAAAAATAATGGGCATTCGCTCGCGTTAGAATATCGGCACAACAAAGACGCGCGGGTGCAGCACCGGACTTGCAGTTGCCCTCTCCCTTCGGGAGAGGGCCGACGCATGTACTCATGCGCGGGGTGAGGGGGATTCGGCGCTCGAATAGGATTCCCGCGCTTCCCCTCACCCCGCGAGCGAGTACGCTCGTCGGCCCTCTCCCCGTGGGAGAGGGGGAATGAGCCGCAACTCCGGTGATGCACCCAAGACGCGCGAATTGTACATTGGATTGGTTTTTTCGCCGAGATTATTGTATAGAATGGAATGTTTCCCGGAGGTGTTTTCTTGACGGAAGGAGTCTACTCCAACGGTCTGCCGCACCCTTCGCGGCGGATGCGCCTGCGCATCGCCACGGAACTCGGCGGTGTCGTCGTGCTCACCATCGCCTTCCTGGTTTTTTGCGAACTGTGGATGCCCAATTGGCTCAACACGGGCACCTACGTCGGGCTGGCGCTGGTTGCGCTCGGCCCGATTCTGTTCAAGCGCCATGAAATCGAAGAAAAAATCTGGGGCCCGCCCGAATCGCCCGAATTCGACCGCATCCGCCGCTGCACGCTCGGCATGTTCGCGCTCACCGTTCCGCCGGTAGTTCTTTTCTTCATCATCGGTTTCGCCGCGCGCCATTGGCTGCCCTGGCTGCAGCCGTGGCTGTTTCAAGGCCAACCGCCGTGCGACATGATCAGCGTCCATTTTTTCATCACGCTTTTCTTTTACGTGCTCTGGGCGCTGCTGCAGCAGACGCTGTTTCAATTTTATCTGCTCGGCCGCCTGCGCGCGCTGCTGCCGTATGCTCGCCCGATGCTCCTTTCAGTCGTTGTCGGGATCGCCTACGGTTTAGTGCATCTTCCCGAAGGCGGGCGCATCACCGTCGTCACCATCATCGGCGGCATTTTCTGGAGCTACTCGTATTACCGCGACCGCTACGTGCTGCCGCTGGCCATCTCGCACATGCTGCTGGCCACGACGTTTTTCTATTGGGTATTGGGGCAGGATTTTGCGGGGTCACTGGTCCGTCAGTTTTATAAATGATTGAAACGTCTCCGCACCCCGATGAAGCCTGACCAAAAAAGTAACGGAGGATGTCTGCAATTCACGTAAGTCCTTTGTTGCCTTTCTTTCACCAACGATTAAGCTACTTCTCGTTTTACCTGAGTTGATTAATCAAGGGAGGCCGGTGATGTCTCGTGTCGTTCGAATTGCGTTCTTCGTGGGAATTATTGTTTTCGTCAGTTCGCCAATTATTCACGCCGCGTCACCCAACATCACCGGAACTTGGGCCGGTTCGGCGACAGGAACCGAATATCGGGATCAAACCGATAGCACCGGCGGCACAACGCCAGTGAAGGATAAAGCGTCCGGGAATGCTACGGCGTCCATCACTCAAACGGGGACCGATTTGAGCTTCTCGCTGACTGTCGTCTCCACCAACCACAGCGGCAGCAGCCAGACATTCGTCGTCCCTTTCACCGGCAAAGTGGGCGATTTCGCGTTCTGGGCCACGGGCGTGCGCCCCGCGTTGGGCGAGAGCGACCCCGCCGCGCAATGCTTCATCAGCGGCCATTTCGATGCCAAGCCGTCCAAGATCACCGGCAATTTTATTCTCTACAGTTCTTCTCAAGTCGTGAACGTCGGTTATTCGCTCAAAAAAACCTCTTCGACGCCAACAGCTCGTGACACGGCGCTGGCGCTGGCATTTCCGACCGGCTCGCCGCGCGACGACACTACACCCTTCAACATCGCTGGCAGTTCTACCGGGAAGGCGTTCGATTTCAGCACCAGCGCCAAAGCGCTGTCGGTCAAATCCACGATCACTGGAACGATTGACCCAGTCGCGAAGACGGCCACGATCACCGTCGTCAACGGAGCGAATTCGCAGACGTTCAACGTCAGTGAAGTCAACGGCGGCAAAGCGTTCGTCAACAGCGGCAGCGGCGGTAGCGAAACGCTCATTTTTTTCGGCGTCGGGAGTGGGAGCGGAAACGGAACCGGCGCCGCTGGAATCGGCTGGAGATATAGCGACACGGGCATGACTGAATTCAAATACAGTGTGAAGCGCCAATAGCGCATTTATTCAAGGAGGCATAGATGTATAGTATTGTTCGATTCGTCGGGATTATGGGAACTATTTTTTTCGTTTGCGCGCCAAGCACTCACGCAGCAACGTCTGTCAGTCCGAACATTACCGGAAGCTGGGCCGGATCGGCAATGGGGACGGATTACAAGAATCAGGATAACGGCACGGGCGGAACGACGCCCTTCTCCGAGAAGGTGGCGGGAACGGCCACTGCGTCCATCACTCAGACCGGCAACGACCTGATTTTTACCGTCACCATCACGGCGAGCTCCAAAGGCGGCACGCCAGATACCTTCACCATCCCATTCACCGGCAAGGTTGGCGACTTTGCGTTTTGGAGCACGGGCGCCGGCCCGGACACGGCGCAGCAGGTTTTCGCCAGCGGGCATTTCGATAAAAAGCCCAGCAAGATCACCGGCAACATGATCTTCTATCGTGATAACAACTTGGCGAACTTTGCCTACACCCTGAAGAAGACATCCTCGACGCCAACTGTGCGCGCGGCTCCGGTTTATGCGTTCCCCGATGCCGGAACTCGCGGCGACAACGTGCCCGTCAACATCGTTGGCAGCTCCACTGGAAAAACCTTCGATTTCAGCACCAGCGCCAAAGCTGTGACGGTCAAATCCACCGTCAACGGAACGATCAACCCGGACAACACGGCCACAATCACCGTTGTCACCGGATCGAATTCGGAAACGTTCAATGAAACCGAAATCGGCGGCGGAAAAGGCTTCGTCGAGACGGGAACCGGCGGCAGCGATAATCTCCTGCTGTTCGGCGTCAAGACCGGAAGCGGCGGCGCCGGGATCGGCTGGATCTATAACGATGGCGGCATGACCGAATTCAAATGGAGCGTGACGAAGCAGTAACGCATTTTTTCAAGGAGGCAACCATGTCTTATGTCATTCGATGGAGTACGATTGCGGGAGTTATTCTTTTTGCCTGCACGCCTAGCATTCAAGCTGCCACGTCGGTCAGTCCTAGCCTCACGGGAAGCTGGTCCGGATCGGCGACAGGCACGGAATACAAGGACCAGGATAACGGCACGGGCGGCACCACGCCCGTCTCGCATAAAGCGTCGGGAAATGCCGTGGCGTCGGTCACTCAAACCGGCAACGATCTGATTTTCACCCTCACCATCACTTCCACGAACAGCTCCACGCCTACTACCTTTACTGTCCCCCTCACCGGCAAGGTTGGCGATTTCGCGTTTTGGGCCACGGGCGTCGAACCGGCCAGCGACACCGACCCGGCGCAGCAGGTTTTCGCCAGCGGGCATTTCGATAAAAAGCCCAGCAAGATCACCGGAAACATGATCTTTTACAAAGACCACCATGTGACGGACGTGGCTTATACGCTCAAGAAGACTTCCTCGACGCCAATGGTGCGCGATGCACGGTATGCGTTTGTGCTTCCAGAAGCCGCGCCGCGTGACAACAACACGCCGTTCAACATCGCCGGCAGTTCCACCGGAAAGTCGTTCGATTTCAGCACCAGCGCCAAAGCGGTGTCCGTCAAATCCACGATCAGTGGAATGATCGACCCGGTAGCCAAAACCGCGACGGTGACCAACACCGTCGGATCAAATGCCGAAACGTTCAACGAAACCGAAATTGACGGCGGCAAGGCGTTCGTCTTTACTGGAATGAGCGGCAGCGACAGCCTCCTTCTTTTCGGCGTCGGAACCGGAACCGGCGGCGGCGGCATCGGCTGGATTTACAACGACGGCGGCATGACTGAATTCAAGTGGAGCGTGAAAAAGCAGTAACACGGACTTTGCTCGCTCAGCAACACGGGCTTTTAGCCCGTGGATATTCAACGGCGCCCGCTGCGAACCAGCGGGCGCTGTGTATGCGATTCGACATCTTGCCTCGCGCCGTGTAGATTCATTCGGCGAACGTTTACGTTCCAATAGAAATTAAGAGGATTATTCCCATGACACGAGTCGTCCGTATCACGGTCGCCGCGATTTTGATCGCGAGCGCAACATGGTCGCAATCCGCCGACGCCCCCTTCCGCCCGCCGGCGGTTCCGTTGATCGCCGTCAACCCCAACTTCAGTGTCTGGTCGATGGCCGACAAGCTCACCGACGACACGCCGCGGCATTGGACGCGCCGCGAACATCCGCTTTCAAGCCTGATTCGCATCGACGGCAAGCCATTTCGCCTCATGGGCAAGTCGCCCCCCGATGTGCCCGCGCTGCCGCAGACGGGCGTGCAAGTCACGCCGACGCGCAGCATCTATTCGTTCGAAAATCCGCAAGTGCACGTGACGCTCACCTTCACAACACCATCGCTGCCGGATGACATCGACGTGCTCGCACGGCCGATGACTTATCTGGTGTGGCAAGTCAAATCGATTGACGGCGCGCAACACGCCGTATCGATTTTTGACAGCACCAGCGCGCTGCTGAGCGTCAACACGCCCACGCAAAAAGTGGTTTGGGCGCGCGAGACATTTGGCGGATTGACCGCGCTGCACGCGGGCACGGAAGACCAGCCGCTGCTGCGTCCTGCCGGCGACGACACCCGCGTCGATTGGGGCTACGTCTACGCCGCGGCGTCATCCGCTCAATCAAAATCAGCGATTGGCTCCAGTGCGGCGCTGCTCAAATCCTTCGTCGATTCAGGCGCGCTTCCGCAAACCGACGACACGCGCATGCCCCGCGCCGCCAACGACGACGAGCCGGCGCTCGCGTTTTCGTTCGATCTTGGCAACGTCGCCGCCGAGCCTGTCTCACGCCACGTGATCGTGGCCTACGATGAAATCTACGCGATCAAATTCTTGGGCCAAAAGCTGCGCCCATTCTGGCGGCGCGACGGCGCAGGCCCCGGCGATCTGCTTCAAGCCTGCGAGCGCGACCTCGCAACGCTAACGACGCGCTGCGAAGCCTTCGACAAAGAAATGCTGCTCGATCTCACCAAAGAAGGCGGCGTGCGCTACGCTCAAATCGGCGCGCTCGCCTACCGGCAGGCGCTCGCGGGTTGCGGCCTCGCCGCCGACGCCAACAAAATGCCCATGCTCTTCACCAAGGAAAACAGCAGCAACGGCTGCATCGCGACCGTGGACGTGATCTACCCGGCCGCGCCGCAATTTTTGCTGATGGGATCGCTCTACGCGAAAGCGCTCGTCGCGCCCGCGATGGTGTACAGCACCTCGCCGCAGTGGCGTTTTCATTTCGCGCCGCACGATGTCGGCGTTTACCCGCAGGCCAACGGCCGCGTCTACGGCGGCGACGCAGACGATCCGAAAAACGAAGGCAACATGATGCCCGTCGAGGAAAGCGCGAACATGATTCTGCTCGTCGCCGCCATCGCGAAAATGGACGGCAACGCCAACTACGCAACGCAATATTGGAAGCAGCTTACGTATTGGGTCGATTACCTCGAAAAGCACGGCAAAGATCCAGAGAACCAGCTCTGCACCGACGATTTCATGGGGCATCTCGCGCACAATTCGAATCTGGCGGTGAAAGCGATTTTGGGAATCGCGGCCTATGGAGAACTCTGCCGCATGAGAGGCGACAACGCCGCGTATGAAAAATATTTCGCCATCGCGCGCGATTACGCGAAGCACTGGACCGAAGTCGCCGCCGACGGCGATCATTACCGCATCGCGTACGACAAGCCGAACACGTGGAGCCAGAAGTACAATCTGGTCTGGGACAAGCTGCTCGGCCTGCGCATTTTTCCGCCGGAAGTCGCGCGCAAGGAAGTGGCCTTTTACAAGACCAAAGTCTTGAAATACGGACTCCCCTTGGATTCGCGGACACATTTGAGCAAGACCGATTGGAGCGTGTGGTGCGCGACGCTCGCGGACAATCAAGCCGATTTTGAAGCGATCGTCTCGCCGATTTACGATTACCTCAACGACACCACCGCACGTCTTCCGTTCGTCGATTCGTACATCACCGACGACAAAAAAAGCGACGGCATGCGCGCGCGCCCCGTGATCGGCGGCGTGTTCGTGAAGATGCTCGAAGAACCCGCGATGTGGAAGAAGTGGGCCGGCCGCTGTCCGGCGCGAGCGAACAATTGGGCGCCCGTCCCCGTCCCGCCAGTCGTCGAAGAAATCGTGAACACCTCCCGCCGCCAGCCGCAAACCTGGCGCTACACGACGCAGAAGCCCCCCGGAGCGCCGGCTTCCAGCCGGCCGGATGCCGTCGCTCCGACGGACTGGACGCAGCCGGGCTTCGACGATAGCGCGTGGAAGCAAGGCCCCGGCGGTTTCGGAACGAGTGGCACGCCGGGAATTACCGTCGGCACCACGTGGAACACCGCGGACATCTGGATTCGGCGCGAAGTGACGCTGCCGGAAAAACTCGACGCCGCAAACTTGCAGTTGCTCGTCTTCCACGACGAGGACGTGGAAGTGTACATCGACGGCATCCTCGCCGCGAAGGAACAGGATTTCATCACGACCTACGAACCCATGGAAATCAGCGCAACCGCGCTCGCGCGCCTAAAACCCGGAGCGAAAATCGTGCTCGCCGCGCACTGCCATCAAACCACAGGCGGCCAAGGCGTGGACATCGGGATTGCAAGCGTGACGAGCGCCGAACGCTGACAACACGCGAAGCCGCGCGCTTGCATTGCCGATCGCAACTTGTATGATGCGTACCGATTTTCACGGGGCGTAGCTCAGCTTGGCTAGAGCGCCTGGTTTGGGACCAGGAGGTCGTGGGTTCAAATCCCGCCGCCCCGACTATTACTCAAAACAAGCCCTTCGGCGAGCACGTTGAAGGGCTTTCTTATTTCTGGGACTAGAGTTGCGCCGTCTAAAGAAAAGTTCAAACAGACGATTTCGAGAATCCGGCGCGTTGCGTGGATAGCAGCACAAAATCAGAACGACCCTGGCGCGGTTTTTTGGGCGCCAACCGGTTGCGTTGCGTTCACCGGCAGCGCGGGATCGCCCAACATGCACTGCGTTTTCGACATCTCCGACGCATCCGGCGCCGATTGCGCGGCGCTCCACTGCTGAGCGCGCAGCAGCGCGTCGCCCCAGCGCGCACCGGGGATTTGCGCCTGGCTCAGGAAGACCCGCATGTACTGCGTATCGACGGTCGCCGTTGAGTACGTTGTCGTTCCAAACGACGCGGCGATGCCGCCTTGCGGCTGGCTCAAGCCCTGCATGGCGATGCTGCGAACGGTATAGTCGTTTCCGGCGAACCAATTTCCCGCGCAGGTCGCCAGTACGAGAACCGTGTCGCCCGTCCAAGTTTGAATGCTATCGGCGTCCAGGATGCGCGGGACTTGAGCGCCGAGGCGCGCGGAGTTCCCGTGCCCGACGTACATCACCAAATCGGCGCCGCCGCACGCGGCCGCGCGCATTTGCTCGGTGACATCAGCGGCCGATTGCGTGCTCACGCCCAGCGCGTCGATCTGCCATGTTATCGATGGCAGAGTGGCGGCGAGGCCGGCGGCCACCGCGGGGAAATCCGCGGCGGCGGGATCGGCGCGGTCGGCGGCGAGTTCAGCGCTCCAACCCGACGCGGACAGGCCGCGGTAATTGAGTGTGTGCGCGACCATCTGGCGCAATTCGTCGGCATTCGTCGCGGGCAAACGGCCCACGCGCACTTCGGGGAAGCCGCGGCCCAGATCGCCATACGAGGAATCCGACGGCGCATTCGACCAGAAGACGGAGCCCGTGTAATAGGTCGGGCAAAGCGGGTTGGTGTTCATGCCGCCGTAATTGCGAGCGTCGTAAGTCGTTCGGCCGAGCAGGAGCAGGTACGGGGGCCGCGTCGAGCGGATCGCGTTGCGGATGCCGTCCGGGCCGTAGCGGCCATAATTGTAGTAATCGAAGAGTTGTTCCTGATCGACAAACGCGGCGCGCAGGCCTTCTTTACTGTGTGCTGCCAACAACGGCTGCACGGCGGACGAGAATTGTGCCGGACCGGTGGAGAGGTATTTCAAGCCGCCTTGAACGGGCTTGAGCGTGCGCTTCGAAATGGCTAGCGGCGCGAGTTCCTGTCCAATCGGGACCACGAGGAATGTTCTGGCGCCACCGGCGGGGGCGTTGAAGCGCACGCGGTATGTGCCGTCCGCGTCCAGATGGTATTCGGCGGGGAGCAATGCGGCGCGGTCGTCGTAGCGCGCGTCCACGATCCACGCGCCCGCGCTCGGAAGGCCGGAGACTTCGACCAATTGCGGCGCGGCGTTGGCGAGCGAAAATTCGAGCGGCGCGGGCGCGGCGAGCGCAACGGTGCAGCTCAAGCTGAGCGAATGCACCAGTTCGATTGCGCTGGACGAGGCATCAGCGGATTCCATGAGTTGAATGCTGTTCGATCCTGCGTGCAGCGTGCCGGCGGGAAGTTGGAACGCCAAACCCAGCGCGGCGCCAGCGGTCGTGGTCCATTGCGACGAGCCGGCGTGGACGCCGTTCACGAACGCGTCCAGCACGTGCGGCACGGGCGCGCCGTCAGCGCCGGCACTGTACAGGGAGACGGTCAACGAGGCCGGGCCGTCTGAGGCATTGGGCGTGTCCAGCGTGAATTGCGCCGAAGCACCAGCGCGCAAATACTGGTTCGAAAACCACGGCGCGTACGTGTACGGACGCAGCGACCATTCGAAATACACGTCATGGAAGTCGGCACTGAACGCTTTTTGAGTCGTCCGCGCGGGCGTAAGCGGCGAGTCGAAGAGGCCGCTGGCAGAAACGGGATTTCCAGCGGATGTCGGCGCATTGGACGCAAAGAGGAAATGCGCGTCGGCGTTGGTGTAGTCGTCGGCGTATCCGGGCGCGAAGAGAATCAACGAGTCTTGCGTGAGCGCCAGCACATTCACGGCGCGGCCTTCGCGCTGGATCGACACGGCGCGAGGATTGAAACCCGGCGGCAGCGACGCGAACGGAACGCGCAGCACGCCGCGTCCGGCGCTGGCGACTTTCGCGGCGGTGGAGGCTCGTGCGCCGGCCGATGCCGCGCTCGACGTGAACCAGCGCGGGAAGGCGCTTGCCGTGTTTGTAGTCCCGCCTTTAGGCGGAATGGCGCGGACGGAACCGCCTAAAGGCGGGACTACAAACGTGGCCACCGACGCCAATTCGCCTTTAACGGGCGTCGGAGCGATCGACTGCGCGAGCGAGCGAGCGACGGACGCCAGCAGCGACTGCGCGTGCGCAGACACGGAATGCGCCAAAACGCTTTCGGTGGCCGCGTCGAGCGCGACGTTTGCAGTTCCGACGTTGGGCAAAACGGAGTATGCTATTCCGCCTAAAGGCGGGACTACGAACGCGTCAAGTTCCGGACCGCCTAAAGGCGGGACACCGAACGCATCAAGTTCCAACGGCCCGGCGTCTTTCGCGAAAGTCTCCACGACGCCGTGCAAATCCAGCGTCTTGAGGCGGTAGCTGTAGATGCCCGGCGCGGGCCAATCGTAGAATGAGTATTCCTTGGCTTGCACCGTTGACAGGCGGCCGGCGATGGGCGTGGGCGTGATGCATTCCCAGGATCCACCGTCCGTGGCCAGGTTGCGGCGCCAAATTGTAAAGCCGGCGTTGCGGAATTCGGCGTGCGCGGTCCATTCGATCAGCACGCCCGCGCCCTGGGGCGATACGCGGAAATTCTCCAGCGTGACCGGCGTCACGCCGGCGTTGAAGCTGAGCTTGATTTGGTTGACGGTCGTCGGCAGCGTCGAGCCGAGTGTGGGATTAAAATAGGACAGGACGCCATCGGTGTAAATCACGTCCACGGACGTGGGATGCGGAACGTTGTCGCCGGCATAGCCGGAAATTCCCAGAACCGAGCCGAACGCGGTCGAAATCCCTCCGGTGGCCGTGGTGACGATCGTGTAGCTGCGGCCCACGATGCCGGTATCGAAGGCCAGCGACAAGACGCTGGTGGTGTCCAGCGTCAGCGAGCCGGTGAGCGTCAGGGACTGCGCGACGTTGTTGGCGTTGCTGATGACGATGTCGAGCTTGCCTGCGTTCACCCCGAGATTGGCAGTGGAGCCGGTCAAGTTTTCGTTGGTGGTCAGGCTCGTGACGCTGTTCGCGTTGCCCGGCCACACGACGGGATTGCCGGTGCCCACCGCAGTCGTGATCGCGTTGACTTTGCCGGTGCCGCGGACGCTCGCGCCTTGCGTGATCTGCACGCCGGTAGAGGTAGAGATGTCGCTGTTGGCGACGAGCGAGCCGGCGGTGGCGGAGGTAAGCGCGCTGTAGCTGCTGGACGCGGCGCTCAACGTCAGCTTGCCAGTTCCCGCTTTGGAAACTGGTTGATTGCCGCTGATGCTGCCGCTGTAGACAGAGTCGGCATTTTGAGTGATGGACACTGCCCCGGTTCCTTCGACGATGTTGCCCGTTCCGCTGAGCGGGCCGGTGATGCTGATGACGCCGGTGGTTGCGCTGCCGAGGGTGGCGTTCAACACCACCCCGCTGGCTCCGTTCAAGGTGATGGCGTTGCTGTTGCCCGTATTTGTAGCGCCGTTGATGGTCAACGCGCCGCTGGTCGTGGTCAGATTGATGTTGCCGCTGGGACTGGTGCTGCCGGTGGTGACCGTGAAATTGCCCGCGATGGTGTCCGTGATGAATACCGAGTCGGGAAACGCGGTCAGTCCGGTGAAGGTGCCGGTGTTCGCCGTGACGACGACGTTGCCCGCGGTGACCGTCATGGGCAGGGCCGAGGCGCCCACCGCCGCGGTGATGGTGACAGAGGTGCTGGCAATTGTTGTCGCGATGAACTTGACCGTGCCAGTCGGGCCGGCGTTTAGCACCGATGCGGCGCTCGTTGCCGCGATTGAGCCCTGGCCCGATGAGAGGCTCGATGGAACCGTGGAGAGCGTAATTGTGCCGCCGTCACCGCAGGTGATGTTGTTGATGGTCACGTTGCTGTTGTTCGTGCCGTTGCCGGCGGCGTGAAAAGCTTCCACAACGACGGCGCTTGCTGTGTTGTTCGCGGTTAGGACAGCGCCCGACATGGTAAGAGTTGCCGTGTTGCCCGTGTCGCGGTTGCATGCCAGGTAGACATCGCCGGAGAATCCCGCTCCGCCAACCGTCACACCCGCGCTGATGATGAAGTCGTCGTCCGCGGCCAGAACGATGTTGCCCGAACCCGTCGTGACGTTGCCAGCGACGGTCATATTATGCCCGCCGGCATTTGCGGCCACGACGACGACGCTTCCAGCGCCCGTCGCCGTGGCGCTGTTCAATGTCAGGGGATTGCCCCAATCGACGAAGTAGATGCCGCCGCTGCCCGCGCTGAGCGCTTCGGTGTTGCCGGCGGGCGTGAACGTTTGAAGGGGCCGCGCCGCTGTGCCGATGGAGCCGCTGCCGGTGGCGGTGAGCGAATAATTCAGGGCATTGATCGTTCCGGCCGGAGAAGCACCAGTCCCGCCCTGGCCGGTGCCGCTGGGCGCGGGGCCGGTGATACCCGGCGCCAGCGTTGTCAGCGCGGCTTGTTGAATGTCGAGCGCGTCCACGCCGGCGTAGAGAATGCTGCCGCCATTCGTATTGACGGTCAGCGTTCCTGCTGTGCAGGCTATGGTGCGGAGATTCGCATTTCCCGTGCCGCCGCCCGCCGTATTCACGGTGATGTTCACGGCGCTTGCCGACGTGATCGTGCTAATTGTGTTGGTGGCGTTCTGCGTCACTGAACCTGCGCCGTTCCCATCGGTGTTGGCCGCGATTGTCACCGTGCCGGTGCCGGAATTCACATTGGCGTTAATCGTGATGTCGTCCGCGGAGGAAAGGCTGATGTTCCCCGACACGGTGCTGACCGTCCCGGCGACGTTCAAGGTGCCCAGCAAATTCACAATGGTGACGTTTCCCGTGCCGCTGGCTGACGCGGTAACGTCGCTGCCGTCGGCTTCGGTGATGAACATGCTGCCGGGGCCGGTGCTGGCCACGATGGCGGTCGCTTGCGTGAGGATGGGCTGAAGGCTTGTCCCCATGCTGTTCGATGTCGTCAACGTCAGAGTCGTGCCGCTGAGCATACCGGCGCCGGACATGGTCAGGTCGGTGATGCCGCTGACGCCGATCGTCGATGTGGTCGAAACGAGGCCGATGACGTTGATCGTACTAAAGCCGACGATGTTCACACTGGCCGCGCCGGCGTCAATTCCCGCGATGGTGTCGGCGCCGTCGTTCAGGCGCAACGTCAGGTTGGTGATTCCGGCAATCGGGCCGGTGACGGTGTTGGCTCCGTTTCCCGTCCAACTGGCAGCGACTGCATTCGCTGAAAGCGTAATGGCCGTGGACGGATCGTTAATGACGTAATTTGCGCCCGAACGAGTGACGGTCAAGGTGTTGTTGAGACCAGGGATGCTGGAACAGGTCATAACGCCGCCAGTCACGTCGAGGATCGTGGTGTCCTGGACCGTGGCAACGACATCGTGGCCGCTGGCGCCGCCCGCATAATTGAGGTTGAATACAAAGCCCGGATCGTTCGCTGCAGTGATCGTCGTGCCTGCCGTGAATTGGCCAACCACCGCACTGCCGCCGCCGTTGGAAATCAGGGTAAACGAAGTGCCCGACGTGATAGGCCCATCGATGAAAAGCTGCAAGGTCGATCCGGCGATATTTACGGCGCCCGTGGTCACGTTCAGACTGTCGAACGAAGCATTGCTGTTGAAGTCCGCGCGGAAAGTGCTGCCCGAGCCGATCGTGAGGGATCCCATATTCAGCGTGCCGGTAGCCGTGTTTGCCAAGTCACCCGGCGACAGGGTGCCGCCAGCTTGAACGACGACAGGCGAAGTGCTTCCGGCTCCCCATGTGCCGGCCAAAGTGACTCCCGGACTCACGATGACGCTGGACGCGGCCACCGAGACGGCCTGCGCGTTGGACAGCGCGAAATTCGCGTTCAATGTCAATGGGTTGGCGCCCGAATTGATCGAGACGGCGCCGGTGGCTGCATTGCCCAAAGGCGCATTGAGCAGCACGCCGCCGCCCGTGCCTGTGCTGGTAAGATTGATTGTGCCGCCGTTGACAATTGTGGTCGATCCGTTGATGGTCAAGGTGCCAGCTGTCGTCGCCAAGTTAAGGGTGGGCGGTGTTGTCTGGCCGCTGATGGTTGAGAAATTCGCGGTAAAATTGGTGTTGCTGTTGACGGGGCCCGTGCTGGTTACCCAGACGTTGCCGAATTGGCTGTTGACCACGACACTTCCGCCGTCCACCTTGATGGGAATGGCGGCGGTGCCGATATTGTCGGCGCCGGTGGTAGATTGCAGTATCGCATCGAGTTCGAGCGTGCCGGTTGCGCCGACATGGATCACGTTGGTGGCCGCGGCCATCGTGATGCTTCCGGACTGAGCCGCGGACAACTGGCTGCTGCCGTTGAGCACCACGCGCCCGCCGTCTCCTGTGGTGATATTGCCGACTGTAACGAGATTAGTGCCCGCGGCAGTGCCGCCGCCGATGTCCATGTAGACGGCCTGGGTCGTCGGCGTTCTTGCACTGAGCGCGACGGCCTGGTTGGCCGTGCTGGAAGTGAGAATCGAACAGGTGCTGGCGAATGAGGTGAACTGGCTGAGCGAGGAGACGTCGCGGTTGCCTTGCATCCACACGGTGCCGGTAAAACTGGCTCCGCCAATGACGGTCGTGGCGCCGGTAACACTCAGATTATCGTCCGCAGCCAAATAAATGTTGCCGTTGACCGCGCTGACATTGCCGGTCACAAACATATTGTGCCCGCTGGCGTTTGCGGAAACGATGCGAATGCTGCCGGGGCCGGTGGCGCTGCTGGGGCCCACGGTCACGTCCACCGTGCCCCAATCGGTCAGGAAGGCGCCCCCGTCACCGGCGTTGAGCTTGAACGTGCTGCCGCCCGAAGCATCGCTGCCCACGTTGGTGGATTCGATCGGGATGGCCGTCGTTCCAATGGAGCCGGCGCCTGTCACTGTGAATGTATAGTTGGTCGCTGTCAACACGTGCGCAGGCGCGGCGCCCCCGTTGGTCGTGCCGATTTGCGCGGCGGTTAAGGCGTCGCCTGAGTTGTTGAGGATGCTGCCGCCGTTGGCGGCGATGGTGAGCGTCGATGCGGAGCCAGCGCTGCAACTGTTGATGTTGCAATTGCCCGTGCCGCCGCCGGCTGTGTTGACCGTGATCGAGATTGCGCTCGCGCCGGTGTTGGTCGTCGTCAACGTTGCACCGACTTTCTGCGTATAGCCGTCCGTGCCAGCGCCGTCCTGGTTGGCTTTGAGCGTGATGGTTCCGGTCGAACCGGCGGCGACGTTTGCGTTTTGAAAAAGGTTGTTGTTGCTTGAGAGAGTGATGGCACCGGTGGTGGTCGAAACGGCTCCGTTCAGTGTCAAATCGCCAGTGCCCGAGTTGGTGACACTCAGCGCGGTTGTGGTCGTCGTCAGCGGGCCGCTGATCGTCAGCCCCGTTCCAGTGTGGGTGATGGTCAGCGTCTGTGCGGCGAGAACCACGCCGCTGGCGCTGATCGTGTCCGCACCGTCGGCAAGTGTCAGGATGATCGCTGTCACTCCGGTCGTCGGCACCATGACTGTGTTCGTGCCGCTGCCTGAAGAGCCGGTGATTGACGTCGTGATCGTTTCACCCGTGTCGTTAAACACGAAGTTACCGGTTACGATCGTGACCGATAGATTGTTGTTGACCCCGGCCCCGGCGGCGTAGGTGAGGGTCGTTGTGCCAGTGATTGTCGCCGCCTGAACGGCGCGGCCGAACGACGCGATCAAAACCGCCAGCACAACACAACTTAACGCGCTACGATGTTTCATTGTAAGCCCCCCTCAAATTCACGGACTGCGTGATAGTCACCGAGACGCCATCCCGCGTTCAGGTGGAACCGCTTGAACGCGGACGTTCCAACGTTGCTCGACTCGCTTAATAGCCGATGAAAGTGTTCGTGGAAGGTTAGCGCAATTGTATGAAGCCATGATTCTGGCAATGTGAATCTTCGGTAATCGGCGTGTAAAGGAATTGCAAGGAAAGGGGCGTCCTATTTCGCTGCCGCAAAAGGATATGCTGCAATTCTCGTTGAACAGGATTAACAATCCGATAGCGTTGAAGAAAATCACCGCAAATCGGAGCACGCATGATCCAATCCGGTCAATCAGCCGCTCACGCAGGCAATACCGCGCACTCGGCCAAAAAACTCAAACCCGCAAAGACGCCCCGGACGCGAAAGCCCGAGCACATGTCGCTGGAAGAATGGCAGGTGGCCCTGCGACGCGAATTTGGGCGCGAGCAGAAGTTCAAACTCAAGAATGTCGGCAGCGAGCCGGTCTGTTCGGAATTCCACGTGAGCAATCCCGAAAGCGGGCGCTCGTACCGCGTGGCGATTCGCGGGCAGGCCTTGGGCGAGAATTATTGCTCGTGTCCTGACTTCGCAATTAACACGCTCGGCACGTGCAAGCATATCGAATTCACGCTCGCGAAATTGGAGAATAAGCGCGGCGGCGCGGCGGCCTTAAAGGCGGGGTTGCACGCTTCATATTCGGAAGTATTTTTGCGCTACGGCGCCCGTAGGGAAGTCGTCTTCCGACCGGGTGCCGCGGCGCCACTTTCGCTGCGCGCGTTTGCAGCGGTTTTTTTTGATTCTTCCGGCATCTTAAGACCGGATGCGTTCGACAAATTCGAAGACTTCGTCAAACGCGCCACGGCGCTCGATGGCGGTCTGCGCTGTTACGACGATGCGCTTGAATTTGTCGCGCAGGTCCGCGATCGCGCACGGCTCGTCCGCAAGATTGACGCGCTGTTTCCAAAAGGAACTGAGAGCGCGGCCTTTTCCGCGCTGCTAAAAGTGCCGCTTTATAACTACCAGCGCGCGGGTGCGCTTTTTGCAGCCCGCGCAGGCCGCGCATTGATCGCCGACGACATGGGGCTTGGCAAAACGATTCAGGCCATTGCGGCCGTCGAGGTTTTCGCGCGTGCCGCGGGTGTCGAGCGCGTGCTGGTCGTGACGCCCACGTCGTTGAAGCACCAATGGAAATCGGAGGTTCAGAAATTTACCGGGCGCAGCGTCGAAGTGATCGAAGGCATGCAGGCGTCCCGCTCGCGGAAATACGCCACGGCTTCGTTCTACAAGATTGCCAACTACGACGTGCTGCATCGCGATTCGGAAGCCATCGCGCGCTGGGCGCCGGACGTGATCATACTTGACGAAGCGCAGCGGATCAAGAATTGGAAGACGCGCGCGGCGCAAACGGTCAAGCGCATGGCGTCGCCGTTTGCGATCGTGCTGACCGGCACGCCGCTCGAAAATCGGCTTGAGGAATTGCACTCAATCGTCGAGTTCGTGGACCGTTTCCGGCTCGGGCCGTCATTCCGGTTTCTTGCGGAGCATCAGCACGTCAACGAGCATGGACGTGTGATCGGCTATCGAAATCTCGATAAGATTTCGGAGACGCTCCGCCCGATCCTCCTGCGCCGCAACAAACGCGAGGTGCTCAAGGAACTTCCCGCCCGGACGGACAAGCACTATTTCCTGCCGATGACGCCGCAGCAACTGAATTTCCATGACGAGAATGGCGAAATCGTTGCGGGCCTCGTCCACAAATGGAAGAGCCGCGGATTCTTGACGGATGCCGAGCAAAAGCGGCTGACGTGCGCGCTTCAGAACATGCGCATGTCCTGCAATAGCACGTATCTGCTGGATCATGAAACGGATTATGGCGTAAAAGCCGATGAGATTGTGACGCTGCTGGGCGAGTGGCTTGAGCGGCCGGACGCGAAGGCCGTGGTTTTCAGCCAATGGGTGCGCTCGCACGAATTGCTCGCCGGGCGCCTGAAGAAGCGCGGAATCGATTTCGTGCTCTTTCATGGCGGCGTGCCCGGCCCAAAGCGCAAAGATTTGATTGCGCGCTTTCGCGACGATCCAAGGTGCCGCGTCTTTCTTTCGACGGATGCTGGCGGCGTGGGCCTGAATCTGCAATTCGCGTCGCTGGTCGTCAACATGGATCAGCCGTGGAACCCTGCCATTCTCGAGCAGCGCGTTGGCCGCGTGCACCGGCTTGGCCAGCGCAACCCTGTTAACGTCGCTCATTTCGTATCAGAGGGCACCATCGAACATGGCATGCTCGACCTGCTGAAATTCAAGAAGTCGCTGCTGGCCGGAGTGCTTGACGGCGGCGAGCGCGAAATATTCCTGGGCGGCACAAAACTGAAGAAATTCATGGACTCCGTCGAGAAAGCCACCGGCGCGATCCCGGCACAAACGCCCGACAGCGTGATTTCCGTGCACGATATCGGCGAAATGGATATCCCGGCCGGCGCACAAACCGCCGCGGAAGAAATCGAGCCTGCTCCACGGCAAACCGCGCAAACCGCCGAGGGCTTGGCGGATTTGCTCAACGCCGGCCGGGCGCTCCTGGAGGGATTGGCGCAGGCGCTGAAACCCAACGGCGCGGCGCAAAATGGATCTTCCGCGTTGATCGAACGCGACGCAAAAACCGGACAGGCGTATTTGAAATTGCCAATGCCAAGTTCTGAGACATTGGTGAAAATCACTTCGTTCTTGAGCGGGCTGATTGCCGGAAAATAATGCGCCGGCACGCGGGCATGAAAGCAATCGACTCCATCTTTTGACTACACCTGGCAGGATAAAAACCATGAAGAAGACCAAGAGCGGCTCGAAGGACGGAAAAAGGGCAGACTCCCCGTCGCGACCGATTGATGCGCGAAGCAAGACGTCGGGTGATTGGCGGGGCGCGACGCTCGCGCGGGTCCGAGCGCTCATCAAGCAGGCCGATCCCGAAGTGGTCGAGGAAGTGAAATGGCGCAAGCCGTCGAACGCGATGCTGGGGGTTCCAGTGTGGTCGCACGCCGGAATCATCTGCACCGGTGAGACGTACAAAGCCGTCGTGAAGCTGACCTTCGCCAAGGGCGCCGCGCTGGAGGACCCTGCCGGCCTCTTCAACTCCAGCCTCGACGGCAACACCCGGCGTGCCATCGATATCCATGAGGGCGAGAGGATTGATGAAAGGGCGTTGAAGGCGCTCGTTCGCGCGGCGGTGGCGGTGAATATGTCGTCGGCTGGCTAGCGGATCATGTAGCGGACGCTAACTGTAGGCATGGATTTACCCTCCTTCAGAATAGCTTCGCCCCCGGCAGCTCCGCGGCCTGCCTGATCCAACTCGCCACGAGTTTCTCGTCGAGCGGGTCATGCTCGTGGATGTGGAGGTAGCGCACCTCCTTTTGCTTGGACTCGCCGGGCGGGAGCGGGCGCAGCGACGTGCCGCGAAAGAAAGCCACCTTGACGTACTTCGTTAAGGAATGGTAGGCGAGGAACCAGCCCTGGCCCTCAATGCCATAGAAGGGCGTGTTCCATCTCACGGCCTTGTGCACGGCTGGCACGGTGCGCGCGATGAGCGCGTCAAGGCGGCGAGCGACATCGCGTTTCCAATCTGGCATGGCTGCGATGTAGACTTGCACGGGGGCGTCGCCATCGGCCTTTGCGATCTGAGGGTTGCCGCCGGAGAGGAGCGCCGGCTTCGCGGCGGCGGGGCGAGGTTTGCGTTTGGATGAGGGGGCTTTATTTTTCTTTGTCATAAGGTGGCACTATTCTCCGGCCGCCTGGCGCGTGGCGATCGGGACGTAGCCTGCTTCCAAGCCCTTCGGCGGAGTCACGATCAACGCAGGATCGATTTCCGCGAGTTTTCCAACGGCGGGCGGCGCCAGGTAGTCACGGTCTTTCGTCCAACTCCGGTGAAGTTTCTCGACGCGCTTTTGCATCTCTTCGCGCTCTTGATCCGTCATATCGGCGTTGAGCAACGCGGGCTGGTCGGCGAAGCGGTACCAATAATACGTCAGCATGCTGCCGTCGCCGATGCGCACTTGAAACGGCCCGGCCGCGGGGCCGGGTTTCTTCCAGCAGCTTTTCGCGTCCTCGGGAGTGGTGTAGGGTTCGGACGTTTTTTCGCGCGGCCGCTCGAAGCGAACTTGCGCCAGCCCAGTTTCAGCGGGAACGTCGGCGGCGGGCACCGGAAGCCACGACGCTTTCTTGTTGGCGTCAGTGACAAGATGATAGTACTCGGGGAGCGTCGCGAGCGGACCGTCTTTCGAATCGTTCTTCGCGACCCATTTGAAATCCCACTTGTATCCGAAAGTGTTTGGATCGATGGCCGTTGGGCTGGCGAAGGATTTCCAGGCGATCGACACTTTCTTTTCCTTCGGCGTTTGCGGGAGGTAAATTTGCCACGTCGAGCCGCCTTTGCCGGTGAAGGTGTGCAGGACGGCGCCTTGCGGATCGATGGCGCCGCTGGCTTCCGCGCCGCCGTCAAACCAGGTTTTCACAGAATCGTACAGCGCCTTCCTGTTGTAAGAAGTGATGCGATGCACGGCCACGGTCTCGTCGCCGGCGCCGCGCGGAAAGGAAGTCTGCGCGATGCGCGCGTAGGTTTCGCCCTTCGCGTCAACGGCCTGCACGCTCGGCACGTATTGCGTTTCCATCTGCAACGCGCGGTTGGGATCGGACGGGCGGGTGTCGAGCAACATGCCGCTCAAGTGCGGATCGGCCAGAGCTGCATGTGACCAGAAGTATGGCAGAAAGAACGTTACTGGGCCTTTGAAATTTCGCGTGTTCAGAAATAAAGTCCAACAGTTGTCGCCGGTGGGAATGTCTTTGCCGGCGGTGGTCGATTTGGCTTTGGCGAGCGGAAGCGGGAGATAGCCGTAGCCGAAGAGTTCGCCGCAGGTGCCTTGTTTCAAATTTAAGCCGTCGATCGGGAAGAGCAGCCACGGGCTGAGTTGCGCGACGCCGTATTTGCCTTTGGGATTTTCCCATGTGCCGGCGCCGTGCGAAGGATTGTTGGCGATCTCGCTGAAATTCGGGGCCACCCCGCCCATGATGAACTTCGGCGTCTCCGTCGGAAAGCGCGTGTCGCGCCACCAGCCGAGACCGCCCTCGACGTCGGAATACATTTTCTCCGGCTTGGCTCCGTCATATTGCGCGAACATCCACGTTCCGAAGAGACCCGTTTGAAAGCGATGCCCCGGATAGTTTTTTAGCAGAGGCCACGCGGCCACATACATCGAAAAGCCGGCGTTGAACGTCGCGGGCACTCGCTCATTCGGCACGAGCAGGTAGCCGGCCATCTCGCCGTTCTGGACCGGAGTGTCCGTGGCGCTCATGCGTGACAGGGGCAAAAAGATTGCGAGCGCGATGCAGGCGGAAGCGGCGAGCGGCTTGCAGCGTGATGAAGGCGTCTTGCGCATGAGGGGTAGGTTCCTTTTTTGAACGTGAGAACAAAAGTCTGATGCTCTATTTAGTCGCCGGCGCACACTTTTTCTGAAGATTCTCGCACAATCAGGTCCGCGGCACACGGGCTTCATCGCGGTGTATAAAGGCGAACAGAGTTTGAGCGAACGCGATGCTGCGGCGCGCTGACCGCGTTTCGTTTACATCCCGGCTATAAAAAATAAAGAGAGAATATCCCGGAGCCAATGACGTGACCCAATCCATGAAAAGACTCGAAGTGCTGGCGGTGTTTTGCATGACGCTGATGGCCGGCGCGTCCTGCGCTGAAAAAGCGGCGAATTCCACCGACGTGACACAGAGTCCGTTCGGCATCGGGAGTTGCCATTCAAACAATTGGGGCGCGGACCCCAATACCCGATGGATTCCGCAGATGACCGCGATTGGCGTCATGAGCCATCGGACCTGCAACACGGGCTGGTCGGAAGTTGAACCGCAAGAGGGAAAATGGACGTTTACCAACTTCGATGCACAGATGAACTACTTGGAGAGCCAGCACATCGCGTTCGGCGGCATCTTTAATGGAACCCCGAAGTGGAACACGAAAGACAAAGGCGGCACCTTGCCGGTCAACAATCTTGCCGGCTGGTCAAAGTATGTTTCGGAAGTGGTGAAGCACGCCAAGGGACGGATCAAATATTGGGAAGTCTGGAACGAACCGCCTAACGGCACCGGCCGCGACCAGACGGCGGCGGATTACGCCAAGATTGTGATGGCGGCCTACGACGCCGCGAAGGCCGCCGATCCGGATTGCAAAGTCGGTATCGCGGCGAAGTCCGTGGCGATCAATTACCTCGCTCAGGCAATCAAAGCCGGTGCGAAAGGCCATTTCGATTACGTGACACTGCATCCCTACGAGGTTGCCGGCTGCACGATCACTCTTCCCGGCAGTGAAATGGTGTACCTGCAGATCGCAGGCACGCTGCGGAAGATGTTGGCCGCTCAAGACCCCGCCAAGGCAAATTGCCCGATTATTTTTACTGAACTCGGTTTTGCCGCAGGCGGCAAGTACAGCACGACGATCGGCACTTTCAGCGCCCCTGACGTACAGGCTCAGGCCGTGGTGAAATTTTATACAATGGGGATCGCGCAGGGGATCAACTGCATTCAATGGTTCGAAGCCATGGACGGCGACAGCGGGCCGATGGGCCTGATGACCGGCAAGGGCGAGAAGCGCCCCGGTTACGCTGCGCTGGCTCAAATGATTAAATATTTCGGGCAGCATCCCACTTACCTGGGCTGGCTGCTGCTTAACGACAAACATTATGGCTTCGTCTTTCAGAGCGCCAACGGCACCGTCCTGTCCACGTGGGCAGCGACCTCGGCGAGTGACAACGTCGATTTCGGCCAACCGGTGAAGATTGTGAATCCGTCCAACGGCGATGTCAGCGAGGCAGCCAGCTATACCTTGAGCATCGCCCCGATTCTGATCGACGGTGTGCCCGACAAACTGGTGCAGCAAGCCAAGGCGAACAAGGCCAAGCCATTCACATGGGGTGGCGATTATACCGGCGCGAAATCGGTCTCGGTGACGATGGGCGAGAAGAACGTGGAGAAGGGCCTGCACACCAAATCGGCGGACTCCATTGCCAAGGATGTGCTGGCCTACGGCGGTTCGGCCCGATCCGGCGGCGTTCCCGGCGGGAACGTGTTCATGGTCGATCCGAATTTCCTGTCCTACGACACCGTCCCGATCGAGATCAGCGTGGTGGTCCGCCGCAACGAGGCCAACGATCCGGCCAAACTGACGCTGACCTACGAGTCCACCAGCGGCTACAAGAAAGCCGAACCCTACGAGGTGCCGGACAACAAGGAATGGCACAACGCAAAGTGGAAGATCGACGACGCGCAATTCGTGAGCATGTGGGCTTACAATTTCACTTTGAACTCCGGCAAGTATTTTGTGCAGAGCGTGAGCGTGACGCGGTTGGATAAATAGGATCCGTCCCCTATAGGGGCGTTCAATATTTCCCCGCAAGTTGATCGCACCAGCCGCGCTTTTGTTGTTCATCGAGCACGCCAATGGCCATCCCGCGAAAACCGGGATTGGAGTGCGAAGAATATTCTCTGAATAGATCGCGCACGTCCGCCCTATCGACGTTTTTCAAAAGGCGCAGTGCGCAACGGAGGTGCTGGTAATCCAATTCGCGATGATGCTCGATCACGTAACGGATAAAATGCGAGTCGGCGGCGCTCTCCCATTCGTGGAGCACTTTGGCGTCCAGCGCGCGCGAGCGGAGGTTGAGGAACTCATCGATAGGAATCATGTGGCGATCCGCACTCCAGTGCCCCTGATTCTATCCAGAACTTCGTCAAATGGAAGACCTGTGTTGTCTGGCGGAAATGAGGAAAGAGCGCCAGACGTGATCCATTCCAATGTGCCATCGTCGGCCACGTGCACAAAACCACTCAGGTATGTTCCCTCGTCGATGCGCAGCCCGGCTCGTTCGATGACTTCAACATGGATCATCGTCGCCGAACCGATAACGAGTGTACCGGAATCCACATTGAATATTGCACAACGCAATTGGCCAATCGCTAACTTTCCACAATGAAGTTGAATACGCGGGTGCGCGGCCATCTCCTCCAAGCGGTATTGCGCGGCAAGTCTCTGGTGCTCATCATCGCTGGCACTTGGAGAATCCTGATCTGGCATTCGCCCCTCCTTCACTCCCCAAACCGCCACGCCGGCTTGGTATCCCGCGTCAGCGAAATATTCAGCATCCCGTCGCGAATGTACTCAATCGGGATCGGGCCGTATTTCAAAATCGAATCGTTGAACTCCTTGTCGCTCATGCCGCGTTTGCCGACCATCTCCTCGCGCAGCGCGCGCAGTTGCATGCCGCCGAGCATGTAGCCGCATTGGTAGAGCGGCGGGTAAATGATGAAACGGCGCACTTCGCTGGTCGCGCCGAAGCGCTCGTGGCCGACGCGGTTGACCAGAAAATCGATCATCTCTTTCGGCTGCATCTGGTTCATGTGGTATTTGAGCGTGACGATGATGCGCGCGCAGCGGTGCATGCGCCAGAAGAGCATGCCGATTTTGTCTTCAGGTTTCGTCGCGTAGTTCAAATCCCAGAGGCGCAATTCCCAATACAGCGCCCAGCCTTCGACGTAAAACGACGTCCAGAACATATCGCGGTATTGGCGATAGCGCTGCGCGTACCACGCTTGCAGATGGTGGCCGGGAATCAGTTCGTGCGCGGTGACGATGCGCTGGAAATGCGAATTGTTTCCGCGCAAAGACATGAGCTTGTCCTCGTGTTTCATGTCCTGGCGCGGATAGGCGGCGAGCAATTGCATGCCGTTGTACGCGGCGTAGGGCATGGTCTTCTGCGCGTCGATGCCCAGCATCTGCACGCGCCAGGTTTCTTCGCAGAATTTGGGGATGGTGACGAGGTCGCGCGATTTGACGAACTCGATCGCTTCGTGCGCCTGCGCGGCGATGAGTTGGTCCTGTTTGCCGGGCGGTTCGTGGATGTCTTTGACTTTGGCGAGCGCCGCTTTCCAATCGTCGCCGAGGCCCATTTCGCGCGAGGTTTCTTTCATGCGATCCTCGCACCACGAAAATTCCTTCTCCGCGATTTTGATCAATTCGTCCGGCGCGTACGGAATCGATTCGCGCGCGAGGTCCTCGGCGACGGCTTGCGGGCCAAGCGGGTCGCCGATGAGAGGGTCTTCGTCTTTGCCTTTGATGCCGGCGATTTCTTCGCGCAGGTATTTCGCATATTCTTCAATCGATTTGCCTGCGTCCTCGTATGGCTTTTTCATCCACCAACTGTATTCGGGCATGTAACCGTCGTAGAAATCGTTCCAGCCTTTGAAGGCGCGGCGCAATTCGTCGGCGGCGTCGGCGGCGCGTTTGGCCTGGAGCGCATCGAGCTTGATTGGCGCGTCGTCCGATTTTGACGCGTCGTTTTTCGGCTTCTCTTGATCGGCGGAGGGCGCATCTTTTTTCGGTTCGTCCTTTTTGGCGTCATCTTTCTTCGGTTCTTTGCGCCCGCGTTCAATGCGTTCGCGCAATTTTTTGATTTGATCCGGCATCGACGTGATTTTGGTGGCGGCGGCTTGCGCGTCGAGCGGCTGCATGCGCACGCGCGCGGTTTCCAGTTCCTGAATCGTCGCGCGGAAGGGAAGCAGCGCGTCGATAGAGGCAAGTTTGGCGCGGTCGCGCGCGGCGACTTGTTCTTCATGGCGCAAATAATCGCGCAGCAGCAGGTAGTCGATGCGGCCTTGCTGGTCGAGCGAATCGAAATTGTGCGCGCCGAGTTTATCGAGCCAATCCTTGTACAGCGCGCTGTCGCGGTCGAGCAGAAACGGGGAGGGGCGCAGGCTTTCGTAGAAGCGGTTAAGTTGGTTGTCGTCGGCGCGGTAGCGGGAGATGAGTTCCTGCATGGGCAGGTCGGGGTCGGGATCGGCGGCGGCGTGCAGAATGGGCGCTGTGAAAAGTGCGGCGGCGAGCGTGGCTACGATCGTGCGGGAAAGTTTGAAATGAGGGTTCATGCGAGAATCTCGTGAGGATTGGCGTTACAAATGACGAATTGAAAAGTTTAAGGAAATCAGAGCCAGTAAAAAGCGACTTTTATCGAAAGTGCCGATGCCGCGCCCGCTCCTCATGCTCCTCATCGTCGTGATGGCCGGCTACGCGGTTGCGGTTGCATTTTTTCCGCTGTTACGGCTGAAGCGAAAAGTACGCGCCGTGGCCGTCGCCGTCGTGATTGCGATGCTCACCGTTGCACCGTTGTTGATCCCTGCCGAACATCCGGTGCTGCGTTTTGTGGCGGGGCTGCATTCGTGCGTGTGGCTCGTGAAGCTGGCCGATCTGCATGTGGGCGGAACAGAATTAGCACCGCGGAGTTTCGCTGCGTATTTAGGCTTTCTGCTCAGTCCCGTCTTCGTCTATCGGCGGATATCCGGTGAACCGCGTCCATCGACGCGCGCGAATCTGCGGCGGCTTGGAACCGAGACAATCAAATTGATTTTGGGCGGCGCAATTTTGTATGCCGCGTTTCACATCGACTGGAGCCGCACGCCGTTTCTGCTGGAGCATTGCGCGAAAGTGCTGGCATTTTTCCTGATGCTGATTCCCCTTTCCGCGATGGCGTCGTCGCTGTTTCGATTGGCCGGCGCGCCGGTGCGCGAACCGATGAGCGCGCCGCTCTCCGCGCCCACGCCCGCGGCGTTCTGGCTGCGTTACAACCGCGGCACTCAACAGTGGTTTTATGAGGATGTGTTTTTGCCGTTTGGCGGAATGCGCAGGCCGCTGCGAGGAATGATCATCGTGTTTGTGCTTTCAGCCATCGTTCACGAAGTTCTCTTTAGCGTGGTGCTGGGGCGCGTGCAGGGTTATCAGACCGCGTTTTTTCTGCTGCAAGGCTGTGCGGTCATCGCCACGATGCGAGTGCGGCCGCGCGGACGGCGCGCGATTCCGTGGATCGCGGCGACGCTGGCGTTTAATCTCGTGTCGAGCGTGCTTTTCTTTGCGAGCGTGAATCAAATGCTGCCGTTTTATTCGCGCTAATTATGGCGCGAAATTTTTTACGCGCGTTATTCATTTAAGAGTTGCATTGGCGCCGCGACGGATCAAGATGCAGTGTATTGTAGACACCTCACTCCTTATGGGAGAAACCTGCATGATGCACGCGTTATTGCGATGCTGCGGCGCGGCGCTATTGCTCTTGGGAGCACTAGCGCTGAGCGGATGCGGCTGCGACGAATGCTGCTACGGCTGTTCCACGCCGTGCGTGGCGGCGAGCAGCGAACCCGCTCCGGTCCCGACCGCCGTGGAAGCGCCATACGCCGAGATCATCGATCTGACGCCGCCCGCGGTGAACACCAACGCGCGCAAGTAGCGCGCGCTGGCGGTCGAGAAATTGGCGTGGAAGCCCTGTGGGGGGGCTTGGAATCGCGCGTGTCACGCGGGAGTATGGAGTTGTCGCCTTTGATCGCCCGCATTTTCAATTCAAAAATCTGTGCCCTCCATTAAACTGCGTCTCTTTGATTTTCGTTTCGCGAGAAGATTTCGCGAGAAGAAGGGACCGCCGTGTCAGAAGCCAGCGATGCCACACTATCCGGGGACGCGCTTGACGCGTTTTCGAGCCAGTACGATCCGAAGCAGTTTGAGGACCGCATTTACGCGCAGTGGGAGAGCGCGGGCGTGTTTCACAGCGCGCCAAATTCATCGCGCAAGCCTTACTGCATCATGATCCCGCCGCCGAATGTGACGGGCGTTTTGCATATCGGGCACACGCTGTTTACCACGCTGTCGGACGTGTTGATTCGCTACAAGCGCATGACGGGGCACGAGACGTTGTGGATGCCTGGGACGGATCACGCGGGGATTTCGACGCAGAATGTTGTCGAAAAGCAGATCGCCAAAGCGGAGAAGAAAAACCGGTATCAGATTGGGCGCCCGGAATTGATTCGGCGAATATGGGAATGGAAAGAGGAATCGGGCGGAACAATCTTAAAGCAGCTTCGCAAGCTCGGCGCATCGTGCGATTGGGACCGTACGCGCTTCACGATGGACGCTCAGCTTTCGAAGGCGGTGCGGCACGCGTTTGCAAAGCTGTATCGCGATGGTTTGATTTATCGCGGAAAGAAATATCTGGTGAATTGGTGCCCGCATTGCCGCACGACGTTGAGTGACGACGAAGTCGAGCATGAAGATGTAAAGGGCAAGCTCTACGAATTGCGGTATCCGCTGGTGCAGGAGCCAACGGCTTCGATGAATGCGGGAGCGCATCCCCTCACCCCGCGGGCGGGTACGCCCGTCGGCCCTCTCCCGGAGGGAGAGGGGATCGAAGCGCGGACGTTTTTGACAGTCGCGACCACGCGGCCGGAGACGATGCTGGGCGACACGGCGGTGGCGGTGCATCCGGACGATGCGCGGTACACAAAATATGTGGGCAAGTTCGTTGAGCTTCCGCTGACGGGGCGCAAGATTCCGGTGGTTGCGGACAGTGCGCTGGAATTGGGCTTCGGCACGGGGTGTTTGAAAGTGACGCCGGCGCACGATCCGGTCGATCATCAGATTGGGCAGCGGCACAATTTGCCTTCGATCAATATTTTCACCGAAGGCGGCGCGATCAACGAGAACGCGCCGGCGCAATATCGAGGGCTTGATCGCTTCAAGGCGCGCGAAAAAATCGTCGCGGATTTGAAGGCGCTCGGCCTCGTCGGCGAGATCAAAGATCATCCGCAGCAGATTGGGCACTGCTACCGCTGCCATTCGATTGTCGAGCCGTATCTCACCGCGCAGTGGTTCGTGAGCATGAAGCCGCTGAGCGAACTGGCGGTGAAAGCCAGCGCGGAAGGGCGCGTGAAGTTTCATCCGGAACGCTGGACGAAAGTGTATCTGAAATGGTTCGAAGAAGTGCGCGACTGGCCGATCTCGCGGCAGATTTGGTGGGGGCACCGCATTCCGGTTTGGTACGATTTGGATGAGAACAAAGATTGCATCACGACCATCGAGGCCGGCGAGAACGAACCGTACGATGTTGAAGAGAGCGGCAAGCGCCTGCGCTATCTCATCGGCGAAAACGCCAAGCCGATTGTCTCCGAAGTCGATCCGGACACGCTGCCTCAATATAAGGGCAAGCGCCTGATTCAGGAATCCGACGTGCTCGACACGTGGTTTTCGAGCGCGCTGTGGCCGTTCAGCACGCTGGGCTGGCCGGAGAAGACGCCGGAACTGGATTACTACTATCCGACCGACACGATGGTGACGGCGCGCGGGATCATTTATTTCTGGGTCGCGCGGATGGTGATGATGGGCGAGAAGCTCGTTGGGAAAGAGCCGTTCCGCGACGTGGTGATCACCAGCACCATGCTCGACGGCGACGGGCAGATCATGTCGAAGAGCAAAGGCAACGGGATCGACCCGCTGGACGTGATCAAGCGCTACGGCGCCGACGCGCTGCGCTTCACGATTCTGGATTTATCCACCGGCGGACAGGATTTGAAATTCCCGGTTCAGATCGTCTGTCCGCATTGCAGCGAATCGCAGGAACTGCCGCGCAAGCGCACGGTGGCGGTGATGGCGTGCCGCAAATGCAAAAAGGAATTTCAGCAGCCCGTGCCAAACGAAAAGCCGCTGTCCGAGCCTGTGATGGGGACGCTGGATAGCCCGCGGTTTGAGAAGGGGCGGAATTTTGCGAACAAGATTTGGAACGCGTCGCGGTTTGTGATGACGGCTGTTCTCCCCTCTCCCCTTGGGGGAGAGGGGCCGGGGGTGAGGGGTGAGCCCGCGGACACAGCACACGCCCACCCCTCACCCCTAACCCCTCTCCCCCAAGGGGAGAGGGGAACGTTGCGCGCGGAGGATAAGTGGATTCTCTCGCGGCTTAACAGCACTATTAAGGAGCAGACGCTGAGCCTGGAAGCGTTTGAATTCAGCAAGGCGAGCGGCGCGCTGTACGATTTTTTCTGGAACGAATTCTGCGCGTGGTACATCGAACTGGCGAAGCCGCGCATGAGCGAGAATCCGGATGCGACGGATCGCGCGTCGGTGCAGGCGGTGCTGCTGCATGTGCTGGATCGGTCGCTGCGGTTGCTGCACCCGCTGTGCCCGTTTTTGAGTGAGGCGCTTTGGGCGGAGTTGAACAAGCGCGCGACGCCTGCGGCGCGCGAACTTGAATCGGGCAGGCGGGACGCCTGCGCTATGGGGTTGTTGGCGGCAGCGGCGTGGCCTGTGCCGGATGAAGCGCGTATTGATGCGGCGATTGAAGCGCAGTTCGCTACGCTCTTCGACGCCGTCGTGGCCGTGCGCGCGGTACGGCAGGAATTGATCGACAACGCGCCGCGCGAGCGCAAGAAAGAAGTCTCTTTGGCGCTTTCCGGCGAACTTGATGTGACCATTCGCACAACCGATGCGGCGCTGGGGCAGCGGCTCAACGAGCAGCGCCACATTCTCATGCGCATGGCCAACACGCGCGAGCCGCGCATTGGCGGGCCGGAGCTGGTTGCGCCGAAGCCGGCGAGCGCGACGGCGATCAAGGGCGGAACGATTTATGTGGCGCTCTCGGCCGATTTGGTGGACGCGGAAAAGTTGCGGCTGGCGAAGGAGATCAAGAACCTCGAACAGTACATTCCGCGCGTGGAAGGGAAATTGAAGAACGAGAATTTCGTGAAGAACGCGCCGCCGGAGTTGGTGGAGGAGGAACGCGGGCGCTTGAGCGAGGCGCGGGGGAAACTGGCGAATTTGGTGGCGGCGTTGGCGGCGATAAACGCGTGAGGGAAACAACGAATCGCACGAATCTTCACGAAGTTATTGGTTAGAGTGGTATCTCCATTTTTGCCGGCGTGGATTTTTCTGATTTTGGACGCGCTTTCCCGATGCGGCACTGGCGGGGCCCGTGGCACACGAACGGCGTGAAACTGCCGGCGGGTGTTTTTGGGTGATGCGGGCGCTTCGTTCCGATGCGGCACTGGTAGACTCGGGGTACCGAGTCTACCAGTGGCACCCGGCACCCGGCAGCCGGCTCGAAACTGCCGGCGTTGATTTTTTTATGATGCGGACGCGCTGTTCCGATGCGGGCCGGCTGGAAGCCGGCGCTCCGTTTCATTTTTTCTCTGTGCGCTCCGCGCGCTCTGTGGCAAAATGGCGCGCGGCGGTTTGATTCACGATTCAAAGGGAGAGGGGAACCATGAACACGAAACTCATGTGTGCGCTGGCTTTCGTCGTGGCGAATTTTTTTGCAGCGGCGATTCGGGCGGCCGAGGAAGCCGAGACGAAGAAGCAGCCGATTTTTTTGATGTGCCCAGAGAACGAACGTTATTCGTCGTGGTCGATTTATGCGACGGTGGACAAGAAAGATCCGTCGAAACTGCTGGGAATTGGGTTGGACGAGCTTTCGAATCACAATTGCGCCGATGACGGCGGGTATTCGAAAGTCGTGGATGTGCAGGGGAAGTCCGACGCGCCGGCGGTGAATCTTGGGACCCTGGATGCGAAATCGTTTGGGTCGGGATCGCTGAAGGTGGAGAAGGACAATGCGCTGAACGTGACAGTCACGCCGGACGGCGACAAATACAAATTGACGATCGATCTGCGCATCGCCGCGGATCAGCATTTCATCATGGGCGGCAGCGAGGCGGCGAAGCGCAATCTGGTGCTGATGTACAACAAGGGTTTCAAAGCGTGGGGCGCGTACGCGACGGCGCTGGAGGACGACAAGGGCAAGAACATCATCACGGGCGAGCCGGTGCGTGTGACGGGGATCAAATTTCCGGTGAAAGCGGCGGGGATTTACACGATCACTGCGGGGCTGGCGGGGAATCAGGGCGTGAAGATTTTCGACCGAAGATAAGAAAGGGAAGAGGAAGGCGGGAGGTGGAAGGAGGGAAACGAAGAATTGTTTTAGCCCTCCTCCCACCTCCCTTCCTTCCTCCTCCCAAGAGGATGTCAGCGTGCCGAATTCAGCACCTTCGAAGATCGATCAAACTTTTCAGCGCCTGAAAGCCGCCAACCGCGCGGCGTTTATTCCGTTTTACGTGGCGGGCGATCCGGATTTGCAGACGTCCGAGGCGCTGATTCGCGCGGCGGCGGAGCAGGGCGCGGATCTGGTCGAGATCGGCGTGCCGTTTTCGGATCCGATCGCGGACGGGCCGGTGATTCAGGCGGCGTTTCATCGCGCGCTGACGAAGGGCTTCAAAGTGCGGCAGATTTTTGAACTCACGCGGAATCTGCGCGCGAGCGGCGTGAGCGTGCCGCTGGTCGCGATGGTGAGCTACTCGCTGGTTTACAAACAGAGCCTCGCGGCGTTTTTGAAATTCGCGAAAGAGGCGGGGTTCGACGGGCTGATCATTCCGGATTTGCCCGCCGGCTACGAAGGCGACGCGGCGGAACGCGCGCGGGCGGCTGGATTGGATTTGATTTTTCTGATCGCGCCGACAACGACCGCGGAGCGGCGCAACATCATCGCCAAGCGTTCGCGCGGGTTCATTTACTACATTTCGATCGCCGGAATCACCGGCGCGCGCGCGGCGTTGCCGTCGGATTTGGCGGAGAACGTGCGCGACATCAAATCGCGCACGGCGCTGCCGGTCTGCGTGGGGTTTGGGATCTCGCGCCCCGAGCAAGCAGCGGCGGTATGCGGCGTGGCGGATGGCGCGATTGTGGGCAGCGCGCTGGTGCGGCGGTCGGAAGAAGCTGTGGCACGGAATTTATCGGGCGCGGCGCTTGTGGAGTATGTGACGGCGTTGGCGGGGGAGTTGGCGGAAGCGGCGCATAAACGGCAATTCAAAATTTAAAATTCAAAATTCAAAATTGGCATTGCCAACAATTTTGAATTTTGAATTTTTCATTTTGAATTTTCTTTACGACGGTTCCTTCCACGGCGCGGCTTTCTTCGCGTCGTAGTCGAAATAGGGAATGCCTTCGAAGCCCACGTGGCTGTCGAGGATTTTCTGGCGGATTTTGTCCCAGTACTTTTTGAATTTTGGATGCGGCTGGTGGTCGGCTGAGTGCTTCATGTGCCAATCGTAGAAGATGAGGTAATACACTTTGGCTTCGCGGCCGGTTGTGGCGGAGGCTTCGTTCGGTTCGATGGCGCAGAGGTAATTGTAGAACGCGTCGGGCGCGTCAGGGTGCGTGGGGCCCCAGCCGGTGAGGCCGTTGGGCGAGCATTTTCCCATGAAGCTGTTCTTGCTGTCGTTGTTGCGGAATTTGGGCGCGCTGACGTAGTCCCACGTGCGGACTTTGTAATCCTTGGGCAGCCCGCAGAAGTCCCTGTACATGCTCGACGCCGCTTTGTAATCGCCGCAAACGTTCTGTTTGAAACTGGCCCACCACAGGAAGTAGCTGGCCCAGGAGCTGTCGCGACGGTCGCTTTCAGGGATTGAGGAGAATTCCTGGTTGAATTTGCCGAGCATGTAATCATGGCAGCCATCGGTGAATATCCAACCGGCTAACGCCAAGCATCCCGCCACGCCCAGCAGCGTGAGTTTCCATTTCCAGTTTAAGCGCCACATGATATAGCCTCCCTATAGAGCACGAGCAATAAGCCGACAATAAGCCGGGTTGCACGACGTGCTCTGTAGAGGAGTCTACACCACGCAAGGTGCGTAGGCAAGTCGGGCGATGTGGAATATATGTCAAATATTGCACACCAGTGCAGTTATTCGAATTCGGGTAATACTTGGTTAGGAACCGACAGAGATTTATCGTGGTTTGGGGCAGCGTCTCTAGCAATACAGCGTTTGAGTGGGAAAAAATCGCTCATTTCCCATACAATACACTTGCGTCAAAATGAAGAAACTGCTTTATTGCGCGCCGTGAGGGGATACCTTGCAAGCTCGAACAGTCAAACACACGATTGAACTGCATGGCGCGGGGCTGCATTCCGGACAACTCGTTCGCGTGCGGATCAAGCCGAATGCCGAGGGGCGCGGGATTCGGTTTGTGCGCGGCGATCTGCCGGGGGCGCCGGCGATACTGTCGGGCGACATCTGCCATGTGGGCGCGCCGCTTCGCACGGTGCTGCGCAACGGCGCGGCGGAAGTGCACACGGTCGAACACCTGCTCTCGGCGCTGGCCGGGTTGGGCGTGACGGATTGCGAAATTGAAATGGACGGCGAGGAAGTGCCGGGGCTGGATGGGAGCGCGCTGTGTTTCGCGGATGCGATTCGCAGCGCGGGAATAGTCGTGCTGGCGCGCGACGTGGCGCCGATTGTGGTGCGCGAGCGGGTTGCAATTCAAGACGGGCCGGCGAGCATCGAGGCGCTGCCATACGATGGATTCAAAGTGAGCTACACGCTGGATTATCCGGGGCACGCGCTGGCGCAGGGGACGTTTGAGTTTGAATTTTCGGAAGCGGATTATTTGCGGGAGATCGCGCCGGCGCGGACGTTTGCGATTCGGCCGGAAGCGGAGAAGATGCGCGCGGCGGGCATGGGCAAGGGCGCGAGCGCTCAGAACACGGTGATCATCGATGGCGATAAGGCGGTCGGGACAACGCTGCGATTTGACAACGAGCCGGTGCGGCACAAAATTCTCGATGTGATCGGCGATTTGTACGTGCTGGGGCGGCCGATTCGCGCGCACGTGATTGCGAAGTATTCAGGGCATCGGGCGAATCGGATGCTGGCGCACAGATTGGTTACAGGTTAAAGGTTACAGGTTACAGGGTACAGGTTAGCCGCGCCACATTGAAAGCAGACGGTTTCCCCTCACCCCGCGAGCGCAAACAGCCGCGCTCGTCGGCCCTCTCCCGGGGGGAGAGGGGATTGGAGCGAAGGCATGCTGGACATCAACGAGATCAAAGCGATTCTGCCGCATCGGTATCCGTTTTTGATGGTGGACCGGGTGCTGGAGATTGAGAGCGGGAAGCGGATCGTGGGCGTGAAGAATGTGAGCGCCAACGAGCCGTTTTTTCAGGGGCATTTTCCGGGCGAGCCAGTGATGCCGGGCGTGATGATTCTCGAGGCGCTGGCGCAGGTGTCGTGCGTGCTGGTGCTGCGCGATTTGAATCTGCCGGGCTGCATTTCGCTGTTCACGGGCGCGGACGAAGTGACGTTTCGGCGCAAAGTCGTGCCGGGCGATCAACTGCGGCTGGAAGCGGAAGTCGAGAAACTGCGCGTGCCGTTCGGGCGGATGAAAGCGCGCGCGACGGTGGACGGGGATGTGGCGTGCGAGGCGATGATCAAGTTTATGATACAGAAACCCAAGTAAATTCGAGATTCAAAGTTCAAGATTCAAGATTAGAAGGCGGCTATGGCCGACGAAGACGATCCGTTTGTATATGGGGAGGATGGGGTGCCGGAGAGCGTCAAGGCGCTGGGGCATGAGTATGAATTGACGGAGGAGGAGTTGCATGATGTGGTTTTGGCTTCGATTGCGGCGAACGATTTTGAAGCGATTGCTTTGGTCAGCCAGCTTGAAGAGGCCGGCATTCCCGCGATGAAGAGCGGCGGCAACATGCAGCTTGGAGTTGTCACGCAGGCGGAAGTGCGCGTTCCGCGAAAGCTGCTTGAAGAAGCGAAGACGCTGATTGAAAAGATTCGCGGTGAGGTGAGTGCGCGCGGCGTGGAGATGGCGTTCAAGCCGGAGAACATCGAAGAGCAATGGAGCGATTCCAAGCCGTCGCCCGCCATGTCCTTAATGCGGCTGCTGGACACCGCAAGCGGCGCGGAGCGCGAACGCATTTTATTTGATTTTGTGGTTCAGGCGATTGCCGACAGCATGCCCGCGCCGGCGCTTGCGCGGCATTTGGCCGCCGCCGGGTTGAGCCGCGAGGAAGCCGATGCGCTCATCTCGCATGTCAAGACGGAGCAGATGCATTTGGTTCGTGAACAGCTCGAGCGGCAAATCAGCGCAGGCTATGTGCTGGGCGGTTTGGGGATTGCCGCGCTGGTCGCGGCATTTATTGTCGTGCTTTTTATGAGGCGCGGACAGCTCCTGATCGGTCTTGCCGCGTTCGGAACGATCACCGGATTTGGGCTGGCCGGGCACGCCAAAGCGAAGCTTGCGGCATTGGAGAAGTAGCGCGTTATCGTATCAAAAGCGAATTCCGTGAAAAAAATCCTCATTCTCGGCGGCGGTGTGATTGGGTTGTGCTCTGCGTATTATGCGGCGCGGCGGGGGCATCGTGTCACGATTGTGGAGCGCGAGGAGCCGGGATATGAGGGCTGTTCGTTTGGCAACGCGGGGATGATTTGTCCGAGCCACGTGGTGCCGCTGGCGGCGCCGGGGATGGTGGGGTATGGCTTGCGGACGATGTGGAACGCGGAGAGTCCATTTTACATTCGGCCGCGCTTGAGCGCGTCGCTTTTGGCGTGGGGCTGGCGCTTTTGGCGCGCGAGTTCGGCGGCGCGCGTGAAGGCCGCGATGCCGGTGCTGCGCGATTTGCATCTGGCCAGCCGCGCGCTGTATGAGGAATTGCATGAGGCGACCGGCGGCGCGTTCGGCCTGGAGCGCAAAGGGCTGTTGATGCTGTGCAAGACGCAACATGGATTGGACGAAGAGGCGCACGGCGCGGGGGCGGCGCGGGCGCTGGGGATTCCGGCGGAGGTGCTGGATGCGAAGGCGGCGGCGGCGCTCGATCCGGCGATGACGATGGACGTGGCAGGCGCGGTTTACTATCCGAAAGATTGCCATTTCACACCGGACGCGTTCATGGCGGCGTTGGAAAATGAAGTGCTGAAATTGGGCGTCGAGATCATGCGGGGCGTGGAATTGCGCGGGTGGGTGACGCGCGGGGAGAAAGTCGAGGCGGCTCAGACGACGCAGGGCGCGCTCGAAGCAGACGAGTTTGTGTTGTGCTGCGGAATCTGGTCGGCGGAGTTGGCGCGCGATTTGGATTTGCGCATTCCGATGCAGGCGGGGAAAGGCTACAGCGTGACGCTGGACGCGCCGCGGCAGTTGCCGGCGCTGTGTTCGATTCTGGTCGAAGCGCGCGTGGCAGTGACGCCGATGAAGATTGTAGAACGGAGCTCCTGCTCCGTTCCGGCCAGCGATGAACGGAGCGGGAGCTCCGTTCTACAAAATGCGGGGAATGAACGGAGCGGGAGCTCCGTTCTACGGTTTGGCGGGACGATGGAGTTGAGCGGGATCAGCACCACCATTAATGAGCGGCGCGTGCGCGGGATTGTGAAATCGGCGCTGAAGTATTTCCCGGCGTTTCGCGCGGCGGATTTCGAGGGCCTGCCGCGCTGGAGCGGGATGCGGCCGTGTTCGCCGGACGGGCTGCCGTATCTGGGGCGCGGTGGGCGCTATGGGAATGTGATCGTGGCGACGGGGCATGCGATGATGGGAATGAGCCTCGGCCCGATCACGGGGAAGCTTGTGGCGGAGATTGCGAGCGGGGAGACGCCGAGCGTGGGAATTGGGTTGCTGGATGCAGGGAGGTATGGGTAATCGTGTAGTATTTGGCTATGAGCCCTATTTTAATTGCGCATTGACCGCGACTCGTTCGAAAATTGAAAGACCCCGCTTCAACTTCGCCCTGTTTGACGTTCCCGCGCGACGCCGCTACACTGCAATCCGGCTCTGCGGAGAATTTCGATGAAACTGCGATCAACTTGGCAAACAAGGTCCGCCGTCCTTGCGATAACGTGCGCGGCAATGCTCAACTCGCTTTCCGCCGAGGACAAAAAACCGCCCGCGGAAGTGCCCGCGAAAACAGAATGGAAAGTCCTCTGCGACGGCAAATCGCTGAAGGATTGGAAGGTGACGCCCTTCGGCGGCGAGGGCGCCGTCAAATCCGAAGACGGCGCGATCGTGATGCAGCGCGGCACGGAACTGACCGGCATCAATTGGGACGGCGCGGCACTGCCGAAACAGAATTACGAAGTGGAATTGGAAGCAAAGCGCATCGACGGCAGCGACTTTTTCTGTGGCCTGGTTTTCACCGTCGGCGACTCGCAATGCAGTTTCGTCGCCGGGGGATGGGGCGGCGGCACGGTCGGCCTTTCCGCCGTGGACGGCATGTACGCCGACGACAACGCGACCACCACGATCCAGGCGTTCGACGACAACCGCTGGTACAAAATTCGCCTGCGCGTCAGCGAAAATCACATCCAGGCTTGGATCGACAACAAGCGCGTGGTGAATCTGGCCACGGCGGGAAAGCAGATCAGCGTCCACCCCGCCGTCGCGCAGTTGAAGCCGCTCGGCGTGAGCTGCTACTCTAGCATCGCCGCCGTGAAGAACATTCGCATCCGCGATTTGACGAAAGAGGAATCTGTCGAAGTTCCCAAGGAATGATTAGAGCAGATTTCGAACCCGCGCGGACAGAGCCATGTCAGAAGCCAGAAACGGCGACGCATGTTAGATCTTCACGCGCATCCGGATGCTGCGCGCAATCCAGCGCCCAAATAAAACCATGAGCCACACCAATGACACCGCCGCGATCCAGAACAGCGGCAATTCGAGGCAGCCTTTCCAGCCGTAGCCGCGCATGCGGCGCCAGATTGCGAGTCCGTTTTCGTTGCTGATGGCCAGCCAGTTGCCGTCGGGGGAATAGGCTGCGGGACCGCGCCCCGATATGTCTTCGTTCACGTTCGGGAACAA
>Ga0070731_10000728_pt1 | contig 39939 bp, 43 predicted proteins | sample Coa_R1_2_FD_66448 | JGI IMG/M metagenome (GOLD analysis project Ga0070731, IMG submission 66448) | Surface soil microbial communities from Centralia Pennsylvania, which are recovering from an underground coalmine fire - Coalmine... | ecosystem: Environmental > Terrestrial > Soil > Unclassified ...
GGCCAGCGTGGCGAACGCCAGCGTGTAAGCCAATCCGATGACCAGACAGATGTTCGCTTTGATCGGCCGCCCGGTCTCGTTGTAACCGTAAACGAAAATCAATCCACAGAGGACCAGTGATACGATGCTCGCCAGGGTGACGTCCTTTTGCGACTGTTTCATTTCGTCATAGTCCAGCACCGGTTCGCCGATCAACCCCACGTTAAGACCGGGCACCTCGGTTTGCGTCTCCTCAACCAGCTGGCGCAGGCGTTCGATGGCGTCGCTGCTGAGGTCGCTGCTGGGTGCGTGCGTCGTCACCAAAAAAATCCGGCCCCGGTCGTAATTGATGTAAATATTTGTTTCGCTGCCGGCGTTAAAAAGCGACGTGACCCCGGGGGACGGCGGTGTTCCGGCCATTTGCAGGCCGGTGGTGGCCTGGTTCAGGATGCGGGTAAGCGCCGGCAGCGCCTGGACCAGCGATTCTGTCTGCGCGTTGGTCTCCTGGGGAGCCGTGCGGAAAGCGGTGTTGACCTGGTCGAAAAACGAAACGAGGTTTGTTGTTCGCGTGAACTGGAGGATGAATGGCAAATCTTCATCGAGGCTTTTTTTTAGTTCCACCAAATCATCCTTGTCCGCGAACAGCAACGCTTTCGCCCCCATCACGGCCAGATCTTTCTGGTAAAAAACGTCGCGAAAGAGATTGGTTTCCACCGCCATTTTCGCCGCGATGCGTTCGACGAACTGCCGGTTTTTTTCAATGTTTTCACTTTCCACCACCACCACCAAATCGTTGCCCTGCTGGGGAAATTCCTTTTGCAGGCGAAGATAATTCTGGTGGTTCTTATGATTGGGACCGACCAGGTTGTCCCGGTTCATGTCCGCCTTTAAAAATCCGACGGTGTAAAGGACGCATACGCCAAACAGAACCACCTGCGGATAAATAAACCACCTGGGGTGACGAAAAATCGCCGCAGTCAGTTTGCCCAGCAGCCGCGCAAGAACAGAATCGGCACTTAACGCCTTCATACTTCAGGCCGGGCGGGGATTCATGCCTTCACCGCCTCATTGGGAAAGTCGGCGTTGGAAAAGACTTCTTTGACATCGTCGTGCTCTTCCAGTGTTTCGATCAATTTATTGACGGCGGCCACCCCGGCTTCATCGGTGAGCGGCGCCAGGATGGTGGGTAAGGACGCGATTTCCGCCGCCTCGTATTTGATGCCTTTGGCTTCGATTTGTTTGTGGACGGCTTCAAAAGCCGCCGGTTCGGTCAGAATTTCGTACCCCTGCGGTTCGGCCTTGAAATCCTCCGCGCCGGCTTCCAACGCCAGTTCCATCAGTTGGTCCTCGCCCGCAGCTTCCCGGGAAACAATGATCTGTCCCTTGCGTTGAAACAAACGGCTGACCGAACCCGGCGTGGCAATGCTACCGCCGCTTTTGGTGACGATGCTGCGAATGTCCGAGGCCGTGCGGTTCCGATTGTCCGTGCTCACCTCCACCAGCAGCGCCACCCCGTGCGGCCCGTAAATTTCGTAGGTCAATTCCTCGAAATTCGCGCCTTCGCCGCCGCCGGTGCCCTTTTTGATGGCGCGTTCGATGTTATCACGCGGCATGTTCGACGTGCGGCACTTCAGCAGCACCATGCGCAGACGGGGATTCATGTCCGGGTCCCCACCGCCGATTTTTGCGGCGATGGTGATTTCCCGGCTTAATTTGGAAAAAATCTTCCCGCGCTTGGCATCAATGGCGCCTTTGAAATGCTTGACCTTCGCCCATTTGCTGTGTCCAGCCATATCAACTAATGTGACGGTTCCACATAAACCGCCGTGCCGTAACACAGCACCTCGGTGATGCCCGGCGCGATTTCCGTCGCGTCGTAGCGTACGCCGATGACCGCGTTGGCGCCGAGTTCACCGGCGTGCGTCAGCATCAGATTGAAGGTGTCTTCGCGCGCGCGTTCGCACAGATTGGTGTAAAGCGAGATGTTGCCGCCAAAAATGCTCTGGATGCTCGCGCCGAGGTTGCCGATGACCGAGCGGGATCGCACCATGATGCCGCGTACCACACCGAACGATTTGGTCACGCGATAGCCGGGCAGGTCAAAGGTCGTGGTGGTTAAGGGATGTGTCAGACTCATAGGTCAACGATTGAACACGAGAACGTGCATCGGCAAAAGCGAAAAAGTTTCCGGATCTTACGGTGATAGCCAGTGAAAGGCCGGCAGGTTCCGCAACACGGTAAAGACCGCGGCGATGCCCAGAAACGCCCACAACGCCCTGGACGGCAGGAACGGCACGGCGGGTTGGTTGCGAAGCTTGCGGGCCGCGAACCAGACGCCGCGCCCCGCCAGGGCCGCAAGCGACAGCACCAGCAACGCGTTGTCGTGCAACGCCTGCACAACGTGGCCGTGCAACAATTGATACGCCGCCCGCGTCCCACCGCAGCCCGGACAGTTCAGCCCGGTCAGTTCATGGAATTCGCAGACGGGATAAAACCCGTGGGTGCTGGGATTGAAAAAATACAACACCGCGCCCGCGCCCGCCATGGTCACGCCCGCCACGACGACCACGAACATTGTCAACGAGGGTGGCGCCGGGATTTTGGGTGGAACCGTTTGGGATTCGGCGGGCGGCATTGGAGTCAGGAATGATTGAAGCGCCAGTTGGAATAAAGATCATGAAAATTGCCGGTGACCACGGCGATCACGATGAGAACCACGGCCAACAGCAGGCTTAAAATTGAAAGGATGAGCCCCGCGATGGCGAGCCCTCGGCCTTCGTAGAATTCGGGGTGCCGGTTGATTTGCGAAAGGCCAATGAGCGAGAAAATGATGCCCAGTGCGCCGAACAGAAATTTGCAGCAGCAAAGAACCGCCAGAATGCCGAAAATCATCCCCGCCATCGCATAGGAATTGGTTTTCCGGATTGGATCGGAAACCGGAGGTCGGATGGTCGGTGGAATCGGCGGCGCAAAATGGCCCGCGAATTCCGGCAACCCGCCCAGCGGTCTCCATTCCGTCGCGCCCTCCGCGAACGTTTGCGTTTGCGCATTCGCACGGCCTTCGGCAATCCATTGCCGCAATTGTTCCCCGGAAACCGGCCCGTATTGCCGGCCGTCCACACCGACGATTCGATACATGCTCATCTATTCTTCTCCGCTTTTGGCGGTCGCGCGCCCCGAGTCCGCGCAAATCCCGCGTTTTGCACCCGCCACAAAGTCTAGCAGAATTGCCGCCGTGTCGCCGGAAAATTTTTCCCGCGCCTCGCCCAACGCGGCGCGCAGATTTTTGCCGCTTCGAAACAATAGGTGATAAAGCCGCTTCAATTCCAAGCGCTGCTCCGCGGTGTATCCGGCACGGCGCAACCCGACACTGTTCAACCCGCAGATTTCGTTCACACGCAGGGCCATGGTGAACGGCGGCAAATCAATGCTGATGGCCGAGTTGCCCTGCATCAAGGCCAGCCGGCCGACCCGGCAGAACTGATGCACACAGCAATTGCCGGAAATGAACGCCCGGTCCTGCACCTCGACGTGTCCGCCCAGCAGCGCGCCATTGGCCAGGATTACATGGTCGCCGACGACGCAATTGTGCGCCACGTGGGCATTGGCCATGAAAAAATTGTGCGAGCCGATGATCGTTTCCGCATCGGCCTTCGTCGAACGGTGCGCCGTAAAGTGTTCGCGGAAGACGTTGCGATCGCCGATACGCAGGCGCGTCGGCTCGTTCTTGTATTTTAAATCCTGCGGTGCGTCGCCGATGACACAACCGGCGTGAAAACGGTTGCCCGCGCCGATCGTGGTCAGCCCCGTGAGATAAACGTGCGGCCCGACGACACAATCCGCCCCGAGTTCGACTCCCCCGTCAATCACGGCGTAGGGCCCAACCCGGACCGTGGGATCCAGCTTCGCCTTGGGGTGAATGATGGCCGTTGGATGAATCACGAGCTAAAAGTGGCGCATCCGGCCTCATTTCCAAGTTCAAAATGCTGCCCGCGCGAAGAGGCTTTGTGCCGCCGCCTTTCGCTGCTAGATTGAAATCGCAATGACCAGTGGCGCTCCGCTTGAATCCAATCCGCCATCCGCCATCCCTGCCTCGTCGAAGCGCAGCGAAGGCGGGCGCAATCCACGATTGCCGGAGTTGCTCGCGCCGGCCGGTGATTGGGATTGTGCCCGGGCCGCCGTCGAGAATGGCGCGGACGCGATTTATTTCGGCCTCGAACAATTCAACGCCCGGATGCGGGCGCACAACTTCACCGAAACCGATCTGCCGAAATTGATGGAATTTCTGCACCGCCGTGGCGTGCGCGGTTACGTGACGCTCAACACGCTCGTCTTTGAAAATGAACTCGCCGACGCCGAAAAATATCTGCGCGCGATGATATCCGCCGGCGTGGACGCGGTCATCGTGCAGGACGTGGGCATCTGCCGGCTTATCCGCCGCCTCTCGCCCGATTTTCCGATTCATGCCTCGACCCAGATGAGCGTTACCAGCGCCGCCGGCATGGAATTCGCCCGCGAACTGGGCTGCCACCTCGTCGTGCTTGCCCGCGAATGTTCCGTCGCTGAGATAGAAAAAATTCACGCCACCGGGGAGTCAACCTCATCACTGCCCCTGGAAGTTTTCGTCCATGGCGCACTGTGTGTCGCCTATTCCGGCCAATGCCTGACCAGTGAAGCGCTCGGCGGGCGCTCGGCCAATCGCGGCGAATGCGCCCAGGCCTGCCGCATGCCCTACGAACTGGTTTCCGATGGCAAACCGGTCTCGCTGGGCGACCGGAAATATCTGCTGAGTCCGCAGGATCTGGCCGGCCTGGAAGTTTTGCCGGACCTGATTCGCGCCGGTGTCGCGTCGCTGAAAATCGAGGGCCGGCTCAAATCCCCCGAATACGTGGCGAACATCACCCGGATTTATCGGCAATCCTTGGATGATTTACGATTTGCGAACGACGATTTGCGCGCACCAAACCAGCCGGCTCGTCAATCGCAAATCGTAAATCATAAATACGAAATGGAGATGGCTTTTTCGCGCGGCCTTCACACGGGCTGGTTCGGCGGCACCAATAACCAGCAACTCGTCCACGCGCGCTTCGGTAAAAAGCGCGGGGTTTTCCTCGGCGAAGTGAAACAAGTTTCACGCGACGCCGTAACGATTGAACTCGAAGCACCGTTGAAACCTGGCGACGGCGTGGTGTTCGACGCCGGCAGGCCGGAGGAAAAAGAGGAAGGTGGGCGGGTGTATGAAGTCCGGAAGGTAGGGCGCGATGTCCCCATCGCGCCGCGTGCACGGCTTGTTGCAGGGAGCAAACCCGACCTGAATGAGCTGCGTTTCGGCCATGACGATATCAATTTTGCCCGCGTCCACGTCGGCGACAAATTATGGAAAACGGATGACCCGGAACTGGACCGGCGCTTGCGCCAAAGCTTCGCGGGTGACACTCCAAAGTTTCAGCGGTCCGTCGAAATGGAAGTTCATGGCGCCGCCGGCCAACCGCTCACGCTCATCGCGCGCGACGAAGCCGGAAACACCGTGAAGTTGCAATCCGTCATGGCGCTGGCCCGGGCGGAAAAGCAGCCGCTGACGGAAAAGAAATTGCGCGAACAACTCGGACGGCTCGGCGGAACACCGTTGAAACTCACTAAATTGAAAAATGATTTGAGCGGCGGCGTTTTGTTGCCGGTGAGCGAATTGAATCGCCTGCGCCGCGAGGCCGTGATGGAGCTGGAGAAGTTGCGGATGCAGCCAAAACCGTGGACGTTGAATGCGGATCTGGACTCCGGGGTCCCGGTTTCCGGAAAAATCCTGCCAACACCAATCCCGGATGCCAGATCCCAAGCACCCGACCCTGCGCTCATCGCGCTCGTCCGCAACCTGCCCCAACTCGATGCCGTGCTCCAATGCGGCGTGACCACGGTCTATTGCGAATTTGAAGACCCCAAAAAATATCGCGAAGCCGTGACGCTGTTTCACACGGCCCGGAACTGCGAGTCCGCCATCCGCCATCCGCAACCCGCCATTTTCGTGGCTCCCCCGCGCATCTTTAAAACCGGCGAGGAATGGACGCTGGAACAGGTGCGCGCCTGCAACGCCGATGGTTACCTGGTCCGCAACCACGACCACTTGAAGTTTTTCGCCAACCACCGGCGCATCGGCGATTTTTCATTGAACGTGGCCAACCGGCTGACGGCGGATTATTTCAAAAACCGGTTCGGGCTGGAACGCGTGACGGCGAGTTACGATTTAAACTTTCAACAATTGGAGGCGTTGTTGTCTGCCGCACCGCCGGAATGGTTTGAAGTCACGATCCACCAGCACATGCCGATGTTTCACATGGAACACTGCGTCTTCTGCGCCTTTCTGTCGAACGGCACGGATTTCCGGAATTGCGGCCGCCCGTGCGACGTTCACGATGTCAAGTTGCGCGACCGTGTGGGGGCGGAGCATCCGGTGAAGGCCGACGTCGGCTGCCGCAACACCGTCTTCAATGCGCTGGCCCAGACCGGCGCGGAGTATGCCTCGCGGATGATGGAACTGGGCGTGCGGCATTTCCGGGTTGAATTTCTCAACGAAACACCGGAACAGGTGACGCGAACCATCACCCAATATCGCCGGCTGTTACGCGGTGAAATCACCGGCACCCAACTCTGGCGCGAATTGAAACTGTTCAGTCAACTCGGCGTCACGCGCGGCCAGATGGGAAAATAAATTTTCCCGCTCCTTACGAATAAAAATATCCGAGTTCACGTAGCGACGCGTAATCCTTCGGTCGTTCTGCGGTTGCCCGGCCGAGGATGACGTGGTCGAGCACTTCAATCTTCAAGAGCTGGCCCGCGCGGATGAGATCGCGGGTCACTTTGATATCCGCCTCGCTCGGGGTCGGATCGCCGCTCGGATGATTGTGGGCCAGCACCACGGCGGCGGCGTTGGCGGCAATGGCGACTTTGAACACCTCGCGCGGATGCACCAGAATCGTGTCGAGCGTGCCGTCGGCGATTTCCTCCACCCGGATGAGCCGCCGCCGCGTGTTCAACAAAATGATTTGAAACGTCTCCACCTGCCGCAACCGGTTGTCTTCGCGCAAGAGGTTCACGATCGCCTCCGGGGTTTCGAGCACAGGCCCTTCGTGACGCAGCTCCCCGGCCATTTTCCGGGCCAGCGCGAACGCCGCCATCAGCGTCACCGCCTTGTCACGCCCGATGCCCTTGACACTTTGCAAATCTCCAACCGAAGCCTGTGCCAATGCCTGAAGTGTGCCGTATTTTTGCAGCAATTGCCTCCCGATCTCGACGGCGTTCGCACCCTTCAGGCCGGTGCGCAACAGAATCGCAATCAATTCCGCGTGGCTCAGGGCATCCGCACCGCGCTCAACCAACCGTTCGCGCGGACGTTCACTGACGGGCTGGTCTTTGAGACGAAGGCTGCTGGGCATGAGAAAACATTATCCTGAGCGTTCTGAAAATCACGCACAAAAATCATTCCCCGTGGACCCGTGGCGGTGGACGCCAGTTCGCATACTTTGAGTCCGGTGAAAGTTGGCGCCGACTCATGCCGGTGGCCGCCTCTTCCGGTACGAAACAAATCTGTATTTCATCTGTGCTCATCTACGGCTAAAATTTCCGCGGATGGAATCCGCGCGCACCCAAAATGATCCGCTCACGCCGGCGCAACGGCAGGCGGTCGCCGCGCGCGGCAACGTGCTCGTCATGGCCGGCGCGGGCACGGGCAAAACCCGCACGCTCGTCGCGCGCTGCCTGGATTGCCTTTGCCGGGAACGGGCGTCGCTGGACGAAATTCTGGTGGTTACCTTCACCGAAGCGGCCGCGACGGAAATGAAGCAGCGCCTTCGCACTGCGCTCGAAGCGGCCCTCGACCCCCGACCCCCGACCCCCGACCCGCATTTGGCCGAACAACTGGCGCTGTTCGACACCGCGCCCATCGGCACGCTGCACAGTTTTTGCCTGCGACTCGTGCGCGAACATTTCTACGAACTCGGCCTGGATCCGCAACTGGCCGTGCTCGATACCGGCGAAGCCCGCCTGCTGGCAGAGGAGACACTGGACGAACAGTTTCAAGCGCATTACGCCGGGCAGACCGGGCTTTCCGCAGCCGCGCAAAATCTGATTCAAATTTATGGCAACGGCGATGAACGGCCCGTCCGCGCCATGCTGCTGCGGCTGCATCATTACGCCCAGACACGGCCCGACGCCGACCGCTGGCTCGACGGGCAAATAACACAGTTCGCCTCACCGGAACCGGTGGAGTGGCGCGAGTGGCTGAACCAGGCCATTCGTGACTGGCGTGCGGAATGGCTGGCTGCGCTCGACGGGCTGAAGCCGGAAAATGAAAAGGCCGGCCGGTGCCTGGAAATTCTCAAAAATCTGCCGGCCGATCCCTCACCCAAGCAAGCCGGGATGGTTTTGGGGGAAATCCTGTCGGCGGACGAAGATTATCCGGCACGCAAAAAAAACGCGCTGCGCAAACCACTTGAGGTTTTTTTTGCCGACGCCGCGTTTCTGCATTCGCTCATGCCCGCGGACGGCAACCGCGATCCGCTGGCCGAGGACTGGGGTTGGATTCGCGGTCACATGACCACGCTCCTGCAACTGGCGCAGGAATTCGGGGAAAGATTCGCCGAAGGCAAACGCGCCGGCGGCGTTCTCGATTTTCACGACCTGGAACAATTCGCTTTGAAACTGCTTTGGGATTTCACCGCCGACCAGCCCACACCGGTCGCCGGACGTTGGCGCGAAAAAATCCGGTTCGTCCTGGTGGACGAATACCAGGATATCAATGCCGCGCAGGACAAAATTATCCAGGCGTTGAGCCGGACCGGCGCGGCGGCAAACCGCTTTCTCGTCGGCGACGTGAAGCAGAGCATCTATCGCTTCCGGCTGGCCGACCCAAAAATCTTTCGCGATTACGCCGGGTCGTGGCATGGGCGCCAGGGTCAGCTGATTCCGCTGGCCGAAAATTTTCGCAGCCGCGAGAGCCTGCTTGGCTTTGTGAATTCGTTTTTTGAGCGGCTCATGCGCGGGGAAGTCGGCGGGGTGGATTACGACGCCGGTACGCGATTGCAGTTCGGCGCACCGGAACATCGCGCGGTCCTCAGCCGGGCCCAAAACCCTTCGCCGCGCGCGGAACTGTTGCTGCGATTCAAAGGCCGGCGTGATGAAAACCCGGCGGACGACGATACCGGCGACGGCGATTTGGCGGAACTGGAAGAAAGCGAAAAGGAAGCGCGACTGGTGGCGCACCGGCTCCGCGAACTGGTTGAACAGGGCCACAACGTTTGGGACGAAAAACAAGGCGCTGAACGCGCGGTGGAATGGCGGGACATGGCCGTTCTGCTGCGTGCACCCGCAAACAAAGCTGAGGCATATGCCAACGAATTTGAGCGTGCCGGCCTACCGATTGCCACAGAACATGGTGGCTTTTACGATAAAGTGGAAATCGCCGATTTATTGAACCTGCTCAAGTTGCTCGACAATCCTTTGCAGGATGTCCCGGCCATTGCCGTGTTACGCTCGCCTCTGGCCGGCTTATCATTGGATGAACTGGCTACCCTCCGGCTGGCTGCCAGGGATGCGCACTTTTGGACGGCATTGAACCAGGCCCAAAGCCCATCCGCCTTCGCACGGCCGCGGCGCGACGAAAAGTTCAAAGTCCAAAGCGAAACGGCGGCGAAGATTTCCAATCTTCTCGAACGGTTCTCCCGCTGGCGTCAACTGGCGCGTCGTGCGTCGTTGTCGCAATGCCTGGAAAGTATCCTGGCCGGGACCCATTATGCCGGGTGGTTGCGTTCACGTCCGCGTGGCGCGCAACGACAGGCAAACATCGAACGGTTTCTGGATCTGGCGCAGCAATTTGATCAATTTCAACGGCAGGGCCTGTCTCGCTTTTTGAAATTCATCCAGGCGCAGCAGGCCGCCGGGGCCGAACCGGACGTCGCGGCGGTCGCGACGGAGAACGCCGTCCGGCTGATGAGCATTCATCAGAGCAAGGGCCTGGAATTCCCGGTCGTGGTGGTGGCCGATCTGGGCAAGCCATTCAACGAACAGGACCTGCGCAGCGAAATCATTTTGGACGGGCGATTGGGTCTGTGCCCGCGCGTCAAACCGCCATCGACGGGCTCGCGTTACCCGAGTTTGCCGCATTGGCTCGCGCAACGACATCAACGCCGTGAACTACGTGGCGAGGAATTGCGCTTGCTCTACGTGGCGATGACCCGCGCCCGGGACACCTTGATTCTAACCGCCGCCATTTCGGAGAAAAAATGGGAATCGCTCTGGCTCAAACCGGAGACGGTGACCACTCAAGCCATCGTTTCGGCAAAGTGTTACGCGGATTGGCTGGGGTTGTGGTTTCAATCTCAAAGGGCCGGGCTTCAAACCCAAAGCATGACCGAAGGTGAATGGCCCGATCTACGCTGGCGGATTGTGGAGGACCGGGCGCGGGCACTCGAATCAGCAATCGAAAGCCGGCCATCCGAGATCGAAATCCCGCCGCTCGACCTGGAAACCAAACAGAGACTTCACGACGTGTTGGCGTGGAAATATCCATTCGGCGCGGCAACACAGCGCCCGGCCAAGTCATCGGTCACGGCGCTGCGCCGGCAGGCGGAGGAGGGGGACGATGAAGCGGAACCGATGTTTCAGATTTCATCCCGGGTTACCGGACCGCCATCCGCCATCCGTCATCCGCAACTCACGGCGGCGGAAACGGGCACGGCACACCACAAATTGCTTCAGCACGTGACTTTGAAAACGGCGGATGACCTGGCCGCGCTCGGCGTGGACGCCAGGCATCTGGAAGCGATGGGGCGGCTAACCGCGGGTGAGCGTGCGGCCCTGGATTTGGACGCAGTGGCGGCGTTTTGGAAATCGGAACCGGGCCGGAAAATTCGCGCCCAACCGCCGGAATGTGTGCAACGTGAGTTGCCGTTCACGGCGCGGTTCAGCCCGGCGGAAGTGGACGCCATCATTGGCGCGAAAACACCGCCGGCACTTGAAGACGAATTTGTGGTCGTGCAGGGCGTGGCGGATCTGGTGGTGTTGCTTCCCGGAGAAATCTGGCTGGTGGATTTCAAAACGGATGAACTCGAACCCGGGGAATCATCGGAGCGAAAGCGCCATTATGAGCCGCAATTGAAACTTTATGCCGGCGCCCTGTCGCGAATTTATGCGCGCCCGGTCGCAAACTGCTGGCTGCATTTTCTCGCGACCCGCCAGACCGTGGCCATCAGAATTTAATCAGGCGAGCCAAGCGGGAGCTGCCCTTCCACGTTTTCCTCTTCGGGTGATTCCGTCGGGACAGGTTTCGGGGGCGGTGTGGCTGACGCCTCCTGCTGGCGCAGGCGCACGATGGCCGGGCGCAAGAGTCTGCCTTGAAACGTGTAGCCGGAGCCGATGGTTTCGGCAACCACCGCGCCGGCGGGCGGCTTGTCCGTGGACTCGGCAACCTGGTGCCGGTCGGCGTCGAATGATTCGCCCGGCTCGGCGGCAAACGGCGTCAGGCCGATGCGCCGCACGGTGCCGCGGCAGGCGTTTTGGAAATGGGTGATTTGCTCGGCCAGCTTGGGCTGGCCCGAATGCGCGGCGGCGGTGTGCAAGGCAAAAATATGGTCGAACACGTGCACGAGCATTTGCAGCCATTCGGCTTCACCCCGATGCAATTTTTCAACCTCCAGCCGGAGCGCGGCCTTCTCGCTGTCGTTTATTTTCTGCATGAACTCGGAGAATTCGCGGACCTCGGCGCCCATTTTCTCGGTGATTTGTTTGGCGCCGGCGGCGGTCTTTTCGGCCTGGCCCTGAATGACGTCCCATTGATTCGTGGCGGCGCTGATTTGCGCAACGAGCTTTTCCAGGTCCTGAATCCGGTCGGCCACCGCACCGAGCGCGTTGACCTGAATGGCCTTGCCCATTGCGCGGTAATCCAGCAGAAACGGAACAATTCCCAGCACCGCACCGAGCAGGGCGGCGGCAAAACACGCCATGATTTCCCATTTGGAAATCGGATGCGGCGATTTCCAGACGATCAGGTACGCAAACGCGAGGAGCAATCCGTTGCCCAGCAGGAACGGCCACTTGGGGATCTTCCAATCTCTGACATCGTTCATGTTTCCCAGCTTCGCGAAATTTCCCCTTCAGCGCAAGCCAACGCCTCGCTTTCTCCTCGACTAACCATCGGCCCGCCCAAATCATTTATCGCGTGCGGACTTGCGTCATTTTCAATCCAGCCGCGCGTGGCGACAAGGCCCGGCATTTCCGGCGGCACCTGGACAAAATCGCCTCGCGCGGTGCGTTGAAGGCCACCGCCGCTCCCGGTGACGCGCGCCGGCTGGCGACGGAAGCGGTGGCCGACGGTTTTGAACTGATTGTGGCCGCCGGCGGCGATGGCACACTGAATGAAGTTCTCAATGGCCTCGGCGACGCACCGGACGGTTTTGCGCGGGCGCGGCTGGGGATATTGCCGCTGGGGACCATCAATGTTTTTGCGCGTGAAATCGGCCTGCCCCTGCGCATTGACCGTGCCTGGGCCGCGTTGCAACACGGACACGAAGCCCGTCTGGATCTGCCTTGCGTGGAATTTTCGGTCGACGGCGTTCGCCGTCGGCAATACTTCATTCAGCTCGCGGGCGCCGGCCTCGACGCGCGCGCCATCGAACTGGTGACCTGGTCGCTCAAAAGGAAGCTGGGCCCCCTGGCCTACGTCGTGGCGGGCCTGAAGGCGTTGCGCGGCCGGCTGCCGAAAATTACCGCGCACGTCGGCGGACAAACCGTCACCGGCGAGTTGGTCCTGATCGGCAATGGCCGTTTTTACGGCGGACCGCTGGAAATTCTCACCGGGGCGGATCTGCGCGATGGACTTTTGGACCTTTGCATCGTGTCGCATGCAAACTGGCTGACGCTATTACGTTGTGCGCCTGGCTTGCTGGCGCGGCGAAAACTGCCTGTCAACGCCGGGCAACGGTTCCGCACGCCCGCCTTTGAATTGACGGGCGACGCTTTCGCGTCCTTTCAACTGGACGGCGAGTGGGCGGGCCACCTGCCGGCGGCCTTTTCCGTCGCGCGCGAACAACTGCGCGTGATCATTCCCTGAACCGCTTAATCCCAACGACGAAACGGTATCGCGCCAGGCTCAAGAAAGGCTCCGCACTTCGGGCATTTGTCCGGTTGTTTCCAGAAACGGATGCGGTGTCGAAACGAGGTGGGGCAGGCCGGCTTGAATTTGACCCAACGCCGCCCGACGCGCGGCGGCAGGCGATTCAACAGGGCGGTGAATGGGGGCGCGGTTTTCAGATGAATTTCCCTGGGCGAAGACGGTTTGAATCCAATCACTGTGTCGTAAAGTTCCTTGCAGTCGGCGCACAAAACGGTCTGGACGGCAACGTGCCGGCCGCGATCCGCGCCGCCCGACACCCGCGCGCGATAACCGCATTTGGAACATTCAAAGAGATACGTGCGGCCCATAAAGCCGTTCGTTGATTCGTTGTCTGGCGTGCAGTCTTGCCGGCCTGCCGAGCCGGAGCTCAGAGCGCGTTAGTGTTAAGTTGCTATCCGCCCGTCTACACTCTTTCGAGCTTCGACGCGGCAGCCTTCGCTCTCCACTGCGCTCCGAGCGAAGGCTGGTGGGTTGGCAGGGACTCGAACCCTGGACCAATGCCTTAAAAGGGCACTGCTCTACCAACTGAGCTACCAACCCCTCAAAGGACATCATCCTAAAAAAGCCGCTGGAACACGCAAGGTTTTTCCTCTGTCCATGGTCAGTCGCAGCCGGAAATGGCGGGGTTGCCGCCACCATCCGGGTGTTTTGCAATTTGTTTTTTCCAGTATCTGGGCTAAAATAGATTCATTACTACCGCCACTTGCGTGAAATTCTGGGGCGTGCGCGGCTCGATTCCGACACCGGGACCGAAAACAGTTCGCTTTGGCGGCAACACCTCCTGCGTGGAAGTCCGCTCCAACGGCCAAATCATCATCCTCGACGCCGGGACCGGATTACGGGCGCTGGGTCAGGCCTTGCTGGCTGAATTCAAAAACCAACCGCTCAACCTCACGCTGCTCCTCACCCACACCCACTGGGATCATATTCAAGGCCTGCCGTTCTTCGGGCCGATCTATGATTCGCGCTGCCGGCTGCGGATTCTGGGTTGCGAAGGCGCGCGCAAAGGACTGGTCAGCGTGCTCACCGGCCAGATGGAAAGCACCTATTTTCCCGTCCCATTCGACAAATTGCCCAGCAACATCGAAATTGAAGAACTCAAAAAGTACGATTTCAAAATCGGCTCCGTGCGGGTACGGGCGCAACGCGCGCATCACCCCGGCACCTGCGTCGGGTACCGGCTGATCACCCCGCGTGGATCGGTGGCTTATTTTCCCGACAGCGAACCGCAACCGGGCGGTGAGGACCAGGAAATGATTCAATTTCTTAACGGTACGGACGTGTTGATCCTCGACTCGCAATATGACGCCTTGGAATACAAACGACACGCAGGCTGGGGTCACGGCTGCGTGGACGACTCGGTTGCCGTGGCGCTGGCGGCCAACGTGAAACGGCTGTGCCTGTTTCATCACGACCCGGAACGCAGTGACAAACAGGTGGACGCGTTCCTCAAACACGCGCGCCAGCTCGTGTCCGCGCAACGGGCGAAATTAAAAGTAGACGCCGCCCGCGAGGGAATGGTTATCCGGCTCGGTGGAAAAAGTTAAGAGATATTGTCAGCGAAGAACGCGAAGGGAACGAAGACAGTTTGCAGCCTTTGCTGGACGATCACGTCCGTTCCTTTGCAACGCAACTTTCTGTGGATAAACTGTTTTTGGAAAATATCGTGCAATTTATGAAAGAGGTAGGCTGAACAACCAGCCGCCCATTATTTGTTAGGCTGCTATCGTTATGTCATTCCTTAAGTCATTGTTCGGCTCGAAGACGCCAAAGAAGCTTAAGCGCACATACGACCCAGCGGGCCTTAGACAAATTTACGAGGAGGCTAAGGAACTTTTCCTGTGCGGCAAGTACGCCCAGGCACTGGAAGATTTCAAAGCCATTTATGAACAAGACATCGGGGTTCGCGATGTTGGGGAGATTCTCCTTGATTACTTCGACATGCCAGAGGACAAGTGGATAGCAAAATATACGGTTCGGTTCCGAGCACAGCCACCCAAACAGTCAGGAGATGATACTGGCACAGGTTCGGCGCCGGTTCCTGTACCTAAGCGGCCTATCTTTCCGAGTGGTTCATTTCGCGCGGAGAGGCGTCCAGATGAGGATGAGCGGGCAGCCTAACAAAAAGATAGACTGCAACTTTTCTCCGCGCCCCTTTCCGCCTTCATCAGATTTCGACGCGACAAGCGCGCGACATCATTTTGGCTTTTCCCCGCAATTGATGGCCATGGCGCCGCCGAGCAGATTGACGACGCGCACGTTCGACAGGTTCAGCTCCCGCATTTTCTCCGCGACCCCCTGTTGTGCCGGATAATGTTTCAACGATTCGAGGATGTACGCGTAGGCATCCGCGTTCCCGCTGAACAGCCAGCCCATGAGCGGCACGGAAATTTTCAGGTGCGAGAAATAAATCGCGCGCCACAGGGCGTTCGGCGGCTTGCCGAAATCCAACACCACCAGCCGCCCGCCGGGCCGGGCGACCCGGAACATTTCGCGCAGGCCCGTCTCGCAACTGGACAGATTGCGCAATCCATAACCAATGGTGACCGCGTCAAACGAATTGTCGGGAAAGGGAAGCTGCTGCGCGTCACCCTGAATGAAATTAGGAGTTGGGAGTTGGGAGTTGGGAGTTGGGAATTTTGGCTTCTGACTTCTGGCCCTTGCGATTTCGAGCATGGCCTGGCTGAAATCAAGGCCGGTCGCTTCCGCACCACCCCGGGCCAGGGCCAGGGCGATGTCGCCGGTGCCGCAGCAGACGTCGAGCGCGCGTTGGCCGGACCGGACGGCGGCCAGTTCCACAACGCGATGCTTCCAACGCCGGTGCAAACCGAAGCTCTGCAGGTCGTTGAGCAGATCATAACGCCGGGCAATGGCCGCGAAGAGGTCGTTAACCTTCGCGGCGCGCTGTTCGCCCGGGACGTAAAAGACGTTGCTCACGGCCACAGTCTAGCAGAGGGGCCCGCGCTGAAGTCAAAGCCCATAAATTGTGCTTTGCGTTTATGGCCATTTTTGGTACAGACCCTGCTAGCAACACGGGTGTGAAATTTAAATTACCGTTCCTGGCTGAAAAGACGCAAGAAACGCAAAGGTCACGTATGAGTGTCAATGCCCCTACACCGTCGGCGGGCACACCAGCGGGTGCCCCGCCGAAAATTTTGGTGGTGGACGACAACGAGGTGATCGTGAAAACCATCTGCCTCAAATTGAAAGGGGCGGGTTATCGCGTGGCGACGGCCCAGGACGGCGCGGAAGCCATGTCGGTCGTGCGCATGGAAAAGCCGGATTTAATCCTGCTCGACATCACTTTTCCGCCGGACGTTGCCGGCGTGCCGTGGGACGGTTTTCGCATCATGGAATGGCTCCATCGGGTGGACGAATCGCGGAAGATTCCCATCATCATCATCACGGGCGGCGAGGACATAAAAAACAAGGACCGGGCCATGGCCAGCGGAGCGGTGGCCTTCTTCCACAAACCGCTCAACCACGATGATTTGATCAAGGTGGTCCGCGCAACGCTGAGCGACGCCCCCAAGCCGGCCTGAAATCGGGCTTGCCATTCTGGCCGATTCACCTAGTCTAACCCTCCGCTTTCGGAAGCGAGCGTAGCTCAGTCTGGTAGAGCGTCACCTTGCCAAGGTGAATGTCGAGGGTTCGAATCCCTTCGCTCGCTCCAATTCTTCCCGTGTTGTTTTTTGCCGGCGTGAAAGCCCTTGCTTTCAACCGTCCATGCGCGATTATTTTGCCAATGTCATTGCCAACCGAACCGGTCATCCTGGGCGTCGAGCAGATTGGCGAGTTGAATCGGAAACTTGCCGACTTGCGTCATGACGTCAATAATTACGCCTCCTTGATTCTGGCGAGCGCCGAATTGCTCCGTCGCCGGCCCGAAACGGCCGAGCGGATGATGGCGAACCTGATTGAACAACCCCCCAAAATCATCGCCTCCATCAAGCAGTTCTCCAACGATCTGGAAGCCGCGCTCCACATCACGCGGCCGTGAACCCCGCGCCGGCTTTTGGCTTTAGCCACGGAAATTCCCCTGGCAAACTGCGTGTTCCATGGAACGAACCGAAGCGGAATTGATCGCCGCCGTGCTGGCCGGAGACGCCGCGAGCTTCGAACCCCTCGTCCAGAAATATTCCCCGCGCGTTTTTGCCACCGCGCGCCGTTACGCCCGGCGTGAAAGCGAAGTGGAGGACATTGCCCAGGAGGTCTGGCTCAAGGCCTTTGACAAGCTCAAAAGTTTCCGCGGCGAGGCGCCGTTCGAACACTGGTTGATGCGGCTGACCGTGCGAACGTGCTACGATTTTTTGCGCGGCCATCAGCGCAATCGTGAGTCGGCCTTTTCGGATTTGACCGATCCGGAGAGTGACTGGCTGGAGCGTTTCGTAACGCAACCGGAGGCCGTTTCGGAAAACGCCGAGGCGGCCCGTTTGCTGGTCGCCCGCGTCCTGGAACGGCTTTCCCCATCGGCACGGCTGATCATCACATTGCTGGAAATTGAAGATCGTTCGGTCAAGGAAATTGCGGCGCTGACCGGCTGGTCGGTGCCACTGGTGAAAGTACGGGCCTTCCGGGCACGCGCCGAAATGCGGAAAATTCTGGTCAAATTACCCAAAGACAAGTATCTGTAACCCCATACTGCAAGCCAGCGTCTGATGAATCAGATGTCCATGAACCCGGTTGAATTGCAAAAAAAACTGATCACCGCCGCCCGTGCGAACCCGCCCGGCAGGGAGGTGCCATACGCGTTTGAAAAGCGCGTGATGGCGTTGCTGGCGGCGCGTTCCCTGAATGGCCATCCGGTTCTGTGGCTGCGTGGACTCTGGCAGGCGGCGGTTTCGTGCGTGGCCATCGCCCTGATGATCGGCGCCTGGGCCCTCTTCAGCCCGGCCACCGACAACACCGGGGACCTCTCGCAGAGTTTTGAAAGCACGCTGCTGGCGGCGGTGGACCAAGGCGCGCAAACCCAATGAATTCCTGGAAAATCATTCCCGCGGTCATGGTGATTTTTGGCGCGGGGGTTTTGACCGGTGGTTTGCTGGTCAATTATGTTGACCAGGGACAACGGGGAAACGGGCGTTTTGCCCTCTGGAAGGCAAATCCACGGGCGCCGATGGCAGACCCGACGCAGGCGCAGCCGGGAGATCTGTCCCGCCCCCGCACGCCGGAAATGTGGCGGAAGGATTTCCTGGGGCACCTCGACGAAAAACTCAAGCTGACGCCGCAACAACACGCGGCCATTTCCAAAATCATAGCCGAGGGCCAGGAACAGAATCGTGAAATCTGGACGAATGTCGCCCCGAAGATGCACCAGGAAATGGAACGGGTCGAGCAACGCATCCGGGAGGAATTGACGCCGGAACAACAAAAAAAGTTTGAGGCGTTAACCAAACAATTTGCGCCTCACCGCCCGCCACACGACCAGGACCATCAGCCGGGTTCGCCAGCCTCCACCAACCAGGTCCCGTTGCCGCCGGCCGGAACCCACAGCCCTTGAGCGGGTCTATTTTTCCACCAGCAGCGCGCGGATTTTTTTGCGCAGTTCCTTGGTGATGGCACTGACCGGGCGGTTGCCGTCCACGACGGTGAAGCCGTAATTTTTCCGCAATTGGCGGAATGCCACCTGCATCGCCGTCTGATACTTCAGGAAGCTGTCAAACATGTCGCGCGAAAAGCCGAGATCCATGCCGCTTTCCCAATAATCCAGCGCGGCATTTTTGGCGAGATTGCGCTGCACGAGTTCCTGGGGTTCGACGGACAGATAAAACACCGCGTCGGGTTCGAGCGCGACGCCATACAAATTTTTCAGCCACGCCTCGTCCATGCCGCGCACCATGTCGCGCGCCATCAGGGTGTAAATGTAACGATCCGCCAGCACGATGAAACCGGCCTTGAGCGCGGGCAAAATCATGTTCTCCAACTGGTCGGCAAAATCGGTCGCGTAAAACAAACTCAGCGTCGTCCGGCTCAAAATGTTTCCTTCCTGCGCCTTGGCCAGTTCGGAACTGACCAGCGTGGAGTGCTTCAAACCCACCTGCACCGTTGCATGGCCGCTGGTCTCCAGCCAGTCCACCAGCCGCGCAATTTGCGTGGAGCGGCCCGAACCGTCCGCGCCTTCGACCGCGATCAACCGGCCCGACAGGTCTTCCAGCGGAACGCGGGGAATGCCGTGGCCATAATAACGGCGGTGTTTTTTGACGCCTTCAGGATGGATAACGGTTCTTTTCATGCGGCGGCCAGATCCTCCTCGGATTCCTTAATCTTGTTGTCCGGCGGCAGGGGCGGGGGCAACGGCAGCGGGCGGCGGCGGCGGAACCGCGCCAGGTTGATCCGCTCGCCGACGACCTTGCGCACGAACGTCTGCTGCTTTTCCACGTGTTGGTTGGCATCAATCACCATGAACTTGAATTCGCCGGCCATGCCCAGGTACTGCTCCAAAATGCGGCCCTGGAAGATGCGAAAACTTTCGTAGGGATCGGCCGAGAGCCGCAAATCCATGCCCGCCTCGAAAAATTTCAGCTTCGGGCGGCCCTCCAGAATGCGATTGAGCGACACCTCCAAATCCGCCTTGAAAAAGAAGACAATGTCCGGCAGGGCGGCAAAATTGTAAATGCCGCGCACCCATTCCGGCGGACAGCCGCGCACCACATCGCGGGCGAAGGCGGTGAAAATGTAGCGGTCGCACAACACGACATAACCCGCGCGCAGCAGGGGCAGCAGGTGACGTTCGTAACGGTCGGCAAAATCCGTGGCATGAATGAGGCTGAAGGTCGTGGGGGTGAGCAGTTCGCGCTTTTTGCCCTTGCTGGTGGCGGATTTCACCAGCTCGGAGGAATTCCATTCGCTGAAATAAACCTTGATGCCCTCGGCTTCCAGCCAGCGTTTCAGCAGGTAAATCTGCGTGGACTTGCCCGAGCCGTCGAGGCCTTCGACGGCAATGAGCCGCCCGGGGAAATTCAATTCGGCAAAAGTTTTCATCATACGCGCCGCATTCGGATATTGCGTTTCTTAATTCTATGCAATTGGCAACGGGTCACAAGCGCAAGTTGTAGCACACCGGCGTCCATTAACTTCGTTAAATTCAGGTGAACTTTCAGACCTTTGTGAAAAAAATCACAAATTTGCTTGCCCGGCTTGCGGGCACCGATTACGTTGATTTTGCTAGTTTTTCAGCAATTAAGGTTTATGCGCACCAACACCGAGATCGGTTACGATTCCAAAATCGAGGGTGATGTCATTGTCACCCGGGTGGACGCCGCGCTCAACTGGTTTCGCAAAAATTCCGTCTGGCCGATGCCAATGGGGCTGGCCTGTTGCGCGATTGAATTGATGGCCGTCGGCGCCAGCCGGTTTGATATTTCACGTTTTGGCTCCGAAGTGATGCGGTTTTCACCGCGCCAGGCCGATTGCATGATTGTCGCCGGCACGGTCACTTACAAAATGGCCATGTGCGTCAAGCGCATCTATGACCAGATGCCCGAACCGCGCTGGGTCATCGCCATGGGCGCCTGCGCCTCGACCGGCGGGATGTATCGCAGTTACGCCGTGCTGCAGGGCGTGGACAATATCATTCCGGTGGACGTTTATGTCTCCGGTTGTCCACCCCGGCCCGAGGCGGTGCTGGACGCACTGATAAAATTGCAGGACAAGATCGGCCGGCAACCCGTATTGACCGAACTCACGGCGTTGGCCGCGCTCAAATCATAATTTCCAATCGCCGTGCCTCCCCTCGAATTCGCCCAACAATTAAAAACCAAATTCGGCCCGGTCATCTCCGAGCCGGTGGAATTTCGTGGCGAAATCACCCTCCACCTCAGCGACGCCGGACGCATCGCCGAAGTCGGTGAATTCGCCAAAACGGTACTGGGGTTTGACTACCTCGTGGATGTGAGCAGCGTGGACAATTACGGTGAAGACCCGCGCTGGACAGTGGTTTATCATTTGCGCAGCCTGAAGCATGGCAACGAATTGCGGCTTAAAACCGATGTCAGTGAGGAAAAATCAGAACTGCCCACCGTGATGACGGTTTGGAAGACCGCCAACTGGCACGAGCGCGAAATCTACGACATGATGGGCATCCGGTTCAGCGGACACCCGGATTTGCGCCGGATTTTGATGTGGGAAGGTTATCCGTATTTCCCTCTGCGAAAGGACTTTCCGCTGGCAGGCAAACCGACCGACCTGCCTGGCGTGGCGTTCACAAAGCCGGCGCCACTGGAAGGCGGGCCGTTTGTGACGGTGGCCGGCGGCGAGGACGCGATTCACCGCGAACCGCGCGTGCGGACCCCCGAAGAATAAATTTTCATGGCCACGGTTCGAGACATTGAGATTCGCGATTCCGCCGCGCGGGCAGCGCAGGCAGCGGAGGAACTCCAGGATTCCGTCGGCGAAAAAATGGTCCTCAACATGGGGCCGTCGCATCCCGCCACGCATGGCGTGTTGCGCATCGTGCTCGAGCTGGACGGCGAAATCATCACCAAGGCCGATCCGGACGTGGGTTATCTGCATCGCGGCGACGAGAAAATCGCCGAGAACATGACCTATACCCAGTTCATCCCGTACACGGACCGGCTGGATTACCTGGCGCCCCTGGCCAACAACGTCGCCTACGCGCTGGCGGTGGAAAAGCTGCTCGGTATCGACAGGGAATTGCCACCCCGCTGCCAGTACATCCGCGTGATGTGCGCGGAGCTGGCGCGCATTTCGGCGCATTTGCTCGGCCTCGGCGCGTTCGCGATGGACATGGGGGCGGTGACGGTTTTTCTGCTTTCGTTCACCGAGCGCGAAAAAATTTACAATCTGGCCGAGGCGATCAGCGGCGCGCGTTTCACCACGAGCTACACCCGCATCGGCGGCGTGATGCGCGACCTGCCGTCGACCTGGCTGGGCCAATGCCAGCAGTTCTGCGACGAATTCATTCCCGCGCTCAACGAACTCGAAACCCTGCTCACGCGCAATCGCATCTGGATGGATCGCGTCCGGGATCTGGCCGTGATCTCGAGGGAAGACGCCATCAATTACGGTTTGAGCGGCCCGAACCTGCGGGGCAGCGGGGTCGAGTGGGATTTGCGCAAAAAACAGCCGTATCTGTGCTACCCGGACCTGGAATTTGACATTCCCACCGGCTCGGTCGGCGACTGCTACGACCGTTATCTGGTGCGCATGGAGGAAATGCGCCAGAGCGTCCGCATTCTGCTGCAGTGCATCAAAAAAATCCCCGGCGGCGCGGACAATAAAACGAGGGAGCCGGTGAACGTGTCCGACGGCAAGGTCGTTTTGCCGCCGAAGCAGAAGGTGATGACGAAAATGGAGGAATTGATTCATCAATTCATCCTGGTGACGCAGGGCATGAACTGCCCGCCCGGCGAAGTTTACTTCGGCCATGAAAACCCGAAGGGCGAACTCGGCTTTTACATCAACAGCCGCGGCGGTGGCACGCCGTACCGGATGAAAATCCGTTCGCCCAGCTTTGTGAACCTGAGCATCATCCCGAAAATCTTCGTCGGCGGCCTGATCAGCGACACGGTGGCGATTCTGGGATCGCTCGACTTCGTCATGGGGGAGTGCGACCGATGAACGCCACACACACCGAACCCATTCCCAATCCGCTCCAGTCTCAGGCCGGTTTCGCCGTGCCGGCGGCGCTGGAAGCGGAGGTCAACGAGCTGGTCACGCATTATCCGGAAAAACGCAGCGCCTCGCTGATGGTATTGCACGCGATTCAGGAGCAATTCGGCTGGATTTCGCAGGAAGCCGTCGAATGGACGGCGAAGAAGCTCGAAGTGCAGCCCATCAATGTTTACGAGTTGGTGACGTTTTATCCCATGTTCCGGCCGAAGCCGATGGGCAAATATCAGATCAAGGTGTGCCGGACGTTGAGTTGCGCCCTGGGCGGCGCGTACGAACTGCATCAACATTTTTGCGGGAAGCTGGGCCTGGATGCGCATGCGCACGGCCCGCAAACCACCAAGGACGGAAAGTTCACGGTCGAATTCGTCGAATGCCTCGCCAGTTGCGGCACCGCCCCGGTGATGATGTGCAACGACGCCTTTTATGAGGGCGTCAGCCACAAGAAAGCCGATGACATTGTGAGGGATTGCAAATGATTTGGCTGCCCGACATGGATTTGAACCATGACAAACAGATTCAGAGTCTGCTGTGCTACCGTTACACCATCGGGCAGGCCGGCGCGTTAGAAAGCTAAAGTTTTTGATTTAGGAGTCAAGCCGATGCCGCAGGAATACAAATTGATTTTGAAATACGCCGACGAGCCGGGGTACACACCCGACCTCGAATGCTACTTGCGCCATGGCGGGTATGAACCGCTCAAAAAGGCGCTCGCCCTGCCGCCCAAAACCCTGCCCGACGGCAAAACCCTGTCGCCGCAGGAGCAAATTCGCGATGACGTAAAAATTTCCGGCCTGCGCGGCCGCGGCGGCGCGGGTTTTTCGTGCGGACTCAAATGGAGCTTTGTGGACCGCAGGAGCGGCAAGCCGATTTATCTGATTTGCAACGCCGACGAATCCGAGCCGGGCACGTTCAAGGACCGTCAGATCATGCACAAGGACCCGCATCAGTTGATCGAGGGCATGATCATCGCGTGTTTCGCCAACGACGTACATCTGGCCTACATCTACATCCGTGGCGAAATGCCCGAAGGCGCAAAGCTCCTGAACAAGGCATTGGCCGAAGCCCGCGCCAAAAACCTGCTCGGCAAAAACATCCTGGGCAGCGGTTACGACCTGGAGATGTACGTCCATCGCGGCGCCGGCGCCTATATCTGCGGCGAGGAAACCGGCCTCATCGAGTCGCTCGAAGGCAAGCGTCCGTACCCGCGCATCAAGCCGCCCTATTTTCCGGCGATCCTCGGCCTGTACATGTGCCCGACCATCGTCAACAACGTCGAGACGCTGTGCAATGTGAAGCACATCGTGGCGATGGGCGCGGCGGAGTTTGCCAAACTCGGCACGCCCAACAACACCGGCACGCGCATCGTCAGCCTCAGCGGACACGTCAAACGGCCCGGTTACTACGAAATCGAAATTGGCAAGGTCACCATCGGCGAACTGATCAATGATCCGGCCTTCGGTGGCGGCCTACGCGATGGACGCAAATTGAAGGCCGTCATTCCCGGCGGTTCGTCCGCGAAGGTTTTCAAGGCCAGCGAGAAGTTCAAGCTCAAGCGCAAAGGCCCGGACGGCCAGATGGTCGAACAGGATGTGGACATGCTGGATTTGCCTTACGATTTCGATTCGCTTATTGCCGCCGGCTCGATGAGCGGTTCCAGCGCAATCATCGTCATGGATGACAGCGTGGACATCGTCGAGGCGTTGGCGAACGTCGCCGAATTTTACGCGCACGAAAGCTGCGGCCAGTGCACGCCCTGCCGCGAAGGTTCGCTCTGGATGAGCAAGGCGCTGCACCGCCTCACCCACGGCGAAGGCCGCGCGAGCGACGCCGATTATCTGGTCAAAATCGCCGACAACATTCCCGGCGGGCGGACGATTTGTGCGTTTGGCGAAGCCTGCTCATGGCCGGTGCAAAGTTTTGTCGCGAAATTCAAGGACGAATTCGTCGCCAAAGGCGCAGCCGACGAGGCTCGCCGCGTGAAGGAAACCGCCGCGCCGGAGGTAGAAACAAAACTGGCCGCCGCCCATCACTGATTGCCATGTCAACCACCGCCACAACCGAAACGAAACCCGCGCCGCCGGTGATCGAAAAGATCAAGGTGAAGGTGGACGGGCGCGAAATCGAGGTGCCCAAGCTCACGGCGGACTGGTCCGGCAAGCTCACGCCCACGACGATGATTCAGGCGTGCGAACAGGCAAAAACGGAGGTGCCGCATTATTGCTATCACCCGAAACTGCCCGTGGCGGGCAACTGCCGCATGTGCCTGGTTGAATTTGGCACGCCCGCGCTGGGCCCGGACCGCAAGCCGGTAACGAATCCCGACGGCACGCCCAAGATTGCCAAATCGCCGCGCCCGGCCATCGCCTGCGCCACGCCGATTTCGCCCGGCATGGAAATTTACACCAACACGCCCGGCGTGAAGCAGATGCGCGAGGGCGTGCTGGAGTTCCTGCTCATCAACCATCCGCTGGACTGCCCGATTTGCGACCAGGCCGGCGAATGCAAGTTGCAGGAATACTCGGTGGACTACGGCCAGAGTGGGAGCCGTTTTGTGGAGCCGAAGGTCCACAAGCCCAAGGCGGTGGATCTCGGCCCGCGCATCGTGCTCGACGATGAACGCTGCATTCTGTGCACGCGCTGCATCCGGTTTTCCAAGGACATTGCCGGTGACGACGCGCTCGGTATCGTCAATCGCGGCAGTTACAACACGCTCACCGCCTATCCGGGCAAGGTGTTCGACAATAATTACACGTTGAATACCGTGGACATCTGTCCCGTCGGCGCGCTCACGTCGAAGGATTTCCGGTTTCAGATGCGTGTGTGGTTTCTCAAGGAAACCAAGAGCCTCTGCACGAGCTGCGCGACCGGATGCAATATCATCGTCGGTTCGCGCGAGGAAAAGGTTTACCGCTACACGCCGCGCGAAAACGATGCGGTCAACGCGTGCTGGATGTGCGATCACGGCCGGCTGAATTACAAATGGATTGGCCACAAAGACCGGTTGAAGGACGTTCTCGTCCGCGGCCAGAAAACGGCCTGGACCACGGCACTCAACGAAATTGCGGATAAATTAAAGGCCGCACCGCACGGTTCGGTGGCCATCATCGCTTCGGCCCGGCAGACGAACGAGGAACTCTGGTTGCTCAAAAAACTGGCGGACAAATTCGGGGCGATGACCGATTCCGTCGGGCGTTTCGGCGAAGGTGACAAGTTCTTGCTGAACGTGGACCGGAACCCGAACCGGACCGGCGCCCGGCTTATCGGCATCTGCCAGGCCAACGTGGGCATCAAACTGCGGCCAATTGCCGAATTTATCCGTGCCGGGAAAATCAAGACCCTGATTGTTTTCGGCGAGGACGCGACCAAAAATGGCATTGACGCCGAATTGCTCGGCAAACTGGACACGCTCATTGTCAGCGGCATTCTGCCGAACGAAACGACGAAGCGGGCGCATTATCTCCTGCCCGGCTGCGCGCACGTCGAGAAACGCGGCACGTTCACGAACATCAAGGGCCGCGTCCAGAAGTTCATGAAAGCGGTTGAGGCGCCTGGCGACGCCCGGCCGGAATGGGAATTTTTGCACGATTTGGTTTACAACGTCACCGGCCAGAACGGGTTCCTGACCATTGAAGGTTTGTTCAACGAAATGGCCAAGGACGTGCCGGCGTTCAGCGGTTTGACATGGGCAGGTCTCGGCGACACCGGCGTAACGGTGCCCATCTAAAATGAATTGGAGCTTTATCATCTTCAGCGTGGTCAAAATCGCCATCGTCATTGGCGTGGTGCAGGGCATGGTGGCTTATGCGGTTTTGGCCGAACGCAAAATTTCGGCGTGGATCCAGGATCGCGTCGGACCGAACCGTTGCGCCCCTCCATTCGTCAAGGCGATTCCCGGTCTGGGTCCGGTTTTGATCCGGCTCGGCCTCTTTCAGCCGCTGGCCGACGGTTTGAAATTCATGCTCAAGGAGGACTTTACGCCGGCGGGCGTGCGAAAGGTGTATTTCTGGCTGGCGCCGGCCATCGCGGTGATTCCCTCAATGCTGGTGATTGCGGTGATTCCGTTCGGCTCGCAACTCGGCCATCAACAAATGGTGATCGCAAACCTCAACGTGGGCATCCTCTACACGTTCGGCATCGTCTCCCTGGGCGTTTACGGCATCGTATTGGCGGGCTACGCGGCCAATTCGAAATATCCGTTCCTGGGCGGCATCCGGTCGAGCGCGCAGATGATTTCGTACGAAATCTCGATGGGCATGTCGGTGATCCCGGTATTTCTCATCGTGGGCAATTTGAATCTGAACCAGATCATCGGCTGGCAGGCGCAACACGGCTGGCTGGCGCTTTACTCGCCGGTTTCGTTCATCATTTTCCTGGTCGCGGCGTTCGCGGAAACCAACCGGCTGCCGTTCGACCTGCCGGAGGCGGAAACCGAGCTGGTGGGCGGCTATCACACCGAATACAGCTCGATGAAATTCGCGCTGTTTTTTCTCGGCGAATATTCCAACATGATTGCGTCGGCGGGCATGATGGTGACGCTGTTTTTCGGCGGTTGGACGCTGCCATTCTGGGGGCTGGACCATCCGGCGACAACGCCGGTGGCGGGCATCGCGCACATCCTGGTGTTTGTGGTGAAAATGCTTTTGTTCATGGTGCTGTTCATCTGGGTGCGCTGGATGTTCCCGCGCTTCCGGTATGACCAGCTGATGGACCTGGGCTGGCGGAAGTTCGTGCCGCTGGCGCTGGTGAACATTTTGGTGACGGCGGTCGTTTTGTGGGTGATGAGTTAGAAAATTGCGAAGTGCGAATTTCGAGTTGCGAATAATCGAGGCGATGGCTGTTCCGATGATTCGTAATTCGAAATTCGGGATTTGAAATTTATTGAATGATTGTTAATCGCAAACCATTGACGTTCTGGGAAAAACTTTATCTGCCGGCGATTGTCGGCGGATTCAAAGTCACGATCCGGCATGCCGTCCGTTCGTTGTTCGGCGGCAAGACCGTCACGATGGAATATCCCGAGCAGAAATGGGCCGTGCCGGCGGATTATCGCGGCGCGCCGTACCTGGTGAAGGACCAGGACGGCAACACCAAATGCGTCTCCTGCCAGCTCTGCGAATTTGTCTGCCCGCCCAAGGCCATCAAAATCATCCCGCCCGGCCCGGCCGGCCGGCCGGCCGACCGGTCGAATGCGGAAAAAATGCCGCAGGAATTCGAGATCAACATGCTCCGCTGCATCTTTTGCGGCCTGTGCCAGGAAGTCTGCCCCGAGGAGGCCATCTTCCTGCAAAAAGACTATTCGCTCACCGGCCTGAGCCGCGAGGAAATGATTTACGACAAGGAAAAACTGCTTGCCCTCGGCGGCGTTCACGGCGGCATTCAGAAATGGAAACAAAAACTGGAAGAGGCGAAGGAGCAGGAGACTTTTCCGGTCAAAGTTTGACGCAAGGGAACCATGGCACTGTCCGATATTTTGCCTGACATTTTATTTTACCTGTTCGCGGCACTGACGCTGTTGTGCGGCGTGCTGGTCGTCGCCAATCCGTTCAGCCGCAACCCGGTCACGAGCGCGATGTTCCTCGTGTTGACCATCATTTCGATGGCCGGCCTGTTCGTGCTGCTGCACGCGTTCTTTCTCGCGGCGGTGCAGATCATCGTCTATGCCGGCGCGGTCATCGTCCTGTTCCTCTTCGTCATCATGCTGCTCGATCTGAAGGAGGAACAACGCCGTAAAATCAAACTGTTCGGCGCCGTCGCCGGGTTGGTCTCCGTCGGCGTCATCATGATCATTTCCTTGAAGGCGTTGAGAGCGGCACGACCGGGCGCCAATTTGCCGGCGCCGCAACTCGAAGGCGGCACCAACGCGCTCGGCCAACTCCTGTTCACGCAATACGTTTTGCCGTTTGAAGTCGTCTCCATCCTGCTGCTGGTGGCGATGGTCGGCGTGATTTTGCTGAGCAAGAAGGATTTGAAATAACATGCACGTGGGATTGGAACATTATTTGACCGTCAGCTTCCTGCTGTTTGGACTGGGGCTGCTGGGTGTCATCATGCGGCGAAACCTGCTGGTGATTTACATGTCGCTGGAGTTGATGCTCAATGCGGCGAACCTCGCGCTGGTCTCGTTTTCGCGGTTCAACAACAACCTGAACGGCCAGATCCTGGTCTTCTTCATCATCACCGTGGCGGCGGCGGAAGTGGCGGTCGGCCTGGCGCTCATCGTCGCCCTCTACCGCAAGCGCCAGTCGGCGCACGTCGAAGACCTCACCTCGATGAAACTGTAAAGAAATGAAAAAACGCCGAACATCCAACATCGAACATCGAACGACGAACCGGCAAACCTTGCCGGCTTTCGGTGCTCAGAGTTCAATGTTCGATGTTCAATGTTTCCATCTCATTGGATGAAACTCGAACTCCTGCCTTGGCTGATTCTGTTCCTGCCGCTGCTGGCGGCGGGTGGCATCACGCTGTTCACGCTGCGCTACCGCACCGTGAGTGCGCTGCTGTCCATCGGCGCCATTGTCACCGGCTTTGTCCTCTCACTGGTTTTCATCAACGCCAACGGCTGGCAGCCGTCATCCGCTGAGTCCATTGCCAACTGGCTGACCATCGGCGGCCTGCACGTGGATTTCGGACTGAAACTCGATGCGCTGAGCCTGATGATGCTCTTGATTGTCACCGGCGTTGGCGGCGCGATTCATATTTATTCCTTCGGGTACATGCACGCCGACCGCAGCTTTTCGCGCTTTTTCGCGTTCATGAGCCTGTTCACCTTCTCGATGCTTGGCATCGTGCTGGCGAACAATTTCATCGAACTGTTCATTTTCTGGGAACTGGTCGGCGTCTCCAGCTATCTGCTCATCGGTTTCTGGTTTGAAAAGCCCAGCGCCGGTGACGCGGCCAAAAAGGCGTTCATCGTCAACCGCCTCGGCGATTTCGGTTTCCTGCTCGGCATTTTGATGGTTTGGGGATTGTTGGGTTCGCTCAATTTCACGGTGTTGCAAAACAAGCTCACCGCCGATCCGGCCGTGCTCGGCGGAATGGCGACCGTTGCCGCGTTGCTGCTTTTCTGCGGCGCCGTGGGCAAGTCCGCACAATTCCCGCTGCACGTGTGGCTGCCGGACGCCATGGAAGGCCCGACACCCGTCAGCGCCCTCATCCACGCGGCCACGATGGTGGCCGCCGGCGTTTACATGCTGTGCCGGATTTTGTTTTTGCTCAATGCCGATGCGTTGCATGTCATTGCGTGGATCGGCGGATTCACCGCCTTGCTCGCCGCGTTGATTGCCGTCCAGCAAAACGACATCAAACGCATTCTCGCCTATTCAACGCTGTCGCAACTGGGTTACATGGTCATGTCCGTCGGCCTGGCCGGTCCAACACCGGCGATGTTTCACCTCACCACGCACGCCTTTTTCAAGGCGCTGTTGTTCCTTGGTGCCGGCTCGGTCATTCACGCCATGCATGACGAACAGGACATTTGGAAAATGGGCAGACTGCAGAAGAAGATGCCCGTCACGTTCTGGACCTTTTTGATCGGCACGCTGGCCCTGAGCGGGGTGCCGCCGTTCAGCGGTTTCTATTCCAAGGACAGCATCCTTGGCCAGGCATTGAGCCAAGGGAATTATGCGCTCTTCATCCTCGGCGCGGCGGTTGCCGGGTTGACGGCATTTTACATGTTCCGGTTGTTCTACGTCGCGTTTCTCGGCAAGCCGAAGACGCAAGCCGCCGAGCATGTCCACGAATCACCCGCCGTCATGGCCTGGCCGTTGCGCGTGCTGGCGGTGTTCGCGGTGATTGGCGGCGTCATTGGCGTCAGCCAGACCTACGCGTCGCAATTCTCGCCCGGCGAAGCCCGCGAGTCGTTCGGGCAAAGCCTGGTAGAGCCGCTCACGCATTCGCCCGCTGGCGTGCTGGTCGGGCTGGCTTTCATTGCGGCGGGCTTCTTTGCCGCGCGTGCCTTGTACCGCGATGCTGCCAGCGATCCGCTGCCGGAGAAGCTCGGCGGCCTGGCGACCGCGATGAAGCACAAATTTTACTTCGATGAGCTTTACGAGGCCACTTTCATTCGCGCGCATGATTTTATTGCGGCGGTGATGGATTGGATTGACCGCTGGCTGGTGGAAGGCTTGTGCATCGGGCTGGTGCGTGGCGGCACGGATTTGAGCGGTCGCGCATTGCGGCTGGTCCAGACCGGCAATCTCCAGACCTACGCCTTCCTGTTCGTGCTCGGCGTGGCGGTGGTGATGTATTTCGTTTTGGGAAAATAAAATGTCCATTTTGACCTACATTTTTGGCTGGCCGATTGTGGCGGCGCTGGCGCTGGTACTTGTGCCGCGCAATTACCGCGTCATCATCCGCGCGATCGCTGTGCTGGCCACGCTCATTTCGGCGGCGCTCGCGGTGAAAATGTTCTGCGCCTACGGCAGTGCGCCAATGGACGCAGACGGCTACCGTTTCGTGCAACAGATTCCGTGGGTCGAATCGCTCGGCATCAGTTACCACGTCGGCGTGGACGGCTTGAACGTCGGGCTGATTTTGATGGGCGCCATCGTCGCCTTCGCGGCGGCGTGCTGCTCGTGGGAAATCAAGGAACGCGAGAAGGAGTTTTACATCCTGCTGCTGGTGATGAGCGGCGGCATTCTGGGCGCGTTTGCGTCCCTGGACCTGTTCTTCTTCTATTTCCTGCATGAACTCGCGCTGGTGCCGACGTTCATCATGATTGGCGTCTGGGGCCGGGGTGAACGGAAGAACTACGCCACGTTCCAGATCACGCTTTACCTGAGCCTGGGCGCGCTCATTGCCTTGATCGGGCTGCTCGCGCTGTATGTGCAATCCGGCGCGAACACATTCGATATTCCCCGGCTCACGGAATACATCCGGCGGCACCCGCTGTCGGTGCATGCACAAAACCTCATCTTCCCGTTGTTGTTGTTCGGTTTTGGGATTCTGGTATCGCTCTGGCCGTTTCATTCCTGGGCGCCGCTGGGTTACGGTTCCGCGCCGTCGCCCACCTCCATGCTGCACGCCGGCGTGTTGAAAAAGTTCGGGCTTTACGGCCTGATCCGCATTGCCTTGCCCCTGCTGCCGCAGGGCGCGCAAGGTTGGATGCAAATCCTCGCCTGGCTCTGCCTCGGTAACATCCTGTACATCGGCTGGGTGGCGATGCGACAGAAGGACCTCAACCTGCTCATCGGCAATTCCAGTGTGGCGCATATGGGCTTTATTTTCCTCGGCATCGCGAGCCTGAACCTCATCGGCGTGACCGGCGCGGAGTTCATCATGGTGGCACACGGTTTCCTCGCCGCGCTGTCGTTTGCGTTGAGCGGTTACATTTATCAGAAGACCGGCACGCTCCAAATCAGCGAACTGGGCGGGCTGTGCCGGCAGCTGCGGTTCATCGGCACGGTCCTGCTCATGGCAGCGATGGCCGGCTGTGGTTTGCCGGGTTTTGCCAATTTCGTCGGCGAAGTCACGGTGTTCTTCGGCGCCTGGACGGTGTTCCCGCTCGTGACCGGCCTGGCGCTGTGGGGCGCACTGATCATCGGCGCGGTTTACATGACGCGCGCCATCCGCAACGTGCTGCACGGGCCGTTGCCGGACAAATGGGCGGGCCTGGCCGACGCCTCAAATCTCTGGCGCAAGCTGCCTTACGCATTGTTGCTGGCGAGTTTGTTTGTGTTCGGCTGTTTCCCGCGGCTGCTGACCGATAAAATCACGCCTGACGCGGAAAAGATTGTAGCGATGGCACGAGGGGAAACGGTTGCTATGGGTAGCACCCGCCTCCGGCGGGTTCAATTAGGCGTCCCGCCGAATTGGATAGACACGCGAGAGACCAAAGTTGATCCGATAAACCCTGCCGCGTCTCGTCCGCTGACAGTTTCGGGCGCGACGCCCGAAACCACCCGCGGGACGCGGGTGCTACACGACAATTCCGCTGTCGCCCTGGCCAATAATACGATCTTGAATCAATGAACGCTTCCTTGATGAGTCTGGAAATCTGGGTGATTGCGCTCGGCGTCGTGCTGATGCTGGCGGATTTCGGCTTCGGTCTCGCTCCCGAACGCCGGCGGTTTCTCGCCTATCTGGCCATCGCCACACTCGGGACCCTGCTCATCACGAACCTGGGTAATTACACCACCGGCACGGCCTTCAACGGTTCGTTCGTGGAAGACACGCTCGCGGTGTTTTTCAAGCGGTTTTTCCTCGTGGCCGCCATGCTGGTGCTCTTCATGTCGGTGGAATTCTCCGACCGCATCGCCGGGGGCATCACCGAATACTACTCGCTGATTGTCTTTGCGCTGTCGGGCATGTTGTTCGCCGCCTCGGCCAACGACTTCGCCATGCTCTTTGTTTCCATCGAACTCATCACCATCACGTTTTACGTGCTGACGAGTTTTCAACGCGGCCGGCTGATTTCACTCGAAGCGGGCGTGAAATACCTGATTCTGGGCGCGCTGTCGTCGGCCTTCCTCGTATTCGGCATCGCGCTGGTGTGGGGCACCACCGGCCAGTTGAATTTCAACAAGCTCGCGTTGGTCGCCGCGCAATTCGAAACCAATAAAATCTTCCTCCTGGGCGTGCTGTTCGTGCTGGTCGGGCTCGGTTTCAAAATCGCCGCGTTTCCCTTTCAGATTTGGGCGCCGGACGTTTACCAGGGCGCGCCAACACCGACCACGGCCTTTTTGGCGGTCGGTTCCAAGGCTGCCGGTTTTGTCCTGTTGCTGCGCGTGCTCTTCACCGCCCTGCCGGACATAGCGAAACATTGGGCAGACCTGCTTATTGTCATTTCCGGCATCACCATCCTGTACGGCAACCTGTGCGCGCTGCCGCAGCGCAATTTAAAGCGATTACTCGGCTATTCGAGCATTGCGCACGCGGGCTATCTGTTGCTGGGCGTGGCGGCGTTAAGCGTGAGCGGGCAGGCGGCGTTGCTCTATTATCTGGCCGGTTATCTGTTCACCGTGGTGGCGGCATTCCTGGTGATTTGCGTCGTGATGCGGCACCTGGACAACGAGGACATTTCCGCACTGGCAGGTTTGCATCAGCGTTCTCCGTTGCTGGCCGTCACGATGACGCTGGCGATGGTGTCGCTGGCGGGCATCCCGCCGATGGCAGGTTTCTTTGGAAAATTTCTGCTGTTGAAAGCCGTCATCCAGCAGGGCGCAATCAATCACAATCATGGTTATTATTGCCTCGCGTTCACGGCGCTCGTCGGGGTGGTGATTTCGCTCTACTACTATTTTGGCGTCATCCGTGCCATTTACTGGAGCCCAAACACGCCGGATTTATCACCCATCCCCTTGTCCGGGCCGGTCAAATTCTCCGTCTGCGTCTGCATCGCCGGCATGTTCTGGATCGGCCTGTTTCCGAGCGTGGTGTTCAACCTCGCCACGGAAGCGGCCAAAGCACTGTCGCTGTAAATCCGGTTCACCTCCTTCGACGGTGCGCACCACTTGAAACTCAGCGAGTCTGCGGTTCGTTGCCCCACCACAACAAACATAGCCCGGCTTCGTGGGTCTCGGCATCCGGAAAAACCGATTTACCCGAATCGTCTTCCGCCACCGTCGTCCACGCCCGCGTATCCAGACCCTCAACGTACCGCGAGTGATTCCCGGTTTGCGCCGGTTCAACCGGTCCAAATAAATGGAACTTTGGCTTCACATTGGTGAAGGTCGCGGAAGCGGACGGGGCATTGGTCCGTGACGCCGATTGGGTGTTGGGCGTTTGCTGGGCCACGGCCTGGCACGCAGCGAACAGGACAATCAGAAACAATGTTCGCTCCTTTTTCATGGGTTAACCTCGGCCCGCGGCGCGGGTTGTCAAGTGCTCCAACATTAAAGCGCGGAGCCGTCTGTCGGCGTGAGCCGCCGGCGCCGGAAGCAAATCACACCACCCGCATCTGCACGGCGTCCACAATTTCGGTGCCGACGGAAATGGCGCCGACGATGACCACCGTCGTGCCACGATGCAGCCGACCCTGTTCGACCAGCGTTTTCAGCGCCCGTTCGATGGTGTTCTGCGGATTGATGAAATCAAATTCCACCACGAACGGCGTGACGCCCCAGCATAACGTGAGTTCATTGGCGCCCTTTTCGTTGTCACACAATCCATAAATCGGAGAATAGCGCGGCCGCATCCAGGCGGCATAGCGCGCCATGTGGCCGTGGCGTGTGAACGCCAGCACGGCCTCGGCCTTCAATTCGTTGGCCATGACCACGGCGCTCTTGACCAGTTTTTCACGCGGGTTGGTCAGTTCCGCCGAGTCGTGAAACTGCGCGTTGCCGCTGCGTTCAATGCGCTTGGCGATGCGGTCGAACACCTCGATGCACTTGACCGGGTATTTGCCGACGGTCGTCTCGCCACTGAGCATGATGGCGTCGGCCTCTTCAAACACGGCGTTGGCCACGTCCGTCACCTCGGCACGGGTGGGCATGGGCGATTCAATCATGCTCTCCAGCATGTGCGTCGCCACGATGACGGGCTTGCCATGGCGCAAACAGGTTTTCACGATGCGGCGCTGGACGATGGGCAGTTCTTCGTAGGGAATTTCAATGCCCAGATCGCCGCGCGCCACCATGATGGCGTCGGCTTCGCGGACAATGGATTCCAGATTGATCACCGCCTGCTGGTCCTCAATTTTGGCAATGACCACCGGCGCCGGTTTGCCCTCCTCAAACAGCTCCCGCAACTGCAATAAATCGCGGGCTTCGCGGACGAATGACAGGGCGACAAAGTCCACGCCGACTTCCAAACCGAGTTTCACGTCCTTGATGTCCTTGGCCGTGAGCGCAGGGAGGCTGACCTTGACGCCGGGCAGATTGATGTGGCGCCGGCTGCCGAGCGTGCCCGCGGTGAGCACCTCGCATTCAACCTTGTTGCCGGATTTGGCGAGGACTTTCATCTCGATGGCGCCATTGTCCACGAGCACGACGTCGCCGACGTTGATGTCGTTGACAAAATTCTCGTAATTCACGTCCACCGAATGCTCCTCCAGGTCACGTTCGCCGCGGACGGTGAGGGTGAACTTCTGGCCGGGTTGCAAATCGAGCGGCACGCCGAGGTCGCCGGTGCGGATGGCCGGCCCCTGGGTGTCCATCATGATCCCGATGAACTGCTGGCGGGCGGCGGCCGCCGCGCGGATGTCCTGGACCACGCGGCGCACCCAATCGTGCGGCGCGTGCGACATGTTGAGACGGAAGATATTGACGCCGGCGTCAATGAGCTTGCCAATCATTTCCGCCGAATCCGTCGCCGGGCCGAGGGTGGAAATGATTTTCGTTCTGCGGACGTTTCCCCGTTGCACGCGCAAAAACATACCCGGGCAGGGTGCAATTAAAAGTTTTTAATCGGTTGCAGCCAATTCTAATGGCAAATGGGGCTTGCCAGCGCCCGCCCCGACGGTCATATTAAATGCACGAATTTATGGCAGACGCGGCAAATAAATATCCCGAAAACGTCCCGGGCAAATATTACGTGGACAACCAGTGCATTGACTGCGACCTGTGCCGCGAGACGGCGCCGGACAATTTCAAGCGCAACGATGACGGCGGCTACTCGTTCGTCTACAAACAGCCGGCCTCGCCCGACGAGGAAGCGCGCTGCAAGGAAGCCAAGGAAGGCTGCCCGGTCGAAGCCATCGGCGACAACGGGACCTAGCTTCCACCCGGATCGGCGGGGTGGGTCACCCAAGGCCCGGAGCCGGTTATGGGAACCCGTATAACCCGTCCCTCCGAAGTTTTTCCCGCTCAGGCGCGCGGATGAAATTTCCGGTGAATTTCCCGCAGCCGGTTGCCCGTAACGTGCGTGTAAACCTCCGTGGTGCTGATGTTGGCGTGGCCCAGCAATTCCTGAATCACCCGCAAATCCGCCCCGTGTTCCAATAAATGCGTCGCAAAACTGTGTCGCAACATGTGTGGCGTGATGTTGCGCGCAACCCCGGTCCGCTGTACCCGGCGCTTGATCCGCAACCACAGGGTCACCGACGCAAACGGCGTGCCGCGTTTCGTCAGAAATACATTCGCCGGCGAACGCGGCGTAACGAGCTTCGGCCGCCCGGCTCCAATATAACGATTCAATGCTTCCACGGCTTTTTTGCCCACCGGCACCACGCGCTCCTTGTTGCCTTTGCCGATAACATTAATAAACCCGGCGTCGAGATGCAGCTGCTCCAGCCGCAGATTTTTCAATTCCGACAGCCGCAGGCCGGAGGCATAGGCCAGTTCCATAATTGCCTGGCCACACAAATTATCAGGCGTTTCCGGCATTTCGGGAACGAGCAGTTTCGTGATTTCGTCGTTCGTCAGTGCCTTCGGCAGACGTTTCCACCGGCGCGGCAACGAGAGGTTTTCGGCGACATTGACGGGCAATAATCTTTCGTTCTCGGCAAACCGGTAAAGCGCCCGCAACGCGGCGATTTCGAGATAAACACTCTCGCTGCTCAATCGCTGGGTGGATTCCTTCGGCTGGTCCGCCAGCGGCCGTTCGCGTTCGTGCTGCAGGAACGACATGAGGTGCTTCAATTCAACCGATTTCCAGTCCGTGAGATTTTGCGTCGCCGCCCAGGTGGTGAATTTGCCGAGCAATGCCGCGTACGTTTTCGCCGTGTTGTCCGATTGGCCGCGTTCGTGGCGCAGGTATTGCAGGAAATCTTCGACGAGCGAATTCATGAAGCAAGGATAACGGAGTAAGCAGCAAGGAGCTAGCGTTCGGCACGTTTTTTGGAAAAGGAGTTGATCAGACCTTGAGTTAAAGCGCTGGCTTCCATGGCAACGGTCCGGAGTTTTTGAACCGCAGCGTCTTCGGCCAGTTGATTGTCGCGTACAACGTAAAGCAGCGATTTCACCTCGCCAGCGGAAGCGCGGGCGATATTCCAGAATTGAAGTTTTTCACCTTCACCAACCCGATCAAAACCCTCCGCGAGATTGGTCATGGCGGAAACTACAGCTCGTTGTAGCTGATCGCGCAAACCAAAGTCATTTTTCAACGGCGACATCCTGCAAATCTGGTAAACACCGTTCGTCAGCTCTCTAGCTTTCCGCCAAGCATTGAGATCCTCAAATTGCATTCTTGCTTCTTTCTCCTGACTCCTTACTCCGTCACAGGCTCTTGCCTGTGAGCCGCTCGTATGCCTCCAGATATTTCGCGCTGGTTTTGGCAACGACGTCGGGCGGCAGCACCGGACCAGGCGGGGTCTTGTTCCAGTCGAGCGTTTCGAGGTAATCGCGGACAAATTGCTTGTCGAAGCTCGGCTGGCCGCGGCCCGGTTGATACTGGTCCGCAGGCCAGAAACGCGAGGAATCCGGCGTCATCACCTCGTCAATCAGGATCAATTTGCCGTCGCTCAGGCCAAACTCGAACTTGGTGTCGGCAATGATGATGCCGCGTTGCCGGGCGTAATCGCGTCCGGCCCGGTAAATCTTCAGGCTCAAGTCCCGCGCCTGCGTCGCGAGTTCGTCACCGACGATTTTCTGCGCCTGCGCGAACGAGATGTTTTCGTCATGGCCGGCCTCAGCCTTGGTGGACGGCGTGAAAATCGGTTCGGGCAGTTCGGCGGATTCGGTCAGACCGGCGGGCAGCTTGATACCGCAGACGGTCTGCGCCTGCTTGTATTCCTTCCAGCCGGAGCCGGAAAGATAGCCGCGCACGATGCATTCGATGGCCAGCGGTTTGGCCTTTTTCACAATCATCGAGCGGCGGGCCAGCTGGTCGGTAAACGGCTGGAGGTTTTTCGGCAGGGGATCGGACGCCCTGGCGAGCAGGTGGTTCGGCACGAGTCCCGCGAATTTCTCGAACCAGAAATGCGAGATCTGTGTGAGCACCTCGCCCTTGCGCGGAATGCCGTTGGGCATGATCACGTCAAAGGCGGAAATGCGGTCGCTGGCGACCAGCAGCAGGGCATCGCCGAGGTCGAAAATGTCGCGGACCTTGCCGCTGCGGAGTTTTTTGATGCCGGGTAAATCGAGTTGCAGGATTGGTTCGTTTGCCATCTGCGAATTATTAAAGTCTGAAGTCCAACATTTAAAGCCCAAAGTCACCCTCGCTCGGAGGCGGAAATCCAATTTTACGCCGCCGCGCGTTGGATGAGCTTGACCTGTAAAGGAATGCTCGCCAGCGACCGGCCGTCCAGTGAAATGTCCACCGAATACAACCCGGCCTCGACGAAATTCAATTTTTGGATGTTTACAACAAAGTTGTGGGTGATGAAATGCACGTCCTCGGGCAGCGTAATGGCCACCGGGATTTCCATGGCCGGCATGACGGAACGGCCATCGGCGTTGATGAAATTGAGCGCCAACTTGTGCTGGCCCTCGTCGCCGGTGGCGAAGGTGACGCGCAGCGCCACCGCGCATTGCAGATGAATGGCGGGCAACGACTGCGTATAAATCGTGTCAAACCCGCCCAGCACATTGAGCTTGTTGCTGCTGTCCTGCGTCGCGGCGTCGCAGAGCATGGCCACTTGAACATTCATGGGAACATAAAGCCACAGATTACACCCCGTGGCACGAATTTCTTTACCCAATTTTTCCGCTTGACATACATAGATACTATATGTATAGTGCCCCTATGATTCGAAAAGAACTGGTCGCGGCGTCAGCCGAGCCGCTGATTTTGTCGCTGCTCGCGAAGGGCGAGAGTTACGGTTACGCCATTATTCAGGAAGTCAAGGCCCGCTCGGACGGCAAGCTGCAGTGGACCGACGGGATGCTGTACCCGGTGTTGCACCGGATGGAACACCGGGGCCTGATCAAGGCACGCTGGGGCGAAAGCGAGACCGGGCGGAAGCGGAAATATTATTCGCTTAAAAAGGACGGCAAAACCGCCATGGCCAAACACCACGAACAATGGTCGCTGGTCCATTCGGTTTTGGCCGGTCTGCAAAAAGAGCAATATGTTTGACCTTGAACGATCCATCACCGACTGGCGGCGGCGAATGCTGGCTGCCGGGATCAAAACGCCCGTGCCCCTGGAGGAACTGGAAATTCATCTGCGCGAGGAAATCGGGCAACAGATTAAATCAGGATTAAGCGAGCACCGAGCATTTGAAATTTCCATCCAGCGGATGGGGCAACCTGAAACTCTCAAGACTGAATTTAAAAAAAATGAAGGCATTGCAATGAAAACAATTGGAATCCTTGCCATCGTTGCCGGCGCAATAATTATCCTTTGGA
>Ga0070731_10000729_pt1 | contig 39928 bp, 34 predicted proteins | sample Coa_R1_2_FD_66448 | JGI IMG/M metagenome (GOLD analysis project Ga0070731, IMG submission 66448) | Surface soil microbial communities from Centralia Pennsylvania, which are recovering from an underground coalmine fire - Coalmine... | ecosystem: Environmental > Terrestrial > Soil > Unclassified ...
CATCGCCAAATCCGTTGCGCTGGGATCCGTTTCCGTTTCCCGACGCACCGACGGATTTCGTCGACGGACTCGCAACGATCGCCTGCAATGGCGATGCGGCAGCGCAGTCCGGCATCGGCATTCACGTCTACGCGGTAAACCGCTCGATGCGCGAGCGCTGGTTCTACGACGCCGACGGTGAGCTATTGCTCGTGCCGCAAGCGGGCGATCTGCGCATTGCGACCGAGCTCGGTCTGCTCCACGTTGCGCCTGGCGAGATCGCGCTCCTGCCGCGTGGCATGCGCGTCGCAATTGCGCTCGCCGACGAATCGAAGCCCGCGCGCGGTTATGTCTGCGAAAACTACGGCGCGCAGCTTCGCCTGCCCGAGCTTGGTCCGATCGGCGCGAACGGACTTGCAAGCGCGCGTGACTTCCTGGCACCCGTCGCCTGCTACGACGAGCGCGAAGGTTCGTTCGAGCTGATCGCAAAATTCGGTGGACGATTTTGGCGCGCGCCGATCGACCACAGTCCGCTCGACGTCGTCGCGTGGCACGGCAACTATGCGCCCTACAAGTACGATCTGGCGCGCTTCAATGTGATGAACACGGTGAGCTTCGACCATCCCGATCCTTCGATCTTCACCGTGCTGACGTCGCCATCGGACACAATGGGCACCGCGAACGTCGACTTCGTCGTCTTTCCGCCGCGCTGGCAGGTCGCCGACGACACGTTTCGCCCGCCGTGGTATCACCGCAATGCGATGAGCGAGTACATGGGACTCGTCCGCGGCGTATACGACGCGAAAGCCGAAGGCTTCGTGCCGGGCGGCGCGAGCCTGCACGACGCGATGACCGGGCACGGGCCCGACGCGGCGACATTCGAGCGCGCCTCACAGGCGAAGCTCTCGCCGCAGAAGCTTGGCGACACGCTCGCGTTCATGTTCGAAAGCCGCTACGTGATCCAGCCAACGGCGTTCGCGCTCGAAGCACCTCAGTTGCAGCGCGACTACCAGACATGCTGGCGCGGGCTGGCGAAGCGCTTCGATCGCGGTCATCGATGAGCGCGAAGGGCCGCCACGAGCGCGAATTAGCCACGAAGCGCGCAGCGCGGAGGGTGGTCCAGGAATGAATCCGGGCGATCCGAAACTCAAGTCGTTCGTCACGGTCGCGAAGGATTCGCACTTTCCGATCCAGAACCTGCCGTACGGCGTGTTTACGACGCCCGCGAACTATTCGCCGCGCGTTGGCGTTGCAATCGGCGATCAGGTGCTCGATTTGTCGGTCGTCGAACAGGCGGGACTGATCGATGTCGTGCCCGGCGAGCGGCTCTTCAATCGCCCGACGCTGAACGCGTTCATCGAGCGCGGTCCGGAAGTGTGGCGACGCGCGCGTGTCGCGATCACGGATCTTCTGAAAACCGAGAATGCGCGACTCCGCGACGATGCCAGGCTTCGCGCGCGTGCGTTCGCGCCGCAGTCCGCGGCGAAGATGCTTTTGCCGCTGTCGATTCCCGGTTACACCGACTTCTATTCGTCGAAGGAGCACGCGATGAACGTCGGTTCGATGTTTCGCGATCCAGCGCACGCGCTGCTGCCGAACTGGCTGTACGTTCCGATCGCGTACAACGGGCGCGCGAGCTCGATCGTCGTCTCGGGGACGCCGGTGCTGCGGCCGAACGGGCAGACGCGGGCTGCGAATGCACAAAAGCCAACGTTCGGGCCGTCGCAGCGGCTCGACTTCGAGCTCGAGACGGCGTTTGTCATCGGCGTGGGCAATGCGCCAGGCGAGCCGATTCCGGTGTCTTCGGCACTGTCGCACGTGTTCGGCATGGTGTTGATGAACGACTGGAGCGCCCGTGACTTGCAGCAGTGGGAGTACATTCCGCTCGGGCCGTTCAACAGCAAGTCGTTCGCGACGTCCATTTCGCCGTGGGTCGTCACGATGGATGCGCTCGAGCCGTTTCGCGTCGAGGGTCCGCCGCAGGATCCCCCGCCGCTCCCTTATCTCGAAACCAGCGGTCCACAGGCGTACGACATTCATCTCGAGGCGCAGATCGCGCCGGCCGGTGCGAAGCCTTCGACGATCTCGCGCAACAACTTCCGTGGCATGTACTGGAGCATCGCGCAGCAGCTCGCGCATCACACGATATCCGGATGCAACGTGCGCGTCGGCGACCTGATGGGTTCCGGAACGATCAGCGGACCAACGCCCGAAAGCTGCGGATCATTGCTCGAAATCACCGCGAACGGAGCGCGACCCGTTCGCCTCGCCAACGACGTCGAGCGCCGATTTCTCGAGGACGACGACGAGGTGATCCTCACCGGCTACGCGCAGGCGAAGGACTATCGCGTCGGTTTTGGCGAGGTGCGCGGAAAAGTGATCGCGGCGCGCTCGCTGTAGCAGCGGTTCAGGTCCCACCGAAACCGAAGATGCGTCGCACGCTGACACCTGATGGCGCCGCGCCTTCGTCACGGCGTCGCTCGTCGGCGGCGAGGCGCGCGATCTGCGAGCGCGTTGGATACGCGTGGATCGCGGCCGAGATGTCGTCGATCTTCATCTTCTTGCCGAGCACGAGCACGCATTCGGCGATGAGCTCGCCGGCATCGGCGCCGACGATTGCGGCGCCGAGCAGATGCCCCTGCCGATCGGTGACGAGCTTCGCGAAACCTTCGGTCTCGCCTTCGATTCGCGCACGATCGACGTCCGCGAACGCATAGCGATAGACGCGATAGTCGATGCCGTGCAAGCGCGCCTGCGTTTCGGACAACCCGACACGCGCGAGCTCGGGATCGGTGTACGTGCACCAGGGGACAATTGCGGAGGGCTTCGTCCAGCTCGCGCCGGCCAGTGTCTGGCGAAGCACGATCTCGGCATGATGCTCGGCAACATGCGTGTAGGGAAACGTGCCCGCGACGTCGCCGACCGCATGGATGCGCGGATTGGTGGTCGCGAGAACGTCGTCGACGACGAGCCGTCCGTTGTCGACTCGCACGCCGGCGGCCTCGAGCCCGAGGTCCTCGACGTTCGGCACGCGGCCGGCGGCGATCAGAAGATGCGTGGCCGCGAGCTGCTCGACGGCGCCGTTGGCATTGCGAAGCGTCATGCGCACGCGGCCCGCGTGCGGATCGCCGGGCATCACGCCGCCGACGCTGATGCCGAGCCGGTAGTGGACGCCCTCGGCCTCGAGCTGGCGCTGCACGACGGCCGCCACGTCGGCGTCCTCGCGGGGAAGAATCTTGTTCGCCATGTCGACGACGATCACTTCGGTGCCGAGACGGCGGAATGCCTGCGCCATCTCGTTGCCGTTCGGACCGGCGCCGACGATCACCAGCCGTGCGACGGGCTCGCGCAGATCGAACACCGTCTTGTTCGTCAGGTAAGGCATGTACTGAAGACCGGCGATCGGCGGTATCGCGGGACGCGAACCGGTCGCGAGAACGAAATGCTTCGCGCTGATCGTTCTTCCGTCGACGGCGAAGGTGGTCGGGGAAACGAAGCGACCGCTACCCTGAACGATGTCGATGCCGAGCGAGGCCAGTTGCTCGGGGCTATCGCGCACGGCGATGCCCGCGACGACCTCGGCAACGCGCTCCATTACGCGCGCGATGCTCGGCCTCGGATCGGCAGGCGCCAAGCCGAAGCGATCGGCGTGGCGCATCGCGTAGGCGACGCGCGCCGATTTTCGTAACGCTTTCGAGGGAACCGAGCCGTGCCAGAGGCTGTCGCCGCCCAGGCGATCCCGTTCGATCAGCGCGACCTTCGCGCCGCGCTTTGCGCCGCCTTTGGCAACACCGAGACCGCCAGCGCCGCCACCGATGACGGCAAGATCGAAGTCGGGCTTCATGAAGGCTTGGACCGCGGCGGACGGCAAACCGTGCCCGACGTGGCGGGCTCGACCGCAAGCATGATTTTACTCCTTGCGGCGCATGGCACGCACGCGGTAAAGCGTGCGAGGTCAAGGCTTGATCGCGACGACCTTTCCGTTCTTCATGACATAGATCGGCGTGCCGCACATGCGTGCCGTTTTACGGGCGCGAGCGGCGGCGCGACGCAGGGCGCGACCGACGGCGCGCGAGAACTCGCTCTCCGGTTTCCCGGTAACCTTCGTCGTCATGGGCCGCTATCGACGAGTCGTGGGGTGAGGCCCGAATTATCGTACACCGACCATTCGTCGGCGAGCGGACGGTAGATCCGCGTGAGGCCGCTCAGCGAAGCGTGATGTTGCGACCGGGGAGGAGGCCGCCGGCATTCTATCCGGGCTCGCATCTGTGCATCCGCTGCGCGGCTTTCAAGTTCAATGGAAATCGCGCGATCGCGTTTGCAGCGTGCCGAGCATCGACGTCAGGTCGACGAGACGACCCGCGAGCACGTGGACCACTTCGCCTTCGCGCTCGATCGTCCCGTACACGCCAAGAAGCCGCGCGCCGAGAAGCTCGCGCCGTTGCCGCTCGCTGATCTCGCGGCGGACGATGATGTTCGATGCGCCGGTTTCGTCCTCGATCGTCACGAAGATGACGCCGCTTGCCGTGTCGGGGCGCTGGCGTCCGATGACGATGCCTGCCGTGCGCACGAGCCGCCCGTGCGGCGCAGCTCGGACGTCGTCGGCGGTGGCGAGTCGTCGTGCGCGCAGTTTCGAGCGCAACAGCGCGAGCGGATGACGCCGGAGCGTGAGGCCGAGGCGGCGGTAGTCGGCGACGATGTCCTCGCCTTCGGTGGGCGGGGGCAGGGAAGGCTTCGCTTCGTCGAAGGTCGCGCCATCGAGCAGCGCGGGCAATCGCTCGACGCCGGCGACATCCCACGTTGCATCATGACGATGACCCGCGAGCGACGCGAGCGCATCGCCGTCGGCGAGCGCGGTCAGGTCGCGACGGTCGAGCTTCGCGCGATACGCGAGGTCGGCAACGCTGGCGAAGCGCTGCGCTTGACGAGCTTCGACGATGCGCTTCGCGCCCGCTTCGGTGAGGCCGCGAACGAGGCGAAGCCCGAGACGGAGCGCCGGAAAATCCGTGCCAGACGCTGGAAAATCAGTGCCAGAGATGTATTTCCCGGCTCGGCTGTCGTGAATCATCACACTCGCTCGGGAAATACATCTCTGGCACTGATCTTCCAATATGCAATCCCACTCGCTTACCGTCACGTCTGGCGGCAGCACGACCACCTCGTGCCGACGTGCATCGGCAACGAGCTGCGCAGGGGCATAGAAGCCCATCGGCTGCGAATTGAGAAGCGCCGCACAAAATGCCGCCGGCTCGTAGTGCTTGAGCCATGACGACACGTAAACGAGCAGCGCGAAGGATGCCGCATGCGACTCGGGAAAGCCGTACTCGCCGAAGCCGAGAATCTGCTGGTAGATCTGGCGCGCGAACGCCTCGTCGTAGCCGCGTTCGCTCATGCCGTCGACGAGTCGCTGCTCGAACACCTGCAAGCCGCCCTTGCGCTTCCATGCGGCCATCGAACGACGCAGCCGATCGGCCTCGCCCGGCGTGAAACCGGCCGCGACGATCGCGAGCTGCATCACCTGCTCCTGGAAGATCGGCACGCCGAGCGTGCGCTCGAGCACGCTCTTGACCGCATCGCTCGGATACGTGACCGGCTCGAGCTTCTGCCGCCGTTTCAGATACGGATGCACCATGCCGCCCTGGATCGGGCCGGGCCGCACGATGGCGACCTCGATCACGAGGTCGTAGAACGTTGCGGGCCTCAAGCGCGGCAGCATCGACTGCTGCGCGCGCGATTCGATCTGGAATACGCCGATCGTGTCGGCCTTCTGGATCATCGCGTAGACCGCGGGGTCCTCGGGCGGAATGTCTTCCATCCGAAGTGTCTTGCCGCGGCACGACGACACCATCTCCAGCGCGCGGCGAATCGCGGAGAGCATGCCGAGCGCGAGGCAATCGACCTTGAGCAGTCCCATCGCGTCGAGGTCGTCCTTGTCCCATTGGATGACCGTGCGCTTTTCCATCGCGGCGTTCTCGACCGGCACCATGCGCTCGAGACAATCGCGCGCGATGACGAAGCCGCCGACGTGCTGCGACAGGTGGCGCGGAAAGCCCAGCAGATGACCGGCGAGGATGATCACGCGTCGCAGCACCGGATTTTCGGGATCGAAGCCGGCCTCGCGAATGCGATCGCGATGGATCGCGCGACCATCCCACCATGCGAATACGCCACTCAGGCGATCGAGCTGCGCGAGATCGAGGCCGAACGCGCGCCCGACGTCGCGTACGGCGCTCTTCGGTTGATAGGTGACGAGCGTCGCGGCAAGCGCCGCGCGGTGGCGGCCGTACTTGTCGTAGACGTATTGCATCACCGCCTCGCGCCGCTGATGCTCGAAGTCGACGTCGATGTCCGGCGGCTCGTTGCGCTCCCTGCTGATGAAACGCTCGAACAGCATCTCGCTTCGCGCCGGGTCGACTTCGGTGATGCGAAGCGCGTAGCAGACCGCCGAGTTGGCCGCCGAGCCGCGTCCCTGGCAGAGAATCTTGTTCTCGCGCGCGAACGCGACGATGTCGTGCACCGTGAGGAAATACGGTTCGTAGCGAAGCTCGGCGATGAGCGCGAGCTCGTAGTCGATCAGCGCGCGAACGTTCGCCGGGACGCTCGTGCAGCGGAAGGTGGTGTCGCCATGCAGAAAATCCGGCTCTCCCCCACACAGCGAAAAAGGGGCCACGCTCGATTCCTTCGCACGACCAGAATTCGAGCCTGGCCCCTTTTTGGGGTATCGCTCCGACAACCCTGCCTCGACGAGTTTGCGCAGCCACGTAGTCGGTGTCTCGCCGTGCGGCACGATCTCGTCCGGATACTCGTAGCGAAGCTCGTCGAGCGAAAAGTGGCAGCGCTTCGCGATTCGCACCGTCTCCTCGAGCAGCGCGGACGGATAGACGCTGGCAAGCCGCGCGCGCGAGCGCAGATGGCGCTCGCCGTTCGGAAACAGCGCGTGCCCGCATTCCGACAACGGCACGCCGAGCCGGATCGACGTCAGCGTATCTTGCAGCGCGCGGCGCGCGCGCACGTGCATGTGCGCGTCGCCGGCAGCCACGAGCGGAAGTCCGGTGAACGTCGACAACGCCTCGCATTGCGCGAGCCTCGCGGCGTCGCCCGCCTGCGCGTGGAGCTCGACGTCGATCCATCCGTTATCGCCGAACACCTCGCGCACCCACGCGGCGTCGCGACGCAGCGCATCGTCGATTCCCGAGATGCGCAAATCAATCGCGGGCAGCCATAGCGCAAGGCATGACGATGCGCATTGCGCGACGTCGTCGCGCGTCAGCCGATACGTGCCCTTGCCGGCATTGCGTCGCCCGCGGGTGATCAATTGCGAAAGATCGCCGTAACTTGCGCGATCGGTCGCGAGCAACACCAGCTTCACGTCGTCGTCGAGCGTGAATTCGCTGCCGAGCATCAGCGGCAATCCGGCGTCCTTCGCCGCAAGATGCGCGCGCACGGCGCCGGCAAGCGAGCACTCGTCGGTCAGCGCCAGCGCAGCGTATCCCTCGGATTTTGCGCGCTCGACGATCTCTTCCGGGTGCGACGCGCCGCGCAGGAACGAGAAGTTCGACAGGCAGTGGAGCTCGGCATAGGCCGGCAGGAGGTCGGGCGATGCCATACCGTATGAATATACGGCATTTGCGCATCCCACGCCATCGAGCGCCCCGGAAGCGTGAACGCCGCACTTTTCGATTGGTGCGGATGTCCACATCCATCAAAAGCACAATGACCGCAACCGATCGATGAAGCCGCCGCCCCGTTTGCAGCGATTGTTGAAGCGGTGGACAACCGGCGGGGCCAGGCAACTTGGCCGTGCGCGGCATCGATCGAGCGGGACACGCCATGCCTCGTGAGCAAGCCGAGGCTGCGAGCGACGACCAGGGCGAGCGAAGCCATCGCCGTGCCGGCAACGGCGAGGACGAGCCGACCCGCGACACCGACGACGGTTCCGCCGGACGTGACGACGGCGAAGGCGAGAAGAAAAAATCCGGGATGGACCCCCGCAAGAAGCGCTTGTTCGTCGCCATCGCGGTCGCCGTTCTCGTGCTCGTCGCCATCGGCGGCGTCCTCTGGTGGCTGCACGCCCGCAACTACGAAAGCACCGACGATGCCTACATCGATGCGCACATCGTCCATGTCTCGCCGCAGATCAGTGGCCGCGTGAGCCGCGTCGACGTTCGCGAGTACATGCGGGTGCACGCGGGCGACGTCCTGGTCGAGATCGATCGCGACGAGGCGAACGCGCGCCTTGCGCAGGCACAGGCGCAGGAAGCGCAGGCGCAGGCGCAACTCGCGCAGGCGCAAGCCGACACGCGTGTTCGGCAGGCGGGCTACGAGCAGGCGCGGGCGGCGGCGTCCGGCGCCGTCGCTCGGCAGAACAAGGCGGCGAGCGATCTTGCGCGTTACCGGCAATTGCAGAAGGACTTGCCCTCGGCGGTCGCCGGCCAGCAACTCGATCAGGCGCGCGCCGCGCTCGTCACCGAGAAATCGCAGCGCGATACGGCCGACAAGCAGATCAAGGTCGCCTTGTCGCAGATCGACGCGGCGCAAACGCAGATCCGCGCGGCGCAGGCCGGGCTCGAGGCTGCGCAGGCGCAGGTCGACCAGGCCCGGATCAATCTCGGCTATACGCGGATCGTGGCTTCGGTCGACGGAACGGTCGCGACGCGCAATGTCGCCGTCGGCGACACCGTATCGCCGGGCTCGCAGATGCTGGCCATCGTGCCGCTCGATGTGTGGATCACCGCGAACTTCAAGGAGACGCAACTCGACCTCATCCGGCCGGGACAGAAGGTCGACATCAAGGTCGACGCTTATCCGCAGGTCGCCTTTCGCGGTCACGTCGATTCCATCCAGCGCGGCGCGGGACAGGCGTTCTCGGTGCTGCCCGCAGAAAACGCGACCGGGAATTTCGTCAAGGTCGTTCAACGCGTCCCCGTGAAGATCGTGTTCGACGGGCCGCTCGATTCGCGTTACGCGCTCGGCCCGGGGATGAGCGTGGTTCCGACGGTGCACGTTCGATGATCGCGGACAGGAATCACTCGAGGCGCGAGGAACGGTGAATGGCCACGGCCGCGAAGAAGACGCGCTATCGCTGGACGTCCGCGCGCTCGGTCGCGGGCGATCGCAATCCGTGGAGCATCGTCGCGGTCATCTCGCTCGCGACGCTGATGGTCGTGCTCGACGCCACGATCGTCAACGTCGCGCTCGCCCATATCGCGGGCAACCTCGGAGCGACGTACGACGAGGCGACGTGGATCGTGACGAGCTACCTGATCGCCACCGCGGTCGTCGTTCCGACGAGCGGCTGGCTCGCCGACGTGATCGGGCGCAAGCGCTACTACATGATCTCGGTGGCGCTGTTCACCGGGTCGTCGCTGCTTTGCGCGCTCTCGCCGAACCTGGGCTTGCTGATCCTCGCGCGCGTGCTTCAAGGGATCGGCGGCGGCGGCCTTGCCCCGGTCGAGCAGTCGATGCTCGCCGATACGTTTCCGCCGAGCAAGCGCGGAGTCGCGTTCGCCTCCTATGGTCTCGTCGTCGTCAGCGCGCCGATCATGGGACCCACGCTCGGCGGCTGGATCACCGACCAACTGTCGTGGCACTGGTGCTTCCTGATCAATCTTCCGATCGGGCTGGGCTCGCTCTTCCTTGTGTCGCTGTTCGTCGACGAGCCGAAGGCGGTGCGTGATCGAACGGCCGACTTGCGCCGCGGGGGCTTAAGCGTCGATTACGTCGGCTTCGTTCTCGTGGCGCTGTTCCTCGCGTCCCTCGAAATCACGCTCGATCGCGGCCAGCGCAGCGACTGGTTCGCGTCGCCCGTCATCACCGGATTCGCGATCGTGAGCGCGCTGTCGTTCGTCGCGCTCGTGCCGTGGGAGCTGATGCAACGACAGCCGATCGTCGACATCCATCTTTTCCGCCAGCGAAATTTCGCCATCGCGAGCGCACTGCTGCTGACCGTCGGCATGGTGCTGATCGGCACGACGCAGTTCATTCCGCAGCTCCTGCAGGAAGTCCTTGGTTACAGCGCGACCGAAGCCGGTCTCGCGCTGACGCTCGGTGGCATCGCCACCGTGATCGGGATGCCGATCGTCGGCTTCGCGATGAGTCGCGTCGACCTGCGCCTGCTGATCGCCTTCGGATTCTTCGTCGAAGCGTTTGCCTTCTGGCAGATGGGCCACCTCTCGACCGACATGGACTTCTACAGCGCGGCCTACGTGCGCACGGTCCAGTCGATCGGGCTGCCGTTCCTGTTCGTTCCGGTCAGCACCATCGCCTATGTCGGGCTCAGGCCGGAGGAGAACAACCAGGCTTCGGCGCTGATGAACGTAATGCGCAACCTGGGAGGCGCGATCGGCATCTCGATCGTCCAGATCATGCTTGCGCGCGGCGAGCAGATCAATCAATCGCGGCTCGTCGAAACGCTCAATCCGCTGAATTCCAATTACGTTGCGGCGACGAGGGCGTTGACGCAGGCCATGGGCGGCCAGACGCCGGCCGGAGCGGGCGCCGCTGCGAACGCGCCCGCGATGGGCACGCTCTATCGATCCGTGCAGCAGCAGGCCGCGATGCTGTCGTACGTGCACGTGTTCTACGTCCTGATGGCCATCGTCGTGTGCGCGATCCCGCTTCTGCTAGTGATGCGCAAAGGCCAGGCTGGAACCATGGCCGGGAGCGTCTGATGCGCGCGCGTTCCGGCATCCTGCTCGCGTCCGGCGTGCTCTCGGCGTGCGTGGCGGTTGGCCCCGACTATCGGAAGCCGGAAGTGCCGATGCCCGCGTTGTATTCCGCCCGAATCGCGGTCGACCAGACGGCAGGGCGTGCCGAGCTTCGCGCGTGGTGGAAGCAGTTCGGCGATCGCGAGCTCGACGCGCTGATCGCGCGGGCGCTCGAAGGCAACCTCGATCTCCAATCCGCTGCATCGCGCATCAGCCAAGCCCGCGAGCAGACGATCATCGCCGGCGCCAACGCTCTACCGACGCTCGGCGCGGATGCCGACGTCAATCGCACCCGCCTGAGTGCGAACTCGGGAATCAGTCAACTGGCGAGCCAGTTCGGCGGCAACCCAGGCAGCGGGCACAGCGGAAATGGCGGGCAGGGTGCAGGGGGCGGCGGCTTCTCGCTGCCCGGAAGCGGATTTTCGACTTACACGCTCGGCTTCGATGCTTCGTGGGAAATCGACCTATTCGGAGGAACACGGCGTGCAGTCCAGGCGGCACAGGCAAACGCGGAAGCGGCGGTATGGGACCGCCGCGACAGCGAAGTCAGCGTGGCCGCCGAAGTCGCGAGCGATTACCTTGCGCTGCGCACGGTGCAGCGGCAGATCGCGATCGCGCGGGAGGAGATCGCGCGCCAGCGCCAGACGCTGGCGCTCACCGAAGCCCGTCGCAAATCGGGATTCGTCACCGAGCTCGACGTTCGCCAGCAGCGCGCGCAGCTCGCGCTCGCGGAGGCGATGCCGCCCGAGCTCGACGCGCAAGCGTTGGCGCAGGTGCACGCGCTCGGCGTGCTGTTGGGCCAGCCGCCGGAAACGCTTGAGGCCGAGCTCGCGAAACCCAACCCGGTGCCCGCCGGTACGCCGAACGTTCCGGTCGGGCTGCCCTCCGATCTGCTTCGGCGCCGGCCGGATATCCGCGCCGCCGAACGCCAGGTCGCGGCGGCGAATGCGGAGATCGGCGTCGCCGTCGCCGATCTCTATCCGAAGTTCGATTTGACCGGCGTGCTGGATTTCGTATCGCTCGATCTTCGGCACCTGCTCGATCTTTCGAGCCGGCAATACAGCGCCACGGCGGCGATCTCGTGGCCCATCTTCGCCGGCGGGAAGATACGCGCCAACATTCGCGTCAACGAGGAGAAGACGCAGCAGGCGCTGTTCGCTTATCGCAAGGCGGTGCTCGGCGCGCTTTCCGACGTCGAGAACGCGCTCACGAGATACAGCGACGAGCAAGCGAAGCATCGCGCGTTGACCGACGCGCTCGCCGAAGCGGAGCGTGCGCACGGCGTGGCATTCGGCCAATACAAGGCGGGATTGATCGATTTCACGCCGGTGCTCGCCGCGCAGGGAACAGTACTCACCACGCGCGATCAGCTCTCGGAGAGCGATGGGGCGCTCGACCGGGATCTCGTCTCGCTTTACAAGGCGCTTGGCGGCGGATGGAGCGACGCCAAGCAATAGCGGGCGTGTCGTAAGATGCGAGTCTTTCGTCTTTGCGCCGATCGCGCGTCGGTCGGCTGCCGTCACGTTCGCGGTTAGCTTCATGCCTACGATCGCCTTCGACCGCTTCTATCGCTACGACGAGCTGACCGCGCTCTTGCACGCGCTCGCGCGCGAGCATACGAACCTCGTGAGCATCGAATCGATCGGCAAGAGCCACGAAGGGCGGGATATCTTCGTGCTGACCATGACGAACTCGGCGACCGGGCCCGCGAACGAGAAGCCGGCATTCTGGGTCGACGGCAATATTCATTCGACCGAAGTCGCCGCGTCGGCCGCCGCGCTTTACTTCCTGGACATGCTGGTCACGCGGTACGGTAGTGACGACGAGGTCACGCGCGCGCTCGATACGCGGACGTTCTACGTGTGCCCACGCATCAATCCGGACGGCGCCGAATGGGCGCTCGCCGACAAGCCGAAATGGGTGCGTTCGAGCACGCGTCCGTATCCGCTCGACGAGGAGGAGCCCGAGGGTTTGAGCGTCGAGGACATTGACGGCGACGGGCGGATCCTGCAGATGCGCGTAGAAGATCCGAACGGCATCTGGAAAGCGCATCCCGACGCACCCGACTTGATGGTGCGCCGCGACCCGACCGAAATCGGCGGCACCTATTACCGCATCCTTCCCGAGGGTCGCTACGACAATTACGACGGCTATACGCTGCGCATCAAGCGGTCGCGCCAGCAACTCGATCTCAATCGCAATTTTCCGGCGAGTTGGCGTCAGGAATTCGAGCAGCTCGGCGCCGGCCCGTATCCGACGTCGGAGCCGGAGATTCGCGCGGTCGTCGACTTCGTCGTCAGGCATCCGAACATCACGGCGGGCACGACGTTCCACACCTGGAGCGGCGTGCTGCTGCGTCCGTTCGAGCACATGTCCGACGACGAGATGGACGCCGAGGACCTGTGGTTCTACCAGCGCGCGGGACGCGAGGGCACGAAGCTAACCGGCTATCCGGCGATCTCGGTCTTTCACGAATTCCGTTATCACCCGAAGAGCGTGATCGGCGGAACATTCGACTGGATCTACGAGCACCTCGGGATCTTTTCGTGGGTCGTCGAGATCTGGTCGCCGATGCGCGAGGCGGGGATCACCGACTACAAGTTCATCGACTGGTTTCGCGACCATTCGCTCGACGACGATTTGAAGCTTTATCGCTGGAACCTGGAAAAGCTCCACGGCGCCGCGCACCACGGATGGAAATCCTTCACGCATCCGCAACTCGGCAAGCTCGACATCGGCGGCTGGGACCGGTTCCACGCGTTCGGCAATCCGCCGCTGCCGCTGCTCGAGCGCGAGATCGCGAAATTCCCGCGTTGGCTCTTATGGCAGGCACTTTGCTCGCCCAAGCTCGAGCTCGTGCATGCCGATGCGGAACGGGTAAGCGACGACGCATGGAAATTGACGCTCGTCATCCAGAACACCGGATGGCTGCCGACGTACGTCGCAAAGCGTGCGCTCGCACGCAAGACCGTGCGCGGTATCTTCGCCGAAGTCGAGCTTCCGGAAGGCGCATCCCTTGCGACCGGCAAGGCGCGCGAGGACATCGGCCAGCTCGAAGGCAAGGCCTACAAGCACACCGGCGTGTCGTTCTGGCCGGATTACAACGCGACCGACGATCGCATCAAGCGCGAGTGGATCGTGCGCGGGCAGCCGGGCATGACGATCGGCGTCGTCGCGCGTCACGAGCGCGCGGGCACCGTGCGCGCGACGGTGACGCTCCGTTAGGGCCAGCGGTCACTCTCGCGCACTGTGCACCAGTTCGCGGATCGTCGCACGCAGTTCGTCGATCTCTCGTTCCTGATCGGCGATGCGCGCTTCGAGCTTGGCGTTGAGCCCCTGAATCGCCGCAAGCGCCACGCCCTCCACGTCGCCGGTTGCGATCGTCTTGTTGTCGCGGCCGAGACCGAACGCGGCGTAGAAGTCTTCGGCCATCGGACCGACGTGCCTCAGATTCGCGGGCTCGCCCTTGAAGCGCCAGCGCGGGACCGGAAGGGCGACCACCTGATCGAGCATGCGGGCTGCGTCGGCCCGTTCGAAATCCGTTTTCGCGTTGCGCGTGCTCGTGCAGCCCCACGAGCCGCCGTTCGGTGGAAGCGAGCACCCGTCGTCGGCACACCGGAGCTGTTGATGCCGGTGACGAACCAGACGCCACCCGTCGCGCGTGCCGCGAAGGTGTTGGTCGGATCCGAAAATCCGCTCGGCGGGCTTCCGGGGTCGAAGATGAATTGCTGATTGTCGGCCCAGACGAACTGGCCGATGTGCGTTGCGTGCACCAGCGTGCCGGCAACGAAGCTCGCCCCTGCGTTCGACGTGACGATGTTGCCTGCGCCGCCGGCGATCACGCTGTACGCGCCGAACGCCTGATTGTCGATCCCGCCCACGACGGCGTTGTAGTCGCCGTCGGCATGATTGTGCTGTCCGCTGCCGACGAAGGCGTAGGAGCCGCTCGCGCTGTTGCCGGAGCCGCCGGCGATCGTCGACGCAAGACCGCTCGCCGTGTTAAGCGATCCGCCTCCGACGCTCGCGTAATTCAGACTCGCCTGGTTGGCCTGGCCGCCCGCGACGGTTCCGAAGTCGAGCGCCGTGTTCTCGCTTCCTCCACCGATGGATGCAGCGAATCCGCCGACATTGCTCGTTCCGCCTGCGATCGCGCCAAAGCTGCCGGCAGCGTTGGCATAACCGCCGGCCACCGTAGCGAAGGCGCCCGTGGTCACATTGCCGCACGACAGCGAGTACGTCTTGGTCGACGGATCGTAACAATTGTTGCCCGCGTCGCCGCCGCCGCCGATCGTTTGCCCAGGATTCGCACTGGCGGCGTTGTTGGGATCGCCTGCGATCACGTTCGGGCTGGTGGTGGTCGGCTCGTAGCGCACGACACGCTGACCGTTGGCGTGAATTTCGACCGGCTGATTGTCGAGCACGCCGAGTGTCGCCACGGTGCCGAAGGCATTGCCGCCCTGCGCGAAGAACTTCCCGCCGTTGCCGCTCGGCGCCGCGAAGTAGCCGACGACGTCGATCGCCAGATGCGCGCCGCCGCCGCGGACCTGCACGCTGATCTCGTTGTTCGCGAGATTGACGCGTGCCGCGGTCGATACGGTATTGAAGGCGATGCTTCCGACGTACACCATCGTCGCCGTGCTGCCGAAGCTCGCGCCCTGCGGCAGGATCTCGATGTCGCCGGACCTGCTCGTGGTCGGGATGCCGAACACCTGCAATTGCACCGCCGAGGGCTCGAGCCCGGCCGGCAGTTGCGTCAGGCATACGCCGTTGCCACCTTGCACGGTGTAGCTGCGAATTTCGTTGGGCGTGAAGGGAATCGCCTTGTGGCTCGGCGAGCCGTCACCCTGGTACACGGCAGCGAACGTGCCGCGCGTTTCGACCAGCCGGCACGGCGTCACCGGCGTGTAGACGACATCGATGCTGCTGTCGCCGAGTGCCTTGGTTTGCTGCAGGCCCGGCCGGGTGCCTGCGTCTGCGACGCCGAGCACCTCGCGCACGCCGTCGAGCGTCCCGGCGAGGGTGGCGGCGAGCAGCCGATCGGCGCGAAGCGCCATGAGTCGGCTGCGCAACTCGTCGATCGAAACCAGCGCGCTGGACTGCGCGAGCCTGGCGCCCCACGTGTCGACGATGCGCTCGACGACGATCGATCGATGCTGATCGATGGCGAGCAGCGCGTCGGCATCCCGGTCGAGCGATTGCGCCGGTGAAGCGATGGAATGAACCGCGAAGACCAGAGGCAGCGCCATGCGGCGCGCACATCCGCCCATATCGGTTCGCGACATCATGGTTCTCCTTCCATCAGCATGGATCGAGCCGCGTCACTCGACGTTTCCACAATCGGGTGCGATCCGACGCGTCGCGTTGGCGAGCTCCGGTCGTTCGCGATGGCTCGTACGATGCCGCCGCCGATCTCACGGCGATCTAACGGATCGCCAAGATCGGGCCGCCGCGCGTCGGCCGGGTCGACCAGGCGCCGGCCAGCGGCCTGGGAGATCGGTTGGTCAGTACTGGCGAAACATTCGCGCGATCGCATCGCGATCGTTCGTCTGCGAAAGCGCGAGCATCGCGAGCACGCGCGCCTTCTGGGGCGTCAACGTATCGGCGCCGACGAAGCCGTGCGCGCGATCGTCGTCGCGCGGCACGATCGCGCCGCGCGCGCGGCTGCACTGAACGACGAGCACGCCCTGCCGCACGGCTTCGGCGAGTGCGGCACGTTGCGCCGGCGACGGGCGCCCGGGCGGCGTACCGGCGAACACGATGCCGCGAACGCCCGCTGCGACGAACGCATCGACGGCGATCGCACTCGCGCCGGCATAGCACGCAACGATCTCGACGCTCGGCAGTGCTTCGGCGGCCGCCACGGCGAATTCGGTGTAAGGCGCGTGGCGACGAAGCGGGCGACGGTCGAAGACGACCCGTCCGTCCGGATCGACGCGTCCGAGCGGGCCGATGCCGGGCGAGCGAAACGCGTCGAGCGCGAAATTCGACGTCTTCGTCACGTCGCGGGCACAGTGGATTTCGTCATCCATGACGACCAGCACGCCGAGATCACGCGCGGCCGGCGAGGCGGCCACGCGAAGCGCATTGACGAGATTGATGCCCGCGTCGGAGCCGAGCGCGTTCGGCGGCCGCTGCGATCCGACGACAACGATCGGAACGCGCGCCTTCGATGCGAGATGCAGGAAGTAGGCGCTCTCTTCGAGCGTCGACGTGCCGTGCGTGACGACGACGCCACGGATCGATGGATCGGCAGCGAGCGTCGATGCGATCGTTCGATCGAGCGCGATCCACGTGGGGGGATCCATCGCGACGCTGTCGATCGCACGAAAGGAGACCGTCACGATATCGAAATCTCCGAGCAGCTTGCGAAACGCGTCGAGCAGCCGGTCAAGCTCACTCGGTGTCGCATGCGCGCCATAGTCGCAGAGATCGAGCGCGTGGCGACCGAACGTCGCGATCGATCCGCCGGTGCCGATCAGCGCGACGCGGTCCATCGCTTCGCTCGTCCCTGCAAATCGGGTGTTCGCATGCGGTGCAGACGCTTCGTGGTTGCCCTTCGCGACCGATTGTATTAAAACCGTCGACCGATGATCGCGATCGACGGCGTCGACAAGTGGTTCGGCGCGCACCAGGTGCTCTCGCAGGTGACGCTCCATGTCGCGACCGGCGAAGTGGTCGTCGTGTGCGGCCCGAGCGGGTCGGGCAAGAGCACGCTTCTTCGCTGCATTGCCGGGCTCGAATCGGTCGACGCGGGTACGATCGTGATCGACGGCGTGTCGGTCGACAGCGATCCGCGCGGGCATACGCGCGATGCGCAAGTCGGCATGGTGTTCCAGCAGCTCAACCTGTTTTCGCACATCACGATCCTGCAAAACCTCGTGCTCGCGCCGCTCAAGGTCCGCAAGCTTTCGCGCCGCGCAGCCGTGGCGCGCGCCCGCACGCTGCTCGCGCGCGTCGGCATCGACGACAAGGCGGATGACTATCCGGGGACGCTGTCGGGCGGACAACAGCAACGGGCCGCGATCGCGCGGGCGCTTTGCATGGAGCCCGCGGTGATGCTCTTCGACGAGCCGACGTCGGCGCTCGATCCCGAGATGATCAAGGAAGTGCTCGACGTGATGCGCGGGCTTGCGCAGGACGGCATGACGATGTGCATCGTGACGCACGAAATGGGATTCGCGCGCGAAGTCGCCGACCGCGTGGTCTTCATGGACGAGGGGTGCATCGTCGAGATCGGCTCACCCGGCGCTTTCTTCGCCGCGCCGAAGGAGCATCGAACGAGGCAATTCATCGGCAAGATCCTGACGCATTGACTCGGCCGATGGCGAATGCGCAGCGCACCGTCGGCCCCGCACCACCTGCGACAAAACCTGATCGAAGGAGGTCCACCATGCCCGAAACGAGTGCCACCGAAGGCGACGAACGCTTTGCGGACGTATCTCGTCGACGTTTCCTTCAGGGCGCTGCCGTGGTTGCGGTGGCGAGCGCCGCGTCCTCACAGGGTGCCGTTGCCGCCGAATGTCCCAAGTCGACACTCGCAGTCGTCAAGGAAACGGGTGTGCTGAAGGCCGGCGTCACGACGACCGTGCCGTACTTCGGTTTCATCGACGAGCGCGGCAATCACGTGGGCTTCGACTACGACATCATTCTCGAGATCGCGAAGCGGCTCAAAGCGAAGCCGGAGATCGCCCAGGTGACGACGTCGACGCGCATTCCGCTGCTGCAGCAGGGACGCGTCGATCTTGTCGCAGCGACGATCACGCACTATCGAAGCCGCGACGACGTGGTGGACTTCTCGATCGACTACTTCTATTCGCCGCAGACGATGATGGTGCGGACGGACAGCAAGATCCGCAGCGTGGCCGACATGAACGGCAAGCGCGCCGGCGCATCGATTGGATCGGGCTCGGTCAAGTATTTCAAGGAGGCGCAGCCCGGCGCGGCGATCCAGACGTTCGACACCGAGGCGGACGCGTTCATCGCGCTCCAGCAGGGACTGATAGACGCGATGGCGACCGACATGACGCAGCTCGCCGGCTTTCGCGCGAACGCGAGGAATCCGAATGACTTCCTCGTGCTCGGCAAGGATGGCACTTACGGCGGCGGGCCGTTCGGGCTTTGCATGCGGGAGAACGACTCGAAATGGCGCGACGCCGTCAATTACGCGTTGCAGGACCTGTGGAACGACGGCACATGGGACAGGATCTTCGACAAATGGGTCGGCCCGAACACGAAGATGCAGCTCACGAAAGAGATGCTCGGCTTCCGGATGGAAACCTGGCACTGACCCGCCGGCAACCAGACCCATCGAAGCGCAACGATGCACCAGTTCGACCTCGGCGTGCTGTGGGGCGAGTGGGGCGTGCGGCTGCTCGACGGGCTCGTCGTCACCGTCGAGCTCGCGGCGCTCACGATCGCCTTCGCACTCGCGATCGGTCTTCTCGTCGGCATCATCCGCTGGCTTGGCAAGTGGTACCTCGAGCCGTTCTGCTGGCTCTACATCGAAGGCGCCCGCAACACGCCGCCGCTCGTGCAGATCCTGTTCTGGTACTTCTCCGCGTTCTACCTGTTGCCGCGTCCGTTGTTCGAGTACATGCGCCACGTCGGTTACGAGTTCGCGGCCGCGGTCGTCGCACTCGCCATCTACCACGGCGCATTCATGGCCGAGACGGTGCGCGCAGGCTTGAACTCGGTCGGCAAGGGCCAGATCGAGGCGGCCCGCGCGCTCGGACTCACGTTCGGCACGCGGATGCGCTACGTGATCCTGCCGCAGGCGCTACGTGTCATCGTGCCGCCGCTCGTCAACGAGATGGTCGGCGCGACCAAGAACACGAGCCTCGCGCTGGCGATCGGCGTCGCGGAGATCGCCTATCAGACGAAGTACATAGAAACGTACGCGTTTCGTGGCGTCGAGGCGCTGATCGGCGCGACATTGCTCTACCTTCTGCTTTGCATCGGCATCGCCGGGCTCGGTCCGCTGGCGTCGCGCTACCTGTCGCGGCATGTGCAGGCGACAGAGCGGATCGCACAACCCGTCCTCGTCAGCGACTGAATCCATGACGCGGCACGCGCCGCGCCACCGAAAGCTCCGTCGCGTCGAACCTCTGTCCTCTGACTCCTGACTCCTGAAATGAACTGGGAACGCGTGCTGACGCCGCTCAACATCGAGAGGATGCTTGTCGGCGATCTCTTCACGCAGGGGCACGTCGGTGGCCTGTTGCTGACCGTCATCATCGCTGCGATCGCGATCGTCGGCTCGACGATCCTCGGGATCCTGCTCGGCGTCATGCGCGCATCGCCGCGGCGCGCGATTGCGCTGCCCGCGCTCGTCTACATCCAGGCGATTCGCAGCGTGCCGCTTCTGATCCTGATCTTCTGGGTCTATTTCGTTCCGCCGTACTTCGGCGTCGAGACGTCGAAGGGCGTCAGCGTGGGCGTTGCGCTGACGTTCTTCACGGCGGCCTACATCGCCGAGTACATCCGCGGCGGCATCCTGTCGGTGCCGAACGCGCAACGCGAAGCCGCGCGCACGCTGGGCTTGAGTCCTGTGCAGATTCAACTGTACGTCGTGTTGCCGCAGGCATTCTTCAACATGATTCCGGCGATCACCGGCCGCTACATCGTGACGGTTATCAACACTTCGCTCGCGTTCCTGATCGGGTTGTCCGAGCTCACCGACATCGGCAGGCAGATCAACGTGCGCCTTCAGACGTCGCCGGTCGAGGTCTACGTGAGCGTGATGGCGCTTTACTTCATCGTCAATCGCGCGCTGTCCGGCAGCATGCGCCTGCTCGAAAACCGGCCACGATTCAACCGGCTGTTCGTGCGCATATAGCCTGCATCTCGATCGCCGATCGACCGGTGCTCTACACTTCTCGCTGCCCTAAGCGACAATCGCAAAGGAACCCGGCCATGGTTGCCACTCCCGGATTGAAAGCCGTCGAAGAACGCGCGTCCGCCACCGATCGTTTCGGCAACCGCATCGATCCGGTCGTTCGCTATGCGCGCGGCCAAATCCTGCGAAGCACCGACGACGAGGTCGTCCGCATGCTTCGCGCGAGACGCATCGTCGGCGATCTCGTCCGAAGCCATGGTCTCCACGCCGTTCGCGATCTTTCCGGGATGAATCGCGGCAGCGGCCTCACCGCCGACGACGTGGCCCATCTGACCAGCCACGTCCCGTTCTTCGAGCGCTTCGAGGGAAAGACGGAGCCGCTCGCGCTTCGCCACATGAGAGCCGATTCCGCGCGACATGCGGCGCTGATTCTCAACCGCGTCTCTGCCGCGAATTTCATTTCGCTCACGACACTGCTCGCGCGAAACGATCGCGTGTTCGCGTTCGCGCCGCGCGGTGGTGCGTCGCACCCCTCGACGGTGCGGCCTATCGCCATGGCGGGCGCCGAGCTCACCGAGTTCCACGATTTCGGTGATCTCGAGCGCGCATGGCAGGCGCGCGGCGCTCCGCGCATTGTGCTGATCACGCCGATCAGTGCGTCGAAGCGACACATCCCGTTCGACGACTTCAAGCGTGCGCTTGCGTTGCCACGTGCGGCGAATACGCTCGCGTATGTCGACGATGCGCATCTTGCGACACGCATTGCGTTCTTCGGGGAGCCGCCGACGTTCGAGGTGGGCGACGTCGACATCGGCGTCTGCTCCGCCGACAAGCATGTCGCGGGTCCGCGTGCGGGCGTTCTCGCCGGGCGCAAGGACCTGATCAAGACGATCGGCTCGCGCGCCTACGAGCTCGGGCTCGAGGCGCAGGCGGGACAGTACGCCGGCGTCGCGAACGCGCTTCGCAACTTTGATCCGCGGCCGGTGAAGGAGGCCGGTGAGCTGGCGCGTACGCTCGCAGGCGTGCTCGTGGACCGTTACGGCGCGAACCGCGCTTATCTTGGCGGCCCTGGCGTTTCGATGGCAGGCGACGACGTGCTCGATATCGCGCTTTCGCGTCGCGGCATCGATCGGCCGAAGCTCGTGGCGGTCGAGGCCGCTGGACTCGTTGCGATGCAGATGCTCGAGCATGACGGCATCCTGACGATTGGTGCGGTCGCGATGCCGGGAAGCGCGCCCGCGGTGCGTCTGATGATGTATCCGGACGGCGCCAGGCTCGGCGTTGATGCGATCGCTTCATCACTCGAGGCCGCGGTCGCGCGGCTTGCCGAGGTCGTCGACGATTTGCCGGCCGCGCGCGGGCAACTGATCGGCGACTGACGTCGTCGACGGGGAGGTCGGACTCGTGCCCAAGCGGGCCGGGCCCTCGCGCTCGATTCGCGACAACAACAAGGACATGCGCATGAACGTTCATCGAAGCGTCGGCCGCATCGTGGCGTTCGTTCTGATTCTGCTCGTCGCCGGTTGCGCGACGCCGCCTTCGACGAAGCAGGCGGGCCTCGATCGCATCGAGCACGTGATCGTGCTCTACGCCGAGAACCGCAGCTTCGACAACCTGTACGGGATGTTTCCCGGGGTGAACGGGCTCGCGAATGCGTCACCGTCGCAATACACGCAAGTCGATCATGGCGGCAAGCCACTGCCGCATCTGCCGCCGGTATGGAAAGGCAACACCGCGGATGCGGACCCCGCGTTTCCGAAGGATCTGCCGAACCGGCCGTTTGGCATCGATGCGCTGCCGATCGATCTCCCACTGTCGGTCAAGACGCGCGATCTGATTCACGCGTTCTATCGCAATCAGGAGCAGATCGACGGCGGGCGCAACGACCGATTCGTCGAAGCGAGTGACGCCGGCGCGCTCGTCATGGGTCATTACGACGGCTCGAAGCTGCCGATGTGGAAGTGGGCGCAGGAATACACGCTCGCCGACAACTTCTTCATGGGCGCGTTCGGTGGCTCGTACCTGAATCACATGTGGCTGATCTGCGCATGCACGCCGGTCGATCCGAACGCGCCGGCGAACCTGCGCGCCAAGCTCGACGATCACGGCTGGCTCGCGCGCGCGGCGACGTCGCCGGCATCGGTGCTGGAGGGTCCGCCGAAATTCGCGCAGGCCGGGCTTCTCACCCCCGACGGGTACTCGGTGAACACGACGCAACCGCGGTATCAGCCCTCGATCGTTCCGCCGGCGCCCGGCGGCGATCCGCGTTATGCCGATCCTTCGAAGTACACGCTGCCGCCGCAGACGTTGAAGACGATCGGCGACACGCTGTCGGCGAAGGGCATCACGTGGGTGTGGTATTCGGGCGCGTGGGACGCCGCGGTCAAGGATGGCATGCAACCGCCACAGGCGAAGCGACTCGTGATCAACTATCGCGAGCCGGGGGGGCGCAACTTCATCACGCATCACCAGCCGTTCAATTACTTCGCGCGCTTCGCCCCCGGCATGCGCGACCGCGCCGAGCATCTGAAGGACGAGACCGAATTCATCGCCGGCATCGAGCGCGGCGAATTGCCGCAGGTCGTGTTCTACAAGCCGCAGGGATCGCTCAACGAGCACCCGGGCTACGCGGACGTGCTCTCCGGCGACGAGCACATCGCCGGCATCGTCGCGAAGGTCAAGGCAAGCCCGCTTTGGGCATCGAGCGTGATTATCGTCACCTACGACGAGAACGGCGGCTTCTGGGACCACGTCACGCCGCCGAAGGGCGACCGCTTCGGACCGGGCACACGGATTCCGACGATGATCATCTCGCCGTTCGCGAAGCGCCATTACATCGACCACACGCATTACGACACGACGTCGATCCTCAAATTCATCACGCTTCGTTTCGGGCTGGAGCCCTTGCCGGGGGTGAGGGCGAGGGCCGGCGATCTGATGAACGCTTTCGAGTTTTGAAAAGGCTTTCGCGAACTCATGCGCCCGCGAATCCCCCGCGGCGTGTGGACGCTCGGCTTCGTCAGCCTGTTGATGGACACGTCGAGCGAGTCGATCCATGCGCTGCTGCCGCTGTACATGGTCGATACGCTGGGTGCATCCGTGCTCGTCGTCGGCATCATCGAAGGCGTTGCCGAAGCGATCGCGCTGATCGTCAAGTTGTTCTCAGGGCTTTGGTCCGATGCGTTCGGGCGCCGCAAGCCGCTCGTTCTCGCCGGCTACGGGCTTGCAGCGATATCGAAGCTCGCGTTTCCGCTGGGGACGTCGCTCGGCGTCATCGTTGCCGGACGGTTCGCTGATCGCGTCGGCAAAGGCATTCGGGGCGCGCCGCGCGATGCGCTCGTCGCGGATCTCACGCCGCGCGAAGTGCGCGGTGCCGCGTTCGGCCTGCGTCAGGCGCTCGACAGCGTCGGCGCGGTCGCCGGCCCGTTGATGGCGGCATTGCTCATTGCGCACTTCGCCGGCAACTTCCGCGTGACCTTCTGGATCGCGACCATTCCCGCCGCGCTATGCGTCGCGCTTCTCGCGTTCGGCGTGCACGAACCCGATGCGCCGGCGCCCAAACAGGATGGCAAACGAAGTTCGTGGCGCGACGCGCGGCGTCTCGATCGCCGCTTCTATGTCGTGACCGCAATCGCATCGGTACTGACGCTCGCGCGATTCTCGGAAGCGTTCCTCGTACTGCGCGCGCAGGATGTCGGCATGGGCGCCACTGGCGCACCCTGGGTGATGGTTGCGATGTCGAGCGTGTATGCCATCTGCGCGTACCCGGCCGGGCGATTCGCCGATCACGGGTATGCGACGGCGCTGCTGTCGTCGGGTTTCGCCGCGCTTATTGCCGCCGATGTCGTGCTCGCGCTGGCAGATGGGCCGAACGCAGCGCTCGCTGGCGCGGCGTTGTGGGGATTGCACATGGCGCTGACCCAGGGCCTGCTTGCGGCGCTCGTCGCCGCAACCGCGCCCGCGGATCTGCGAGGGAGCGCCTTCGGCGTCTTCAATCTGGCGAGCGGCATTGCACTGCTCGTTGCGAGCGCGCTCGCGGGCGGGCTTTGGCAGACGATCGGACCCGCCGCGACGTTCGTTGCCGGCGCAACGCTTACGACGATCGCGTGGATCGCGCTGCTCGTCGACGCACGACGGGTGCCGTCGCTTTGAAGCGTGCGTTCGAGCGTCAGCAGCGCTCGCCGGAACGTTGGCGCAAGCCCTCGATATCGAGACGCCGAACGATGCGGCCGTGGACTTGCAGCAAGCCTTCCCGCGAGAGCCGCGAGAAGTCTTGGTTCGACGCTGCGTGAACGCGCCAATCCAGGTGCGGCGACTGCCATGTTGGACGTTTCACGACTCGCTGCAAATGGCAAGTGATGGTTTGTTGATCAATGTCAAGAAGCACGTCGTAACGTGGCTTTGATCTGAATCAAGGTTGCGGCGATGCTGCTTGTTATGCTCTTTTGGTTGATAAGCACATATGGATGGCTCCGGCCATGCAGGCGATTCGAATCCTCCACGACGAGCACCGCTCGCTCGCCGCCGTGCTGCACGGCATGCTCTACCTCGTTCGCGAGATTCGCTTGCGCGACATGTCGCCGCCTTTCGACGTCCTGGGCGCGATGGTCTACTACATCGACGCGTTTCCGGAGCGCTTCCATCATCCGAAGGAAGACGCGTATCTGTTCAGGTTCCTCGCCATACGGCATCCCGACGCCGCGCGGCTCATCGAGCGACTGCAAATCGAGCATCGCGCGGGCGCCGAAAAGATCCGCGCGCTCGAGCAGGCGCTCCATCGATATCGCGAGGGAGGACCCAGCCAGTTCTCCGGCTTCGCCGAGGCGGTTCAAAGCTTCGCCTCCTTCCATTGGGATCACATGCGTACGGAAGAAGACGAGTTGCTGCCGCTGGCGCGGATTCACCTCACTGCGGACGACTGGAAGAAAATCGACGACGCTTTTCTCGGACATTCCGACCCGCTCATTGGTGCCAAGTCCGGCGCCGAATACGAGGCGCTGTTCCGGCGTATCGCGTGCCTCGCGCCGTCGCCCATCGGCCTGGGCGCGGAACGATGAGGTACGCGCTTTCCGCGCTGGCCGCGCCGGTATCGATCCCGTAACGGAGAAATCACCAGATCATGCGATTGACGTTCCATTCGCCACGCCTTCGTCGCCTCGCGCTGTGCCTCGCGGCGTTTACGCTCGCCGCGTGCGATCGCCCGACCACGCTTTCGGGTGGACCGCCGGTCAAAGGTTCGCCGCCGCCGATTACAACCTCGGCGTCGTCGAACGCGAGCGTCGCGAAGCCCGCGAACGCCACGCCCACCGCCGACGACTACGACATCGCGAAGATGGACTTCAAGCCGGGACCCGCGAAGGTCAGCACCGAGCGCCATACGGGCGCGTTCGCCGCGGGGGATGCACTGACCACCGACCTGGGCGGCCCGGTCAAGCCGCTCGTGCAGGGCCAGGTGAAGGAGGTGCGACTCGACACCACGCACAAGATCATCGACCTCGCGCCGGGCGTCAAATTCACCGCGTGGACGTTCGGCAATCAGGTGCCGGGACCCGTGGTTCGTGTGCGGGTCGGCGATCGCGTCAAGTTCTCGATGACCAATCGTAGCGACGAGCACGCGCCGGGCCTCGAAGTGTCGCCGCCGATGATGCATTCGATGGACTTCCATGCCGCGATGGTGTCGCCGCAGGACAAGTACCGCTCGGTCGCGCCGGGCCAGACGATCACGTTCGAGTTCACGCCCAACTATCCCGGCGTCTACATGTACCACTGCGGCACGCCGATGGTGCTCGAGCACATCGCGTCCGGCATGTACGGCATGGTGATCGTCGAGCCGCGCAACGGCTACCCGACGAAGGTCGATCGCGAATACGCGGTCGTGCAAAGTGAGTTCTACACGCGGCTCGATCCGCAGCATCGCAAGATCGACAACGTGCCGCTCTACGTGCTCGACACCGAGCGCGTCCGCACGAAGGCGCCGACGTACACTGTCTTCAACGGGCGCTACAACGGCCTCGTCGATCATCCGTTCGCAGCGAAGCCAGGCGAGCGCGTGCGGCTTTTCGTGGTGAACGTCGGACCGTCGAACACGTCGAGCTTCCACGTCGTCGGCACGATCTTCGATCGCGTCTGGCTCGAAGGCAATCCCGACAATCAGCTTCGCGGCGCGCAGACCGTGCTGCTCGGGTCGAGCAACAGCGCGATCGTCGAGTTGGTCATCCCCGAGGCGGGCAGCTACGTGATGGTCGATCACCATTTCGCGAACGCGTCGCAGGGTGCGATCGGACTGATCGCGGCGGGCGAGCCGCCGCCGGGATCCGGGGAAAGCGAGCATCACAACATTCCGGCGACGGGCGTGCCCACCGATCCGGCCGCCGTCAACGGCAAGCTCGCGTTCGAATCGAAATGCCTCGCCTGCCATTCGATCGGCGGCGGCGACAAGCTCGGACCGGACCTTTACAACGTCACGAAGCGGCGCAACGATTCGTGGCTCACGCGCTGGTTGCGCTCGCCCGAGCAGATGCTCGCCTCCGATGCCGATGCGAAGGCGCTCCTCGACAAATACACGGTGCCGATGCCGAACCAGAACCTTTCGGACAAGGACATTCGCGAGTTCATCGGCTACTTCAAGTGGGCCGACGAGAATCTTGAGCCGCGCGGCGAGCAGCAGCCGGCGCCGGCCGCGACGGGAACGACGCTGCCGCCCGGACGGACGCTTTCCGGCTCGCCGGGCGAGGTGCGGCCAGGCGGCGAGCCCGACGCGCAATCGATGCAAAAGGGCAAGCGATGAGGACGACGTTGGCGTTGCTCGCGACCGCAGCCGCGATCGGGATGTCGGGTGCGGTCTATGGATGCGGCGTGTGCGTCGAGGACAAGATCGCCGCGACGTACGACCATGCGGTGATCCGCGATGCCATCGCCGCTCACCGGCAGGTGATTTTCGTCGCGCTCGATGGAAACGACGCGACGCGCATTGGCCAGCGCATCGTGTCGGCCGCCGCCCGCGTTCCGGGCATGCAAAAGGCAAGCCTCCGCTATGCGGTCTCTCCGCCCGCGATGTCGTTCGCGGTGGCGAAGGTCGTCGCGCCCGACAAGGCGCTGGCGGCGTTCCAAAAAGCGGTCGCCGGGATGGATGTGCGCATGCGCATTGTTCGCATCATGCGGGACGGCGCGCTCGTCGACCCCTCGGGGTGATTCGCCGCGTAAGGTTTTCGCTGGCGGCGCCGACTTCTCGCAAAAGGCGGCCATGAAACGATCGACCCGGCCTGCCCGGACGAGGATGCGAGAATCGAAGCAATGAACGACCACGTCATGCCGGCGACGACCGCCGGCGAGATGCTCCGGCCCGCCACGACGCGCCGCCGGCTTTATTTCCGCCACACGGTGGCCATTCGCGTGATGCACTGGATCAACGCGGTCGCACTCGTCATCATGCTGATGAGCGGGCTGCAGATCTTCAACGCGCATCCGGCGCTCTATTTCGGCGATCAATCGTACAGCGGGCGTCCGCCCTGGCTGGAGATCGGGGCGACCGAGGGCGCGCAGGGCGATCCGGTGGGCTATACGCGCGTTTTCGGGCACGAGTTCGTGACGACGGGCGTGCTCGGCGTGTCGAGCGATGGCGGGCGCGTCTACGCGCAGGGATTTCCTTCGTGGATCACGATCCCGAGCCATCAATGGCTCGCGATGGCGCGTACGTGGCACTTTTTCTTCGCGTGGGTGTTCCTGATCAACGGGCTCTGCTTTGTCGTTTACACGATCGCCAGCCGTCATCTCGCGCGCGATCTGTGGCCGACAAAAGACGACGTGCGCGGCATCGGCCGATCGATCGTCGATCATCTGCGACTGCGCCATCCAACGGGTGATGCGGCGAAACGCTACAACGTGCTGCAGAAACTCGCGTATCTGACGGTGATCTATATCCTGTTGCCGCTGATCGTGCTGATGGGCCTCGGCATGTCGCCGCGCCTCGACACGCTCTTCGGCGGCTGGGTCGGCTGGTTCGGCGGCAGGCAGACGGTGCGCTCGGTCCATTTCATCGTCGCGTGGCTGCTCGTCGCGTTCGTCGTCATCCATGTGTTCGAGGTGATCGTCACCGGGTTCTGGAACAATGTCCGCTCGATGATCACCGGCCGTTATCGGGTGCCCCGGGAGAAGGCGCATGAATGAGACGGACGGCGCCGCGCGCCGGCGTTTTCTCGGTCGCATGATTGCCGCGTTCGGCGCTTTCGGCGTCGCAGGCTGCGATCGGTTGTCGCAAACCGACTGGTTTCCCAAGGTCCTCGGTTCTGCCGAGCATCTGAACGACCGTGTGGCGACGCTGATTACCGGGCGCAAGGCGATGGCGCAGGAATTCACCCCCGCCGACCTCTCGCCGACCTTTCGCAGCAACGGCACGGCCGATCCCGACAATCCGCAGTACGCGGCGCTCGCCGCGAATCATTTCGTCGATTACGCGCTGGAGGTGAGCGGCCTCGTAGCGGCGCCGCGGAAGTTCACCCTCGAGCAGCTACGCGCATTGCCGAGCCGCACGCAGATCACGCGGCACGATTGCGTCGAGGGCTGGAGCGCGATCGGCAAGTGGCAGGGCACCAGGCTTTCGGCGCTGCTCGACGTCGTAAAGCCCACACCGCGCGCGCGCTTCGTCGTGTTCCATTGCGCCGACCCGATGGAGCAGGACGGCACGTCGCCGTACTACGAGAGCATCGACATGGACGACGCGTACCACGTCCAGACGATCCTCGCGTACGCGCTGAACGACGCGGCGCTGCCGATCAAGAACGGCGCGCCGATCAGGCTTCGGGTCGAGCGCCAGCTCGGATACAAGCACGCGAAATACGTGATGCGCCTGGAGCTGGTCGAAAGTTTTTCGCATATCGGCGAGGGGCATGGCGGCTACTGGGAAGACCAGGGTTACCAGTGGTACGCCGGCGTGTGAGCATTCGATGGCGCGGCGATTCACGCCGCGTCGCGCGGATACGACGCCTCGTTGACCGTTGCCGCGTCGAGCAGCGCGTGCACCTCCTCGTCCGTCGTCTGGCCGAAGTCTCCGTACCAGGCGCCGACCGCGAGAAACGGCCGCGGCGTTTGCGCGCACACGACTTCGTCGACCGCGCGCTGCAGCATCTCGCACGTTTCGTGAGCGGCTACGGGAACTGCGACGACGATCTTCTTCGGATGCCGGCGGCGCACTGCCGTCGCGGCGGCGAGCATCGTCGATCCCGTGGCGAGGCCGTCGTCGACGAGAATCGCGACGCGTCCCGCGAGCGCGAGCGGCGGACGCTCGCCCCGATAGCGGCGCTCGCGCCGATCGAGCTCGCTGCGCTCGCGCGCGACGACGATATCCAGCAACGGCTTCGGCACGTTGTCGATCGGTACGTCGGGATTCATGACCATCACGTCGCCGGTTGCGATCGCGCCCATCGCGAACTCCTCGTGCCCCGGCAATCCGAGCTTGCGCACGACGAAGACGTCGAGCGGTGCGTGAAGTGCGCGCGCGACCTCGAAGCCTACGGGAACGCCGCCGCGCGGCAACGCGAGCACTACGACGTCGGGGTCGTCGCGATAGGCGAGGAGCCTTTGCGCGAGATGCTGGCCGGCTTCCCGGCGATTCGCGAAGCGGGTCAGCATCAGCGCGCGCTCTCGACGATCAGGAACTCGACGAGCCACTCGGCGGCGAGATCGGCGACGCGCTCCAGCGCGCCCGGTTCCTCGAACAGGTGTGTCGCGCCGGGCACGATCTCGATCCGCTTTTCGCTTCCTAGAAGCGCAAGCGCGCGACGGTTGAGATCGAGCACGACGTCATCGGCGCCGCCGACGACGAGCAGCGTCGGCGCCTTCACCTTCGCGAGCGCGTCGCCCGCGAGATCGGGCCTTCCGCCGCGCGACACGACGGCGCCCACGCGGTTGCCGAGCTCCGAGGCGGCGACCAGCGCCGCCGCGGCGCCCGTGCTCGCGCCGAAATAGCCGAGCGGAAGCGAGGCGAGCTCCGGCTGTGCGTCGACCCACCGGGTGGCGAGCGCAAGCCGCTTCGCGAGCAGGCCGATGTCGAAGCGGTGCTGGCGCGTATACGTATCGCGCGCGTCCTCGCTGCTCGTCAGGAGATCGAACAGCAACGTCGCGAGGCCGGACTGCTGCAAGCGTCCGGCGACCCAGACGTTACGCGGGCTCGAGCGGCTGCTGCCGCTGCCGTGCGCGAACAGCACGATGCCCTTCGCTCCGGCGGGAATCGTGAGATCGCCGTCGAGGGATGCATCGCCCGCCGGAATCGTGATCGCGCGTTCGACGCGATCTGCAACTTCTCGTGCCATGGCGTCGCTTTCCGAAATCGGTCTGGTTTCTCGCGCAATAAGCGTACCGACGGCGGCATCGCGCGATCGCCCCTGCGTCGCATCACCGAGGACTGCCCGGTGCGCGGGCGTTTCGTTCGCGTAGCGATGTAATTGTTACATCACGCCAACCGGCTACCTGCGACTTGGCGGCGCGCGGAGCGTCAGGCGAAAAGACCGTGCATGAACCATTCGCCGTCGTCGGTTCCGTAGCGATGATCGCGATAGATCCACACGATCTCGCCGTCGGGATTCTCGGCCACGAAATAATCGCGGCGACAGTCGCGGCCGTCCCACCAGCCCGATTCGATGCGCTCGGGACCGTCGCGCAGCGTCCAGGGGCTCGTTTCCAGAAGCGCGGCGAGCGGTCGCGCCTCGTCGAGCAGCCAGATCGGCCGTGGCGGATCGCTCGCGTTCGACTCGGCATGCGGTGTCGTCTTTTTCGGCCGGCGCGATGGCGTCGCGCGATGATGTCGCCGCGAATTCGCGAAAACCGCCTGCATTTCGCTTGCCGCATGCTCGGGTCGGTGCTCGTCCTGCGTCGCCAGCACGGCAACCGCGCGATCGCCAAGGCGCGAGCGCAAGCGATCGACGAGAGGAACGACGACGCCGTCGGCGATATCCTCCGGCAGCAGGCCGAGATTGCGTCCGGCAAGCGGCGCCGTCTCGTCGCTTGCGAGCACGATCGCTTCGACCGGCGCAGGCAACGCGATGCGCGCGAGCCGCTCGCCCAGCACGCCGATCAAGTGCGCGGACTCGCGTGCGGGCGCGCCGAGCGCGAACGATGCGATCGTCGGCGGCGTTCCGCGCTCGCGAACGTAGCGCTCGTGGACGAGCGACAGCGACATGCGCACGACGCCGAGCCCGCGCGCGAGCAGCCATTGCGCGAGATCGCCGACGAGACGATTCACGGCGAACCCGAGCGCTTCGACGGTATCCGCCGGCGCAGGCAGCGTCAGTCTGCGCTCGAAATGCGGCGGCGGGCGGTACGGCACGCGCGGATCGGCGACAAGTCCGAGCGCGCGATCGAGCATGTCGGCGACGCTCGGCGCGAAACGTCGCGCAAATCCAGCGCGCGGCAGCGACTGTGCCCCGCCGAACGTCGTGATGCCCGCGGCTTTCAGCGTCGCGAGCGTGTCGGCGTCGAGATCGAGCAGCGCGAGCGGCAGCGGCGCGAGTGCGGCCGGCAATGCGTCGCGATCGAGCACGGGCGTTGCGCGTCCGGCGCGCGCGAGCAGAAGCGCGGCCGCGGGCGTCGGTGCGATCGCCGTCTGTAGGTCGTAGCCGCGCGATCGCACCGCGTGATCGATACGATCGACGAGTGTTGACAGACCGCCGAAGAGACGCGCGCTGCCCGCGATTTCCGCGACGATCGCGCAAGGCGGTGCCAGCGCCACGTCGGGCGTGAAGGCGAGCACGAGCGTCGCGATGTCGGCGAGGGCCGCTTCTTCCGCTGCGACATCACGCTCGCGCATCGCGACATCGGGCGCAAGCGCGAGCGCGGCGGAGACGAGCTGATCGCGGCGGATGCCTGCGGCGCGCGCGGCGGCATTGGCCGCGACGATGCGCGGGTAATGGCCGCCGCTCGTGACGATGAACGCTCGCGCGGCATCGCTCGCATCGCTTGCGCGCGCGAACACATCGAGCGGAAGCGATGGGAGGAAGAGGCCTGCCCCGAGCATCCGCTGCCGGTCACTCGGACGGCGTCATGACGACCGACGCCGCCGAGCGTTGCGCCGGCCCGTGATGGACGGCCTCGATGTTGTTGCCGTCGGGGTCGAACGCGAATGCCGCGTAATAGCCGGGGTGATAGTGCCGTTCGCCCGGTGCACCATTGTTGCGGCCACCGGCGGCGAGCGCGGCGGCATGGAAGCGCTGAACGGTGGCGCGATCGGGCGTCTGGAAGGCGATGTGCACGCGCGACGTCGGTCCTCCTTCGGTTTCGCTGACGAAGAGCTCGTCCGCGAAGAAATAGCCGTCGCCTTCGCCTGATAAATCGCGTCCGAGCGATTGCAGCACCGCGCGATAGAACCGCTTGCTCGCGGCCAGATCGGCGACGACGAGATGCACGTGGTCGATCAGACGACCGAGATGGAAATTCACGACGCTTTCCTGTGCGTGGTTCGCGTGCCGTACCGGGGCATCGGCAATGGCGACATGGAGGTGCGAGGGATGAGTGACGGCGCACCACCGCGTTCCACGGTGCAAGCGTCGGGAAGCGGATAGAGCGGCGCGCCCGGCGCACGCGAAAGATCGAGCACGACCGGCCGCGCGAGCGCGGCACCCCGGCGCTTCAACACGTGCACGGCGAGACGTCCGTTCGAAGGCGCGAGGCCAACCCGCAGCGGTGCGGCAGCGGCGCTCGCGCGCTGCCCCGGCCGGCGCCACAACACGCCCCACGTGCAGCCCTCACGCGCCGCGACCTGGAGCCTCCGCAGCACCCGCTCGTCGTGCGTGCCCGTCCACGCGAACGCGGCACCGCATTCGGGCGCGCGCAACGCCTGCTCGTAGGCCCACAGCGCATCAGCGCGCGTGATGCCTCGCACGACGACCAGCCGCGCGAGATCGAGGCCGGCGCGCGCCAATGCCGGCGCGTAGGGACGGTAGGGCGGCGAGATCCATACAACGCTGCGCCCTTCGGCCTGCAATCGCGCGAGCGCCGGCAACGTGAGGCGCAACTCACCGATGCCCTCGCATGCGAGCATCACTTCCGTGAGCGCCGCGCGCGGCCAGCCGCCGCCCGGCAACGCGCCATCGAGCTCGGCAAACCCGGTGGCGATGCTCGCAGGTTCGGGCGCGCAATCGCCACCGCGCCAGATCGCGGGGTGCGAAATCGGTGCCAGAGATGTATTTCCCGAACGGCCGTTACAATTCGAGGAAGCGCAGCCGGGAAATACATCTCTGGCACCGATTTCGAAATACATCTCTGGCACCGATTTCTTTAATCAACGATCGCGAATCGACGGGATGCGTGCGGGCAGCCGCGCGATCGTGTGCTGCGTGACTTGCGCCGCCCATTGCGAATCGACCGTCTGCGGCACGCCGATGGCGGCATGCAGGTCGAGCGACAGGTTCGTCACGTACACGGAATTGCCGAAGAACACCGGGCTTGCCGGAAACAGCAAGCCGATCGGCGCGCCTTTGCGATCGATGCCGTCGAAATCGCCGAGCTTCGCGATGGCCTTGCCCGTCGGATCGACGACGACGATCTCGTCCGCCTGGTTCGCGGCGACCCACAGGTTGTCGGATGCATCGATGATGAGACCATCGGCGCCGTTGATCGAGTTCACGAACACTTCCGGTGCACCGGGTGCGCCGCTGGTACCGCTCGGCAGCGGGATGCGAACGACGGTGTCGTTGCCGGTGTTCGCTACGAACAGTGCCGACGCTTCGTTGTTGAAGGCGAGACCATTCGCGCCGAATGGCGGAACGCCCGTGGTGCCGAGCGTCGCGGTGTCGACGACCCATGCGGTCGGCATGCCGCCGGTGGGCGGTGCGCGCCAGATCGTCGCCTGGAACGAATCGGAAATGTAGACGTTGCCAGCGGCGTCGAACGCGAGCGCGTTCGGTCCGCCATTGCCGCCCGGAATCGGCGCGAACTGCGACGATGCGCCGGTCTGTGGATCGACCTTCAACACCTGCTGCGCGCCGAGATCGCAGACGAGCAGGTCGCCGGTCACGGGATTGAACGCGATGCCGAGCAGAAGCGCGCTGCCGTTGGCGATCGAAAGCGTGCGGAGCACGTGGCCGCTGTGATCGAACACGATGATGTTGCCGACGCTCGTTTCACCGCTCACGTCGAAATCGGCGACGTAAAAATTGCCGCGTGCATCGACGGTGATGCCTTCGGGATGCGCGGTGCCGGGCGGCAACGTTGCGAATCGCGTGGCTTCCAGGCGATTCCATGCCGATGCCGGCAGCGCGAACGATGCGAACAGCGCGACGCAAAGCATGACGGCGAAGCGCGTGAACTTCATAAGGCCTCCTTTTCAGTTGTCAGTTGGCAGTTGTCAGTTGACAGTCACTACTTACGAGATGGAAGCGGTTACGTCCCCCCCGACGTAACCGCTGTCAACTAATCCATCCGCTTCGGCAACTGTCAACGGTTACCCGACAACCGTCGTCAACACTCTTTCTGCAACTTGCTTCCCTTGCCTCAATACTGTCAACTGACAACTGTCAACGGACAACCGACTGCGGCCAATTCCTCGCGAACACCTCCGCGACCGCCGGGTGCGACTCGATCCGCGAAAGCATTTCCGAGAAAGCAGGGCGGTGACGCGCCAGATGCTGCCGCGTTCCCGACCATTTCGACACGACGGCAGCGAGCAGGTCGAGCGCACCAGGGTTGTCGCCGGAAAGCCACGGATGGGCGGGAAAGACGTCGGCGAACATTTCCCAATGCCGGTGCAGTCGTGCACGCGTGCCTGCGCGAATACGCTCCTGCACCGTCTCGTCGCCTTCCGCGTTCTCGCACCAACGCTCGGGAAAGTCGATGATGCTGATCGCCGCGTAGCAATTCGCCGCGATGAACACGAGCCCGCGTATCGCCTGCGCGCGCTCGGAGGCTTTCGACGGGAGCAGCTTGGCATCCGCGTGCGCGAGACCGAGATGAATGAGGATCGCGGCGCTTTCCGACATCGCGGTACCGTCGTCGAGCACGAGTGTCGGCACCTGCCCGAGCGGATTGACGGCGATCAGTTCCGGATACGCGTCGTTTTGCGCCCACGATGCCGTTTCAACGATTCGATACGGTGCGCGAGCGACGACGAGCGCCGCTTCGACGGCGGCCGATCCCGATCCGGTCTTGCCATAGAGCATGTACATGCGATCCTCCTCGAGCGCGACGTCAGGCGCCGCCCTTTTCTCCGAGCTTCGCCATGCGTTGCTGCACCTCTTCCATCGACAGGTCCTCCTTGTGCGTGCCGATCGACCAGACATGGCCGAACGGATCGACGACCGTCCCCATGCGATCGCCATAGAACTGATCGGCGACCGTACGCTGAACCGTGGCGCCGGCAGCCACCGCTTGCGCGAACGTCTTGTCGACATCCTCGACGTACAGCAGCAGGCTGATGCCCGCGCCGCCGAGCGACTGCGGGCTGCGATACGTGTCGTTCTCGTCGGCGAGCATTACGTACGAATCGCCGATCCTGATCTCGGCGTGACCGATGCGCCCGTTGGGTTCGTTGAAGCGCATCACTTCGCTGGCGCCGAATGCGTTGCGATAGAAGTCGATCGCGCGCGCTGCGCCGCGAATCATCAGATACGGTGTCACGCTGTGATAACCGGCGGGAATCGGTTGGACCATGAATGTCTCCGTGCGAGTGAAAGGGAAGGGGCGGGCATCGCCTTTAGCAGCGTCAAAGACTTGCGCTTCGAACGAGCCCCACGCCGATGCCTTCGATCGCGAACGCGGTGACGCGCGGATCGACGACGATCGGTTGGAACGATGGATTCTCAGGCAGCAGAACGATTTCGCGGCCGCGCTTTCGGAAGCGCTTGACCGTGACTTCGTCGCCGCTTGCCGCGCCGATTCGTGCGACGACAACCTGACCGTTGCGCGCTTCCGCGCTGCGATGCACCGCGAGCAGGTCGCCGTCGAGTATGCCCGCATCGCGCATGCTCTCGCCGCGTACGCGGAGCAGATAGTCGGCGCGCGGAGAAAAGAGCGCCGGATCGATGCGGTAACGCGATTCGATGTTTTCGACGGCTAGGACAGGATGTCCCGCGGCAACGCGGCCCACGAGCGGTAGCGTGCCGGCGAGCGGCGTACCGGACGAAAGCTTGAGCCGCAATCCGCGCGATGCCCCGGGGATGAGCTCGATCGCGCCTTTGCGCGCAAGCGCCTGCAGATGGTCCTCGGCCGAGCTCGGCGTGGAGAAGCCCAGGCCGTCGGCAATTTCGGCGCGCGTCGGCGGCATGCCGGCCGCGTCGATATAGTCGCCGATCCATTCGAGGATCTGCTGCTGGCGCGCGGTGAGCATCATCGGCGACGCAGGGTTCAGCGGGCGCGCGAAACGAGGAGGCGGAATGCGGCGGGGTGGCATTTCGGTGTACCGTATGGATATGCGGTATCGGCCATTATAGGCGCTCGCGCAATGCCGTCAAGCGCAAGTAAGCGTAGCGAAGGGAACCGCATCGCTCGACGATCAGCGCATTGCTCGTCTCGACAGCAAATTGTCGACTGGATGTCGGGTAACGAATCGCATGCGGCGTAAAACTTTCGCTGCGGTGGCGTAAGAAATGCCAGTTCGTGGCGATACGCATGTCGCATACAACCCTGCGACGGTGTCGTATTCGAGCCGGAACGGACGTTGCAGGCATCGCTCTCATGGACAACGATGCGTTGACGACGAAGGGTTCGGCCCGGCGTCGCTTCCTGTTCGATACGGGTGTGCTCACCGCGACATTGGCAAATGCCGCGCCGTTGTTTGCCGCCGATCGCAATGATGCGACCACGAACGTCTCGCCGATGACGCCGCGAAGCGACAGTGCTCCCGGCGCCCCGGTTCCACTCCGGCTGAACGTCAACGGCTACGACTACGCGCTTTCGCTGGAGCCTCGCGTGACGCTGCTCGACGCGCTGCGCGATTACATCGGTCTCACGGGCACGAAAAAAGGATGCGATCGCGGCCAGTGCGGCGCGTGCACGGTGCTCGTCAACGGCCATCGCATCAATTCGTGCCTCGCGCTCGCCGTCGCGCACGAAGGCGATCGCGTCCGCACGATCGAAGGTCTCGCCGGCGCGGTCGCGCTTCATCCAATGCAAACGGCGTTCGTCGAGCACGACGGTTTTCAATGCGGCTATTGCACGCCGGGCCAGATTTGCTCTGCCGTCGCGATGCTCGAGGAAGCGCGCGGCGATACGGTGAGCGCCGCGACGCCCGACGTGCGCCGCAAGGGGCCGGTCGAATTGACCGATGCGGAGATTCGCGAGCGAATGAGCGGAAACGTCTGTCGCTGCGGCGCGTATGTCGGCATCGTCGCAGCGGTGCGCCAGGCGGCGATCGCCACCAAAGGCTGAGTCACGCCGATGCGTGCGTTCGATTACATGCGTGCGACAAGCGTCGACGATGCGATCGCAGCGCTGTCCGATCCCGGCACACGCTGCCTCGCGGGCGGCACGAATCTCGTCGACCTGATGAAAGGCTACGTCGAGCAGCCGACGCGTCTCGTCGACATCACGCGGTTGCCGCTGCGCGCGATCGAAAGCCTGCCGGACGGCGGCCTGCGAATCGGTGCGCTCGTCTCGAACACCGATCTCGCCAACGATCGCACGGTGCGCGAGCGCTATCCGCTGCTTTCCCAGGCGCTCGTAGCGGGCGCGTCACCACAATTGCGCAACATGGCAACGGTTGGCGGCAACCTTCTGCAACGAACGCGCTGCCACTACTTCACCGACGTCGGGTTCGATGCCTGCAACAAGCGCAAGCCGGGCTCGGGATGCGCAGCGCTGGAAGGGCCGAATCGCATCCACGCGATCCTCGGCGTGAGCGAGCAGTGCATCGCGGTGAATCCGTCCGACATGTCGGTCGCGCTCGCGGCGCTCGACGCGCTCGTCGAGGCGCGAAGCAGCGCCGGCGCGCGACAGATTGCGATGAAGGAATTCCATCGGCTGCCGGGCGACCATCCCGAGCGCGACACCGAGCTTCGGCACGACGAGCTTATCACCGGAGTGATTCTGCCGCGCTCGCCGTTCGCAGCCCATTCGCGCTATCTCAAGGTGCGCGATCGCGCGAGCTACGAATTCGCGCTCGTGTCCGTCGCGGCCGCGCTCGACATGGACGCTAATCGCGTGCGCGACGTTCGCATTGCGCTCGGCGGCGTCGCGCCCCGACCGTGGCGGGCGGCTGAGGCCGAGCAATTGCTCATTGGACGCTCGCTCGACGACGCGGTGCTCGCTGCGGCCGCGCTTGCCGCGACGCAGGGCGCCCATCCTCGTCGCGATAACGCATTCAAGGTCACGCTCGCGCAACGCGCAATCGTTCGCGCGCTGCGGGAAGCAGTGCTGACATGACAGGCGACGGCAGCGTCATCGGGCGGCCGCTCGATCGTACCGACGGTCCACTGAAGGTGACGGGCGGAGCGCGCTACGCGGCGGAGTTCCGCCTGCCCGATCTTTGCCATGCGGTAATGGTGCTGTCGACGATTGCGCACGGACAAATCGTCGATCTCGACGTCACGCGCGCCGAGCGCGCGCCCGGCGTGCTGCTTGTGCTTTCGCATCGCAATGCGCCAGCCCTTCCGCAAGGCGGCCGCGCCGCGTTCAATCCGCCTGCCGGGCGCGCGATGTCGCTTTTGCAGGACGACGTCGTCCATTACAACCGCCAGCCGATCGCTGTCGTGATTGCGGATACGTTCGAGCACGCCGTGGCGGCTGCCGCGCTCGTCGACGCACGCTACGCGACGCAGGCGCCAATCCTCGATTTCGAACGCGCGCGTGCCGATGCATACGCGCCTAAGAACGTGAACGGCAAGCCGCCCGACGTGCACTGGGGCGATTGGGACGCCGGCCAGCGGGCAGCGGAGGTACGCGTCGACGCGACATTCACGACGCCGATGCAAAGCCACAATCCCATGGAGCCGCACGCAACGATCGCGCAGTGGGAAGGCGAGCATCTGACGCTCTACGACGCCACGCAGTACGTATCCGGTGTGCGCGACACGGTCTCGAAGACGCTCGGAATGTCGTCCGGCAACGTTCGCGTGGTCTCGCCGTTCGTCGGCGGCGGCTTCGGCTGCAAGGGATCGGCGTGGTCGCACGTGCTGCTCGCCGCCATGTGCGCGCGCCAGGTGGGACGACCGGTGCGGCTCGTGCTCGACCGCCCGCAGATGTTCGGTCCGGTCGGTGGACGGCCGCACACGTTGCAGCGCGTCGCGCTCGGCGCTCGCCGCGATGGCGCGCTGACATCGATTCGGCATGACCTGGTCGCTAACACGTCGGATTTCGAGGATTGGACCGAGCCTTCGGCCGTCGTCTCGCGGATGATGTACGCATGTCCCAACGGCGCCACGACGCACCGGCTCGTGAAGCTCAATGCCGGAACGCCGACGTTCCAGCGGGCGCCCGGCGAGGCGAC
>Ga0070731_10000730_pt1 | contig 39738 bp, 26 predicted proteins | sample Coa_R1_2_FD_66448 | JGI IMG/M metagenome (GOLD analysis project Ga0070731, IMG submission 66448) | Surface soil microbial communities from Centralia Pennsylvania, which are recovering from an underground coalmine fire - Coalmine... | ecosystem: Environmental > Terrestrial > Soil > Unclassified ...
ACCCAGACGCTGTCACCTGCACGCTGTCCGGGAATAATAAGAGCCTGCCGCGCGTCCGAAGGCGAGTAACTCTGGTAAAGTCCGTTCGTGCATAGTGCATCCCCATAACCATCCTGGCTGAAAAATGCGTCAAGCGCATCGGTGAAGAGATAGTCGACGCGGTCAAATTCGACTTCAAAAATTGTTTCGACGCCATCAGTTCGCGGAGTAAAATCTGCCCAGTACGTAAGAAGATTCGCGCTTGATGTAAGCGCGTAGCCGCCATTATTAACGATGTCTTCGGCCGCCAACTGGGCGCCTGCCCAATTGCCCATGAACTGGTAAACTCTCGCCAGGATCGCTTCAGCGCCATATCGGTTTATATAAGCAGTACTCTTGGCACTTTCGTTGATCATTGCAAGAGCGTGGTTAAGATCCGAGACGATCTGCGCGTAAACTTCAAACACCTTCGCACGTGCTGGTTTGGCATTGGGATCATACCTGAGTATCATTGGAACTCCGGCGGAAGTGGAATCAACGGTGTAAGGAACGGCGAACTGGCGGACAAGTTCAAAATACATTAATGCACGGAGGGCATATGTCTCTCCTCTCAATTCCATTACCTGGCTGGAAGTTGTATCTATGGCGGCATTAAGTACGTTGTTGGCCCGAAGGATGACCGTATAAGCATCCGCCCAGGTGCCGTCAACGTAAGAATCACTGATCGTTACGGTGTACTGCCATTGTGAAAGATATCTGCCTGAATTAGCTGCTGAGATATAAATATTGTCTGCCATCAGGTCGCCGATAATTGGCAATGTCCTGCCATAGAGATTTGCTGTTCGAAGGGCTGCATAAACTCCGTTTACCGCCGAGGTCATATCATCGACAGATTTAATTGCTTCGTTGGCGGCCACAGAACTGTATGGATTTTCAACAAGAAATTTTTTCCCACAACTATTGATGAAGAATGATATGCCTGCAAGTATCGCAATCCGCAATGTTTTGTTCATGGTAGTTGATTGTTCGTTTTTAAAATCCAAGATTGAGTCCTAATGAAAAACTCTTTTGTATGAAAATCTGCAAGTTGTTTAGCCCTTGCGTCGGCGTGGCGCTGGGACCAGGCGTACCATTCTCAGGATCGAACACAAGGTTTTTATCGAAGGTCTTTGTCCAGAAATTTGACCCTCGGGCGTAAATCATCAGGCTTGCGAAACCGACTCGCTTGAGCCAAGGCTTAGGCATCTCATAAGAGAATGTGACATTTCGCAGTCGGATAAAACTGCCATCATAAACATAGCGGGTAGAGCCAAATGTCGAGTTGGACGAATTGAAATAAACATAAGCGGGAATATCGGTCTTGTCCCCCGGCTTTTGCCATCTGCGCATTTCTTTCTGGTTGGAGTTGTCGGCAGGCGATGAGCCGTCATGATTGATGTACACCCCATAACCGTCATATAGTTTGTTACCATATTGAAAGCTGAACTGGGCATCGAGCGCAAAACCTTTATAGCTAAAAGTATTGGTGAAACCACCCAAACCTCTTGGGTCGGCACTCCCCACGATCGCACGCTTGACCTGGGTGATGTCGCTTGTCTTACTGGTTTTCGTGCCGTCTGTATACCAGGTCGGCGCACCAGTCTCGGGGTCGGCGCCTGCCCAAAGCCGCGTATAGATACTCTGGACATCCTGCCCCACGCGTACAAGATATGGCAGGTTAGCTATATCCTGTCCCTGATAAAGTTCGGTGACACGATTGCGATTAAGAGCAAGGTTAAAGCCGATGTCCCAACGAAAAGCGCTCCGGACAGGAGTAGCATTAAAAGTGATTTCCACGCCGGAATTTTTCATGGCGCCGACATTTTCTTCTGCGCTCGAAAATCCGGAAGTCTGCGAAAGTGGTACGCTAAGAAGTAGGTGATCGGTAGTCCGTGTATAATATTCGACGGTGAAATTGATTCTGTTTTTTAAAATGCCGGCGTCGAGACCAATGTTAAATGGTTTGTTAAGCTCCCAGGTCAGGTTAGGATTTCCAACATTGTCCGGATAACTGCCCGGTTGTTGGACGTAATTGTTTCCGTTTCCAAATCCGTAAGTGGCTATCGCCTGGTAATTACCGATGCCGGCATTGCCGTTGACGCCGTAAGAACTCCTGAGCTTTAACGCATTGATCACCGTTGAACCCACAAGAAAGGATTCCTGGTCGATGTTCCACGATGCGCCGACAGACCAGAATGTTCCATAACGATTGTCAACTCCAAACCGGGAGGAACCGTCACGTCGAACGCTTCCCGAGACTACATATTTATCACGGTAACTAATGGATCCGAGTGCAAATTCTGAAACAAAGCTGTAGTTCGACTGCGATTCTGATGCTGTTGTCGGTGTGCTGACCGCTGGCAAAACAAGCGCAGTTGTCATTGGTACACCACTGCCATAAGCCATCAATACATAGGACTGGGAGCGTTGCGATTCATATCCGGCCTTGAGGCTCGTTTTAAATTCTGCCTTTCTCCCGAAGCTCTGATGGAAATCCAGCGTATTCGTCCACACCCAGTTAAATACGCGTGTATAATTACTCCCCAAATCACCCCCTCTTGAAAATGCATCACCGAAAAACGGGTTCCAATATTGTACTTCCTCCAAGGTAAGGTAGTCAATGCCATACTTGGAGCTAAAACTGAGGTAAGGCAAAAAAGCATATTCTGCCCCGGCTGTTCCGATGCCTTTCAGATTACTCAGCGTGTTACGATCAAATTTGGCGATGGCAAGCGGATTGTAGAGTCCGTTGAGCAAATCAAAGTCATTCCTGTCGTACACGATTGTATCATGATCGATAGCCGGTTGCGAGGGCAGGAGCACAAGTGCCTCCTGGATCGGGTTACGAAAGGCTCCGCCCACAAGCGGCGTATGTTGTAATGACTGGCTGATATTAAGCGTTGCGTTGAAAGTCAGCTTTTCATTGACATGATGTTGAATGGTAAAACTGCCGGAGTATCTCTTGAATTCGGAGGCAAGAATAGAAGCCTGCTGGTCAAAGTAACCTCCGGAAAGGTAGAAATTGGTTTTCTGGTCTCCCCCTGAAGCTGCAACATTAAACGACTGTTGGAGGCCCCGACGCTGTACTTCCTTTAGCCAGTCCGTATTGACTCCATTATTCTTGCCCAGTGCAGCATCGACCTGGTCTACGTCTGCCTGCGTGCCTCCGGCATTAATAACTCCTTCGTCGGTTAAAGTGAAAAATTGATCGTGGGTCAGCGGTTTGCCGGCGAATGGTGAATAAGCCCGCGAATTCGTGCCTGACTCGAGATCGATTGAAAACTGCGTCTTTCCTGGTTTACCTTTTTTGGTGGTGATCAGTATAACGCCATTCGCCCCACGTGAACCATAAATGGATTCTGATGCTGCGTCTTTGAGGACAGAGACGCTTTCAATGTCGTTTGGGTTCAGGCCGGCAAGGGCGTTGCTAGTCTGTGACAGGCTGCTAAAGTCACCGGTGTTCACCGGGATTCCGTCAACGACAAACAATGGTGAAGCATTGGCGCTAATAGAACCAATACCGCGAATGACAATATCCTGTGCTGTGCCCGGTTGCCCGCTTGAAGCGATGGATTGCAGACCGGCGACTTTGCCCTGGAGCATTTGATCGACTGAAGTGAACGGGATATTTTCCAGCTGCTTGGCGTCGACCTTTACTACGGAACCCGTTAATTCTTTTTTACTGGTAGTTCCGTAAGCGACTACCACCACTTCCTGCAATTGGGTTTCCAGGCTTTTCAGGCTAATGTTAATCTGTTGCTTGCCTGAAATGCTGATTTCGGTATTTGGAAAACCTACATGGGAAATCACGAGAATTTTCTGCGCTTCTGTGAGACGTATTCTGAAAGTTCCGTCGTTTGCGGTCTGCGTCTTGACGTCGGAATTCTTCGCCGATACGGTGGCCCCAGCGAGAGGGCTTCCGTCCCGGGAATCAGTTATTCTGCCGCTGACCACTCGCTGGGCAAATGAATATGTGCATACAAAGAGCAGGATCGTTAGGAGGAAATTCTTTCTCATAATCCATTTTGGTTTTATGTCGGTTGCACGGCTTTATTACGAAGCCGCCATTTTCCCGTCTGAAAAAAGAGTTCTGGTGCCTGTTCAGGACAACTAAATCGATTGAATGTTGATTTATTCTGGGGCGAATTTTTCCGAAGCCCGAAAAATCATTCCTGTAGCCTGCGTTATTAATACCCGTCTGGCGCAGCTCGTGAAAGAATTCCATAATCCACTCGCGTTACAGTTAGCCGTTAGCGCGAACCGGCAATTCGGATGTGTTGGTTGTATTCGGTAATCAAATCGGCTTCTTCAGGCAATAATTCGACAGGTTCGGAATCTTAGCCCGCATGAGCAATCAGCTTTTTCGCGAGGCGCCTTGTCGTATATGGCTCGGTCGATACCCCGATCGGTGCATCCATTATAACACCAAAAAATTTGGGCAATGAGAAGATTTGTATTCTTACTCGCAGGGATTTTGCTGTGCGTCGTTGTGACGTGCGCGCAATCCAAAGTCATTACGGGCAAAATCATCAACCAACAGGGCCAGCCCGTGCCTTTCGCCACGCTTCGGATCAAAGGCACTAAGCTCGGTACCGGCGCAGACGCCGACGGCAATTACTCGATCCGTGCAAAAACGGGAGACGTGATCATTATATCTGGCGCCAATATCGCACAAAGCGAAATAACCATCGGTGAATCGGCTTCACTAAATATTCCCGTAAACGAAAGGGCTGGCAACCTGGCCGAGGTCGTCGTCACAGCAGCGCTCGGCATAAAACGACAGGCAAGGGAGTTGGGATATGCAACCACTGCTGTCAGTTCCAAACAACTAAACCAGGCCGCGGTGACCAATGCCGTAACGGGCCTCGCCGCGAAAGTTTCGGGGGTCGATATCCGTCTTGCTGATAACAGTGTAGATCCCCAGGTAAAAGTGACCTTTCGCGGAAGCCGGTCAATTGAAGGAAGCAATGCCGCCCTCGTGATTGTTGACGGTGTACCGGTTGATCAGACTTACCTGGCAAACATTAACCCAAGCGATATCGAAAATGTTACAATCCTGAAAGGATCCAATGCTGCCGCACTCTACGGCATGGCGGCTTCAAACGGTGTGATGATCATGACTACAAAAAAGGGGAAAGGAAAATTTTCACTCACCTATCAGAATACAGTCAGCCTTGAATCAATTTCATATTTTCCGAAACTCCAAAATGAATACAGCGGCTGGGGAGCCGAACCGCAAGGAACATGGCCAAACCCCTCGACAGGTGGAACGATTCAATACATCGATCCATTCAGCGGGCTTGCTAACACCGTCCCTTACGAAAATGAGGGATATGGTGCTCCTTATAACAGTAAAGACTTCCACCTGGATTCAATTCCGGTTGGCGAAACGGCGGATCAGCATTGGATCTTCATTCCCTATAAATCGCAGCCCAACGGCCGCAAAGATTTTTTCCAAACAGGCGTCGCCGACCAAAATAAGCTGTCAGGATCATTCGGGAATTCAGTCGGCGGTATTTATTTCTCCGGTGAGCATACGACGAAGCAGGGTGTGGTGCCGCTGGACCGCTACAGCCGCACCGGTGGCCGGATCAATGGCAATCTTCGCCTTGGTGGTTTGAGTGTAAGCGGCGGCGTAAGTTATAATAATACTTCGACCAACGTGAGTGGCAACTCTTATTTTCAAAACAGGCCGGTTTACTATGACGTAATTAATCAACTACCGAGCATGGATCTCAAAACCGTCAGGAACATCAACCTATTCCAGTATAACCAGGGTTATGTCGACGCCTACTATCCAAATCCGTGGTGGCAAATCTACAATGCCCGCTCAAAGAGAAGCAACAACCAGCTGCTCAGCAACCTCCAGCTGAGCTACAAGGTCAATAGCTGGCTCAACCTAACCGCGCGAGGCGGCTATAGTCAAACGCAACTGGATGCGCCTGCATATATTGACAGCATTTCTTTTCCTTCTTGGCTGAAAGTTGCAGGAGGCCCCTGGGGCTTTAGTAACCTGGCGATTTTCCCAGGTAATGTCGGCTACCAGTCAGAGGATGTCAAGACAAGGTATCATGATTTCAATAGTGATGTCTTCTTCAGCGTCTCTAAAAAAATAAACAGCTTCAAATTCGACCTGGTTGCCGGAGGCAATTACCGTGACCGAGGAAGCTATGGCTATTGGTATTCCAACCAGGTGAATTCAGGTCCCGTTGTTGGCCAGAATGTCATCCCGGCCTTTTACACCAAAGTCACCAAACCCGATGGGAGCGCGTACGCGACATTTAATTATAAACGATTTGACCAGTCTGTTTATGGCGATCTTACAATTGGCTACGACGAATGGTTATTCCTTCACGGCTCATTCAGGAATGACTGGACTAGCATACTTGAACCTAACCACAGAAGTTTTAGCTATCCTTCCGTTGACATGTCTGCCGTTCTCAGCGATAAGTGGAATTCGCTCAAAACCAGCGGCACCATTTCTTTTCTCAAACTTCGCTTAGGGTACGCGGGAACTGGCAATGTGAGCCTGGATAACTACCAGTTGCTTGGCGTACTCGGCAATATCTCCGGGGGTACTTCAGTCGGCGGCTATTCTGCCGCACTGCCGAATTTCGGCGCCTACGTTGTATACCCCATTGCACCGGTCGGGCTTGGTTTTCCATTCGGATCCACACCGGGATTCACACAAAGCAACACAGTTGTCCAAAACGGGCTAAGGCCTGAAAAGACTCAATCGTTTGAATTTGGGTTCCAGCTGGGCCTATTCAACAATCGCGTAAACCTGGAAGCAAATTACTACGATCAAAGATCCAGTGACCAGACCATCCCATTGCAGACTTCGTATGCGACGGGCGTAACCACCTACCTTACAAATGCAGGTGAAATCAATAATAACGGGGTCGAACTGGATCTATCGCTTACACCCCTGGTAAAAATAAGTGATTTCAAATTTGATGTGTCCGCCAACTTTAGCTACCAAAATTCCAGGGTCGTAAGCATCGCCGGGGGGCAGGCACTTCTCGACCACATCAACTTTGGCACGGTAGAACTTGGTGGCATTTTTGCAATCCCTGGAAAGAGCTATGCGCAAATTCTTACCACGGATTTTCAGCGTGATCCGCAGGGACACGTCATTGTAGACGGAAAATCGGGGCTTCCCACGTTCAATCCTAACTTGGTCGATGCCGGAAATACCAACTATAAATATTTCTTAGGCATATCGCCCACACTTTCCTACAAAAATTTTTCGCTGAAGGCGGTCTTTGATTATCGAGGAGGCGCCAAAATCCTCAACGAGGAAGGCAATGTGATGGATTTTAGTGGCATATCGACCTTCGACGCGCAAGACCGGCAGGCTTTCATTTACCCGAATTCAGTGATCCAAACATCACCAGGGAAATTTTCTCCAAATACCAACGTCCCGATCACTTCCGGATTTTCAGGCGACCCCAACTCGATCTTTTGGTGGGCCAACTATTTTAACCAGATTGGAATGCCCTACGTAACAAGTGCTGCCTTTATCAAACTCAGGGAAGCTTCACTCAGTTACGAGTTCCCACAAAAGATGTTGGGTTCGCAACATGTGCTGCGCTCACTTAATCTCGCGGTCATCGGCCGCAATCTACTCATGTGGAGGCCAAAGACAAATATCTGGTCGGATCCGGAATTCAGCACTAATGGCATCGGCAATGCGGTCGGATATACAACGGAATTTCAAACACCACCTACAAGGATCGTCAGTTTCCAATTAACGGCAACCATCTTCTAATTCAAAAAAAGGAACATGACAACACGCTATAAAATTTGCATCTGTCTTTTGTGCTATATAGCCGCGCTATCCTGCACAAAAAAGTTGAATACGAACCTCGTCGATCCCAATGGCGTCGGCATTAATGAGCTGACGGGAAAAGACGTATTCGCACAAGCTTTGGCCGGGACAGCTACCGATAATATTGGTTTCACCATCAATCCTCCTCCAGCTGCCGCGACACAGAATTATGATTTTGCAACCCAATGGATGGGCTATTGGGCGCGAACGACGTCATTCGCAGCTTCCGGCGTTCAAACGCAGTACGAAACTTTTACCTTGAATAACAGTTTCGCTGATGGTGCGTGGCAGTCGCTTTATCACAATATCTCGGACTATAATTTCGTCATCGCGCATAGTACGGCGAGTTCCATCCTGCCTGGCGCTGCAAGAGTAATGCGGTCCATGATGTTTCAGGACCTAGTGGATCAGTTTGGCAATATCCCTTACACGCAGGCATGCCAGCCCGGAGTAACCATCTTCCCGGCATATGATTCCGCACTTTCAATTTACCGGGATTTGATCAGGCAGTTGGATACGGCAATTGTCAAGCTGGCGGCGTCTCAAAGTACTCCCGATGACGCGTCAGATATTATGTTTAAAGGCAGTAAATCATTGTGGATCGCTTTTGCCAACACAATAAAACTGAGGATCCTCTTGCGACAAGTGCCAAACGGCGATCAGAATTATGTCGCTACCGAAATAGCAAACATTACTCAGCAGGGTGGCGGTTTTCTGCCCGCTGGGCAGGATGCGTCGGTCAATCCTGGTTATCAGGATGCACAGCAAAAACAGAATCCATTTTGGACATGCTATGGCTTCCAGCCAAACGGCGGCGCGCCCGCACAGAACTATGATTACTATATCGCAAACAGCGTGATGGTGAATTTTCTGGATTCAACCGAAGATCCGCGCCTGGGATATTTTTATGCTAAGGACCCGAATGGAGGATATGGCGGCAATTTCTTTGGGAATTCAATTGCTCCCGTTGCCAATCTCAGTAGTATCGGAACGGGGATCCTCCAAAGCCCCTCCATGAATGCATTGCTGTTCTCAGCAGCCCAATCATTTTTTATGCAGTCGGAAGTTGTTCAGCGCGGATTAATGACCGGAGACTACCACGCACTGTTCAGGCAGGGCGTGGAGGAGTCTTTCCGTTATTTGCGTGTCACTGATGCGATCGCCGCGGCTGACAGTTTCGTCAATAATTCTACGAATGGCATGGTCAATATTGCCTTTTCGGCAAATCCACTTCAAACCATACTTTATCAAAAATGGGTCGCAGAATGCGAACTCGACGGCTTCGAAGCTTATAGCGATTATCGCCGAACAGGATTCCCGTTTATTGCAGTACCATCTTATGCGGTGCCTGGTCAGCCGATGCCAAAGCGCCTGCTCTATCCCGAAAGCGAGTACACGCAGAACGCCGTGAACGTTGACGCGCAAAATCAACAGCAATCTGATATCTATACTAAATTATTCTGGGGACGATAAACGCCGCCAAGATTAAACAAAACGAAACGACATGAACCTAAAAATATCCACCATAATTTTTGCTTTCGGAAGCTGCGCGATGGGAGCCTGTCTGAAAGATACGCCCTATCTTGACGTAGCCAATTCTGCGCCGATCATTGAATTCGGCCTAAGCCCGGCAAACGGCGACTTTGGTCCGTTTGTATATGCAGGCGATACGGCCTCCAGTCCCGCTATGGACACGGCGGTGGCTCTGGTCATCGCATCGCCCCAGGTGCTTAACAAGGATATAACCGTCACAGTCGGGCTGGATACTTCACAAATCAGCGCCTACAACCAGGCCAATGGAACGACATACACGCTATTGCCGTCCGACCTGTACTCATTAACCAATACTTCGGTTACAATCAAGGCTGGATACCGTGTAGGTCGCCTATCCGTTTCCTTAAACCTGCCGTCGTTCAATGCAACGCACACCTATGCGTTGCCTTTGGTAATTACAAATGGTGGCGGTTTGATCATTAGCGGGAATTCTTCAACGTTTATGTGGCTATTTACACGGAAGTAACGGGATGGAGATGCTCATTAAACGTCATTGATCCATTTCTTAAAAGAGACAATATTTTCCTGGCTAACCAGGATCTCTTCCCGGGTGGGAATGGTGAGTTCCACGGAAACTTTGCGTTCAAAGGATTTGAAGCTCTTCAAGTAGTTCGCATTAATTATATATTTGCGATTGGCCCGGTAAAAAACTGCTTCGTCCAATTCCTCCTGCAGCTCGCTCAGATTGTTTTTGTCCGCGATATATTTGGAATTACTCTTATCTACCAGAAACACCAACTTGTGTTCGGTGTAAAAATAGGCCACATCTTTAATACGAATCATCTGGAATGCGAGACCCTTTTTAACAACGATGAGCGATTTCTTTCTATCATACTGATATAAAAAATCCATCAGTGCGGAATGGTTGTTGACGAAATGACTCCGCAAATTCTTGTACTTCCGAATAGAAACTGTTAGTTTTTGCTGCGACACCGGCTTTAACAGGTAGTCGATCCCGTTATAATCAAATGCTTCAGTCAGATATTTGTCATACGCCGTAATGAATATGACCGGGCATGTAACAGTGCAATGTTTGAAAATGTCAAATGAATGACCGTCAGAGAGCTGGATGTCCATGAAGATAATATCCGGCGGCTCATTTGCATCCAGCCATTTGATGGATTCATTTACGCTTGTACATGCAGCAATAACCTGCATATTCTCGTCAATTTGCAGCATCTCCTGAACAAGATTTTCATAAGCAGGCTTTTCATCTTCAATGATCAAAACTTTCATAGATTATTTATGTGGGGCTATCGTGGCTTTATCTTCAGAAACATCGTTCAAATAAACGAATTCAACTGACGAATTGAAACAAAATGTTACAAAAGGAAAATCTGTAAAATAACATTCAGTATTTCCTAAAAACTTAGCGCAGGGATTTGGCGATCTTAGCAAGAAAAATTGCTCCTTTATTTTCTCAAAATACCACTTGAGTAAAATCAGAAAGGGTTCCTCGACGCTTGATATTATTTCTATGAAAAAATCAACTAGCCCGGCGATGAGAACCTATCACCAGGTCCGTCCCAAAAAATTAAAATACCGACCGCAATACTCCCGAACACCACCAGGGTCAAAATAACAGTCCCGGGCAGTGATATGAAGGATTCGGGAAGATAACAAGGTCCAGCAACGCTCCGACAGCTATTTTTGGGTTCAGAGAAGCCCAGGTCGATGACCGGCCTTTGAACATTTTCTCATGTGACTCGCAGGTGGTTTCCACCACCTGCTTCTATCATTTTCAGTATTACAGATGGCATGAGAAAAAAGAAAGCCAATCATCAGCCCTGCTTGCACGATGGAAAATAGGTTCTTTTCCCATTCGAAGTCATAAAGCTTTCACCGAAATCCAAATCCTACCTGTAGACCGCCGGTGCGGTGATATACACTGGTCTTGAATTCAATCGTGTTGCCTGTCTGGTAATATTCCAGGTAGAGTCTTTTCAACAAAAAAACCAGACCAAACCGGTGCTGAAAAACAAGGTGCTCAACCTGCGAGGCGGCAATCGTGTACGGACTCGAATGGTTGAATAGACCCCCCTGCAAAGTAGCGTCATAGCCGACGAGGTTAAGAACCGGCTGCTCATAAACATACCATTGAATTTTTTTAGGTGTCGAAGCCCTGATGTAAGGCGAATTAAAATGACCGGCGATGATCTCAAAACCTGCGGACATCTTATCGCTGAGGGTGCCCAGGCGCGCGCCGTTATAGCTGGAAAGGGAAAGCCACTGCCCCTTTGCAAAAAATTCCTTCTCGAAATTCACCTGATAGTTTAGTACCACGTCGTTGCTGATTTGATTGTGCCAGCCGCGAGGTTGGGTATAATTTATCCAGTGGTGTATCGTTTTTTGCATTTGTTCGCCCCCGGCACCGGGCCCAATAATCCCACTGCTGAGAATGGTGCTGATCCGCTCTCCCTTTTGCGGCATAGTAGAAATAAGAAAGGTTTTCAAAAAGAGAGCTGCCGCAAAAGGCCTATCTCCATATTGAACATTCGATCTATCAATGAAGTTTGGCGTGTAGGCATCGTGTTCAACAGCAAGTCCATATTTGATTTCATCGCCCCTGGGGTGCCAGAGCACCCTGGCAAAAGGGAATTTTTTAAACCAGGGATTGACCTTTTCTATGTAAATCCCTTGCGTATAATCACGGTCGGTTCCTGAAAAAAAATCATTTTCATAGAATACTCGGAAATATTTTCCGCTGTTAATATTTCTGAAAGAAACGGTATTGTCAATCGCCTGTGATAATCCTCGGTTGGGGAAGATAAATGTAAAAAGAAGCCAAAAGAGACGAATTGCCCGAATACAATTACACATAACCAATCTATTTACGAGTGAAGTCCTATGCCGGATTTACCGGCAAATTCGATCGCAGACCGGGGGTTAGCATAAGAACGACGCGTCAAAAATCACACACGCCATCAGTTACGGGTACCATTTACCGGTAAGGCAAAAAAAAAATTAATGAAAAAAAGCATCGAGAGGCTCGGTTATCATCAGCCTTGGTTTAACTGCAGTTGCAGCTACTAGTCTATGTACTGGATAATAGCTGAAAAGAAATTGTGTGACAAAAACGCCTGGGTTTACGGATTGGCAAAAATATTTGAGTGCCACAAATAATAAAACGAAATTAAAATCAATTGCAAACGATGATTTTAGACCTTTTGTACCTTCACCGTTCGTATGTTGATCAAGCTCCTTTTTAGCTTAAAAGAACATTCATGAAAATTTTCATTGCCTCCTGCAGGGCTCTTCTGGCACTTGCGTCCTTATACCTTTTGTCAATTGAGAATCCGGCAGAAGCCCAGGTTAGCCATGCGCAAGAGGCAGTATCTGGACGGCAGGATCCTCCCATCCGCGATCCGCACACTCCCGGATATGTAACGGCCATTGAACTAGCTGATGGTACCATTCCTTCGCCGAACGCTGATGGAAATTTCATCATAGGACCAACACATCCGCCTGCGCCGGAAATGATTGTACAGCCAAACGTGCCTGTTGGAAAAATCTATCGAATCACCATGAATTCCCAGGACAGCAGAATCTATCCGGGGATCATGCGCGACCCCCATACGTTTGGCGTTGTAGATTCAACAAACCCCGCTAGGTTAATCGTTACTACAAGCCATCCCGCCCCTTATGTCCGCCACATAGAAGTGTATGTCCCCAAACAATATCTCCCAGGTTCCATCGCACCCTTTATAGTAGGCGCGGATGGACCTGATCATGACTTATTCAATGCGCTTGATAACCTGATTGCGGCCAACAAAATTCCCGTTATGATCGGTATTTCCATTGGTAACGGGAGCGGCGACGCCCAGGGTAGCGAACGCGGACTGGAATATGATGCCATGTCGGGGACCTACGCAGAATTTGTCGAGCAGGAAGTGATCCCCCTGGTCGAGAGCACGTGTTCAGTAAAACTGACCAAAGATCCCGAAGGCCGTGCAACAATGGGTGGCAGTTCCGGCGGGTCCTGCGCCCTGATCATGGCCTGGTATCACCCCGATTGGTACCACCGCGTCCTCACGTTTTCCGGAACCTTTATCAATCAGCAATGGCCCCACAACGCTGAAACGCCACACGGCGCCTGGGAATTTCATGAACATCTCATTCCGAATAGTCCTGCCAGGCCGATTCGCATTTGGATGGAAGTGGGTGACCAGGATCTTTTCAATCCCAATGTCATGCGCGACAACATGCATGATTGGGTAGTTGCCAATGAAAACATGGCTAAAGTACTCGCTTCCAAAAATTATCATTACCAATTTGTTTTTGCACGCAACGCGCGCCATGTGGATCGCAAGGTGAAACAACAAATTCTGCCCGAGGCGCTTGAATGGCTGTGGAAGGATTATCGCGGAGTTACAAAATAGTCGGACGCCATCGAACTTTTAGTAGTAGCATCTAAAAAAGAATTCATGGGTCACGAATAAACTTGCTGTCATCGACTCGGGCACAACATCAAACGCAAAAACGCCAATTGCTTTACGGCTGATTATTTTTGTCTAATCAATGGAATTTGCAAGTTTGTCGGCCGGTTTTCTTCGATATCGAATCCAAGCCCATCGATATTCCTTGCGCCCCAAAATCGCTTTTGCCCATAAAGCATTTCAGGATTACGAGCCAATCTTACAACTTGTCCAGGCTAACCCTGTAACCTTTTCCAACAGGGATTGACACGTCTCCAATCTCAATAGAGTCGGCAGTATAAGAATCTATCTTTCGGATTGCGACGATAAAAGATCGATGGACGCGGACAAAGTTTGCGGCAGGCAGCAAAGATTCAATCTCATTAGTGCTCATTTTGGAAATATATTCCCCTTCCGTGGTAATTATCCTGACATACTCGCGCTGGCTTTCTATATAAACGATGGATGAGAAAAGCAGCTTGACCCTTTTCTTTTGTACTTGGACAAAGATGTAGTCTTTTTTCTCGGTACCCTCCTCGCCCTTCTGTCTTGCCGGAGTGGCCGTCCTGACCTTGTTGACCGCCGCAAGGAACCGTTCGAACTCAAAGGGCTTTAGCAGATAATCGGTCACGTTGAGGTTGAATCCTTCGACTGCATACTGGTGGTAGGCTGTTGTCATGATGACCGCTGACGAGTAATTCAAAGATTTTAAAAAGGCAATGCCTTTCAGCTTTGGAAGGTGAATGTCAAGGAAGATCAAATCTGTCTGGTGATTTCTTAAAAAATCAGTGGCGACAATGGCGTCCTTGAATGAAGCCTGCAGTTCAAGGTAGGGGACCTGCCTGATATAATCTGTCAGCACCTTAACGGCCAACGGCTCATCCTCGATAATAATGCATCTTATACTAGACATGGCTGGCGAGGTTGATATTGAGTTTGGCCACAAATTCGGCGGACTTCTGTTCCACGGATACCTGGTAGTCCGAGTACAGAAGTTCCAGCTGCCGCCTGAGGTTGGAAAGCCCGATATTTTCTTTGCCATTGCCGGAGGTCTCCCCCATGGAGTTGACTACCGTAAACGCAAGTCTTCGTCCAGCGACGGCAAGATGAATGTCGACAAAGGGTTGACTTCTGGTTTCAGACACGCCATGCTTAAATGCATTTTCAACAAGTGGAATGAGGATCAGAGGCGGCAGGGACTGGTGCATGTCTTCCACATCGTAATTAAAGTTGATGCGAAGGGATTCATCGTATCGTAGTCTTTCGAGCGAAATATAATCCGAAATAATCTTCAATTCCTGTTCGATGGCTACATAGGGCCCGCGTGCTTCGTACAGCATATATCGGAGTATTTTGGATAAACGAAGAATGGATTCGGGGGCCAAATCCGATTTGTCTCTTGCCAACGAATAAATATTGTTTAAGGTATTGAACAGAAAATGCGGATTGGTCTGGCTTTTCAAATAGTTGAGCTCTGCTTCCTGTTTTTCAATTCGAAGCTTTTGGGCCGTTTGCCTTAACCTGAAATGGTTGTAGATATGACGGGTTAAACCAGATAGAAAAAAACCTGCCACGCTATAAGCCATCATTTCGGACTGGTCATGTGACTTCGGGGTGACCATAAAATCAGAATTGATATGCAGCAAATTACCCAACCTTGACCATAGCTTTAAACCTTCCGTATAGCCCAAGATCCCAAGCAGTAGCCAGAGAAAGGATGAAAAGAATTTTCTCCAACGGAGCCTGGGCATAATGTATTCGAAAAAATAGCAGTTTATTGCAATCACGTAGATTGTAAGCCACAGGTTATTCCCAGCAGACTGTACCAATCCCCATGGCCCCTTCGTCGTCTCTCCAATCGTGCACATCAGGAAGATCGCCGCTCCCACCCACAGATACAACCTCAGGTTTTTTATGTCGAAAATAGAATTCACGGTTAAATAGCTCTGCTAAATATCCGAAAATCTTTGTTCTTGTTGAATACTGATACGTCCGTAGACCAAACCGATTCGTTGGTAGACTCCAGTCAACTGTATGTTGATATGGCCACCACAAACAATATTATTTGAATAGTATTACAGAAAAATTAAGCCATGCGTAAAATCATCCAGTTCGGCGAGGACGTGCCAGGCTATTCCATACGGGTACTCAATGAAAGGGAGATAAGGGCCGCCGCAGGAATCCTATTCCTTGCGACTTTTATTTCACTCATGCTGATCCTGTTCAAGGATAATTTCCTGCCCGTTAAATATGTTGTTACTGTTTTTTTCGCAGATTTTCTGATCAGGGTCTTTATCAGCCCGCGGCTCTCTCCAACATTAATCCTTGGTCGCCTGATTGTCAGCAGGCAGACGCCGGAATATGTCGGCGCGCGGCAGAAGCAGTTTGCCTGGATCATCGGGCTTGTCCTATCGGCGATTATGTTTGTGTTCCTGGTCATAGTAAATGCCTATAGCTTGGTCACGGGCTTGACCTGTCTTATTTGTCTTGTTTTCCTGTTCTTTGAATCCGCCTTCGGCATTTGCCTTGGATGCAAATTCTACCCGCTTTTCTTCAAAGACAAGGTCCAGTTCTGCCCGGGTGAAGTTTGCAAGAGGCTCGACAGACAGGATATCCAAAGGACTTCCGGCTGGCAATGGCTGGTGGTGCTGATGATGGTCATTTTTATTTCGCTGGTTGCTTCATTCCTTAACGATTATTATAGCCGGGCGCCGCACTATCTCTTTGAAACTGCATCGGCCCAGTCCTCAAAATAGGGATTATGAAAGCCTCGACCTCTCTTGAAGAACATTTTGCTCCTTTCCGCAAACAAATTATCGGCCACCAGCAGGTTTTTGTGACGCCTGGCGGCCCAAAAAGAATCCTCTATGCTGACTGGGCGGCCAGCGGCCGTGCTTACCATCCAATCGAGGAATGGTTAATTAAAGAGATATTGCCATTCTACGGCAATACGCATACCGGAACAACCATCACTGCTTCCAGAACTACGGCATCATACGCAGCGGCGCGGTCGGTCATCAAAACACATGTCAACGCCAATGCCACTGATGCGCTTATTTTTTGCGGCAGCGGGATGACGTCTGCCGTCAACAAACTGCAGCGGATCCTGGGGCTGCGCCTGCCGGAACGCGCTCAGGAATACACGGGCAAAATCCAAATCGACGAAGAAAATAGACCGCTCGTCCTTATTTCGCACATGGAGCACCATAGCAATCATACGAGCTGGCTGGAAACGATTGCAACGGTGGAGATAATAAGGTCCGGCGATGACGGCAACGTCGATTTTAGTCATTTACAAGAACTATTGAACCGTTACCGGCATCGCAAGCACAAGATTGCCGCCATAACAGCCTGTTCGAACGTCACGGGCATCGAAACGCCCTATCATGCTGTTGCAGAGATCATGCACGCGCACGGAGGCCACTGTTTTGTTGATTTTACATGCTCTGCGCCCTATGTGAAAATGGATATGCACCCAGGTGACGGTACGGATGACCTGGATGCAATATACTTCTCCATGCACAAATTTTTGGGCGGACCCGGTACCCCCGGAGTCCTGATTTTTAACAGGCAGTTGTATGATAACGCAGTTCCGGATCAGCCGGGAGGAGGGACTGTTTTTTATACCAATCCCTGGAAGAACCGGGAATATTTAGAAGATATCGAAGAGAGGGAAGACGGAGGAACGCCGGCCATCCTGCAGGCAATCAAAGCAGGCCAGTGCATCCGGCTTAAAGAAGAGATGGGAATTGAAAACATACTGAAGCGTGAAGAGGCGCTTGTCAACCGGCTGATGGATGGCTTATCAGAGATACCTGGCATTAACATCCTGGCGGCGACTAACCGGAAAAGACTTGGTCTCGTATCTTTTGTGGCAGTTGGCATCCACCATGACAAGGTTGTTGAGATGTTGAATGACCAGTTTGGAATCCAGTCTCGTGGCGGCTGTAATTGCGCGGGGACCTATGGTCATTTCCTGCTTGCCATTGACAGAAAGAGGTCGCTCGCCGTGCTGGATTCACTTCGCGCGGGCGACTGGCGTAGCAAACCAGGCTGGGTGAGAATCTCGATCCACCCGACCACAACAGATGCCGAATTAGATTTTATAGTGACGGCTGTGAAAAAGATGTCAAGATTGATTCGAGGCTGCAGAAAATCCCGCCAGTTCCTTGTATAACTCAACCCTAAATTCGGCGTTCTTTTAGGCGCAAGGCCCAGAAATACAACACTTCAATATTGGTCACATTTATCAACCCACTTAGGCCCCTGGTTTAGCTTAAGAAAATCACGTTAGAGGGAACCCATCCAAATGTATTCCGTCTGGATAATAACCTTATAAAGGTTAAGGAACACAGGGACCGGAAGATTGCAGCTACCCCACGATGGGAACAACAATGGGGCAAGAACAATTCTTGACCCAATAATGCCCCACTTAGTCTTTTTTATCAAAGCAGACCCGGTAAAATATGTATTCCCTTCGTAATACTTGAAAGATTGATTGAACAATGTATAAGCATTATTCTCGGAAAAACGACTTTTCTTCGATATTGACATGATCGGTCGCAGCGCCTACACTGCCGGAAAAGGCTCCCAGCCTTAACCCGCTCCAATCGCTTTATTCCTTATTTATTTTAGTCTGGTATAGGACTTTGCCGGTATAGCTAATGACCTGCGCCTCGACGTTGTACATGGTGACCGTGAACGCTATAAAGCCATTTTCAGACCTGGAGAATTTTCCTCCGTCGGCGAGGAGTATGGCAGGTGTAGTTTCCGAACCCGATCCGGAAATGAAGTAATGCGTCCTGCCGGCAGGCTTGATATATTGCAGGCTGTGTTCATAACCGCATATGTAGAGGTCAACATGGTATTTGTCAAAAATGGGCTCGAGCCGATCGCGAATATCCTTTGTTTCCTGCGCATCTATACGGTGACCGCCACTGTAAAGGGGATGATGACCCGTAACGATCTTCCATTTAATCGTGGGTGAAGGGTCACTCAATACTTTTTCAAGCCAGCGCATCTGGACCGATGTATCCTGTGCCTTGACGTCAGCGTGATCCGGGCTGAAATAGTAATCGCTGATGAGTGGGGTTGTATCAAGAAACACGATTAGAACCTCCCCGGTACTGTCTCCTTTAAGGCGGAATTTTTTGGCGTAGTAACGAGCCGGCATGTTCCACCTGCGGTCGATATTTGTGTAGTCTATCTCCGCCTGCACGCTTCCTTTATAGTCATGGTTGCCCGGAACAACATACCAGTCGTTCTCAAGAGAATGGGCAGTATAAATATCCTCGTAAGAATCCAGCCAGCGGTGATCGTGTACACTCCGGACGCCACTTGGATAAAAATTGTCTCCAAGCGCGACAAAAAAATCCGTTCCCAGCGCCTTGGCGGCTAGACCCATTTCTGTTGCCACTTCGCGCTGATGATATTCTCCATTCCTTCCCCAGTCACCCAGAGCAATGAAATTCAAAGCCTTTTTGTCAATGGAGAGTTGAAGGTCCGAATTGATTGTATCGCTTTTCTGTGCAATGGCTTTGATTCCCAGAATCGCGGATGCGCTAAGTACCAGGAATAATTTTTTTTTCATGCCGAAGTTTGGTTGAGCGAATTTGGCGAATACGCGTATGCTCCTGTCAAGAAATTATTACGCAATGCTGATTGAAAGTTGCAAAAGACCTGAAGTATCAGAAATTTATCGATTAGCGCTGAACTGTTCGCTGACGCTTCCCTGGTGTATTTACTTTTTGAAAAATCTCCGCCAGGATTGGCGGAGACAGGATGAAATCGATAAAAATTAAAGCTCACACTTTGAGGCCAGAGAAGACAAAAAATCAGTGTTGATTTCCTGATCCATTGGATTGATAAGCTCCGATGTCAGCGCCAGGCGGAGTTTCATTTGCACCGAAGCTTCCACCTTGCGGAACGGAAGCAATTGGCGAAAATGCCGTATTCCCTTTTCCGACAGCCGGAGAACCACTTTGCAAATGAAAATCAAATCCGGAAGCATAGGCAATGGATTGCGGTGTTGCCTGTTCAGGCAGCGGGAAATTTTTAAACAAAGGATTGTTTTTACCGGCTAAAGAATCAATGGCAGGGCTTCCATAAGGTGCCCCGGGATAAAATCCTGCCGGAAGCAGATTGACGATATTTGGGATATCGGTCGGCTGCGGTCTTGCCCACATGCCGCTTGTTGGTATTCCGCCCTGTCCGGTTGCAGAAGAATCAGGGGTTACAGGATAGAATTGTTCAACTCCCGTTGCAGAATCACTATAGTTGAATTGATTGCCGTAAAACATATGTGCCGTGTCAGCAACAACCAGCGCGTTGCCTAAATAGGATTGAGTAGCGCCAACAATACGAAATCCAAAACGACAATTGACGATCAGATTATTGTAGGCCATCCCTCTCGCTCCCTGCTCATAATTAACAGAACCGCCGCGTCCGAGTTCAACATTTTTATATCCTCCGTTGACTACGGTATTATTGTAAAAATTGCAATTGGTTTGAACAGCCCCGGGTTGGCCGTTGTCTGACGCTTTCGGGCCATTTGTAGCACAGCCAATGAAAAGATTATACGCGCAATCCCCCACACCGCCTCCTTTCACATTAAAGCAGTCACCTCCAGTCGGCCCAGCTTTCTCAAACGTATTTCTCATGACTGAAAACTTGCCTGACTTCAGGCGTATGGCATCGTCGGTGGCACCATATACCCACGAATCTTCCAGAATGAAATTCCCATAGGTATTTTGGAAAAATATATCATAAGAGTCTCCTGTGGAAGCTCCGGCAATTGGGGGCTGGGCCGCTGAAATCGGGGCGCCGGCAAAATCAATGGCAGTCCACTTCAGGACGAGATTCTTGCAGGAAGTATCGCACCATAGGCCACCCCATAATCCCTGATAAGCAGGATCTGTGGCAACCGGTGTGGCAGGTGCGTCCTCTTTCTGCTGGTTCATAAATGTGAAAAGAATCGGGGATGAGGAGCTCCCCAGAGAAAACAGGTTGCCTTTTATCCAGAAATTATAAGCCCCCTGGAAAATTACCTTTGCGCCAGGCTGAATATTCAGTGTGTCGCCGGCATTGATGTACACGTCACCCGTTACATTATACGACTGGTTTGCCTCCATGGTGCCTTTCAAGGCACCGCTCACGTTACCTGGCTGCACGTTTTGACCTACCTGCACATAGGGCGATGAAACCTTGGTTGCACTTTTGCTGCAGGAAAATAATACAACCAAAAAAAGAAGACAGCCCCAGTTTGCCAATTTGTTCTCTAAGTTTTTTTGATTTGAGATTTTCATTTCTTAAGTTTTACGTTTTATTGAGATTTTTTATCTGAACCTAAGCCCGACGAAAAAGGACTGGTTAAACACGTCTTTCCGAACCAGTATTGCATTCTTAATATTCTGATCGGGGTAATTGATATTATTGAAATAATATCCGTTCGCCGTCGTATGCAGCGTTTGTATGAGGGGTTCATTGGTCAGGTTGTTGATTTTGGCAAACAAAGTAATTCTCCTGGAAGCTTTCCCTTCAATTGAAAAATCCAGTTGGGAACTGGCTTTTTGCCAATAGTCAAGATCCTTATATGGAGAGACGACTTCGATCCTTTGGCCGGTATATACCCAGCTGATTTGCGCTTCGATGCCATTTCGAATGCTCTTGTAGAGCAAAGTAAGATTGGCGATGTGATTAGACTGTCCTTGTAACGGTCTTGTCTGGGTGGAATTATATACGATATAGCCATTCCCATTACTTTGTTGCCCATAAACCAGCTTGGTTGTCGTGATGGATGATTTCGTATATGAGTAGTTTCCGCCGACTCCAAAATTTCTGAAATGTTTCAGGAATATCAGTTCCGCCCCATAGTTCGTCGCATTCCCAAAATTCCAAGGCTCCAGTACAAAACTGCTCGTGGTTGTCTGTTGGAAAGAAAATTCGATGGGGTTGATGATATACTTGTAAAAACTGCCCACCATCACATAGTCCTCCGCTCCGAAATAATGTTCGTACCTGACATCGACATTGTTTGACTGAACGCGCTGGATGCTGTCGGTCCCCTTCTGGTCGTAATAGTCACCTGAAAAAGTAACTGGTATGTATTCAAAATAATTCGGCCGGCTGATGCCCCTGAAAAATGACGCCCGGAGGTCATTTTTTTCATCCAGGTTATATTTGATGTTGAGGCTGGGGAGATAGTCGGTATAAATGCTGCTGCCGGTTTTTCCAGGTAGGTAAATGGAAAGTTCAGACCAATAAGAGTGGTTGGTGTGCTCGATTCTTAGCCCTGCCAAAATTTCCCACTTCCCATGCAACCATTTTGCCTGGCCGTAAGCGGCTGCAATATTTTCTGTTGAAGTGTACGTCAAACCATCGGTGGTGTCTACCCTGACCAGCCTCGGAAAATTGGCATCTTGTATATCGGTGAATGGCTGGTTGCCCGCGTATAATTGATATGATTCATACACGTTGCCCCTGGTTTTGTGACGGTACATGCTACCTGCGGACAAAACCAGCCCATCGGAAACGCTGTAATGCAGGTTTGCATATCCCGATCTGTCAATTTCCTTAGAATGAGTGTAGATGAAGGGAAAATCCTGCAGATTCTTTTGCTCGCTGATCATTTTTCCGGTGCTGTCATATTTTAATATGTCTGAATACTGTTGATCGATCCAAATCGGAATTTTGCTTTGTGCTTCAGCATAGACTACCGACCAATCCGCAGACCATTTGTCTGATATTTTATGCCTGCCCTGCATTGTGTTCAACCAAATAATTTTCCTTTCGAAGAGAGAACGGTCGTAAACATAATCCTGTCCGGATTCATGTAAATATTCTGAAAGTCCCTGTTGGCGATTCCTGTGTTGGGTTTGATCCAGCTGAAAATAAGCCGTGTAAAGGCTGAGTTTGTTGTTATCATTAAGGTCATAGTTCAATTTCAAATGAAGCCCCAGCCTGTTTTGAAGATTGCTATAGGTACGATACTCAATCGGGCCGAACACCGGGGTATTGGCGGTGGGAATTGGTTGCGGCTGGCCGCCTGGTGGGTAGAACAACGACGAATTCCCTTTATAAATGTGTTGGTAACTGACCGCCGCCAGGAAACCCAGCTTTCTGGTGATCCTGTTGCCGATGCTGCCATTGATGGCCTCGTTCACCGGCAAGCTCACATTCTTGTATTCAAGATATTTGACGTTGAAATCTGAGGGTTGTGGGGCGTAACCTGGCCCATGTATTTCGTAGGGTGTTTGCCATGCCGCTCCCTGATGACTGAAGGTGCTAAAAGTGTGCGTGTTAAAGAAATTATTATACCCAATTGAACCATTTAGAGCGTACGTTAGCTGCCTGGGTGCGTCTTTTAATACCATATTGGTGGCGCCTCCGATAGCATCGCCTTCCATCGAAGGCGTCAACGATTTTACCACTTCAAGCCTTTCCAGGAGGTCGGATGGAAAAATATCCATGGGTACGGAGTGCGTCTTATCATCCGGGCTGGGTAGCTTGATGCCATTGATCGTTGTATAATTATACCTGTCGGCCATCCCGCGAATGATCGCATACTCACCGTCGCCAGCGCTGTTTTTTACAACGGACACACCGGGCATCCTTTGCAGGACGTTGCCCACGGTGATGTCCGGCGAAACCTGGATGGCTTTCGCAGATATGATGTTCAGCGTATTGCTGGCCGAGCGCTCGCTGTTGCGCGCGAACCGGTCATTCTCATGATTCCCGGCGGCGTTCACAATCACATCTCGCATTTGCCCGGTCATCTCCTTCATGCGAATTATTCCAACAGCAGTTGTACTTCCCTTTCTTGAATCAATCTGGATGGCCGCCTCTTCGTAACCTACATACTGAACATGGCCGGTGTAAGATCCTTCTGGCAAATTTTTAAATCGAAAAGAACCGTCCAGGCCGGATAAGGCCGTATATGTCTTTACATCGATTTTGACGAAGATCACGGCGCCTACTAAACTTTCGCCGGTAGAACCATCAGTAACCTTTCCTTTAATCTCTTGCGCTTTCGATGAATATGAAATGATGACCGAGCATATCAACAGAATCAGAAATTTGCCGCAGTTATTTTTCACGTATGGTATTTTACAGCCTGTTTTGGCTGGTGAGCAGCAAAACTATTTGGGGCAAAGACGCCAAATTGTTAATATGAAGTTTGTTAATGATATTATAATCGTTAGATAACGAAATAGTAACGATGACGTAACTTCACTCCGGAAATTGATTTATAGCTTTCGCGCGCGCCTTGACACAGATAGCAAAAGAACTCAAGGGCATATTCGTGGGTTAGATGGCGACATACTGTAAGTATTCCCCTTACTTGCTAAAGAAGCTATCTCAAAAGATGCAGCGTCATTTTATTATTCTTAAAAGAGAAATTTTATGGGTAACCCAATAGTAGAAATGATGAATATGCAGGAAGACAGCCGCAATGAGAAATTGGCTAGAATACTAGGCGTTTCCTATGATGAATTGGAACAGACGAAATGGAAGTTGGACGAAGAAAAAAGCGAAGAGGGCTTAGTACATCATCTGTTGATAGTATTTGAAAAAAATTCTCCAAGAAATATCCTGGACAAAATAAAGGGGCTGGATGAAAATGATACAGTTTGGCTCGATCCAAATGAACTAGCAAATAAAGTCGAATTTGATGACGAATTCGGAGGCGAAGGTTAAATGGCCGTGTCGGAGATCGCGGGAATTTAAAAGGGGAAATCAAATATTGATTTCCCCGTCCGGAACTAAGGCCCGGTATTTTCACATTGGCGTAATCAGTTTGCCGCTTAAACTTCAGGCCGCTGCCACTGCCGCTTTTTTGGTATTCAGGTAGTAGATGCATCCCACAATAATCAGAGCATGCAGGGCAACACTGCTCCAACCCATAGAATTGATCAGGTTGTTGCGGATGCCGTTTATTGCTACTACCAAATAGACCACGTTGGCAATCCCGGTAGCCCATAATACGATTCTGGCCGCAATCGAGGCAGGCGATTGGTTGCGAACCATCCAGTTGCCCACAGCAAAACCGACCAGGGAGCCGCCGAATAACCTGGCGATCTGAACTCCGTTAGCGTCCAAGTGAGAGCCGTACTGTTCCACGAATTGGACAGGCACCAGCAAAAAAGCCAGACAATAAAGTAAGGCGAGCAAAGCGAGGATAACTGCAAAGACTGAGAATTTCATGATGCTTATTTTTTAAGTGATGAAAAAATGCATGAATTTTTCTTCGTTTTCAAGGGCAAACGGATGATCGTGCCTGCCACAGCGGAAAAAACGATTATAGAAATTCAACCCGCTGCTAAATCAAAATGTATTTCTTGTGATCACAAGGTTGGAGAGTCCGATTGATTGGAAGTCTCACTCATAAGGAGGGTTCTCAGATTTTGTTGTGATTTCGCAGTTCCTTACTTCAAGATTCCCGGAGAGGTAACCCAAAGTCAAAACTCAGCTATGTATGAGATCAGAGTACAGGTAGTAAATACCAAACTTTTAGAAGAAGTTGACCCGATTTGAAGTCGGCACTAAAGGTCTAGCAGCTAGAAAGTGAATATACTAAAAAAGTCCCACAAATTTGTTAATCGACAAAAGAATTGAATTGGCTGCGTGCATCCAGCCCGAATTGTTGCCAGCTAATTACAGGCCCACGTCCCCCTACCGCCTGCTCCACACATTATCCTTTTCATTGGCATCCATAAATATCCCGCCATCCAGTTTCAATGATTTCACCGTCTTGGCGCTCTTGATCTTCACCGTTGTTTCATTTTGATTCCGCTTCCAGACCAGCGGCGTTTGATGAAAGCTCTCACTTGTTCCGTCTGCATAAGTTGCGACCACGTCAAATGGAACGGCAAATCCGCCGATGTTCTTAATATCCAATACATATTTTTTGCCAGTTATCTCGACCTTGGCAAGATCAAGATCAATATACCCGGGCGTAAAAAACCAATTGTAAAAAAACCAGTCCAAATTCTTCCCCGAGCCCTTTTCCATCGAATAAAAATAGTCCCACGGAATAGGGTGTTTCCCGTTCCAGTTATTCATGTAATTGTGGAGCGCTTTCCTGAACAGCTTATCGCCAAGTAAGTCCTTCACGGCGAGATAACTCAATGACGGCTTGCCGTATCCGTTATTGCCTCCGCCAAATGTAACGTTGGGGCTTGGCGTGATGATTGGGTTTTCCTTCTCATGCGAGCCGTGGATCCACCGGGTGACCCGGAAAGATTTATAAAAATCATCGGCGGCTTTCTGGCCCTTTTCGGAAATGCCGATCAGGTATTCAAATGTGGTGGCCCAGCCCTCGTCCATAAAGGCCCACCTGCTTTCGTTGGTACCCATGAAAAATGGAAAATAAGTGTGCGCCTGCTCGTGATCCTGCACGAGCTCGGCAAAAGTAAGATTCGGTGTGTGGCTGTCATTGATCATCATGGGATACTCCATATCTGCAAATCCCTGGAATGCGGTTGATTTCGGGTAAGGATAAGGGACTCCCGGCCAATTATTCGAAAACCAGGCCAACGAATATCTGCCATACTGGACAGAATGGTGAAAGTCTTCGGAAGCATCCGCGAAAGCAGCCTGCATGCTGACGCGGCGCCCGGTTTTGTCGTCAACCACAACACTCGCCGCGTCCCAGTCATAATGGTCGCTGAGGCCGATCGCCACATCACTCACGTTGCTGGCAGACCACTTCCATTCGTTGCTGGTATTATCAGCAGTGACCTTCTTGTCGGACCAGTCCTGTGCAGTGGCAACGTGCACGGTGGAATCGTTCGCAAACGACTGCATGTATCGATCGGCTACTTCCGGCGCCAGCACCTCTGAGGGATTCTGTAAAGTGCCGGTAGCCCATACCACGAAATTTTTTGGAACAGTGATGTTCACTTCGTAGTCATTAAAATCATTGTAAAATTCCAAAGAACCCGTATGCGGTTGGGTGTCCCAACCCATATAATCGTCATATACCGAAACCCGCGGATAAAAATAGGCGATGTAAAAGGTCGTCGAATCGATTATCCCTTCGCGACCGCGCCTGTGCGACAGGTTGTAATGCCAGGCCACATCGATTTTTGCCGAATCGTGCGGCGCTAACGGGTTGGCCAGGCTCACCATTTGGTTGGTAGTCGTGTCTGCGCTGTTGTCCCATGGAGTTTTCACACCTCTAATCACCATATCGTCGACTTTAATCCCGGCCGATGAATCGGCCTGCCCGGCTCTCCCACTGCGGTGAACATTCATGATCAGTTTCATGTTCAGACTCCTGAGCGTATCTGGACTATTATTGAAATAGGTGATATGCTCAACGCCCAGGATGGCATTGTCCGGAGGCCTCACCGTTAAAGAAATAACATAACGCCCGCGATTCTGCCAGTATTTATTTCCTGGCTTGCCATTCAGGGACCGGGTACCATTAGTGTAAGCATTTTGTATCTCGGGAGGCATAGTGAGCGTTTGAGCGCTGGCCTGCGAAACAAGCAGAAAAAGAGCCAGGAATATTTTCGTTTTTATCATGTCAATTGTCTCCTTGCATTATTGAGCAAAATTAAGACACCGGGTTTCCCGGTGCCCATTCGTCATAATAGTCTTTCAGATTCTCCTAATATCTCCAAATATATCAAAATTAAGAGAGCGTGGCTTTCGATCTTTCGTGAGTATATCCAAAGGAAAATCGCTGAAAACACCAGATTACTGAGTTCATCAAGCTGGAAGGCATCACTGATTGTCAGGCGTTAATCTTGAAATGGATTTACGGGGAAGCTTCCGTATTGCTCGCTGTGAAGGAAGCAAGGACGGATCTTCAAAAGCGATACCAATAGCAGTCAATGGAAGCTATAGTATATGACTTTCGCACCGCCATGCCAGTTCCGGATTATTTAAACATCGCGTACACCTTACCCTTCCCGACATCAGCCAACACGATCTTTCCTTCGTCGATCAACACTTGCAACGCTTCATCGATCTCGTCTCGTGAGAGGAATAATTGGAACATACTCTGCATTTTTCTTACGGGGCAAAAAACTGCACCATGCAGAAACGCGGACAGGAACGTCAATGCCGCCTGCTTTATATCCAGCTTTTGGCTGGCGGTGACAAGTTCCAGGTGAGCTTCATGAAAAAGATGATAGGGATAACCTTCCTTGCTCAAATATGGAATTCCTTTTTCCCGCATTTTAAAGGGCCCTCGGTCGACCAGAAAGTGTTGTTGCAGTTCGCCTAGGGCAATGTAGGCCGGGTCCTCCTGCAAACCGCTCTTAATTCCCATTTTCTTGCGCAAATCACCAGCCGTAATCTCGCCCCTGATCCTGAGCAGTTCGTATGCCTGCCTTGCCCCGGGTGAGAGCTTGGGCAGCTGATCGTATACCCTTTCCCTGGTAACCAGCCGGAAAAGCGGCGGTACGATCGAGCTGGCGACAAGGCACAACCTTGCCGCGATCATATTGACTTCAATGACCAGAAAGGATTCCAGTAGCTGATTGGTGATTTCTATTGCCCGTCGCTGGCCCTCCTCTTTTTCACCATTGTTTCCCGAGCAGGCCCGGTACATGCTGGCCATCGGTATTCCGGTTGAAGGCCAGTATCGCAGCGCGATACCAACGTTTTGCATAAACCGGGATGCCTGCGCAAGCGTTTTAATTATCGGCACCCCCGTCAGCCTGAGCGACTTATTTTGCCTTACTTCCAAAAGCTCTTCGCTTTCGGCTGGTTTTCCACCGATATTCGGTTCACGTCTGGGTCTTTTATTGGCCATCGCCCGCAGATTTCAAGACAAATGTAGATTTTTTGGAAAGGCTGTCGCGGAAAATGGGCGGGATGATTGCCTATATTTGAAATATTTCATTCTCTGAAACGTCTCCTTAGAAAACTTACTCAATTGATTGCGATGATTGTTACACTTATATTAATTGCTCTGGTCATTTGTGGCATTTGGCTATTCATGAAACAACCTCAGTTCGGAAAGCTGCCCTCCGGCGAGCGTCTAAACCGGATCATAAGTTCACCCAATTACAAGGATGGCGAGTTCCGGAATCGACATCTGACGCCTCAGCTTACGGGAGATGCGAACATGTTTACCATCACGCGAAAATTCTTTTTTGGCAAAAGCAAACTCACCAAGCCGCCGCGGCCTCTGCCCTCGAAAAAAACTGACCTGCTGAATTTACCGCGCGAAAAAAATATCCTGGTCTGGTTCGGGCATTCGTCTTATTTTATACAGGTTGATGGAAAAAGGATCCTGGTCGATCCTGTATTCAGCGGCGCTGCCTCTCCACTTTCATTTACGACAAAAAGTTTCCCCGGAACGGATGTGTACACGACGGACGACTTGCCGGAAATTGACTATTTGTTCTTATCGCACGATCATTGGGACCATCTCGATTATGAAACCATCATAAAACTGAAAGGAAAAGTCAGGCAGCTCATAACGGGCCTGGGCACCGCCGCGCATCTGGAATATTGGGGCTATACGAAAGATATGATCATAGAAAAGGACTGGGATGAGGAAATTATTTTGGATGACGGATTCTTGGTATGGACAAAAACCGCAAGGCATTTTTCCGGCCGCACTTTCAGAAGGAATAAGGCGAGCTGGTTGTCATTCGTCTTACAAACTCCGACCATGAAGCTGTATTTGGGCGGGGACAGTGGCTTTGATACCCATTTTGCGGAGATTGGCAGCCAATATGGTCCTTTTGATCTCGCCATCCTGGAATGCGGGCAGTATAATGCTTATTGGAAGTACATTCATATGATGCCGGAAGAAACCGTCCAGGCAGGGATCGATCTGAAGGCAAAAAATATAATGCCGGTACATTGGGGGAAGTTTTCGCTTTCGCTGCATGATTGGGATGAGCCTATAAAAAGAGCCACCGCGGAAGCGGAGAAAAAAAATGCTTCCCTTATTTATCCGATGATCGGCGAAGAAATAGATCTTAGGGTCCTTGCCACAGGTGCGAAATGGTGGGAAGGGGTTGTTAGAGGGTGGGACTGAATAAAAATAATTGTTTTAAAGGCGAATTTTTTATCTTTCCATAACCTTAGCTGGTAAAACTCCACACGACTAACCTATGCCCAGGCAGATACAATATTTTGTTCTGTACCTTCTTGTTTTTTTACTAATAAACGATTCCGCATTCTCACAAACTAATTCTCTTTCTGCTGAAGATTGGACAAAAAGATTATCTGATCCCGGTGATAAGGAGAACAAATGGTACAACGAATTATACCCTTTGTTGAAAAAGCTTGACAGCAGCAGGGTTTTTAATTTCTTAAACCAGCTTGGCAATAACGGTGCGGCCAAAGGAAATTATTTTATCGCCCGGTTCAATTGCATCGAATCAGAAATGTTGTATAATAAAAATATTGCTCCTGGTTCTTTCCTTTTCACAGATGAGCCTGCAAAAAAGCAGATTATCAATTTATTGGAGGAGGCAAAGCAAAAATCCTATGAATCCAATGATGATTACCTGGTCGCATTTGTCAGCGGGGTCTACGGAAGGTATATGTCAACCTTCGGCGAAACAGAGGCTGCTGTTATGTATATGATGAACTGTGCTGACCTGTATGAAAAGGTGCATCTTTCCGCTGATTGTAAGATCTATGAAGTGTTGGGAGAGATGCTTTGGAGAGTGAAGGAATATGAAAAATGCATCAAATATACCGGCAAAGCCATCGAGCTCCTTCCAAGTGTGAATGAAAAGGAAAGAGGCAATTATATCATCTTCTGCACCAATACCATGGCACTCGCGTTTCACCGGATGGGGAAATACGATTCAGCTTTTGCCTATTACAACCTGGGATTAATAGAAGCGGAAAAAGAGAACAATGCGGCGTGGAAGGGAATCTTTTCGGGTAATATGGCGCAGATATATTTCGCTCAGGCAAAGTATACCAAAGCTCTGCCCCTATTTGAACTCGATTATAACACAAGCAACAGCATGGGCTACTATGACAATGCGGCCAATTCGCTGCAGTGGGCTGCCCGGACCAATCTTGAAATGGGCAAACCAGGAATTGCGCTGGAACAGGTAAGGGAATCCTTTAGTCTGTTGCACAAATGGCCGTCCGCCAATTACCTACAGAATGCCTATCTAACGGCTGCCGAAATCTTCAAAACGCTGAAAAACAACGACAGCAGTTTTTATTATTCCGGCCTGTACAATAAACTGCATGATTCTCTTGAAAAGGTAATTTACCAGAGCAGCGTAAGCATCAGCAAGCTTCGTTTAGCTGATGAAAGGAGCAGGTACGACATTCTCAACCTTCAACGTGAAAGACAGGAACAGGTACAGCAGCGTAATCTGATGATTGCAGCGATTATTTTTTTTGCTGTCGTCGGTTTATTTATTATCAACAGGAAGAGGCTGAAATCAAAATACCAGCAAAGGTTGCTAGAGGAGGGCAAGCTGCGAATAGAGCAGGAAATGGAATCGGCAAAGGCTCAATTAGAAATGTTTACGCAGAATATTGTGGAGAAAACAAACCTCATCGAAAGGCTGGAAGAGCAAGTAAATGCGAGTAAGTACAATGCTGATGAACATCAATTCATCGAAGAGCTTTCCAGCCAAACCATTCTGACTGAAGATGACTGGCTTAAATTCAAAATACTTTTCGAAAATACACACCCCCAGTACTTTACAAAACTAAGACAACAGGTAAACGACATTACACTGGCTGACCAGCGAATGGCAGCATTAACCCGTTTACGTTTAACCACCAAACAAATGGCTGCCATGCTGGGCATTTCTTCCAACAGTGTGATAAAAGCAAAGCAGCGACTCCGCCAGCGGTTGAATTACCAAACTGATTTCCAGGTGGAAGAATTTCTTTCCAAACTCTAAATACCAAATCCATTTTCCCATTGAATTGATTTTCAGGCCATTTCGAGAAACTCAAGGTTGGTCACTTTTGGTCACTATCCCTGTCACTTATTGTCACCATCCATGTCACGGTTTGTCATCCTGAAAATTTGATTTTGACTGCGGACCCATAGTAATTTGGCGATCGATGGAAATTATTAAGATTATGCTCAAGAAAAATTTATCAATTATCCTCATCATCCTTTTAGCGCTTGTACTGATCGTAACGGTGATTTGGATGTTTGATGTAAGGATTGAAAGCCTTGGAAACGGAAAGTGATTCTAAATGATCAACCAATAATGTCCCCGTCATCAAATCTAAATGCTGGCATCATGAGAAAATTATTCACCCTCCGAAATAGGAGAAAAATCATCTTGGCTGCCGTCTTTTCAGTCATCGCATTCGTCGGCTTTGCGCAGTCTTACGAGATCCAGAGGATCAAAGAGCAACTCGCCGATCACCCGCAGCAGGATACGTTTAGGGTGAACCGTTTGAATGCGATAGGCAATTCGATGGTTAGGCTCTCTTCTGACCAACTAGCAAAAATCGCGGATGAGGCACTATTCATCTCACGCAAATTAAAGTACACGACCGGGGAAGGGTACGCCCTTATGGTAAAGGCAAGGGCTAACTATTATGCCGGAAACATCGAAGCAGGCAAAACTCTGCTCACTCAGGCTGATTCAATTGCCCGTGAAAATAATGACCAGACCTTACAAATTTGGGTTCTGTCAAGATTTTCGGGATGCTATGACGAACAGGATAACAAGCGCTCCCTTGATTACGCCTTGAAGGCTGAGAAGGCGGCAGAAAAGGTCGGCAATACAGCCCTGCTTTCTTGGATGGAGAATACGGTAGCAACCGAATATATCTCGATGAGCAACTGTTCGCAGGGATTGGAACAAACCGTTAAGGCGTTGAAATCGGGGGAAGAGTCAAACTGCGGAGATTGCATCGTTCAGGCTTATCTCAAGTTAGGATTAATTTACTCCTTGATCGGGGATTTCGACATTTCGAACCAATATTACCAAAAGTACCAGGAAGGGGCCGAAAAACTCGGCTATTCAAAATCAATTACGTCGGTCGCCTTTGTCGATATAGGTGAGAATTACCGCCTGACCGGGAAATATCCGGAGGCCCTCAAGGCTTATAGGTCGGATCTTACCAATGACCTAAATATATATAACCGGCCAATCTCAGAAAGTAATATAGCTGATGTGTACGTAAGGATGGACAGCCTGGAACCGGCCTTTCAGTATGCTTTCAAATCTCTTGACGAAACCAGAAAAAATGGTGATGTCACGGATCAGGGATGGATATTCGGCATTTTATCCAGAGCATATCTCAAAAAGAAAATGCCGGACAGTGCATTGTATTATGGCAGGCTCGGCATGGAGGCATCAGATAAATCAGGTGCTTTGGAATTCATGCGCGACAACAGTCTTGCGCTCTCCAATGCCTATGCCTTTAAGAAAGACTTTGATGATGCTTACAAGTATCATATCCGTTATATCAGTTACCGTGACAGCATGGTAAACAATGAGATAAAGAATAAGGCCGAGGTAATTGATAATAATTACAATATGGAAAAGAAAGAAGGCCAGATCGCTCTGCTTAGCCAGCAAAAAAAAGCGCAACAGACTTTTCTTGTTGGCGTTTCGGTCGTCCTTCTCCTGATTCTTGGATTGGCCGTTGTGCTGTTGAGGAGTAATCGTTCGAAGAAAAAGGCGAACGTGCTATTGCAAATGCAAAAAGCAGAAATAGACAGCAAGGCATCGGAACTCGCCACCCAGAAAGAAAGCCTCCAGAAGTCTCACGATAACGTAGAAAAATTAGCAGAGGTCGGGCGCAAGATTACTTCCTCCCTTTCGGTTGAGAAGATTATCGGCACCGTTTACGACAATGTCAATGCACTGATGGATGCCGCAGTATTCGGCATCGGCATTTACAATGAAAAAATGCGGAGATTGGAATTTCCATCAACTTATGAAAATGGACAGGCGCTGCCATTTTATTCTAATGACGTCGATGATAAAAATCGATTTGGCTCAGTCTGTTTTAAAAGCGGCAAGGAAATCATCATTGGCAATCTCGACAAAGAGTTCAAGGATCACCTCCAGGAAGTCGCCACTCCGGATGAAGGCGGCCAGCCTGACTCCCTCATTTTCCTGCCGCTGATTACAAAGGATAAGAAGTTGGGGGTTATTACAGTTCAAAGCTTTAGAGGAAACGCGTATTCGGACTATCAACTCTACATGCTCCGCAATATCGCCACATACACCGCAATTGCCATTGAAAACGCTGAATCTTACGAATTCCTTAACGAAGCCATGTCGTCGCTCAAATCAACACAGTCCCAGCTAATACACAGTGAGAAGATGGCATCGCTTGGTGAACTCACGGCCGGTATCGCCCACGAGATTCAAAACCCACTGAATTTTGTCAATAATTTTTCCGATGTAAATATGGAAATGATCACTGAATTGACGGAAGAGATCAACAACGGCAACTTCGTTGAGGCGAAGAACATTGCGCGCGATCTTAAAGCAAATGAAGAAAAAATAAATCATCATGGCAGGCGCGCAGATTCGATCGTGAAAGGGATGCTCCTGCACTCGCAAAAAAGTGCAGGGGAAAAGGAACCGACCGATATTAATGCCTTATGCGACGAGTATCTAAGGTTGAGTTATCATGGCATTCGCGCAAAAGACAAGGCTTTTAATTCCGAAATGAAACTCGACCTGGGAACCGGCGTGGAAAAAATAAATATCATTCCGCAGGATATCGGAAGAGTGTTTTTGAACTTATACAACAATGCCTTCTATGCGGTGAACGAGAAGAAAAAATTGTTGAACGGGACTTTTACGCCGATAGTTTCGGTGTCAACGCGGAGACACGGGAACGGTGTAGCGATTACGGTTAGCGACAATGGCAATGGCATCCCCCAAAACCTTATCGAAAAGATATTTCAACCATTTTTCACCACCAAACCGACGGGATCGGGTACTGGATTGGGATTGAGCCAGAGCTATGATATCATCAAAGCCCACGGAGGAGAAATAAAGGTCGACACCGAGGAAGGGAGTGGGACTAAATTTGTCGTCGGCCTGCCCGATAAGGAATTTGAAAATTTTGCAACGAGTGCCGAACGCTAACAGGTTCCCCGGTATTTTATATTGCCGAAGCTACCAAGGGAGATTATCCTTTTCAACTTCACAACTCTCCTTTTCTAAGCTGATCCATCGCAATATGTGCCGCTCTCGCAGTCAGTGCCATGTAAGTGAGCGAAGGATTTTGATTACCCGTTGAGGTCATGCATGCGCCATCGGTCACGAATACGTTTGGGCAGACATGTAGTTGGTTGTTCGCATTTAACATCGAGTTCGTCGGGCTGGTGCCCATCCGGCAGCCACCCATCTCGTGAATGTCCAGACCGGGTGACCATTTGAGGTCACGCGGCGTAATATTCTTGCATCCTGATATTTCCAGCATCTCGGCGCTCTGCTGCATAAAATCTTTCAGCATTTTTTCATCGTTTTCTGCATAACCCACGCTAATAACCAATTGCGGTATTCCCCAGGGATCCCTGAGCACTGGATGAAGGCGGACATGGTTGCCCGCCGAAGGCATGACTTCGCCCTGCATGGACATGTAGGCGCTCCAGTTCCCTGGTTCAGTGAGTGCCTCCTTGTAATCGCCACCGATACCATCTGCGTTGGCACGGTTTCGACTCGCGCCCCAGAAAGTAATATAGCCGCGCTGGAAATCCATCTCCTGTCTGCGCAGGTTACGGAAACTTGGGATCAGCATCTCCAGGGGGCGACGGCCATAATAATATTTATCGCCGGGCCCGTCGATGTCAGCGGTCACCATGCCGCGATAATTCTGAAAAGCGACATAACGGCCAAGGATGTCATGGTCGTTGCCCAGTCCCATCGGGAATCGCGGGCTTGTTGAATTCAGCAGGATGAGATTACTGTTCAGGCAGGACGCGTTGAGGAAAATGATCCGCGCGAAATATTCGGTGGTCTCTTTCGTATTGGCGTCGATTACACGAATGCCGGTTGCCTTCCCTTTTTGTTCGTCATAGATGATGGAATGGACAACCGAAAATGGGCGCATGGTGAGGTTGCCAGTGGCCACGGCCCAGGGTAGCGTCGAAGAATTGGAACTGAAATATGCACCATAAGGACAACCGCGATGGCAGATATTACGAGCCTGGCATTTTCCACGACCCTGCTTTAGATGGATTTCCTTCGGCTCAGTCAGGTGGGCGCAGCGACCTGCGATCATCCGGCGATCTTTATAATGGGTGTTAAAGCGGTCGCGCATGCTTCCCTCCACGCAATTGAATTCCCAGGGCGGCAGGAATTCTCCGTCAGGCAGATTCTCGATTCCGTCGCGGTTGCCGCTGATTCCCGCAAAGATTTCCACGTGACTGTACCATGGAGCAAGATCCTTATAGCGGATCGGCCAGTCCGTGGCAAAGCCGTCTCGAGCCGGGCCCTCGAATTCAAAATCGCTCCAGCGTTGTGTCTCGCGTCCCCACATCAGGGATTTCCCCCCTGTTTGATAGCCGCGAATCCAGTCGAACGGCTTTTCCTGGACATAAGGATGTTCTTTGTCCTTCACGAAGAAATGCTGAGCGCCCTCGTCAAAGGCGTAGCACTTACTGACAACCGGGTTCTCTTCTATGACCTTCTTTGCCAATTCTCCGCGGTGAACGAACTGCCACGGATCCTTGAGGGCGGTGGGATAATCCTTATTGTGCACGACGTTTCTTCCCCGTTCCAGCACCAAGGTCTTCAGTCCGTAATCACAGAGTTCCTTGGCCGCCCAGCCCCCGGTGATACCCGAGCCAATGACAATCGCGTCGTAACCGTGCTGGTCTCTCGCCTTCAGGTTAAGCGCAGTGGTGTCTGGCATCGACGAACATTTTATCGAATTTAACGAAAATAGAGCTGAACCCGGTAAGCAGTCTTCGCTCAGAATAGAGAGTAATAAACGCTGAAGGAATTAAGCGGGATTTAGATCAGTCACTATTTGCATAGGACAACCTGGGTGGCAGACCTGTCCTTAAAAATTAGGTGCTGCTCAATGTAAAAATATTTCGAAATGAATTTTTTGAATTCCTGTGAGTTCCATTCACGATAGTGGTGAATATTCCTGGGCGGCCCGAAGTCCCGCCGACCGGCGACTTCGTCTCGTTCAGGGGTACTGATGAGAACTCGATCTGCCCGAATACACTTGATGAAATCGAGTAAAATCCGAGGGTCCTCACAATGTTCGATGACGTCGACACAAATAACCAGGTCCGTTTCCAGGTTATCCGGTTCCGCTTTTTCAAACTGCAGCCAGTTGCGGTCCGGATACTTACCGGCAAGCCAGCGAAAAGTACTTTCAAGCTCGATTCCTGTGGTTTGGCAGGTTCCGAGTAAATTCAGCAACTTGTAAGCCGAGCCGCAGCCGACGTCAACTACTGAAGTATAGTTGTTTGACATCATGATGCTGGCCGCAAATTGGTAAGTGTCCTTTTGCCATTCGTCCTTGTTCAGCCTATCGTCAAATTCCACTGTCCGGAGGGCATGATGGTATCCACGCTTAATGCCATACTTTTCATCGCGCTGGAGAATGGCGTTGACACCTCCCAAAAGGCGAAAAAACGCTTTGGTAAATATGCGCGTGGTCGTTCTCGATCTTCTTTGCCAGGCTGATAAAATACTTTGCATGAAATCACCTATTAGCACTTTTTGCCATCCCTCGTGTCTATCGAACGATTTATCGGCATGATACCAATATAAATTCTTACCTGATCTGGTATCTCATTTTTAGTTGTACATACCCCCGGCTCCTTCGGACGAAGCGAAGATCGTCGTCTGTCGAGACAGCGCTAATCAGAGCTTGGTTGCCATAAGAGAGCGCTTTGTCAAGATAATGCAGGGCGCTGTCGGAAGCATGCTCTAGGGAATAAATACAGGCCAAATTATAATAGCCTAATTCATCGTCTTTATTAATTTCTAGTGCCTTTTTAAGGTCGGCCATTGCTTTCGAAAACTCATCGAGTCTGATCTCGCAGACGGCCCTGTCAATATATAAGTCTCCACGGATTGAATCAAGCCTGATCGCTTTAGTAAGGCAAATTTCACAACTGTCAAATTGCTTGGTCGCGTAAAAATGATATCCCTTATTCGCCAAGGCCGTGGGGCCTTGCGATCGAGTGAAGGGTCCTGAAAGCAACAGCATGAATAGAATTGATTTTCTCATTGTTGGTATGCAATCATTTCGAAAAACGACACTGGCAAATCTGGCGATTCAATTTGTTTTTAGATACTTTTTGTAGCTCCCTTAAGCATCATGGAGTCCAGAACATTAATTTAACCCTAAGTGAAAAAATATCGGCAGAGCAAAAACAAGTCAACCGGCAACTGGCTCAACGGCCTTGGCCACGCATTCGCAAGGTATTCCGTCAACAGCGATTCGCTTCTCAGTCACCTCCCAAATGATACTCTCTTTTGATCAGATTCAAGGTATTTACAGCTCTGCCCAATTCCCTGATATTATCTCGTCGTAATTCCGAGAACAGAATTTTTACCTGGCCGATATATTTCAAAATAATTTTCTTCGTTCCTGCATCCATTGGGGTGACCCTGAATTCATCCGGTAAGACAATCTTATCCTGGCCCCGGATGACAGTATCGGACGATAACTGTTGGGCTATGTCTCTGCCAGTCAGATGAAATAAAATTACCGGGTCTATTAATTTTTCCACATACTCGTTCATTTGATTTGCCAAATCAACCTGAAGCGGCTCATATTCTTTTCTGTTCCTTACATAAACATCATAACCAATCAATGCATCAGAAACTTGCTGGTTCCTGATCAACCTGAGGTTTCCCGCGTTTTTTAATTGTTGCATGGTCCTGTCTGAAGGGAAAAAACGCAGAATATCCCAGTGAGGCCATTCAAATAACCCGTATAGGGTTTTTGGCTCTTTTATATACCGGTCTGAAGAGATCAATTCAAACAGAGTATCCAGTCTCAGCACGCGATCTTTGCGAACAGACATCAAGCGTTTTAGCTGGGCTGTGTCGGATCTTAGATCTTCCACCATGGTTCTGACATACTGCTGTTCCCGCTCGTATTCGGCATAGCGCTCCCGGAGATTCTCTACGAAAAAACCAAGCGATACAGCCAGGAATAACATAAAAAATTCAAAGAAATAATGCTTCCAACCGTGACCGGGCGTTTTATGCAGTTCTTGGGCGTGGGTTTCCATAAACAGTTACAGTCTTTAGGAATTAATTACCAAATTTTAAACTGAAGTAGCAGGCCTCCTATTACTTTAATCTTCAATATAGAAAAAAAATCGATGCTTACTTTCACGGAATGTCATCCGAGTCCTGTAAAATTCGATCTTTTTTGTGCAATGCCTATGGATTCGTGAATCCTGCCCGCTGCCGTCGCATCATTATAGCAACAGCTTTTAGCGAAAATGCAAATTACTGCCGCTCAAAATATAACGGAAACAAAATTGGCAGCCGCGAACGAAATATTATAGACCGCTGCTTTTTTAGAAATAGACTAATTTCCCGAGAATCTAATTTTCTTAAGCGTCAGAATTTGGACAGGATAATAAAATTGCCGTACTTAATTCAACTTCTGGCAGTTTTTTAATTTGATCAAGAATCATCTTTTTAGTGATAAACGCCGCTCCAGTACGTGTAGTGCTTCGCACCGAGTGAGGCGATGGCTGCCTTAGCCGCAAAGGCCATATCCCCAAATACTTCTAGCCGGTTCACTTCAGATATTTGGAACAGTTGATCCAGCTCTGGGCTTATCTCATCAAGATGCTTTAAAAAGGCATCCGAATCCCTGAATTTTTCTGTGAGATACCATTTATTGTCCCCTTCGTGATAAAACCATTTACAGCTCAGCGTATCGGGCTCATTGTAATCAACAATTTCATTCAATTTTCTAGCAATCCGTTTGAAGGTATCCAACTGGGTATCCAAGACGGTAAGTTCAATAGCAAATTTTACAGTAGACATG